>Ga0187852_1001506_pt1 | contig 21628 bp, 22 predicted proteins | sample June2016WEW_6_40_FD_134511 | JGI IMG/M metagenome (GOLD analysis project Ga0187852, IMG submission 134511) | Peatland microbial communities from SPRUCE experiment site at the Marcell Experimental Forest, Minnesota, USA - June2016WEW_6_40 | ecosystem: Environmental > Terrestrial > Soil > Wetlands...
AGGTTGCGTTTTGGGTTGCTTTTTTGGTTTAGGGCTTGAAGGCGTTTGCGAGATGCGACTTTGCTATGGGCGGAATGCGACTTTCCATGTTGACTCCATGTTGACGTTATTGTCGGTTATGGGCACATGAATCTTTTTTAGGCTGCGACCATTTGGATGGGCTGGAAATTGCGTCTTTTCTTTTTAATTTTTAACCATGTTTCTGCACAGTTTTTTGGGTTTGAAAATTGCCTGAATTGAGGGCTGGCATTCTGGGCTGAGTTGGGCTTGCCTGGGGCAAGTGTCGGCTCGGGTTCACGGTTGCGCCTCTTGTGTTTTCTCGTTTTCCACGTGGAAGTGGTGCAGGAACCCATCGCTTGCCTTTCTAATCTGCACGGGTTACTCTTTACAGTTTTCACAAAATCGAAAAGGCAAAGCAGGGTGGAATCGTTGCCTTTTTGGGCAAGCTTTTAATCGGCGAAGAATATGGTTTTAGAGGGATAGTGCCATGCCTAAATCTAGATTGAAATGCAAGAAATGTGGAGCCGTCTTTCAATATGACGCCTTAGTCTCGCTTGTACATGTAGGACCATACAAAGCGGTTACTTGCCCAGCATGCAAGAAAACGAGCTTCATGAACGTTTACAACTCAGTTAAAGACCCGCTTACCTGGCCTCCCGAAGAAAAACAGCAACAAACAGCCTCCGAGCCTCAGCTAACTGAAGAAGAATTGGAAAAGAAACGCATAGAAGAATCCAAATACGAAAAAACATAGACCCGCTGTCTTCACATGATTGACGCTGAAAACCTAACCCGAAAATTCGGCAGCTTAACAGCAGTGGAAAACGTTTCTTTACATGTCGACGAGGGCGAGGTTTTCGGTTTTCTCGGTCCCAACGGCGCAGGCAAAACCACCACCATACGCATGCTATGTTGCCTGATCAGCAAAACCAGCGGTCAGGCCCGAATTGGCAACTTTTCAGTTGACAATGAGCGTGACTGTCTTGAAATCAGGAAAATAGTTGGTTTGCTGCCTGAAAACGTCGGGTTATATGAGAATTTGAGTGCGTACAAAAACCTGGATTTTTACGGCAAACTGTACGAGGTACCCGAACAGAAGCGGCGAGAAAACATCGAGCGTCTCCTGAGGCTTCTGGGAATTTGGGATCGCAGAGAAGACGTCGTGGGCACATTCAGCAAAGGAACCAAACAGAAAATAGCGATTACAAGGGCATTGATTCATGACCCTAAAGTGCTGTTTTTGGATGAGCCTACCGCGAACCTTGACCCTGAAGCGGCAAAAACGGTGAGAGACTTCATTTTGGACCTGAAAAAGGAGAAACGAACAATCTTTCTTAACACTCACAACTTAGACGAGGCGGAACGGCTCTGCGACCGAATCGCCATCCTGAAAACCAAACTTGTCGCGGTTGACTCGCCTAAAAACCTAGAGCACAGCCTGTACAATCGGAAAACTATTGTGCACTTGGAAGCCGTTAGTGATGCAGTGGTGGCTTCTGCAAAAAGGCTTGGAATGGTCAAGAATTTGCGAGTCGCGGATAACAAGTTGATTCTTGACATCGACAACCCTGAGAAAGATAACCCGGAAGTTATCAGGGCAATTGTGCAGGCGGGCGGCAACATCCAGTATGTTACTGAGTTGCGTTCAACCCTTGAAGACGTTTATCTTAAGCTGATAAGGGAGGCTTCACCGCAATGAGACTGTGGAAATCCTGGATTGTAACCCAGAAAGACCTAAGCACTATGAGCAAAAACAGGTATGTCTTCTACTCGTTAATCGGCATCCCAATTTTGATTGGGGCTCTTTACCCTCTCATTTTCGTATTTGAGCTTAACGGCCAGATCGCGTCGCTCACTCACGCTCAGCTGTTAGCTGTTGCCAGTCAAAGCGCAGACCTAGCAACGATAATCCTCGTTATTGTTCCCGCAGTTCTACCTTCCTACATCGCTTCGTACAGTTTCGTAGGCGAGAAAATTGAGAAAAGTCTTGAACCGCTATTGGCGACGCCGACCACGGACGGCGAGCTGCTGCTTGGAAAATGCTTAGCGGCTTTTCTTCCGTGCATGGCAGTAACCTACGTTGGCGCCGCAATTTCCGCTTCGATCTTGGATGTCTGGTCTTACACGAGAATCGGCGTTTTCCTGATACCAAGCCTTTACTGGGTTTTGGCTGTCATTGTACTTGCTCCTTTGGCGTGTGTGCTGAGCGTTGAAGCAAACGTCATTATTTCCTCAAAAGTAAACGATGTACGAGCCGCTCAACAGTTAGGAGGCTTAATCTCTTTGCCGCTGATTATCCTGGTTCTCGTCGCCGCCACAAGCGCCGAGCTTTCATTGTTGTTGGCAGTTGTCGTTTCAGCGGTGTTAGCAGTTGCGGACGTCATGTTGTTCTTTTTGAGCAAGGAAACCTTCCAAAGAGAAGAGATACTTACGAAATGGAAATGAGATAGATTCACGAAAGAGGAAAGGTTTGGTTCCTGCCTTAAGCAGGCATTCCATGGTAGCGTGCGCTTTTTGCTTAGAAAGTACGGGTAGGGCGGTTTTTTTTGTTTTTTGTGTTTTGGGTTGCTTTTTTGGGTTGGGGCTTGGTTTTGGCTCTGGTTAGGGTGCAAAAAGGTTAAAAAAGGTTATAAAAGGTCTAAAAAGGTTTAAAAAGATACGGAAAGATACCAAAAGATACGGAAAGGCTGATTACTTAGCCTTGTTAATTGCTTCGAAAACAGTTTTTCATGGCAGTTTTTTCTGAGCGCTTAAGCCTTACCAATCGGGTTTTCTCTTCCAAACGTTCATTGTGCATTGACCCCAACAGTAAGAACTAGCCTTGAATTGGCAGCCGTTGCAGGCGATGTCGGTGAATTTTGGCACTGACTCGTATTTCGAGTGGACTCGGACAAAAACCTTTTTCGGTTCAAGTTGAGACGCGGACACACCTTCTTTTTGGAATTTCAAACGCTGTGGACACTTTTCGTAGATTGCGGGATTAGAAAAAATAGAGTAAGCACAAGTTGAACCCGCGCACTCGCGAACACTTAATTCAAACTCGCCTAGACCAGTCTCAGCTTTTGCGTATTCACAACAGGGCGCTTTCTCAGCCGCCTTCCCATTCTCAGCCACAGTCTTTCCCCTTCCGCTAACTGTGTTATGTGAACGACCTAAAGACGTTTGCGATGCTGCCCATGAAGCATTCCGCGCATGCTTTAAAAGGTAAACTTGCTTTAGGCATATTCAGATTAAGCTTGAGAGATTTAACGCGGAAGGACAAAGATCTGTGGCTTGAAGATTTAGAGGATACGCTGAAAAACGCAAAGGACCTAAAAGCTGCGGGCTTCTATGACGTAGCTGCTTTGTACATACAATTGGCAGTTGAGAAAGCCTTGAAAGCTGCAATAGCTGCTTTTCTTAATACAGAACCGCCGAAGGATCATAACCTCATGAGGCTGTATTCCAAAGTTGCGGACAAACTTGACTTAAACAAAGAGCAATTGATCTTTCTCAGAGAGCTAACTTCAGCAGCTTACGAGACAAGATATATGGATTTTAGTTTCAAGCGTCCAAGAGAAAATTATACTAAGGATGTTGCAGATGAATACATGAACAAAGCGCTATTAATAATAGAGCACATAAAAATAGCCATAGAGGCAGAGAAAAAATGACGACAGACGCTCTCATACTTAATGATCCCAGACCGCTCATGGAGAGACTACATGAGTGGATAAGCAAAGCGGATGCCGAAGTACACGTTGAAAAAGTGCTACTTTTCGGGTCTACTGCAAAGGGAACGCGCCGAGAGGAAAGCGACGTAGACTTAATAGTAGTGTCTGAAAGCTTCAGAGGAGTAAACGACCTAAAAAGAATCAGCATATTACTCCGCCTATGGTCATACGTTGAAGAACTAAACATCATAGCATACACTCCCGAAGAATTCAACGAAGCAAAAGAACGATTTATGGTCAAGAAAGCCCTCTCTTACGCAGTGGATTTAACCCCTTCCCGCACATAATTGGGCCAAGACAAATGATTGCTTATCTGATTTTGACGGTGTAGTCTGCTTCGAAGTTTCTCGGGGGTATCTCCCTAGTTTTGCCGACTTTTAACTCGGCTTTCCCACTTAACAGTTTGAATTGCTGAGCGAAGCCGTCCACGTAATCAAGCACGCCACAACCGTAGCAGAAGCCGCCAGAAAACGAAACTGTGACGCTTACGGGCGATACGGAAACCAGTTTAACTGTTACTTCGGGGCTCCGTAGCCTGTTGTAGAGAGCAACGGTTTTACTGGCAAGCTTCTCCAGTTCCTGCTGAGTTAACGCCATCTTTAAACGCCGTTTAGACGGGTATTCTTGCGCCGTCGAAGCCGAGCTTTGAAATCCCCAGTTCGTCTTTGATTTCCCGCAGTTGCGCAGCAGTGAACACGGGTCCGTCCCTGCAGACTCGGTACTTGCCGATTACGCAGCTTCCGCACAAGCCTATGCCGCAGCGCATCAACCGCTCCAAGCTTGCTTCCAAAGGCAGCTTTCGCGCTTCCGTCAAGTCGAAAATCTTCTTCACCATGACTTCGGGTCCGCATGTGTAGATCATGTCGAATTTTTCCCTGTCCAGCAGCTTAGCTAAAGGTTCAGTCACTAAGCATTGCAAGCCGTAGGTGCCGTCTTCCGTGGTGGTAATCAGGCTTTTCTCGTTGCAGACGCCGCCCAGCTCCCGCACGAAGAGGAGCTCGTCCTTGGTTTTCGCGCCCTCCACGAAGGACAATCGTTCGGTTTTGGCGGCAAGTTGCTTTGCCAAGAACAGAAGAGGTGCCGTTCCCGTGCCGCCGCCGACAAGCAGGACTCTGCCTCGGCTTTCCGTGAAGCTGTTCCCGAAGGGTCCCCGCACGCCGACGGTTGCGCCTGCCTCCATGCCGTGCAGATGCCTGGTTGCGTCGCCGACCTGCTTCACCGAGACGGAAACCAAGTCTTTTCCAACGTCCATTACGCTCAAGGGGATTTCATCTATTCCCGGCAGCCAAAGCATCAAGAATTGCCCCGGCTTGGCTTTTGAGCATAGCCTGTCGTAGATAGTGAAGGTTTTGACGGTTGGGCTTTCCGTTCGAACCTGAACGATCTCGGTTGTTCGGATCGTGTTAGCTGCGATGAGCGAGGTTGACAATTTCTTTCACACTCCCAACATGTTTCTTTCTAAGATAAGTTTCTAAGCCTTTAGTTATCGCTTGGAAAACATCCGTGTCCTCCCAAGCCACGGCGGTGCCGACCTGCACGGCTGAAGCGCCCGCGAGGAAAAACTCCACGGCGTCTCGCCAGCTGCTTACGCCTCCGCAGCCTATTATCGGCACGTCAGGCAGCTCCTCTCGGATGTCGTAGACGCATCGAAGCGCCACTGGTTTGACAGCTGCTCCTGACAGCCCGCCTTTGATGTTGCTAAGCACTGGACGCATCGTGTCCGCATCAATCGCCATTGCCTTAAGCGTGTTTACGGCGGTGAGCGCGTCGGCTCCAGCTTTGACAGCAACCTTAGCGGTTACTGCGATGTCTGCGACGTTTGGCGTTAGCTTGACGATGACGGGTTTGCTGATTGATGCCTTCACGTTTTCAACCACTTCGGCGAGAAGCTTGGGGTTCTGACCGATCTCCGAGCCTGTGAACTGCACGTGAGGGCAAGAAACGTTGAGTTCCACAGCGTCCGCGCCTGCCATAACGGCTTTCTTGGCGACGGCTGAGTACTCGTCTGCCGAGTAACCGAAGACACTGACGATAAGCGGGACGCGAAGGATAGTTTTTGCGAACTTTATTTCCTCCGCGTACTCCTCAATTCCTGGGTTAGGCAAGCCCATCGCGTTTATCAACCCAGCTTCAGCCTGAACTACCGTCGGGTTTGGGTACCCACCCCGGGGCTCCATGCCGACCGATTTTGAAACAACCGCGCCTGCGCCGCCTTTAGCCACGCGGCTCAAAGATTCAGCAGTAAAACCCAGCACGCCAGAAGCAAGAATCGTCGGGTTCGGCAACTCTAACCCGGCAATGTTGGCGCGTAAAAGATTGCTTTCCAAATTCTTTTTCACCTTTCCTAAAACTAGTCTGCACAATTAAAAAGATAAAGCTTCTTTTAGCAAAAAAGCCACGGCGAAAAGTCCACAGTCTTTTCGGAGTCATTTTTTGAACATTGCCGCGTCCTGAATGTACTCTTTGCCAGTTCTCAGCGCGATTTCAGCTTTCGCCAGTTCGCCGCCCAGATACGCCAAATGTGTAGGCTGCGTGGCTAAACCCAGCTTCGCAATTTCTGAGTAGATGGCGTCTGCGGTTTTGCCCTTAAAGATCTTGTCAGGGACATCGTTCTTTTGAATTGCGTAGTGCGCAGCCACGATGTTTTCACTTTGGCGGTCAACCAAGATTCTAAACGAGCCTGTAGCATCCAACTCCACCGCCTCCTTCTTTTCCGCCAAAATCACCGTCGCCTTGTGCTCCAGCGTCTTGTCGTAGGGTTCTTCACGGTTTTTCTTGTCCTTAAGAGTCAGCAGGTCTACGCCAAGGTCTTTAGGCACAGAATCCCGTTTTTTCGCCAAAAACATCATTTTAGCTGCCGCGGCTTCCTCGCCGACGCTTCCTTTCGCCTTGTCACTTTTCTCGGTTGCGAGCAGAATGCTTGCACCCACCTCCGAAGACAACCGCGCCAGCAACGCGTTTATTCCGACGGAGTCAGCGTCCATGAGTTCGGTCACGTTTGATGCGCCTACGAACAGGGGCACGTCTGGGTTTCGCTCAGCGAATTGACGAAACGCGGTGAACGATTCCAAAATGCAGGTCGGGTCAAGAATAAGGTCAGCCACAATTTTTTCCACGCCAAGCTGCCTTGCGTGCTCGATTGTTTGTTCAAGAAACGCGACGCGCTCCCTTGCCTTTTTGGGGAAGACTCCTAGGCGCTGGTTTGTTGGGATAACGACGACGGCGACTTTAGCCACGTAAGGCGCAATCAGCTTCAGGTTTCCCGCGTCTCCGCTTAGCACAAGGTCTGCGCCAGCAAGAACGGCTTCTCGGATTTCCGCTGGGTCAACCGAATCGATGCTCACGGGAACATCAACGGCGTGTTTGACAAGTTCAACCAGCCGCTTAGCGTCTGAAGGGCGAGAGCTACCCGCATTCATTCCAACGTCGACTATGTCTGCGCCAACTGCAACAAAGTGCTTAGCCAGCCGCTGGACCGCCGCCTCATCCATCGACGCGGCGTCAACGATTTCAGCCAGCACCCGCATCGGGAAGTCTTTGCCCACCGCCAAGTTACCAATAAGCATGCTGCCAGGCTTCTTGAGCAACGCCTCACGGTTACGCTCTGTCCGCTCTATTTCTTTGAGCGCTTTTTTCTGGAGCTTCTCGCGGATCAGGTCGCAGGCTGGCACAGTTGTTGAAAGCTTGATTTGCCCGATTGAATCCAGCACGGTTGGAAGGTCGGCGGCGTAGCGTGGACCCTTAAAAGTTGGGGTGCCGACGGCTTCAGCGATTTCGGAAGTGTCCCCATTGACTAAACCGGGTGTGAGGATTAAGTCGTAACCTTTCACCCTGAACTTTTTCAGGGCGTCAATGATTGTTTGAGGAGTCAGAAAAGCGGCGACGGCGACGTTCAACGCAATCACTTCGGCGTTTACCGCGCTTTCTTTGGCGCATCGTTCAACAGTTTCTTTTGCCAACTGGCTGGTTACAAGCAACACCTTCATTTTTGAACCCAAACTCCGATTCTTTCCATCAAGTCAGCCAAGACCACGCTATAAGAAGAGTCTGGAGCCACGTGGTTAACCACGTCGTTGTTGTACGCGACCCTTTCCAACAGCTCAGCGATGTGTTCCCGTTCTGCTGGGTCGTTCGCCAAGGCTTTTATGCGGGTCGCATGGATGATGGCTTCCAATGTTGCTCCGAAGGCGCGGCAGTACACCTGCGGGAATTTCTGGGTTGCGTTCACCTGCTCCACCGTAAACAGCACCCTCGTCTTTTGGGTGCCCTGCGCAGCCAAGTCAGCGACGGAAACTTCAACGGTTGCCTCTGCCATGCGCAGTTTAGGCGCGTTAACCGCTTCGGCTTTTAAGAACCACTCCTTCGGCAGCACGCCGCTCGGGTTTGCTTCTTTGAAGGCTGACCTGTAGTAAACCTCTATGTCGCCTGTTAAGTTTACAACCGCGCACCTGCTTGATTTTATGTTGCTCAGGGTTTTTGACGAATTATAAAGGTTGAAGACGAGATGCCGCATGTCGATCAGCTTCGCGCCCATGGGTGCAGCGTTGGGTTCTCCATCCGCGTTGTAGGTTGATACTATGGTTTCGACAATCGCGTCTTTTTTGAATCCTAAATCGCCTAGTTTAGCCATCGCTCAACCCAGTTGACCTAGAAGGTTGTGATAATTAAGTTTTGCCAACGTGTCAGGGCGGCGTGGAAGGCGTCTAAGGGCTTGCATTCTCTATTTTCTGACCGATTTAACTTTTGAGGTCATGCGTTAACTCTGCTTTGAGGTTTCAGGTTGAATCTGCCACAGTGGGATAGGCAGACATTTAACCATATGGAAACAAGGTAAGGTAAGCTATTGCGCCGAAAGTGCAGCTGATGCGAAAATTAACCTTTATCCCCGCCGTCGTAAGCTCGTTCAGAATCGCAGTTTTGCCCCTCTTCCTGTACTTCTACAACGCTGGAAACGTCGCCCTGTGCCTAACCCTCTTTGCTGCCTCCGCCCTAACCGACCTGCTTGACGGTTTCTTGGCGCGGAAACTGAAGGTGACAACGAATTTCGGCGCCCACTACGACGCCGCAACCGACTTCGTCCTCGTCATCGGCGTTTACGCGTTCTTTTGCCTAAAAGGCATCTACCCCGCGTGGCTGCCGCTTCTCATCGCCGTCTCGTTCACCGTGTTTTTAGCCTCAAGCCTTTACGCCAAGAAACTCTACGACCCCATAGGCAGGTATACGGGCAGCGCGCTCTATATCGGCGTCGTTTTAACGCTTGTTTTCCCGTCACAAGCCATGTTCAGTTTCGTACAGTATGCCTTCGCAGGGTTCTTCTCGGTGTCGCTTGTAAGCCGAGCGTTAAGCTTCACGAGGAAACGCTCCTAATTTTCTTCGAACTTGGTTTTTAACGATTTCAAGCAAGCTCTTATAAGGACCATCGGGGCGCGTGTTAATCAGAGATGCAACCATGAATAAAACGCTGCTAAGTACGACCTTGATAATTTTGATGCTTGGTGGGCTGTTCCTCGTCGGCAGTTTAAGTTTGGTTTCAGCTCAGAACGCAACATCTGGAAATTCTGGATCGCCGTTTATTTCTTCGGTGAGCCCGATTGCCGACGTTAATTTACAGACAATAACCATTTTGGGCAGCGGCTTTGGGAACGTCCCGCCTGAAACCCAGAGTTTAGGCGATGGCTCGGTTGACACTGTCGACGGCGGCTCAACGCCCGCGATGCAGGTTCGCGATAACAGCCTCATTAACGGTTGGACGGCTGGTTATGGAGGAAACGGAGTCGGCATAGTTCTGGTAAGCTGGTCAGACACAAGAATCGTTCTCGGCGGCTTCGGAACGGGGCTTAGCATAACGGGGCAGGGCAGGTGGAATTTGATGCCTGGAGACCCAATCCAAATCCTCGTGAAGATGTCGGGGCACGTGGCTTCCTATAGCACCAGCGTGCTCGGCTCGCAGCCAACTCCGAGCGGCAACGGCGGCGGTCCAACGATTTCGTCGGTTAGCCAGATTTCGACGGGCATAGTGCAGAAAATCGTCATTAAAGGCAGCGGCTTCGGCGACACTCAACCCCAAACCATGAGCCTCGGCGACGGCTCCATCGACACCGTGGGCAGCGGCAGCACACCCATCCTTCAAATCCATGACGACGGATGGTACGGTTGGGAAGCAGGCACTCAGGACGGACCCACTACGGGCGCAGATTCCATCGGCGTCATACTGGAAAGCTGGTCAGACGGGGAGATAGTGCTAGGCGGCTTCGGAGCAGCGCTTAACGACAGCGGCGGTCAATGGCAACTTCTGCCCGGAGACCCCATCCGCGTCGTGGTTATGACGCCTGAAGGCGCGGCAATTTATGAAACGAAGGTTGCTGGAACCTCAGACATGACCACGAACTCTGCGCCGCCGCCTTCCTTCCCCAAGCTTGCGGTTTACTGCCAGAGCACCGCGACGCTGTCAAACTTCAAGGTTCAAATAAGCGGCAACTTATCCGACGATGGCGTAGGCGTTCCAGACGCGCCGATCCTGCTTGCGTACAGCGTCACTGACGGCGGCTCCTGGCTGAACCTCACCACTGTAGACACTGACTTGAACGGTGGCTTCTTGGCGGAGTGGCTGCCTTCAGCCTCTGGGAACTACGTGCTTAACGCGACTTACGCGGGAAACGCGACCCTTCCCGGCACAAGCACCGTGGTTAACCTGGTGGTGACCCCGACCGACTCTGTGAACGTTCAAGACGTGTTCTCAGTCTCGTCAAACTCGACGGTGACGGATTTGGCGTTCAACTCGACAAGCAGTCAACTCAGCTTCACAGTCACGGGACCAACGGGAACCAGAGGCTACGCTGACGTGTACATAGCTAAATCCCTCGTGAACGACACTTCAAGCATCAGTGCGTACATTGATGGAGCCCAAGCAAGCTTCACAATAACGTCAACCGCTGACTCTTACGTGCTGCACTTCAGCTATCACCACAGCACCCACGAAGTGGAAATAGACCTGTACGGCAAGTCAACGTCGGCGTTAAATGTCACATTGATTCTTGAGGGAACCGCCTACGGAGCGGCAATCAGCCTGACCGTGATAGCGGTGCTTTTGCTGCTCTTAAGAAAAAACAGGAAGAAGACCCCTATTTTTGATCCAAGAATCGAAAAGGAATAGAAAAAAGGTTCCAAGACATGCCTAAGGGCTTTCGGGACTAACGGATAAAACCAGCGGTAACATTACATATTTCGTTTGCCCAGTTACAAAAGGAAACAGCAAATGAAGCAGTCGCTGGTTAGCAGTCCACCCGATGTGGTTCGTGTTTCATCAGGCACCGCCATAGTCCTCGGGTTGGCGCAGGGCAAGTTGGATGCGGAGCCGACGACGGGGTACCTGATGACTTACAAGCTGGGCAAGTGCACGGCAAACTGCGGCTTCTGCCCGCAGGCCCGAGGAAGCAAAAGCAGCGCCGAGATGCTGTCCAGAGTCACGTGGCCAACATTTCCAACTCCAGACGTCGTGGCGGCGCTCGGCAACGGGTTCAAGAAGGAAAAGATCAAGCGGGTCTGCATCCAAGCCTTAAACTACCCTGAGGTTTTCGCGCATCTTGAAGCGCTCGTCAAAGAAATAAAAAAGGAAGCAGCAGTTCCCGTTTCGGTTTCCTGCCAGCCTCTTAACAGGGCAAACATCGAGCTTTTGGCGGAGGCGGGAGTTGACAGGCTGGGGGTGGCGTTGGACGCGGCGACCGAAGCCTTGTTTGACACGGTTAAGGGTGAAGGGGCAGGCGGCTCCTACAGTTGGGACAGCCAGTTCCGCATGCTCGCCGAGGCGCTGGAGGTTTTCGGCAAAGGAAACGTGAGCACGCACGTGATTGTTGGGTTAGGCGAAACCGAGCGGGAAGCAGCCGAGATCATTCAGAGGTGCGTTGACATGGGTGTTCTGCCAGCTCTTTTCGCTTTCACGCCCGTTCGAGGAACCGCATTGGAGAGAAATTCGCCGCCAGCGCTCGAATCTTACAGGCGGGTGCAGCTTGCAAGGTTCTTGATTGTTAATGGGCTGGCGCGGGCTGACGGCATGCGTTTCGGCGGCGAAGGCAAAATTGTAAGTTTTGGCTTGGCGAAAGAAGCCCTACAGGAGGCGGTCAAGTCTGGCGCGCCATTTCGCACTTCAGGCTGCCCAGGCTGCAACCGACCTTTCTACAATGAAAAACCTAGCGGTCCAATCTACAATTACCCGCGAAAAATGAGCCGTGAAGAAGTTGAAGAAGCAGCAGGACATGTGCGCCAGGCTTAATGGATCAACTGGTCAGCCGTTTGCGGTGGTGCTTTTTCGTTTTTAGGAATCTTCGGCTTCTGCCTCGTCACTTGCTCGACTAAACGCCAGAACTCATCCATCGTGTAGCCCTTCAGAAGGTCCTTCATCAGCTTCTTCACTTGGTAGTAGGTCATTTGGGCTTCGCCTTTATCCAGGTTTTCCTGTGGACCCTTGATGCGTCGGAAAAGCTCGTCCATTTGACGCGGGGAAGCGCGGATTCCAGCCTTCTCCAAGAGCTTCTGGATGAGGGTTTGGCCTGTGCTTCTGCCTATGAAAATCGTTGTTTCTCTGCCGACGATTTCAGGCGGGAACGGCTCGTAGAGCAGCGGCTGCGCCATCATCTCCTCTACTTCTTCTTCTACTTCATGGGTGAAGATGTTTTCGCCGATGATTGGCTTGTGAAACTGGATGGGCAAGGCGAACGCTTTTTCGGCTGTCTGAGCGATGCGGTAGATTTTTCCCATGTCTATGCCTGTGTCGATGTTGTAGAGAAGCTCGGCTGCCGTCACAACTTCCTCGAAGGGGGCTATGCCTGCGCGTTCTCCGAAGCCAGCGATGCATGTGTGCAGGTACGCGACGCCTTCTTCCATGGCTGCTAACGTGTTAGCTGAACCCAAGCCGAAGTCGTTGTGGCAGTGAATTGAAAGCGGAATTTTCCCTCGTATAGAGTCAGGCAACCCTTCACGAATATGAGCCATCAAATAACGCATAGAAAGCGGCCTGATGAAGCCTACGGTGTCAGCTAATCCCAAGCTTTTTGCCCCAGCCTTGGCTGCAACCTCAAAAACCTGCAGTATATCCTCCAGCGTGGTCCGCGTACCATCTACCAGAACAAAATCCACGGCGGCCCCATGCTTCTTGGCGTAATCTATGCTTTCGGACAGTCTCTGCAAAGCTTGCTCTTTAGTCATTTTCAGCTTGTACTGCAAGTTTAAGCCGTTAATCGGGGATTCAACCGTTATCTCCTTTATTCCGCATTCCAAGCACGCGTTTATGCTGTTTTTGGTGGGTTCAGCCGAAGCGGTGAGTTTTACGTTACCAAAACTTTCGTTTACAATGCGTTTGACGTTGCGTTTTTCATCTTCAGACAGGGCTGGAAACCCAACGTTGATTACGGCGATGCCTGCCTCATCCATCAACTTTGCAAGCCTAACCTGCTCAACGTAGGTTAAGTAAACTGTTGGCGCTTTGATGCCTTCACGGAAGGTTTCATCCCAGATAAAAACTCGGTCGGGAAGTTTCGGCGGAAGGTTTTTTCTCAAGCGGTTGTAATTGGCGATTAGTCCTTGAGCTTCCAGCTTCTTAAATATGGTCTTTCTCATCCAGCCACAATCCAACAATATGAAAGTTAAACAGCATGTTTAATCTGCAAAGTCCTATATATAAAAACTACATTATCAAACGTAACAGCATCATTTTGTGACGCCTCGAACGAAGACTTTTCACGCACATTTCGCAGGTGATTTCCGCAAAACATTGCACTGCTACTTTCTTGAAGCGCCGTTGGCTTGCAAAAGTCTTAAGTGTACATCGGGGCAATGTATTACCGCCGTGGGGTAACGGGAATGAGTAGCCTTCAAAGTACAATCGAGAAAATCAAGAACTTAGAAACTGAAAAAAAGAGTCTTCTCCAAGAGATTGACGAGCTGAAAAGAATGGCTGACGCGAAAGCCGCCGCCTTAGAAAGCGAGGTTGCTTCCTTGCGGGAAGAGGCAAAAACCTTGAAGACCCTGATGGGTCAAGAGCAGCCGACCGTAAGCCAGCTGAACGAAAACCAGCTTAAAGTTAGCTAACCATCGAAATGGCTTTTCGCCGTTTGATTTTTTCTTGTTTCCATTTTGTGTCTTGTTTCAGAGCCACGCGCCCTCGCTTAGGAACAGATCATCGCATTTTTACGTTTGGCTGGTGGACGGCGACCGCTGGATAAGAGCGTTTATGCCGTTAGCCAACACGTTGCATGCCGCTTGCCGCGGGGTCACGGACGTGTCGGTTTCAAGTTTCTCAAGCGCTTTGTGTAAGCTGTCGATTTTATCGGTAATTTCCTGCTTCTTCTTCTCGTAGGCGTCATGCAGTTTCTCCTGGTCAGCCGTGAAGCTTGAAAGAGTCATTTCCAACTCGTTCTTCTTAGCTTTCAGCTCATGCTTTGTCTGAGCAAGTTTTTCCGCCGCTTGTTTTTTGGCCTTGAACTTGTAAAAGCTGATTTTGATTTCTTCCTGGCTTGCCACACTGTCTTCCAACTCGCGGACCTCGGTGCTTAAACGTTGAACGTCTGAGTTACGCTTGTTGCTTAGCTGCCTTGTTTTTTCAGCGTACTCCTTGTCTGTTTCCACCAGAAGATGATTGTTGTCGAAAAGTTCTTTGGCTTCTCCAGTCATGCTTGACTCTTGAATCCTGCATTCGGCAAGCGCTGCTTCAACGTCTAGGAAAACCTGCTCGCGTTCCTTGACAAACTGCTCGTCGACTTTTATAGCGGGGTTTGATTCGAACTCGGAGACGACTTGACGCAGGTTGACAAGCCAAGGGTCGAAGTATTGGCTGAAGGGTGAAAGAGCGAAAATCTGGTTGCCCAGCCTGGTTAAGCTGCCGAGCGTTTTTTCAACGGCGTCTTGCGGTGAAACCTCGGTTTGTTCTTCCAGGTATTTGCCGGCGCTACGCTGCTTCTTCTCCTTCGCTTTCTTTTCACGCGCGGATTTCGAAAGTTGCCGCCCTGCATTTCGATTGGATGAACCGCCTTGAGGTCTATATGTCATAAACATTCCAGAGTGCGCAAGAAATATTTAACGTTGACTGTGCCCTCGAAAAGATTAAGGTTGCGCTAAGAGGAAAAAACGTGGATTTTGAAGGCTGAAAAAATTTTAATGGGTTGTGGGGTTTGGAGATAATTTGAGGGGGAGAAGGGAGAGCGTAAAAAAATATGATTCTCCAAACCTTTCCACCCAACCCGTTTTCGGTCTTGTTTTTTTTGCCCCCCGTAACTATAATGCCTTGAACGCTTCGAACCAGCGGTTGTAAGCCGTCAGCATGTCAAGTGAAACGCTTGGCTTGCGTTCTTCAAGGATCTGGCGGAAGTCACTCATGGTTAAGGCTCTGGGGTTTGCTTCTTTGTCCATTGCCTTGCCTGACTCGAAGAATTCTCCGATGAGACTGAGCTGTGCTGATTGGCACACGTCCCGTATGTCGCTTCCCGAAAACCCTTCGGAGAGCCTTGCCAACTCGTCTAATTCGACATCGCTTGCTATCTGCAGGGTGCTTGTGTAAACCCTAAACATGTTCAGCCTTGTGCCATGGTCGGCTAACGGAACCAGGATTCTCTTCTGGAACCGCCTGATGAAAGCCCAGTCCAAATCCCAAGGCTTATTCGTGGCGCCGATGACGTAAACGTGAAGGTTCTTGCCCTTGTCAACTATGCCGTCCATTTCTTTCAGGAACTGGTTACGGACCCGTATTTCTCCGCCGACCTCGTTTGTATGCGCCCCCATCAAAGAGTCTAACTCGTCAACGAAAACTATGGCTGGTTTGCCGTCGGTTGCGGATTTGCGGGCGGTACCGAACAGTTTAGCGACGTTCTGCTCTGCTTCTCCAAGCCACTTAGACATGATGGATGCAGCGTCAATCGAATAGAAGTTGGCGTCGATCTCTGTTGCAACTGCTGCTGCCAAAAGAGTTTTGCCGCAGCCCGGCGGACCGAAAAGCAGTATGCCACGCGGCCACCCCAGCGGGAACAGGTCAGGTCTTTGAACTGGGTAAACAATGGCTTCTTTAACTGCCTTTTTGGCGACGTCTAAGCCTACAACTTCATCCCAGTTAACCTTGGGTTTCTCGGTCATGACGAGCTCCTCGTTGTTCGGCTTCGAGACTCCGCCGCTGGCATCCATAGTTGCGCCTCCGCCCTCGGCGTCGCTGTTGCTTGCCTCGTTCATTTCAGCGGAAGAAACAGCCCCCTGCAACGCCTTGATTCTTTCCTGATACGCAATTGCTCGCTGAACGTACACCTTGTTCAAGCCGTATTCAGGGTAAAGCTGCACAAGCTGCAGGAGGGCTTCGATTGCCTTCTGGTACAGGGTTATTGCTCTTCCTTTTTGCCCTTGTTTATCTAAGCGTACAGCATCCAACGCGTACGCTGTCGCCGCTTTCTCAAGTTCGTTTGAAGCGCTCATTTTTGTTTTTCTCCTCTCGTCTATTCAGGCGATTTTAACTCGATTCTTATTTTTCCCTTCGTCCCTAAACTTTCAAGGGCACGTTCAATTTCCTCGTTTGAAGTTTGAAGCTCACTTGAACATCGACTCAGATCGATTTCGCCGTTAGTTTTACGCACGTACTCCAGCAGGACATCTTCCAGAGAGGGGTTCTGAACCTTCATTGTGAACTCCTTGATCTCCTGCTTCTTGTAAGAGAACAAAGCCTTCGACGGGTCAAACCCTGTTTCCTCAGTGGTTTTGTGCCCGATCATCTGCGAAGAAGTAGCGGTGAGCGCAACCATCTCCCTGATGGGCGTTTTCTCCTGCACTTTGGGCGCTCCAATCGGGGGCTCAGGTAGCGTTTCAGATATTTTCTGCTGCATGAAGTTTGAAACTTCTTTAAGTATTTCTTCCCCGCCCTCCGTTTTCCTCCCGACAGGAATCACATCCTCGTCGGCTGTAAGCTTCGTCGCGTGCAGCGTATCTTGGATCGCGGAGTTGACGCTGTCAAGTTCAGAGCTGACGTCAGGAAGAACCTGGAACAACTCTTGAGAAACCCCTTGAAGCAGACGCAGGGCTGGCTTGAGGTCGGTGACGATGTCGCCGAGCTCCCTAATCGTTTCCAAGCGCATGATTACCCGTTCAATGGCTAATTGGACGTTGTAGAGAAACTTTACGAGCTTTCTAACTTCAGCCAGCTCCGTGGCGCATATCGCGGCTTTTTCACGGTTGTTCTTTTTCAGGGCGCCCATGCACGTTTCAAAAAGTACGCGGTCTCTTTCTTTTAGTCGGAAACTGGCCTGTTCAAGTTTGCCTTGCTGAATCTTAAGGGTGGTGATCGATTTGGTGGCGACTTCACGGATAGGAGAAGGGGTCAGGTTGCTTAAAACTTTCAAACCTTATCCCTCCAGCGTTACGTCTCCACTTTTGTCCGCGATTAGATACCGGCTTTTGCTACTTCTTTAACGTAAACAACAACGGGGGGTTCAGGCAGCTTCGTCGCTGCAGCGTTCACCTGTTCAGCGTAAGTTTTCGTTTTCTGCAGAGCGTCTTGCGTGTCGCCTAACAGTACGCTTGAAACCCTGCTTTTCGTAAGTTCGTAGTCTGTTTTCTCCGAAGTTGCACGTCTAAGGGCTTCTTGAAGAGCCGCAAACGCAGACTTGTAGTTTTCTTCATCTACCTTGCCTATTTCGTGTTCAATTTCCAGGTTAGCGATAGCGTAGCTTAAGGACGTTATTTCATCTTTGCACCTTTCAATTTCCACCGCGGATTCTTCAACGATCACCTGCGCGTCTTTCTTAAGCGAGGCTAAAACGCTGGTGAAGCTGGAGTGCAGGTCTTGGAAGACTTCAGGCGTGATCTTTTTCTTGTCAAGAAGATCTTTTAAGGCTTGGTCCTTGCGCCAGATTAAAGGAATGTGGTCGCATAAGATGCCTGCCTGCGACTTAATTTTAGTGACAAATGTGACTTCAGCACCATTAAAGCGTAAGCTTTCCATCGGCTGTTTCGTGAATTGGCCATCACCAAACTCAAGGTAAACAGCGTCAAATTTCCCGCTTGGAGTTAATGCGAATGAAGCAATCTTTCCGATTACTCGTCCATACTCGTTTTTGATTGGTTTTCCAATATAAAGAAAAAGATTGGAGTTAGACATTGTGTTTTATCCTCCTATTTTAGAAACCCTGTGTTGATTTCTCTGTTTGTGGGGCTGCTGGCATTCCTGGTGGCAGATCTGGGAACTTGTCTTTGATCTTCTGCTCTGCGACTGTTGCTGCTTCCGTGAGAATCTTTGCTGCGTCCTCGTTTACGGTGTCGAAGTTAAGTGTCATTCCGCTGCCTTGTCCCGCTTCAATCATTATTCCGCTGAGCATGTTGCCGATTTCGCCCAGTTCATTCTCTGCTTCTGGGAACACGCTCACTAAGCCGGCTCTGACTGAACGTAGAACTCCTACGGCTGGACCTAAGGTTGATACTACGTCGCCAAGTTCTGATACTGTTCGTAACCGTAAAGTGATTTGTTCAAGCGCGAGTTTAGCGTTCATGATCAACTTTGACATCTTGCGAACTTCAGCTAGCTCATTGGCGAAAACGTTTGCGCGTGCACTGTCATGCTTTGCATATGCGTCAACGATTCTGGCGAAGATTGCCTTGTCTCTTTGGCTGAACCTGTCGGTTGCTTGATCAAGCTTCTGCACTTGAAGCTCGATGCGTCTGACGGCGAAGTCAAGTCGTGGCTTCAACGGCCCCGGCGGCTTTACTGCGTCTTTAATGCGGTTTTGGAATGGTGTGTCATCCCGCTTGCTTTCCCACTTTTTTGAGAAGTTTTCTGACAATTTGATTACCTCTGACAAGAGAGGATGCGTAGTAGAATCTTATACGTTGTTAATATGTTAAGAATATGCACGTATATACGTACAGATATACACGCTAAAAAAAAGTCCATTCGGCTTGCTCTGTAAAGGTTAAAGATGATGCGAGCGCTAATCTGTTTAGACACAAATGTGTAAGTTAGACTAAAAAGCGCCGTGATGCAATCTAAAATCAAAAAGGTGAATTAAATGAACAGCAGATTAAAAATATTCGGTTTAATAGCTCTTTTAGGCTTCGTAGCAGGCATCATAGCTCAAGTCACCGCAACGCTCTTCATCCCGTGGATCATCGCAGCTTTACCCGCATTGGCTGGAGCAACAACCTACCTGATTTCAGGCTTTGCAGGTGCGTGCCTAACAGTTGCGATAGTGGGCGCCTGGGCATACATGACTGGCAAAAAAGAACCGAGACTATAAAAGAGCTTAACTCTCCTTTCTTTTACCAAACCAAGTTTTCAAATTTTTCAAAAAATAGAGTTCATTCCTCGCCGCTTTTTTTGTTTTTGCCACAAATTAAAACGTTCTCGCCCAAGAAAAAAATTGTGCTGCCTATAAAAAGTCTTAAATTTGAATGGTTACGGTCCTACATCTGCTCCAGCAGCTGCGGCAGTTCAGTTAAACTTTTTATCGTAAAGTCAGGAACGACACTTTCAACCGGTTTCTCCTCACGCCTCTTGAAGTAAACCGCCCTCATGCCAGCCGCCTTGGCACCTTCAACGTCAGCATCCAACGTGTCACCTACGAAAACCGTTTCAGCCGCGGACACGCCCAGAGCATTGAGCGTTCTGTTGAAGATTTCTGGGCTGGGTTTACGCCTGTTGACCGCTCCAGAAACCACGACCGCGCCGAAAAACCCGTCTAACCCGTACGTTTTGAGCAGTTTGTAGACGCATTCTGGAATGGCGAAGTTGGAAACGATGCCGAGCTTGTACCTGCCGCTTATGCCCTGTAGGAGGGGAGGGGTGTCGTTGTCGAGGCAAACGTACTTCACGAACTCGTCGCACCAGGCGGCGCTGGCAGCCAAGACCAGCGGGCTTGAAACATCGTAGTCGTAGCCCAGCATCTTCAATGTTAGGGCGATTCGAACGTTGAAGTGCGGCTCTTCAAGGTTCGGGTCAGCCTTCGCGTACAGTTCCTCGCGGGCTTTGTCGTACGCCTCCTGGAACCTGTCCAAAGGCACGGGCACGCCGTTTTCGCTGAGATACCTGTACATGTGCATCGTGGATGGACTGTAAAAATCATGGTTCTTTTTGATTATCACGAGGGTATCGAACATGTCAAACAAAACGGCTTTAACTGTCATCGAAATTTTCCTAAAACATAGGTTTGGGCAGGGTTAAAATCCTTATCGCAAAAGAAACCCGCTTCCCAACTTAACACAGCATGATAACGGCGTTTTTTCAAAAAGGTGGCTATTTGTCCCAATATTCTCTTGTCCCCATGACGGGGCAAAGGCCCGCCCGAGAGGAAAAGTATAACTCAATAGTTGGAAAGTATAAATCATAGTGGAACCAATTGGTATGTCGGTGATAGCACGCTCAAGAGAAACGTTGGACCAAAAGGACAAGTTGTAATCCCAAAACAAATGAGAGATGCCCTTGGGTTAAAGCCGGGGGTCGAAATTACCCTCGAAATGCGCGACCAAGAAATAGTCATAAAAAAACCTCAAATTAACGGAAGTTACGCGGAATATTTCACTCAAACGTCAGCCCCAAAATTGAAGAAATGGATAAACATTAAAGAGTTAATAGAAAATGAAGTGGAAGAACGAACCCGCATACATTGACTCAAATGTTTTCATTTACCCAATATTATACGCTGAAGAAGTAGACATTCGAGTAAAAAACGCTGCAGAAATCTTGAAGGGCATAGCGAAAGGCGAGTTTCCGGCGTTTACGTCGACGCTAACGTGGGATGAAGTGGTCTGGGCAGTAAGAAAGACGCTGGGCAAGAATGAAAGCATTAACGAGGGCCAAAAACTGCTTGGTTTCGTAAATCTACAATTCATAAGTTTTGACGAAAACATCCTCAGTGAAGCGCAAAGGGTAATGAGCTCATATGGTTTGAAACCGCGCGATTCCATCCATGTCGCTTCAGCGATTAATAGAAAACTAAACACGATAATTAGCGATGATCAAGATTTTGATGTTGTAAGAGAAATTAATCGCTTCCCTCTCTGTTAACTTCAAGACCTTCAGTTTTACTTGTCCCAGTATTCTCTTGTCCGCAGGTACTGAACCTTAGCCTTCAGCAGGTCCATGTAGAACCCGTCTTGGTCCGCGTGCATCTTGCCCAAAATCCGCGACGCCGTCTCAGGACCGACGCCTTTCACCTGCAGCGCCCGCACCGCGTCTTTTCCGTAGCTCAAAATCAAATCAGCTTTGCGACGGGCTTGGCTGAGTTCTTTGAGTTCTTCAGGCGTCAATTCTTTGCCTTCCCTTCGCCGCGTTAGGTCGCCTTGCAGTTTGTTGACGTCTTGGCTGCGGTAAAGCGGTGCCAACAAGCCTGACCCGCATTTGGGGCACTTTGGCTCTGGCGGCAGCTCCTTGATTTTTTCTTGTCCTGTCCATTGCCCGCATTTCATGCACATGAGCGCGATGGTTCTGGCATCGATTGCCATTTTGAGTTTGTCAATGTTGTTCACTATGACCCGTTCGGGCGCCATCAGCTCGGTAACGTCAGCGTATTTAGATAGGATGTGGTAAGCTAGAGGCGTCGGCTTTTCATAGCTAACGTAGGTGGACACTTTGATTTTGCCAGAGGCGATGTCGCGCATGATTTGCTTGGCTCGCTCCAAGTCAACTTTCTCCATCATGGCTTCACGGATGGTTTCGCGGTAAACAGGCGTGTTGTCAAACTGCGCTTTAAGCTCGGCTTGCCGCTGGTAACTCATGGTTTTTCCACGGGGCAAGACGCCGAAGCGTTCAGCCACAGCCTTCATCTTGTAGCCGAACGGGAACTTCGCCTCCAAATATCGCCCGAACGCGTGGTCAACTGCCTCGTCGCTGAGCCCGAACAGGGTTTTGGGAAGGTCGGTGATGTCGTCTTTGCCCAGTTTCCTTGCAAGCTCGATTAGGA
>Ga0187852_1001509_pt1 | contig 21583 bp, 21 predicted proteins | sample June2016WEW_6_40_FD_134511 | JGI IMG/M metagenome (GOLD analysis project Ga0187852, IMG submission 134511) | Peatland microbial communities from SPRUCE experiment site at the Marcell Experimental Forest, Minnesota, USA - June2016WEW_6_40 | ecosystem: Environmental > Terrestrial > Soil > Wetlands...
CATCGGCGCGGCTCTAAGCCAGGTCATCGCCGGTAGTATCGTTCACCACGTGGGTTCTAGCGCCGGCTTCCTATTCCTCGCGGGGGTGGCGTCGGCAGCGTTCGCTATTCTCTATTTCTTCATGCCCGAGACGCGCAACACACGATTGGCAAGAGAATGAGTTACTACGCGTTCTACGTATTTCTCCCTATCCGCTTCGGGGCCCCGAACCCCGTATCTCGGGAGTTTGCATGCGAGTGGCAGTTCAACGCTTTGCCTAAGGCCAATTACCGACCCTGCCGCACGTGGATTTGAAAATTGAATCGAATTCTCAATCCTGCCGGGTTTACCTTGATCTTCGTTTTCTTCTGCATCGATCCGTAGCGTGTCCGCAGAAATTAGACATGCCACGTATGAGGCAGCGGGACTAAGGGACGAGCCCAACAGAGCATGAGGGTTATCGTTTAGAGACAGCAGCACGACGAAGTGAACCTGGACCAGGGGAAGCCCCCCAAAAGTCGTGTGTCAATAGATGTGCCACTGGGTGGGGCGTTTTCGAGGCAAATCGTGTCGCCCAGTGTCGGTTCATTTCGAGTTAAATTGTTGAAGAATGATGTAAGTTGTTGACGGGACTTACTTCACAGGTCGCTTCACACGGTAGAGGGCGACGGTGCGAGTCCGTCCGGGCCTACCCGATCAATAACTTACAGACATTTGACCGCTACACGGGCTGGGTAGCGGTCTCATCTACGAAATGAGTCCTCTTATCATAGGCTTGCGAGTCAGGGATGCGGTGGAAATTCACGGATGTGTCAGTAGACGGGCGAGTTTTCGCTGGTTTCCTAACGCTGGTGTCGTGGTCCTATTAAGGGGACTCCTGGCCCTGCCCTTGCAAATTGACTTTTGGGGACTGGGGCTCGATTTTCGGCCGTATGATTGGACTGGGTCTGCACTTCAAAATCGCTCGCAGATGAACTACCTCAAGAATTACCTTGGTTTGTTGAATTTCGTTTCCCTTCACGAAGGACGGCTCAGCGCTGTCACGACATGCAGTGTCACGGTCGCAGGATGGAAATGGCACGCCAAGGTCGCAGCCTGATGAATCACGCCCAGTGAAGCAAACAGGGAAATCGACCGGCGAAAGAATTTTCTTCAGTAGTTGGCAAATACGAGACGACTAGAAACGAGTCGTGAGCAAGGGGGGATACCAACTCGTTGGTGCGGTAAATACCAAGTCGGGGTGACGGCTTTAGCCTCTTTCTTGGCGTCTAAATCAATGGGCCTCAATCAGACGGCTAAGCTGCCGGGATGATGAGAAGTGAGCATGTAAAAGGGACGGATTTTGATGAAGACTTATCCAGATACGCATGGTCTTGGTGGAAAAGGGCAACCCTCGTTCGGGATTGGAAATTTACTCTTTACTGTCGCCTTGGTAATCATCCTGGTTCTGCTTGCTCAAAGCATGGTGCGCCACCACTTCTGTGGAGGCCGGCGTATCACTCAGCCTACGCCTCAGGCTCCAATCCCCATCGGACCAGAGCAACGTTGAAAGAGTCTTGCCGCGCTTCCGAACGATGCCGAGCGACGTGTTCGTTAACCTGCAGATCTCAAGTGAAAGGTGCACCCGCAACGCGTCATGCAGTGCAGATAGCGGCACCGCCGGCGAAAGCTGGATATCCTTGCTGGTCCCGAATAGCTCGCGATTACACACGTGTAAGGAATTCTCACCGAAGAGCCAACAACAAAGCTTCCCGCACTTTCTTTGAGGGAGAAGGGATACGGCTTCGCACTTGATATCGGCGGCACGCCTCAACTGTGTTTTTCAGGCTTTCGAGGTAGGCGATGCAGGGTTCGCAGCCTTTTAGGTGGCGTTCCAGCTCACGGCAATTCTTCACCGGAAGCTCAGCGTTCAGGTAGTCTGAGAGCATGGCGAACATGTGCTTGCAACGCCGGTCAGGCATGGCTTTTCCTCTTCCTCTCTCTTAGCTGTCGGGCATAATCAGCCAGGGCATTGCGAACAAAGACCCGCGCCCGGTGAAGTCGCATCTTCGTGGTCTCCTCGGATATGCCCATCACCTCTGCCACTTCGCGGGTATCGAGTTGTTCCATATCGCGAAGGATCAAAACCAGGCGGTAATGCTTCGGAAGAGCTAAGACGGCGTCTTCCAACCTTCCGCGCAATTCCTGGTTTAGGACAATCTCTTCCGGCGTTATCTGCCATAATTTTGTCCCTGCAGGTGACAGGACAGAATCCTTAGGCATCAAGGCATCCAGGGAAAGCATTTGTGCAGGCGCGAACTTGCTTTTCCGGCGGCTCATCAAGCATTGGGTTTTGGCCACCTTGTAAAGCCATACGGACAAGGCCCGCGCGTCAGGAAACTCTCCGAGCTGTCGCGCCAGGCGGATCAGTGTTTCCTGGGCTGTATCTTGAGCATCCTCGTGGCTTCCACAAACCTTCATTCCAAATCCGTAAACAACCCCTTGCAGAGTTTCGAGCGCACGCTCGGCATCCTGGCGATTCCCGGATTGCAAACTCTTGAGCGCTTGTTCGATCTGAGTATTCACCAGTGGTTCCATCCAACGCAGCGGCCCGGAATCGTTCTTCATTTGTAGTATCGCACTTCCCCCGTAGGAATGCGATTCGGCGTTACGACCCTACCTATCATCACCATAGCCCCAATGATTTCAACGCTGGCTTGGCCTTTTCGATTTTCCGCTGCTGGACCAGATTTCCTCCAAAGGCGGATTGGCAGGTCCCGCCTTCATGCTCGCCAAAATTGTCTTGTTACCTCTTCCAGCCGATTGCATTTATCCGTGTGAGGTAAGGGAAATGCGCTTGAAACCCTGCTCGCCACGCCGCAAGAGGATTGGCTCCCACCCGTCGCAACGGTTTGCTGCGAGCAGAGCATCCTGAATCTTGAGGTGACCCATGATTGAGGGAAAATTACGACTAACTACCATCGAAGGCACCGGCCGCCAATTTGTGGCGCAATCGGGCACGGGCCATGCGCTCGTCGTGGACGACGCGGACGGCCACAGTGGCCCCAAACCGATCGAACTTGCGCTGCTGGCTCTGGGAGGCTGCACAGCCTTCGACGTGATTGGCATTCTCCGGAAGAAACGGCAGACGGTAACCGGTTACGAAATCGAGTTACGCGCGGACCAGAATGCTGAACCGCCCGCCTATTTCACCCGCGTCGAAATCAAGCACAGGCTCCGCGGTCACATCGATCCCGAGGCGGTAAAAGCGGCCATCCACTTGTCCGAAACGAAGTATTGCGCGGTCGGCGCCATGATTGCCAAGACTGCCAAACTCGAAACCACCTTTGAAATCCTCCCGGAAGAAAGCTCGGGAAACCTTATTGAGGCAGCGTGATGGTACGCACGAATTTGACCCGAACGTTCGTGGCACTCATTTGCTCTTCCCTGCTGGCTAGCGCCCAATCACTTGCACCAACGCCACAGAAACTGACCCTCCCAGAGGCTGTCCGCATGGCACTCGAGAAGACCCCCACGGTGCAAGCCGCGATTGCCTATGCGCAAGCCGTACATGAGGGAATTGCCGAGGCCCGAGCAGCGCGAATGCCACGGGTGGACTTCTCTGAGGGATTCACGCGTGGCAACAACCCCGTTTACGTTTTCGGCGGATTGCTTACCGAGCGGCAATTCACGGCAGGAGATTTTGGGCTGAATTTTCTGAATACACCTCCCCCGCTTGATATTTTCCGCACTCAGTTCGCCGCGGCACTGTCCTTGTACGATGCCGGCCAGACCGGCCGCCGAATCAAGGATGCAAAACTGAGCGCACAAGGGGCGGGTGAAAATGGCCAGCGCACGCGGCAGGAGGTTATTTTCAATGTTGTGAAGGCATACACAGATGAACTCCTGGCACGAGAGAAGATACGCCTGGCAGAAGCGAGGGTGAAGTCAGCGAAGTCGGATCTGCATCTCGCTCAGTCAAGGCAGGAGGAAGGCCAGGGGGTGCCTTCCGACCTCCTGAGTGCGCAGGTGCAACTGGCCGAGGCCCAGGAAGGCTTGTTGCAAGCGCAGAATGCCGCGGACCTTGCTCACGCCGCACTTAACGTGGCCATGGGGTTATCCGAGGACGCCGCTACCACCATCGAGTCAGGGCTCGAGCAACCCAATTTTGAGGCCGGTGCGCTGGCCGAGCGCCAAGAACATGCCCTTAAGAGCCGGCCCGATCTTCTCGAAGCCGGGCTGGGAGTCGAGCGTGCAGCTAACGGATCACGGATGGCCCACGCGGAGTTCCTGCCGAAGGTGAACGCTTTCGGCTCGTGGGAAGAGGATAACCAGACGTTCCTCACGCGGGGTGGCAACAACTGGACGGCCGGAGTCAGTTTGAACTTCAACGTTTTCGATGGCGGAGCGAACCGGGCTCGCCTGGCGGCCGCCCACTATCGACAGAGCCAGGCGAAGGCCCAGGCGGAGCAAATGGCGGCCGCCGTCAAACTTCAGGTGCGCGAGGCCTACCTGAACCTGACTACCGCGCAGCAACGCGTGGAGGTTTTACGCCAGGCGCAATCGGAAGCCGAGGAAAGTCTGCGCATCATCCAGAATCGCTACGAAGCAGGATTGGCAACCATTACCGACCTGTTGCAAGTCGAAACCGCGCACGAAAGCGCCCAAAAGAATTACTTGAATGCATTGTTTGATTATCGCCTCAGCTACGCGGCGTTGGAATTGGCTACCGGCGAGCTTGCACCTGACTCACCTGCGGTCACGCGTTAGCGGGACAGGGCCGGGTGAGGGGGGCGATTCACGGGCGCATTGTGGATAGTCCGCCAATGCCCAACATGGGCCAGTGTTGCTTGACGACATCTTCCCCGGCCCAAAGGACAAAATGACCATGTTCGGAAAGAGAATCTGTTCCTTGCTCCTCCTTGCCGTCGCGGCGGACATATTTACCGCTTGCAGTTCCAATGAAAAGCGGCCGGCACAACCCGGGCCGCTGATCACCGGAGTCCAAACCGAAACCGTGCATCTGGAATCCACTCCCCAGCTTTACCATGCCGTCGGCTCGATCCGCTCCGCCTCGACCGCCATTTTGGCGGCGCAGGTGGGCGGCACCGTCACGGAGGTCCGCGTGCAGTCCGGCGACCACGTCAAGCGCGGGGAATTGCTCGCCGTCCTCGACGATCGCAGCGGCCAAGCGCAGGTGCAGGGGGCAGACGCGGGCGTGAATGAAGCCGTCCAGGGCGGGGCTGAAGTAGACCAAGCGCTCAAGGCCGCCACCGCCGACCGGCAATTTGCGGAGGCAACTTTTAACCGCTACAAGGAGTTGCTCGCCAAGAACTCCCTGAGCCGCCAGGAGTTCGATGGAGCCGAGGCGCGCTATCAGTCGGCGCTCGCGAACGAACGCGCCGTCGAAGCCAAGAAGCAGCAGATCCTGGCCCGTCAGCAACAGGCACGCTCGCAGCAGGATTCGGCGCGAACCTACCTCAGCTTCTCCCACATTATTTCGCCCATTGACGGAATCGTTACGGCAAAATCCGTCGATGTGGGAACAGTCGTCATGCCTGGCGCCCCGGTGCTAACGGTGGAAGACACCACACGCTATCGCCTGGAAGCGAGCCTGCCGGAGGAGTATCTCCCCAACGCTAAAGTCGGCGCCAGCATCTCCGTCTCGACCGGGCAAGGCCGATTCGTGGGACGTGTCGCCGAGGTCGTCCCGGCGGCAGACGTGGCAAGCCACACGTTCCTGGTGAAGATTGACCTCCCCAGTGGTTGCCATTGCCGCTCCGGTGAATACGGCCAGGCAAGCTTTCCTATTGGCGAAGCCGAAGGCCTGGCGGTGCCCGGCTCAGCGGTGGTTGACCACGGCGAGCTACAGGGAGTTTTCGTCGTGGGCGCGGATGGCAACGTGGAATACCGGTTGGTGAAAACGGGAAAGACTTTCGGGAACCGGGTGGAGATTCTCTCCGGCCTCGCGGCAGGGGAGAAGATCGCCATCTCCCAAATCGATCGCTTGCGTGACGGCGCGCGCGTGGAGGGCCTATGAGCACGCGCCAGCTCGGCTTTGCCGGGCGCATCGCCCACTACTTCATCAACTCCAAGCTCACCCCGCTGATCATGGTGTTTTCGATCCTGCTGGGCGCGTTTGCCGTGCTCAAGACGCCCCGCGAGGAAGAACCGCAAATCGTCGTGCCCATGATGGACGTTTTCGTCGAGATGCCGGGCTCAACCGCACAGGAAGTGGAGCAGCGCGTCACGACCCCGATGGAAAAGCTCATCTGGGAAATTCCCGGCGTCGAGTACATCTACTCCACCACGCGGCCGGGCCTCGGCATGGCCATCGTGCGCTTCAAGGTCGGTGAAAAAGAGGAAGACTCCATCATCAAGCTCTACAACAAACTCTATTCGCACTTCGACCTGATTCCCCCCGGCGCCTCGAAGCCGATCATCAAGCCTCGCTCGATCGACGATGTTCCCATCCTGGCGCTCACTTTCTGGAGCAATCGTTACGACAGCTACACGCTGCGCCGAGTCGGCAGTGAAGTTGATCGTGAGATCAAGAGCATTGATGATGTTTCCGAGACGAAGGTGATCGGCGGCGAGCGCCGGCGGATTCGGGTGCTGCTCGATTCCGGGCGCATGGCGGGATACGGCGTTGCGCCAGCCATGATCACGGGCACCATCGACCGGGCCAACCAGCGCCTGCAAGCCGGAGAGTTCGCCGCGGCCAATCAAGAGTACAACGTTGAAACCGGCGATTTTCTTCGCAACGCTGACGATGTGGGGCGCGTGGTGGTGGGGGTTTCGTCCGGCCGTCCGGTCTATCTGCGCGACGTGGCCGAGATTCGCGACGGTCCCGAGGAGCCCGCCAACTATGTTCTTTTCGGCTACGGTTCCGGCGCCAAGGTGAAGTCAGCCAGCACGATGGGAGAATCGCCGGCGGTTACGCTCACCGTTTCCAAGCGTAAAGGCCAGAACGCGGTAGCCGTTGCCCAACGCGTTATGGAAAAAGTGGAGAGTCTGAAAGGGACCTTGATCCCAGCCGGAGTTGAGGTCGCGGTTACGCGTAATTACGGGGCGACGGCCCAGGAAAAATCGAACGAATTGTTGAAGCATCTGCTGCTCGCAACTCTATCCGTAACCCTGCTCATCGCTCTGGCGCTCGGCTGGCGGTCGTCGATGGTGGTGCTCGCTGCCGTGCCGGTCACCCTGGCGTTGACGTTGTTCATCTATTTTATCTATGGCTACACGCTCAATCGTGTCACCCTGTTCGCCCTGATCTTCTCCATCGGCATTCTGGTGGACGATGCTATTGTGGTGGTGGAGAACATCACCCGGCACTTTCACCTCCCAGAGAACAAGGGCCGCCCGCTGGCGGACGTGGCTGTGGAGGCGGTGGATGAAGTTGGCAACCCCACCACCCTCGCCACCTGGACCGTCATTGCCGCCATCCTTCCCATGGCGTTTGTAGGCGGACTGATGGGTCCTTACATGCGGCCCATTCCCATCGGCGCATCACTGGCCATGGTGTTCTCGCTCTTCATTGCCTTCGTGATTTCTCCCTGGGCGGCGTTGCGGATGCTCGCGAACGCCAAAGCCGGTCACGGGGAAAACGCGGAAGCGCAGGAAGGCTGGACAACCCGCGTTTACCGGCGGCTGATGATGCCCTTGCTCCTTGATGCTCGCAAGCGCACCCTGTTCCTTGTGGGCGTGGTGCTCCTTTTGCTGCTGGTTTTCACGCTTCCGCTGCTGAAGATTGTGCGCGTCAAAATGCTTCCCTTCGACAACAAGAGTGAATTCCAAGTGATTATCGACATGCCGGAAGGGACGACGCTGGAGCAGACCACGCGGGTAGCGCGCGAGGTGGCTCGCCGCGTGGCCGAGGAACCGGAGGTGGTCAATTACCAGGTGTACGCGGGCACGGCCAGTCCTTATAACTTCAATGGACTGGTGCGTCACTACTTTTTGCGGCAAGGCGCGAACGAGGCTGACATTCAGGTGAACCTGCTTCCCAAAGACGATCGCTCCGCGCAAAGCCACGATATCTCCAAGCGCGTACGCGACGCCATTCAGCCCATCGGGGAAAAATACGGCGCCAAACTGAAAGTGGCGGAAATTCCGCCCGGCCCGCCGGTGTATCAGACGCTTGTGGCGGAAGTCTATGGGCCTGATTACAGCCAGCAGATCGACGTCGCCAGGCAGATTCGCGACGAATTCAAGAAGACTCCCGGCGTGGTGGACGTCGATTGGACCGTGGAAGCCTCCGAGCCGCAATATCGTTTGGTGGTGGATAAAGAAAAAGCGGCGCTGGCGGGTGTTGCCGCCGACCAGATTGCGCAAACCTTACGCCTGGCGGTGAGCGGCGCGATTGTCGGCCTGGCGCATCAGCCGAAAGAGAAAGAAGACGTCGACATCGTGCTGGAAGTCCCTCGGGCCGACCGCAGCAGCCTCGCCGGACTAGGCGCAATTCGTGTGGCATCAGCCTCGGGAGCGCTCGTGCCGATCAGCGAATTGACCCATGTTGAGACCGGTGTCATCGAGACCTCGATTTATCACAAGAATCTTAAGCGCGTCGTGTACGTTTCAGGAGATGTTGCGGGACGCGAGGAGAGCCCCGCGTATGCGATCATCAGCCTTTCGAAATCGCTGGAAAAGATTCACGGCCCGGGTGGCTACTCCATTGAGCGCTACGCCACGCACCTGCCGTTCCTCACCGATCGGGTCAGCATGAAGTGGGACGGTGAGTGGCAGATCACCTACGAAGTCTTCCGTGACCTGGGATTCGCCTTCGCCGTCGTTCTCGTATTGATTTACGTCATCGTGGTCGCGTGGTTTCAATCCTTCCGCATACCGCTGGTGATCATGGCGCCGATCCCGCTCACACTTATTGGAATCATCCCTGCGCACGCCATGATGGGCGCGTTCTTGACGGCGACCACGATCATCGGCTTCATCGCTGGTGCGGGAATCATTGTGCGCAATTCGATCATCCTGGTGGACTTCATCGAGCTGCGCCGCAAACAGGGGATGCCGCTGGCGGAAGCCGTGGTCGACGCCGGCGCCATCCGCTTCCGGCCCATGCTGCTAACGGCGGCAGCGGTGGTGGCCGGAGCCTTCGTCATCCTCTTTGATCCCATCTTTCAGGGCCTCGCGATTTCGCTGATGGCGGGTGAAGTGGCATCGACATTTCTTTCGCGCCTGGCGGTGCCGGTGCTCTTTTACCTGAACGCTCGGAACGAAGAGAAGAAAGCTGCCCGCGAAAGTGCGGCACTGTGATGACCAAAATTGACGGTTGCCTGATTTTACGAACACTGAGGAGGGAATACTATGGATATAAATCGATGGTTACGCATGGTTGCCGGAACCTTGGTTCTAGCGTCTCTAGCCTTGGGCTACTGGGTGAGCCCGAAGTGGTATTTCTTCACCGCCTTCGTAGGACTTAATCTGCTCCAGTCGGCATTCACGAACTGGTGCCCAATGATGACCTTCCTGCGCAAGCTCGGCGTGAGGCCCGGCGATCGGGGGTAATACGCTACAAAGGCTTGGCAAGTATTGGTCATACGTCGGGATCAATCAGATTGCAGCGCCATTTCCACGACGCGGCGCGTACCCGAGCCGCGCTCCCGCAGGAGCAGCCGCTCCAGCAGAAGTTCGTCGGGATCAATAAAGCCCCGTTTGCTCCATTCGTGGGCAGGCGGCACTATCAATATAATTTCATCTTCCAGAAAAACCTCGGTCCGAACACCCCGGCGCATGGCGGGGCCTTCGATGAACCTCACTGACACCTGGGAGGAGCACGGGCTGAGGCTACTTCCAAGTAGTGCTAAACTGCAACTGTCAGGGCTTGAAGTGGCATTTGCAGCGTGACATCATCGAAATCTGGTCGCCTGGTAAGCTTCAACTGAACGCCAAATCCGCACAGTGGGGTGGATCGGAGCGTCACTAGCTCAGGGGCGAAACGTGAGCATCGTCTGCCAGGAAGGCGGGTTCTTCGACGCACTGGTCCGATGAACCGCACACGAGCAATGCACGTTGGATTTATACACAACCGCGCCATAACTCGCGTGAGCGCAAATTAAGGAGCAGCTGTAGCCATGCAGACGGCTTACAATCCGCCGATGTCCGACCGTGAATTGATACCGGCAACGCTTAAACGTCCGGGTGCTGCACGGTTCTGGCTGGCGGTCCTGCTGACAGGCGTCGCGACCGGTTTGGCCGCGGCAGGCCTGACCCGGTTCCTTGAACTGGTGCAACGACTTGTTTGGCATGGTTCCGGCACCGATATTTTGCGGGTAGCCAGCCAGGCCAGCCCGCCACGACACATCATCGTACTGCTCGGCGCAGGGGTAGTTACGGGAGCGGGCCAACTCATTCTCGGGCAGCTTTCCAGCGGCAATGGGATCGACACCACCGCAGCAATTTGGTTCCATGCCGGGCGCATGCCGCGACTCCGCACTCTGGGGAGTGCCGTCCTCTCAATCATCATCGTGGGAATGGGAGTGTCGCTGGGCCGCGAGGGAGCTCCGAAACAAGCGGGAGCAGTATTCGCCAACATTTTTGCTGACCATGGCAGTTTATCGAACGAGCAGCGCCGCCTTCTAGTGGCGTGTGGCGCTGGGGCGGGTTTAGGATCGGCGTATGGGGTGCCGCTAGGTGGCGCGCTTTTCGCATTGGAAGTCATGCGCGGCAAATTGGCTCTTCGCTATGTCCTTCCGGCGCTATTTGCTTCCACGGTGGCTACGGCCGTTTCCTGGATGGTACTGCCCAACAGACCAACTTACATCATTCCTGCGTATACAAGCTCCACGTCGGTTCTGGTGTGGGCCGTCGTCGCGGGCGTGATTGCGGGCGTGGCCTCGGTTGGCTATGTACGCATGGTCACATGGGCTGACCGGAATCGGCCGCGGGGCTGGAGGCGGCTGACAACTCCAGCCCTTGCGATGACTGTGTTGGGAGTGGTTTCGATCCGATTTCCGCAGTTACTGGGTAACGGCAAGGATATTTCGCAGTTAGCGTTGACAAGTGCTGTGGCGCCCGCCTTGCTGGCGGCCCTCCTGATAATGAAGCCTGCCGCCATTGCAATCTGCATGCGAAGCGGAGCTCCGGGTGGCTTGTTTACGCCCTCCCTGACCACGGGCGCCATGCTGGGCGGCGTCTTGGGCTATGCCTGGTCTACGTTCTGGCCCGGGGCACCCCTCGGACTATTTTCGCTGCTCGGGGCTGGGGCAGTACTGGCTGCAACTACGCAGGGCCCCATCTCGACGGTGGTCCTGATGATAGAGTTAACCGGCCGGGACCGCTCATTTATTTTGCCGCTATTGCTTATCGTCGGCATCGCAACCCTCATTGCGCGGACAATCGAATCTCGGTCCATCTACGATGCAAAACTCACCGACGAAGAACTGGCGAAAAGACAAAAGCTCAGAGACCTCCCACCGCAGGAAACGGCAATGGTGGACTGACTAATTCACTCGACCTGAGAGGCCGTCCCTCGGCTGGGACACGCTGCAGGCCGGCGCGGCATTTGTTCCAACGCCAGAAAGCTTGTGACCTCGCACCTGGCGCGGTGTTCGGTTTGGTGAGGAGGAGGATCAAAATGGGAGACCCAATTCGGTTTAGGGAATCTGAACTGACAAAACATTGTATGGTTTCCGGCTTTCTGCTCATACTCTGCTCAGTTTGGGCGCCGAGGTTGCAAGGACAGACCATTCAACAGGGTCAGGCTGCCAATCCTTTGCATCAGCTCAACGGTTCTATTGAAGCAATCGTCAAGCGGGTGGCCCCCAGTGTTGTGCAAGTGATTGTGACGGGGTTCGGTCCTGTAGGGGAAGGAAATGAGGCAAGTCTTGAGGTTGGGGCGCAGCGCAGCGTGGCTTCCGGGGTCATCATCGATCCGGACGGGTATATCATCACCAGCGCTCACGTGGTGAGGGGAGCGCAGCACATTGAGGTGGTCATTCCTCTCCCGCCCTCGGAAAGCTCACCCGTAAATTCAATTCTTCGCTCCAGAGGCCACACCTTCGAGGCCCGCACCCTCGGGCTTTCCAGGGAAACCGATCTCGCTGTACTCAAGGTTGACGCGAAGGGGTTGCCTGCGTTGCCCATCGGAGATTACAGCCTGCTTCGCCAAGGCGAGCTCGTGTTTGCGTTCGGGAGTCCGGGAGGCTTGCGGAATTCCGTGACGATGGGAGTCGTCAGTGCCATCGCCCGCCAGCCCGATCCCGATAACCCCATGGTCTACATCCAAACCGATGCGCCCATCAACCCTGGGAATAGCGGCGGGCCACTGGTGGATGTTGACGGTGAGCTGGTGGGCATCAACACGTTCATCCTTTCCCAGTCGGGCGGTAATGAGGGCCTGGGGTTCGCCATTCCAAGTGGGATCGTGGCCGTCGCCTACCCGCAACTGCGCAAGTACGGTCACGTGCATCGCGGCGAGATCGGCGTCAGTGTCCAATCCATTACCCCAAGCATGGCCGCAGGATTAGGCCTGGCGCGTGATCACGGCGTGATTGTGTCGGACGTACTACCCGGAAGTCCCGCGAAAGCTGCTGGTCTCAGGATGCAGGACATCATCATCAGTGTTGACGACGGGCCGGTGGATGACCTGCCATCGTTTAGCCTTCGCGCCTACATGCTGCGTGCCGGAACGAGCACAAAAGTCACGATTCTTCGAGGCCTCGAGAAGCTTGACCTGCAAATCCCCGTGGTTGAACATCAACACACCGCTGACCGTCTGGTGGATCTGGTTGACCGCGAGAAGAATCTGGTCGGGAAGTTGGGGATCCTCGGGATTCAAATCGACAAGACAATCACTCCTATGCTTCCGGAGCTCAGGGAATCTTCGGGGGTCATCGTCGCGGCGAAAACAGTAGGTACGAGTGCGGTGGATAACCCGCTCACCGTTGGGGATGTTATCCACGCCTTGAACGGAACGCCGGTCATCAGCCTGGATTATTTACGCTCATCGCTGGAGAACATCAAATTCAACGACCCTGTAGTCCTGCAAATCGAGCGAGAAGGAACAATGAAGTACCTTGCCTTCCGCATGAATTGATGGCGAGAAACTTCAGTTTATACGTGGGGCCACGCACTGTGTCTCCGGTCTGACAGGGTCACCGCCCCAGGAACCTCGGCCGACTAAGAGCTGTGCTTGGGTCCCGCATTCTGCTTGATCCCTTACCCTCCATGGCCTGCATTTGTGCTTTTTTCAAGATCTCCGATCGCCTGGTCAATCACCTTCGCTTCCTCGTACATGTGGTCGGCCAGGCCTCCAAGGTTTGAGGCATAGATATGTTCTTGGTTGTTTTTCAGCGTGGCCATAGCGTCCTCTGTAGTATCGGTCAGATTCACGACGCTTGGCCCAATGCGCTCAATGGCCTGCTGCTGCCACGGCAGAGCTTTGGAGTGGTTCATGCGTAGCTGCAAAAGCAGTTTGTCCATCGCGTTAACTCGTGCGCGCATTCTTTCCAGTAGGGAGCCATCGGACTCCCAGTCGTTCAAGAGCGGCTCGCGCAGGCGCGCTTCGAGCTGATCAGCATCATTCCTGACCCGATGCGCATCATTCCGGACTTGCTGCAAGAGGCTAGACGCATCGCTTGCGAAGGCTCCCTTACCTGCCTTCAGCGTGCCTGCTCCCGGCTGATTCGCCGTGGCAAATGCCGGCAGCGCCGCCAGAGCGACACAAAGCATTGCCACGGTCAGGACACCTTTGCATAAAAAGTTGACCCGCATAGTTGTTTTCTCCTCTTCGTCCGTTAACCTCACGGACCTTTGATCTGAGAACTGCCATTTCTGCCCTGCCCCGGGAAATCCCGCATTCAAAAGGTTGGCGGCGGGGTGACCGGAGTCATCCGGCGCTTCCCTGTCAGTGCGCGAACTATCCTCGCAACAGATGCACCCCGCCATTCCGTTTCAAAATGGCCAAGTTAATCGTCCCGTCGCTCAGGCTGTCAACACCGTCCGCAGACTCATGCTCGTTATCGCCTGCGAGCGAAGGGTGGCTTCCGCAGTCTGTTGGCACTCCAAGCTTAGAGGCGCCCAGGGCAGGGCGGCCAAACGCTTCGGTGAGATGCCCTGCTCACACTCAAGACAAACGCCATATTTCCCCCGTGCGATCCGTTCTGGGGCTTCGGTCACCTGCCTAAGGAGGGCTGCCTTGCGGTTAAGCGCATCGACTGCCATGCTCCGTTGAACCTCCAAACTGAACTCGTCCATCGAATCGGGGACTCTCTCGACCGCGATGCCCTCAGTATCGCGGTGACTTGACAGGAGCTCCCATCGCGTTGTTTCGAGCATCCGCCTATAACCTTCACCGTTCGTTTTGTTCATAGGTTTTATCCATTTCCAAGGCTATGTCCCGCAGAGCAAACAGGTCCACGAGCCGCCTCTTTCTATCGATGTAGTGAACCCGTCACTTACTTCGTTGAGCGAGTATCACGCTTGTTTTGCCCGAACAAGACCTTCTCCCTCCAGCCACTAAGATCCATCTCCCTTATCACCTAGCTGTTGGCGCCCCGGGTGTCGTAGGTGATTTCGGTTTCGCTGATCTTCTTACCCAGGTCGACCAGCTTTGCGGGCACTCGGGCAACAAGTTTATCGTTCTGATAGAAACCTATTTCAGGCGCCGTGGAACTGTTGTTCAGAACCACCTTGTATTTGCCTGACTGCAAAGTTGGCCCGCCGGGAATTCGCGCTGTTTGCATAATGTCGATGTTGCCTGACTTTTTTGAAGAGTGGCCCAAGTCGAGGAGTGGGAACTTCGCGAATGCCATACTGACCACAACCAGCATCCCCGCTGCCGCCAGTATTGATTTGCTCAACACATCTTTGTTCATTTCTTCGGTCCCTCCTTTAGGACGCATCGTTCGTTTTGTCGGCTGAACCTGATTCGCATTCAGACCGACTAGAACGGGGCTGAATCTCAACCTTAATGCAAGGGAAAGGTTCAAACCATACCACCTGGAAGCCAATTTCGGAGGGGAACCCAGGTACGTCCAGTCCAGCGCGATTGGTAGTGGGCTGTTGCGAAGCCCGCATCGGCCGTGAAACTTTTCCCACATCCGTGGGGAGCCTGGCGCGGACGTGGGGCTCTGATTGGAGTGGTATTGCTAACACCGTTCACGGCATCCTCGGACCAGCTACCAGCTTTCTGCTTTCGGAATACTATCCGCCTGGTATTACTCCTTTTGGAGTTTTGCCGGTAGGCTGAGTAAGGGTGGGCCCTGGGAATCTCGATTCCGAAGAGGCAACCGCTTCGAGAAAATGATGTGGTCCGTGCGATCAGGCTGGCGTCACTGTACTGGTCCAGCGCGACGAGAACTATTGCGGACTTGATCCAGGAAAGCTAAGAAATTATGCCCTTGCGGACCGCGTACAGGATCAACTCCGCAAGGCTATGCAGATTGAGTTTGTCCTGGAGGTTTCTGCGGTGCGTCTCCACCGTGTAAAGGCTGAGGTTAAGTGACGTGGCAATATCCTTGTTTGACTTGCCCTCCGCCAAAAGTTGCAGGATCTCTCGCTCCCGCGAGGTAAGCAACTCATAGCTATCTTCGGCTCCACGTTTCTTTAGCTCCCGCACATAATCTTCCGCAAGGATCTTGCTGATTTCGGGGCTGAAAAACGCTTTTCCCTGGCTCACAGCTTTAATTGCTTCAATGAGGTCGTTTTCAGCGGAGTCTTTCAACAGATAGCCTTTAGCTCCCGCATTGAGAACTCGTAACAGGTAGCCTTCGTCAGAATGCATGCTTAAGATTACAATCCCTGCGTGGGGTAATAACGCTGTGATTCGTTGCGCCGCCTCGATGCCGCTCATATTTGGCATGGCAATATCCAGCACGGCGACATCGGGCTTAGTTGCCTCCGCCCGCTCCACCGCCTCCCGACCATCTGCGGCTTCACTGACCACCTCGAATCCCGCCTGTTTCTCGAGCAGCAGCCGCAGACCTCGGCGCATAATGTTGTGATCATCCGCTAACAGGATTCGGATCTTTTTCATGTCCACGAGTGGCTGGCTCCTTTCCATTACTACTAACTGGCAGCTCTATCGTTACAATGGTTCCGCTTCCCGGCACAGAATTTATCTGGTATTTGCCCGCTAGCCGGGTCACCCGCTCCTCCATTCCGAGTAGCCCCAGTCCCTTGGTCTGCTTTGCATCGAACCCCTGCCCATCGTCCTGGATGAAAAGTGACAGGCGACCGGGCTCCTGTTGAACTCTGATGTCGACCCTTGTAGCTCGAGCGTGACGGGAACAATTGTGCAGCGCTTCCTGAACTACACGGTAGATGCAGGTCTTGTATTCATCGGGAAGGTCATCCGACGCAAGCTCGGCGGCTACGCTCACATCCATAGAGGTCTGCTTGGACACTTCCCGTGCTTGCCATCGTAGCGCCGGAACAAGACCAAGATCATCCAGCATCGACGGTCGAAGAAGCAGGGCCATATTGCGAACCACTCGTACTGCGTTTTCCACCAGTCCTCTGACTGTTTCGACGTGACCCCGCGACTGCCCATCGGCTTGAGTTTCCGAATCAGTTGACCAGTTGCGCAGTTCCACGAGAACTGCCGACAAAGCTTGTCCCACCTCATCGTGCAGCTCTCGGGAGACTTTTCGGCGTTCGTTTTCCTGCGCCTGCACAAGCCGGGCGGAGAGTTCCGCGAGTTGCTGGCGCGCTCCGACAACCTCCTGATACTGAGCGTGTGCTCGGGCTTCCAATCCCAGAATCTTCCACGCGCTGAAAGCTGCCATCCCCGAGCCTAGTAAAAGTGTTGCCACGAGAATCATCGCCAGCAGGCTCTGGAACTCCGACAGCAGGTAGTCCACCCGATGGTTGCCGGCATTCAGTTGCAGTTCATTGAGGCTCGCGATCCGGCCTGCTATCGCAAGCACCGCGGCCCGGCGAGGGAAGACCTCGTCCCGAAGGAAAGCGTATCCTTGTCGTCGGCGCTGGGCGGCGTCCCATGCGAAGATGGGACCAAGGATCCGCCAGTAATCGGAAAGCTCCGTTGAAAGCTCCGTGTAGTGTTTAGCCTCGTCAGGATCGAGCTGGCGGCCGAACGACTCCAACGCGGATTCCATCTGTTGGTGCACTTCCCCAAGGCTTGTGCGATATGACGCTGCGCGACCGGCTTCGGGCTCCAGCAAATAGTCACGGACGTAAGTTCCGGAAAGGTGAAGCTGGGATCGTAGGTCGTTGAGCGCATGATCCTTCGCTAGGAACTGGCGTCGAATCTGGTTGTCGTCCCGCCGGATCTTCTGGAGGACTCGGATGCCGTACATTCCCCCGAGGGCCACGATTACCAGAAGGCCGCCAAATCCGGCCGTAAGAGCAAAACGGGTGCTCAATAGGAGTCGACCTGAACCACGTGTTTCAGCCACAGCGGGAATCCACATTTTCGGTTGTCTCGATGATCAGGATGTTTGTTTTCCCAGGCTCTCACTGAGTCTGTATTCCCGAGTGGACGGGCATTTCAAGCCGCATTTGTGGACTTTCTCAACGTCCAACCGAGCGTCCACATCCGCTTCTGAGGATTGGCAGGGGCTTGCAACTTCCCCCCCAACCGTGCCTCGGCCTCATAGCTGAGTACTGTGAAGTAAGTGGCGCGTTCGAAGAAACGGTCAATCAAGGTATGCAGTTCGACCTGCTGCCAGATATCCAGCGCCGAGTCCATCCAGCCATGCGTCCGCATAAAGCTGAGTAGGGTCTGCTTGGTCAGCATTAGCGCGCAGACCACTTCGGCGAGTGGGATGCCTTCTCGAAACCGCTTGCGCCCGAGGCTGCGATATGCGTCCTCTGTTGCCGTGTCGGACTTGGTGTCTAACCACATGCCCAAGTTGTGCACCACCGCGAAGACACGGGAGTAGTCCTCGTGTGGGTTGATTTGGTGGTAAGTCGCGGTCCGGGGGTCGGTTCGCAGCTCGTGGACCACCCGCCGCGTCAATTGCTCGGCGTGCCCTTCAATCATATCCACCAGTCGTGAAGCCAGCATTTTCGTTCTCCTCCTGCTCCGAAAGATGTTGAGTTCCTGTCATCGCCGGCGCTCGCTTAAGCGCGGCGCGGGCCTTCATGCCGTGGGTTATCGCAAGGAGGCTTGACTGCTTACACGCGCAGATGCTGATGCCCATTAATACAGCTGCGTGGCGATCTGCGCATACCGCCGTTGCGTTTCCATGGCGACATGGTTGAGATCGGCAAGCTGCCGATCCCTGGACAGTTAGTTGAAACGGGGTGGTGAGCGAAGCTGGCTGAAGAATCTGAAACGAGTCAATGAAGGTAGGAGAGCATCGGGAGTGCTGTAGGCAGGCGCGGCAGGTGGAGTGGTCAGGTGAGGCCTGCTCACGACGGCTAGGGCCACAATTACCTTGTCGCCCGCCTGTTCTGTGCTCGGCTCCCCGATTCGAGTTAGCCGCAACAACCGCTGCGTGCAGGCAGTCGAGACAAGACAAGGGCCGATTTTTGCCAGTACCGAAATCGAAAGGATGCCGAGGAGAAGGAAAAGAACTACTACACATCTCCGGCAAGTTTCAATTCTGTCTGCCGTCGCCAAGGGCTTCGGAGCCGTTGTCATATAGGGAACCTGGAGGCTTAGAACTCGACAGTCCGCATTGCGACCTGGCCGTCTGCGAGATCAAGTACCGACCTGTTTTTGGCAACTGGCTGGTTCGCACGCCCGATGTGGCCGACAAACTGTCGCCTTGATAGATTCCTGCGATCGGTCCAGGGTTGCCTGGCCGGATTACGGTTTTCCGGCTAAAGCGTCTTGCTGAAAAAGTGCGCGACCTTGTGGCCGGCTTGTTCAGTGTAGTAAACGGTCACCTTGCCGGACTTTTCCGCTCCTTCCGAAATGTCTTTGCGTGCGTCGTCTGCGGCATGATCCGTCAGGCGGAAGGCCTGCTCCGTTCCGTCTGCCGTCTTGACGGAAACAGTTTTCGCACCCCGGTCCAAGTGAGTGATGGTCCCCTCTGTCGTCTTCAGTCCGCCTTCGCCAATGTGGTCAACTTCCTCCGCGGTCTCTTCCGTTCCCTTGGCAGTGTAGTGTACAACCACCTCACTACCTTCCTTCAATCCGCGGAAAGACTCTTTCGCGGCTGCGCCCGCCTTCTCCCCGCCGTGAACCGCCGTGCGCCCCACGAAATGAAAGGTGTGTTCCGTACCGTCCGCCGCCTTCACCACTATAGTTTTGGCCGTGCCGTCGATCTTCTCAACTGTACCCCTGACGGCAGTTATCGCGAACGCAGTGGAACAAACCGCCAGGAACACAACACCGAGCACAAGCAACTTGTTCATCTTTGCCCCTCCTTTGTTCCTTGAAATCTTACTGATGGGAGCCCTTATGCTGCAGAGCCGCGTAATCTCTCTCGGCGGCAGCGAATCGAACCCCTCGTTCCAAGAAGGCCCATGTAAGCTTGAGATGCCAATTTCAGGAGTTTTGTTCGCCAGCCGTGCGCCGGATGTATAGGGGGCTTGCGTGAATCAGCGTAAGCCCACCCTACCCATTCTCGTGACAACTGGATTAGCTATATTAGCTCTACCAGGCATCAGCGCTGGGCAAGAATCGCCGCCGGCTACGTCCCAAACACGTGTAGTGCAAGGATGACCTGATTTTCGACGGAGTAGCGCGGAGGCACGCGCAGTTCGCGTTCCTCCGCGGTTCTTACCGGATCTGGCATGCGATTCATCTGAACCCGGTGAGGGCGGGGCTGGCGCGCCGCCCGGAAGACTGGCCGTGGTCGAGCGTCCATGACTATCAAGGCAGCCTGAATTGTGCACCCACGACCCCCAGCGGCCTTTCCGTCGACCGGGTTCTGCTGCCCGCCGATGCACACACCCGGATTTAGAAGAGCCGCAGAGGAAGCCCAACTACGGCTACCTCTGATGCGCTACCGGCTTATAGGAAACGGGGTGGACGCGAACGATGTCCGGCCACCCCTTTATTAATTCTGCGCTGTACGATCCTATGAATGGTAAGGATCATATCAGCCCCAGTTCGGCCAGCAATGGTACTGACGTACTATTACATAGAGAGAAAAGCTATAAAGCGAGTAGCGCGGACCACCGGTTTTGTGGTCCGCGTCTTTTCCGCCCCGTGATGGAGCCATCAAATTCGCGCGCGCGGGTCGGACGGTATCCTGACACGGTCCACGATCAAACCGCAACGTTTCTTTTGCTCCTCAGCGCTCATGCCGGCGTACTCGTTGTGGCTCGACCATCGCCAATCTTCCGGGCGGCTGACCAACCCGGCCTTGACCGGGTTAAGGTGGATGTACTCGACCTTCTCGTTGTATTCCTTGACGGTGCGCAGGGCTCGGTCGAAGAACCGGGGCTGCCACACCTGGTAGCGCGGACCACCGCTTCTGTGGTCCGCGGCTTTTTCAAACGAAGAACCGCGGACCGCAAAAACGGCGGTCCGCGCTACCCGCTCGATTCCGAATCGGTCTTTGACTGCCTGCGGCGTTGGTGCTTATACATACAGAATGCCCCGCCGTCGTCCAGACTTTAGGTCCAATAGGGCTTGGCGCCATAATAGGTGGCGACTTCGGTACCCCAGGCGCGGTCAGCCATGTCCGGCCAGTGAGCCTTGTCGAAACCGGGAGCGTGCTCGAGCAATTGTTTATCGACGTTCAGGACGAACTGTTTTTCACCGGTGTCTACCGTGAGGGCACTCCAGGGGATGGCAAACAATTTGTCACCCACACCCAGGAATCCCCCAAACGAAAGAACTGCGTAAGCAACTCGGCCCTTCTCCACGTCGATCATCAAATGTTCGATTTTTCCGAGATCCTCTTTTTGACGGTTCACGACCTTATCGCCTGTAAGAGTGTCTGCGGCCAGAACACTCTGCATCCAACGTCCTTTGGCATCCCTCGTTTGTGCCATGGTGCCTCCTCCTTTCAGATTAGGAATTAGTTGAAACCAGGTTCCGGGATAGCTTGACAGGTCGTGACATAAGCTGTCTGGTCAAAAAGAAACAGCTCTCTGTTCAAAAAGGAACAGGCGGGTTGCGCCAACCATGCGCTCTTAGCCCGATTCTTCACCGGCGAGTGCAGAGTACCTCCTCGGTGATTTGAGCGGGTAGCGCCGACCACCGCTTTTGTGATGGTCCGCGTCTTTTCCGCCCCGTGATGGAGCGATCAAATTAGTGCGCGCAGATCGGAGGGCATTCTCACGCGGGCGACAATCAGACCGCAACGTTCCTTTTGCTCCACGGCGCTCATACCGGCGTACTCGTTGTAGCTCGACCATCGCCAATCTTCCGGGCGGCTGGCCAACCCGGCCCGCACCGGATTTAGGTGAACATATTCGACCTTTTCGTTGTATTCCTTGACGGTGTGCAGGGCGCGGTCGAAGAACCGAGGCTGCTACAGCTGATAGCGCGGACCACCGCTTCTGTGGTCCACGGCTTTTTCAAACGAAGAACCGCGGACCGCAAAAACGGCGGTCCGCGCTACCCGCTACCCGCTCTCCGGCGGGTGGCGCACACGTCACGACGAGTCTTGTCGTGATGTATGGTGTCCCTTCGGCAAGGCTGCTTAACTCCACGTTCCTGAAGTGCTAACGTCGGTCTCATGCACAGCGGGGCGAGGAGGAACCGACGATGGCCAACGACATTCCTGACATTCCCCCTGACATG
>Ga0187852_1001513_pt1 | contig 21545 bp, 9 predicted proteins | sample June2016WEW_6_40_FD_134511 | JGI IMG/M metagenome (GOLD analysis project Ga0187852, IMG submission 134511) | Peatland microbial communities from SPRUCE experiment site at the Marcell Experimental Forest, Minnesota, USA - June2016WEW_6_40 | ecosystem: Environmental > Terrestrial > Soil > Wetlands...
ATATGGCGGTTCACCATGGGCTCTGTGTCCGTCAACAACATCACGTCGGCCAAAGTCGAAATGTTCTACTGGACGACGATTCTATTCTCTAACACGCTGGGTACCGCCCTTGGCGACTTTCTAGCCGATGATTCCGGACTCGGATTCGGAGGAGGGGCGCTGGTTTTTGCCGGCGCGCTGGTGCTGGTCGCAGCCGCATACTTCTATACCAAGGCGTCGCACACATTGTTGTTTTGGATGGCGTTTATCCTGACCCGGCCGCTCGGTGCGACGCTCGGCGATCTCCTGACCAAGCCGCATGCGGATGGCGGTTTCAATCTCAGCCGTATCAGTTCTTCTTTAATCATCGCGATTTTCATCTTCGCCTGTATTTTGTTCACGCCCCAAAGAGCGGGCAGCCATCCGGGATAGCAGGAAATGAGCCTATGAGCGAACGCTGGACGAGGGTATCGCTGCGGCTCGGGGATGTCGATGAAGTTTGCATCGAAAAGCACGATGCATTTTGAAATGCCGCGAGCCTGAAGTATGAAAAAAGCCTTGTGGAATCAGCGCTTCCAGCATTGGCACGGGCGGTGCTGAAAATCTTGTCGCGACAGATGTCGAACGGATCGGACGACCCCCCTTGGTTACCCTGGGAACACTCTCGTCGCTCCGAACTGCGCGCGCACTAACAAACCGCACTAAACTTTATTAAATCGGGAAACCATCAGTGGAGGCACGACTATGGACCTTTGGACTTGGATACCACTTACCTTCGGGCTCGGCATCGCGGCCATAGGACTATGCTTCGCCTTCCTTTACGCCTGCGAGCGAATCTGAATCTACGAGGTTAGTCATGACTTACGTTACCGCTGCTGTCTGCGTCTCTCTTCTTGTGTATCTGACCGTAGCGCTGGTGCGCCCGGAATGGTTCTAAGCGGCAGACTCTCGCCCGGAGGTACCTAGCGATGTTGCAACTTTGGCTTCTTCCCGCCGCGCTGATTGTCACTGCGGTGTTAGTATCGATTCCACTTAGCAAATACTGTGCCTGGATCATGGAGGGCCAGTATCGGCCGCTGCCGGGATTTGGCTGGATCGAGCGCAAGCTCGACAGCGGTCCTCAAGACTGGAAGCAGTACACGGCCGCGCTTCTGATTTTCAACCTGTTACTGTTCGTCTGGGGTTACGTGGTGCTCGCGGTTCAACCGATTATGCCGCTGAATCCGCGTCACCTTGGCATGTTGGCGCCGACGACGATATTCAACTCCGTCACGTCCTTCATGACCAATACAAACCTGCAGGACTATTCAGGCGACGTACACTTCTCAAATTTCAGCCAGATTTTCTTCACCATTTCCAACCAGTACATATCCGCCGCGGTTGGCTTTTGTGCACTTGTGGCAATGATTCGCGCCTTCCGTGGCGAGCAGAAGGTCGGCAACTACTTCGTCGATATGTGGCGCGTGCTGATTTACATGTTTGTGCCGGCCGCGATCCTGTCCGGCGTGCTCTTCATGCAGCAGGGCATGCCGATGACGTTTAAGAGCACGATTCAGGTCGCCACTCTGGAACCGGGTGCGATGGGAACTGACGACAAAGGTGTGGCCAAGGAACAGACTATCGTGTTTGGCCCGGTCGCCGCAGCGATTCCGATCAAGCAGATCGGCACGAATGGCGGTGGATTCTTTGGCGCCAACTCCGCGCATCCGTATGAGAATCCGAGCGCGTGGACGAACTTCATCACCTGCTTCGACATGATGATGTTTCCGTTCACGCTGGTTCTGATGTTCGGCCGGATGCTGCGAAGAGTGAGGCACTCGATTGTGATCTACGGCGTGATGCTGACGCTCATGGTCGGCATGATCGCGTGGGCTATCTATTTCGAGCTGAAACCGAATCCTGGACTAACCGCACATCCCGCCAGTGTCACCTACAAGATTCCGAGTGCAACCGCAAAGGGTGGGTTCCGCGAATTGACCATTCCTCAAGTCGCGGGTCTGCCGATTGATCAACATCTGGGTAATCTCGAAGGCAAGGAAATGCGATTCGGCATCGTTGCCGCTCCCACCTTCGCCGCACTCACTACCGCAGTCACTTGCGGTGCTGTGAACTGCGCCCACGACAGCCTCAATCCTCTCACCGGGCTTTCGCCGATGGTGGGCATGTGGCTGAACTGCGTGTTCGGAGGCAAGGGCGTCGGCATGATTAACATCCTGCTCTTCCTCATCATTGGCGTATTCATCGCAGGCCAGATGGTGGGGCGCTCGCCGGAATATCTCGGCCGCAAAGTCGGCGCGCGTGAAGTCAAGCTGGCGGTTATCGCACTTCTGGTGCATCCGCTGATGATTCTTGGAACGACCGGTTTATTCGCGGCCACAAGCTGGGGCACCAAGGCGGAGTTCAATCCCGCCGCGCACGGCTTCTCAGAAGTTATGTATCAATTCACCTCGGCATCCGCGAACAACGGCTCGGGTTTCGAAGGGCTGGGCGATACCTGGGGCTTTAATGACAATCCCAATCCCGCTCCAACCAGCCGGCAATTGGATATCGCGGCGGGGTTGGTCATGCTGTTCAGTCGATACCTGCCAATCGTGGCGCCGATTGCGATGGCCGCCTTTCTTGGAATGAAGAAGGAGGCGCCATCCGGGCTCGGCACCATGCGCGACGACAGTATGACGTTCTACTGGCTCTTGCTCGGCACCATCGTAATCCTCGGCGCGCTAATGTTCTTACCTGTAGCCGCCCTCGGTCCGCTTGCCGATCACTGGGGTCCGATGCCGTTCGGCGGATAGGTCGATCGCTAAAGAAGATGTACCAATCGAGGATCCTCGAGAATGGAAGCTGTAAAAAACATACCGACGCCACCTGAACTGAAGATCACGCCTCAGGCACCGGTGCCGCCGCGGCGATCGCGAGCCCACGCGCTGTTCGCGTCGGAGCTGGTGCGTCCGGCGATCAAGGAAGCGTTCCTGATGCTGCGGCCCGACGTTCAGTGGCGCAATCCCGTCATGTTTGTCGTGGAAATCGGGTCGGTATTGACGCTCCTGTTCATTATACAGGCGTTTCTTAGCCAGTCGGTGAGCCAAGTTCCGATTAGCTACTTCATCGCACTCGATTTCTGGCTTTGGTTGACGGTGCTGTTCGCGAACTTTGCCACTGCACTGGCAGAAGCTCGCGGACGCGCCCAGGCTCAATCGCTCCGCAAGGCGCGCAAGGACACGCCCGGATACCGGCTCAAGGGCAAAGATATTATCGAGGAGGTTTCGTCCGCCGATCTGAAACCCGGCGACCGGGTCGTGGTCGAAGCGGGCCAGATCATCCCCGGCGACGGCGAGATTATTGAAGGGCTCGCGTCTGTCGACGAGTCCGCGATAACCGGCGAGTCAGCTCCCGTCATCCGCGAATCAGGCGGCGACCGTTCGGGTGTGACGGGCGGAACGCGGGTTCTCTCGGATCGCATCATCGTGGAAATTACGGCTGCCACGGGCGAATCGTTCCTCGATCGCATGATTGCTCTTGTCGAAGGTGCGGTTCGTCAACGCACGCCCAACGAAATCGCACTGAGCCTTGTGCTCACTGCTTTCACGCTGCTCTTCGTAATCGTTGTCGTGCCCCTTTGGCCGATGGCTCTCAACGCCGAGATCTACATGGCGAGCTATCTCGGAATGACGGAACCGCTGAAGAGCCTCGGCACGGACGTTCATACCCTGGTGGCGCTGGTGGTATGCCTGATTCCGACGACGATCGGCGCGTTGCTGGCCGCGATCGGTATCGCCGGCATGGACCGTGCCCTTCAGGCGAACATTCTCGCCAAGAGCGGCAAAGCGGTTGAGACCGCAGGTGACATCGATGTCGTGCTGCTCGACAAGACCGGCACGATCACAATGGGCAATCGGCACGCGACTGATTTTCTGCCGGTCGGAAAATATACTGCTGCACAGCTCGGTCGTCTCGCCGCGCTCGCGTCAATCGCCGATCAAACGCCCGAAGGAAAGACGATCGTAAGACTCCACCTTGATCGGGGTGGAACCCCGGCCGACGTAACCGCTCCAGACGGCGCACAGTTCATTTCGTTCTCCGCACAGACGCGGATGAGCGGGATCGATCTTCCCGATGGCCGTCAAATTCGCAAGGGCGCACCGGAGGCCATAATACGCTTCGTCGAGCGTCAGTCCGGTACCGCTCCAGCCGAATTCCAGCCCGCAGTTGATGCGATTGGCAGGCAAGGCGCTACACCGCTCGCAGTCGCCGATGGCGCCACTGTCGTCGGTGTCGTCGTACTCTCCGATATTCTGAAAACCGGCATCAGCGAGCGCCTGGAGCGTCTGCGCAGGATGGGCGTGCGCAGCGTCATGATAACGGGCGACAATCCGCTCACCGCCGCGACAATCGCGAAGAAAGCAGGCGTTGATGACTTCGTCGCGCAGTGCACGCCCGAGGCGAAGCTCGCTTACATCCGCAAGGAGCAGGCCGACGGCAAGCTCGTCGCAATGATCGGAGACGGCACCAACGACGCGCCGGCGCTGGCGCAAGCGGACGTTGGCCTTGCGATGAATTCGGGCACCCAGGCCGCCAAGGAAGCCGGCAACATGGTCGACCTCGACAGCAACCCGACCAAGTTGCTCGAGGTCGTTGAGATCGGCAAGCAGTTGCTGATGACGCGCGGCGCGCTGACGACATTCTCGATCGCCAACGATGTCGCGAAATACTTCGCGATCGTGCCTGCGCTGTTCGCCGGCACATTGCCGTGGTTGAAGGTGATGGACGTCATGCACCTTCACTCGCCAACTTCGGCCATACTCTCGGCGGTTATATTCAACGCGGTAATCATTCCGCTACTCATCCCGATCGCGCTTCGCGGAGTGCGGTATCGTCCGCTGGGAGCCGACGCGCTGCTGCGTAAAAACCTGCTGATTTGGGGTTTGGGCGGTGTCGTTCTTCCGTTCGCGGGAATCAAGCTGATCGACATGATCATGGTCGCGGGACACCTGATTTCTTAACGAGAGGCACCTAGAGGCAGAGCCATGTCACGCTATTTTTCAAAGAGTTTTCTGCTCTTCCTGTTCGTCATTCCGATAATCTGCATAATATACCCATCTGTGCTATGGGTAATTGGCCAGGTGTTCTTCCCCTTCCAGGCCAACGGCAGCATTGTCAATGGTCCGGATGGAAAGCCGGTCGGCTCCCTGTTAATCGCGCAGCCGTTCACCAAGGATGAGTATTTTCAGCCGCGGCCGTCCGCGGCGTCATACGACGCATCGGCGTCGGCACCCTCGAACCTTTCCGCTTCGAACTACCTTCTTCGGGACCGTGTCGCGCGCGCCCTTGGCCCAATCGTGGTATACAGCGACGGCCCGAAAAAGGGTCAGCAGATTGCGCCGGATATTGAGGCCTGGTTTCAGCAGGACAAGTTTGGCGGACAGCCGCACATCGTCGCGCAGTGGGACGATGCTCACAATGAACTCGCGACAGGCTGGGTGAGTGCCGATCCGACACACGCCGCATACGTTGATGACTGGACGAAGAAGCATCCGAACGAAGTATCTAAGTGGAAGAAGGACAATCCCGGCACGCCGGATCCAAAGGCTGCTGATCTGGCGGTGCTCTTTTTCGAAACGTTCTCGAAAGACAATCCGGGCAAGTTCCCCTCGGCAGTTTCTCACCAGGGCGCTGACGGAAAAACCGTCACCGCAATTGAGCCGGTGAACCAGGGATCGGATATACAGTCGATCTTCTTCGACATGTGGCGTCAGGAGCATGCCGATGCACCCCTGCAGGATGTGCCGGCCGATATGGTAATGGCGTCGGGCTCCGGTCTCGATCCTCACATCAGCCTGCCGAACGCCGAGTATCAATTGGATCGCATTTCCCAGAAATGGGCTTCCGACACCAAGCGCGATCCGAAACAGGTTCGTAACGAGATCGAGCAGATGATCGAAGCCAATGCGTGCGCGCCGTTCGGTGGGCTCGCGGGCGAAAAGTTCGTCAACGTGCTGGAACTCAACCTCGCATTGAGAAACAAGTACGGGCAGCCTCAATAGATCGAAGCGCGGACCTCGGATACGGCAAACGCCCGGGCTCTTAGCGGGCGAGGTTCCCAATATGGAAGCCACAGACGGCCTCCAGGTGGCACGGGTTGCCCACGCGCGCGGCATAAGCGAAGATCAGGTGTGGCAGTTGATTGCCGAGAACACGCGGCCGCGATTTGCGGGAATCTTCGGCGGAGCCCGGCGTAAACGCGCTGCTGCTGAACCTGGCCCTCGATCGCGCCGCGGGAAGTCATGGCGGAACAACTCCCGGGACTTGAATGGACGATGAAAAACGGCCTGAGCCCGAAGCTTTTCTCGATCTTGTGCCCCAAACTCAACGGGGACGGCTCAAAGTTTATATCGGCGCCGCCGCCGGCGTAGGCAAGACATACAGGATGCTCGAGGAGGCGCATCAGCTCCGCGATCGGGGAGTGGATGTCGTGCTCGGCTTGATTGAAACGCACAACCGCCGCGAGACGGAGGAGCGGATTGGCAACCTCGAGGTCGTTGCGCGCCGCCAGATTTCGTACCGCGGAGTTACGCTGGAAGAGATGGACATCGATGCGATCATCGCGCGCAAGCCCGAGGTTGTGATCGTCGATGAGCTCGCGCATACCAACGCCCCCGGCTCCGGCCACGAAAAGCGCTACCAGGACGTCGAGCAGATCGTCAGCACCGGCATCAATGTGATTACCGCCATGAACATCCAGCACGTCGAAAGTCTGAACGCGGTGATGAGGCGCCTCACCGGCATCGACGTACGCGAGACGGTGCCCGATTCGTTCCTCGCGCGCGCCGATCAAATCGTTGACATCGATATGCCCATGGAAGCGCTGCGCGAACGACTGCGCGAGGGGAAGATTTACCCGCAAGACCAGATCGAACACGCGCTGAAGAATTTTTTCAAGCCGAGCAATCTTGCCTCGCTCCGTGAACTGGCGCTGCGCGAGGTCGCGCGCAGTCTGGACCGCCAGCGCCTCGACCGCGAGGCGCTCAAGCGCGAGGGCGGCCGCCACGCGAACGTGATCGATCGCATCATGGTCGGAATCTCGTCCAACGCCGCCGACACCGGACAACTGCTGCGCAAGGCTTCGCGCATCGCCGGACAGCTCAACGCCGAATGGTTCGCCGTGCACATCGAGACGCCCGCCGAGTCGGTGAAAAATATCGGCACCAGGGATTTCGTCGCGCTGCTCAACAACATCAATGTCGCGAGCGACCTCGGCGCCGAAACCGTGTGGCTCAAGTCCGACGATGTGGTCAAGGCGCTGATCGACTTCGCGCACGACAAGGGCGTGACGAAGCTAATCGTCGGCCGGACCCATCAGCCGCGATGGCGCCGGTGGCTCAAGGGCGACGTGCCGGCGCGGCTGGTTGCGGACGCACGCGATCTCGACGTGGAAATCGTCGCGACCGAAGAACGGGAGGAATCGCGATGAGCGCGCCGTCGCTGCAACGCCAAATTCGCAACGGTACTTTGCTGATGCTGGCGTTGGTCGTGATGCTGGGACTCTACACGCTGCCGCGGGTCTACTCGCTTGGCGGCGCAATCCGCGAGACCCTCTATCGCAACTACATCAGCATCGAGGCCGCACAGAACATGCACGCCGCGCTCACCGCGCTTCAGATCGCCGAGCATGACGGCCGCGCCAGGACGTCCTGCCCGAGGCGCGGCACAATTTCTTGCAGTGGATCGACGTCGAGAATCATGGCTTGACTGAAGTTGGCGAGCCTGAACTCGCCGCCGATATCGCCCGGCGCGGCAACCATCTGTTCGCCGACATCACCGCCGCGCCGCCCGGCACGTTTCACGATCGCGAATTCGCCGAATTGAACTGCCGCCTCGACGATCTGATCGCGATGAACAAGGCCGCCATGTTCCGCGCGGACAGCCGCTCGGTAAAGCTGGGCCGGCGGCTCGCGTACGAATTCGCCGCCGGGCTTGCGCTGGTGCTGCTGGTGGGCGCCGCCGTCTCGTGGGGTCTCGGATGGCGGCTCTCAAAGCCGCTCACGGAACTCGCCGAGCGGCTGCGCGGAATCAGTCAGCGCAAGTCGCAGGTGCGGCTTGGCCCCCAGCCGCTGGCCGAGCTCGAAGCGGTCGCGCGCGAATTCAACCAGATGGCCGAGCGACTCGAACAGTACGACGAGCTCAACGTCGAGCGTCTGGTTTACGAAAAGAGCAAGACCGAAGCGATCATCGAGAGCCTCGAAGACGGCGTCGTGCTAATCGATACGGAGGGAATCGTTGCACACATAAATGAGATCGCGGCGCTGATCCTCGGCGTCGATCTTCACGATGCACTCGGCAGTCCGTTCGACGATCTCAGCAGCAACCATCCTCATTACCTCCGCGTTCGCGACGCGCGGCGCACACTTCAGAGGGCCGGGCCGGCCGGCCAGCGCACTGAAATCGATCTTCACGTCCGCGGCCGCGATCATTCCTACGTGCTGAAGTCTGTCCCGCTTCATCATACGGCCGGCAAGTCGCTTGGGACCCTGCTGATTCTGCAGGACGTGACCTACCTCCGCGATCAGGATCGCGCCCGCACCAACCTGGTCGCCACCCTGTCGCACGAACTCAGGACCCCGCTCACCTCGCTGGCGCTGTCGGCGGAGCTGCTGAGCCGGGATGTGCGGGATTTAAATCCGAAGAGCAGCGAACTGCTGCAGGTGATCCTCGAAGAATGCTCGCGGATGCGTCAGCTTACCGACAACCTGCTCAACCTCGCGCGCGGCGAGATTCCCGCGATCGCCGTCCAGCAAAAGCGTCTCGATCTTGCCCGGCTGGCTGCCGACGTGACCAAGCGCTTCGCAATCCAGGCGCGCGAGAAGCACATCGAGATCCAGGAGCACATCGAATCGGTGCCCGAGGTCATCGGCGACCCGGTCAAGCTCTCGTGGGTGATTTCAAACCTGCTCGGCAACGCGCTCCGCTACACCCCGGCCGGTGGAACTATCAAAGTCTCGACGCTCGGCGCCAAGCAGGCCACGCGGCTGGAAGTCACCGACTCGGGGCCCGGAATTCCGCCCGAGCTGAAAGACTATATTTTCGAGCGTTTCGTGCAGTACGGTTCCGACGGGCTCGAAAAGGGATCGGCCGGGCTGGGTCTGTCGATCGTCAAGGAAATTGTCGAGGCCCATGGCGGCAGGATTTTCGTCGAGAACGCCAACTCTCACGGCTCGCGATTCATCGTCGAAATTCCCGCCGCACAGGAGATTTGATGGCCAAGCTGCTCATTGTCGATGACGAGCGCAATATCCGCCGAAGTCTCGTCTCGTTTTTCGAGTCGCTTGGCCACGAGGTTCGCGCGGCTGAGAACGGCACGCAGGCCGTAGCTCTCCTCGCCGAGACGCAGTTCGATCTGGTTCTGACCGACTACCGGATGGCCGAGATGAGCGGGCTCGAACTGCTCCACGAGATCAAGCGGCGCGCGCCCGAGTGCCTGGTAATTCTGATGACCGCCTACGCGACCGTTGAAAATGCCGTCGAGGCGATGAAGTCCGGCGCCTACGACTATGTCACCAAGCCGTTCTCGCTCGAACAGATTCAGCACACCGTCGATCGGGCGCTGCACGTCGGGGTGCTTCAGGCGGAAAATCGCGCACTGCGCAGCGCCATCGATGAGGAGCCGCTGCTCGACTCGCGCAGCCCCACGATGCAACACCTGCTCGAAACTGCGCGTCAGGCCGCCGCCAGTGACGCGACTATTCTGCTCACCGGCGAGAGCGGCACCGGCAAAAACGTTATCGCCCGGCAGATCCATCGATGGAGCCGCCGCCAGAGCAAGCCGTTCGTCGTCGTCAATTGCACCACGCTCTCGGAAGAACTTCTGGAGAGCGAGTTGTTCGGGCACGTCCGCGTCGCGTTCACCGGCGCGGTCAAGGACAAGCCCGGGCGGCTCGAGGCGGCCAACGGCGGGAGCGTTTTCCTCGACGAGATTGCCGACTTGACGCCGACCCTCCAGACCAAGTTCCTGCGCTTCCTGCAGGATCAGAACTTCGAGCGGGTCGGCGGCGAACGCACGATTCACGTCGATGCGCGAATAATCGCGGCGTCCAATCGCGACCTCGACTCCGAAGTCGCCGCGCATCACTTTCGCGAGGATCTCTATTACCGCCTCAACGTCATCACCCTTCGCGTGCCTCCGTTGCGCGAACGGCGCGAGGATATTCTGCCGCTCGCACAATGGCTGCTGAGCGTCGCCGCCGTGCGCAATTCGCATCCCGGCCTCGCATTTTCACCCGGAGCGACCGCGGCGCTCACGCGCTATCGATGGCCCGGGAATGTGCGCGAACTTCGCAACGCGATCGAACGCGGCACCGTCCTGATGCGCGGCGAGGCGATCGCCCCCGATGACCTGCCCGATTCGCTGTTTCACGATTCGACCGAGGCGCTCAGCGGCATCCCCAACGCTGCCAGCCTCGATGAAGTCGAGCGCGAGCACATCGCGCGCGTGCTCGCCGCCAGCGCCACGCTCGAAGAAGCCGCCGACACGCTCGGCATCAACGTCACGACGCTGTGGCGTAAGCGCCGGCGCTACGGAATCGAATAGTCGCAAGCGGCCGCCGTTCGCGCGATTCTGAAGCCGCACGCCGAAAGGAGCAACCGTGGAATATCGCAAGCTCGGCAACTCGGGACTCAAGGTTTCGGCCGTCGGACTGGGATGCAACAACTTTGGCATGCGATGCGACGCGGAGCAGACGCGCGCTGTGGTGCATCAGGCGCTCGACGACGGCGTCACGCTGTTCGACACCGCCGACATATACGGCAATCGGGGCGGCTCCGAAGAGTTGCTCGGCAAGGCGCTCGGAGATCGCCGTCGCGAGGTTGTCGTCGCGACCAAATTCGGCATGGCGATGGGCGACGGTCCCTACCTGCGCGGCGCATCGTGCCGCTATATCATCGCGGCCGCCGAGGCGAGCCTTAAACGGCTGGGCACTGATTATATCGATCTGTATCAGATTCACGGCCCGGACGCCGAGACGCCGCAACAGGAAACTCTCGAGGCGCTGAACGATCTCGTTCGCTCCGGCAAGGTCCGCTATATCGGATGTAGTAACTTCGCCGCGTGGCAGACCGTCGATGCGCTCTGGATATCGCGCAGCCGCGGACTTGCCTCGTACATCTCCGCGCAAAATCAGTACAACTTGCTCGACCGCCGCATCGAACGCGAACTCGTCCCCGCATGCCGTCAGTTCGGAGTAGGTATCCTGCCTTACTTTCCACTGGCTAGTGGATTTCTGACCGGCAAATACCGGCGCGGCGCCGAACCGCCAAAGGGCACCCGGCTTTCTCTCGTGCAACGGATGGCGCAGCAGGCGCTCACCGACGAAAATTTCGCGACGCTCGAACGGCTCGAGAAGTTCGCGCGCAGCCGCGAGCACACGATGCTCGAGCTGGCCGTGGGATGGCTCGGGTCGCAGCCGGAGGTTTCCAGCGTAATTTCCGGCGCGACCAGCCCCGAGCAGGTCACCCAGAACGTGAAGGCGGGAAATTGGAAATTGTCCGCCGAGGAACTGGCCGAAGTCGACAAGCTCACCCGCCGCTAAGCGACAGCGATCGCTCCGGTCAATTGCCGCGACGAGTGGATCGGCGTCGGCGATCATCTATTTGTAGTGGACATGAAGCGGCCCCGCCGTCTTAAGGACCGGCGGGGCCATTCGATCTGAGTATCGGAAGCTATACGCCTGTTCAGGCGGTATCGCGCCCGCGATTATTTCTTCGCTTCTTCGTGCACTCCGTTCTCGTGACCGCCCTCGTGACCCGCATTCGCTTGCTTGTTCTCTTCAGGCCGCTGGCGAGACGACTGCTCCTGGTGAGCCGCCGGCTTCTCTTGATGAGAGGCTTGCTGCGGACGCTCCTGCTCCTGACGGCTCTTCGGCTGGACCTGCGCCTGCTCCTTGTGAGTAGCCTGCTGCTGTTGATGCGTGGCCTGCTGCTGACGGTCCTTCTGCTGGACTTGCGCCTGCTTCTGCTGCGTCTGTTGCTCGCGCGACGCTTGCTGCTGGCGGTTCGCCTCGTTCCGTTGATCGGTTGCAGCCTTCTGCTGATTCCCCTGTTTCTGCTGATTCGAGGCCTGCTGCTGGCGATTCTGCTGATTTCCCTCGTTCGCCGTCCGCATCACGGCCCGATGGTCTTGCGGCTCAGTGTGACTCACCCAGTTTTGGTGTTGGCTAATCCAGTTGGGATGGTTGGCGGAAACCCAACTCGGGTTCTGGTTGTACCACCATTGGCCGTAATGCCAGTTGTGCTGGGCGTCGTAGGCGCCGTCCTGGGCAAGCCACTGCGAATTCCACGATATCCAATTCGGATGATTGGCGTAGAAGAAGTCAGGATCGTGCTGATGCCACCAATAGGCATCGTGCCAGTTGCCGTTGTTGTCGTAGTCGCCATCTTCGTTGAGCCACAGCGCGTCCATGATGGCCCATTCCGGATGATTGGCGTAGAACCACATGATGTCGTGCTGATGCCACCATCGGGCGCCGTGCCAGATGTGATTATTGTCGTATGCGCCCCATCCGGCTTCTCCCGGTCCTCCGTAGTAGCCCGGGGCCGCATAGCCTGGACCATATTGCGCGAACGCCGGCGCTGCGATCGCGAGCGCCAGAATCGCACCGGACAAGGTAATCGTTTTTTTCAGTTTGTTTTTCATCAATTTAATTTCCATACGCAGCAATGCCGTGAGACTGGGTCGTCCCGTGCGAACCTCCTCAAGCCTTATGCTTTGACGATTTGCGATGGTCTAGCGGAACGTGGTCGAAGGCGAGCGGAAAGGCCACTGTTGGGCTGGATCAGAGTCGGCCCCGAATCCTATATCGAATCCGACTAGTCGATAATATATTTAGTCATTCGGAATGTCAAAATGACTAATCCAAATTAACGTGAATGCGGTGCTCGGGAGAACAAACTGACTAAATATACTCTATTACTTATTTTACCATCGCCGGTCATCGCACAATCAGCCAAGTACAATCCGCACTCGATGTGTGATGCCGTCATCGGCGAGGGCGATTTGCGCCGGGCGCCCGGTGAGCGCCTTGCCGTCGAGTTCCACGCTGCTGACTCCGCGACTAACGCTGCGTGGGTTCTCGACCGCGATTTCATACCGGGTCGAGCCGTGTCGGTACACTATCTCGAATCCCGGCCATTTGCCCGGGATGCACGGATCGATCAGTAGCGTTTTGCCGCGGACACGAAAGCCCAATATCCACTCGAGACCCGCCCGATACATCCATCCCGCCGAGCCCGTGTACCAGGTCCATCCTCCCCGCCCGACGTGCGGGGGCATCGAGTACACGTCGGCGCACGCGACGTACGGCTCGACTTTGTAGCGATGGATCCCTGCGCGCGTGTTCGCATGATTGATCGGGTTCAGGATCGAGAACAGTTCGCCCGCCTTGTCTCCATCGCCCAGCATCGCAAACGCGATCACGGACCACAGCGCGCCGTGTGTGTATTGGCCGCCGTTCTCCCTGATGCCGGGCGGATAGCCCTTGATATATCCAGGGTCCAGCGGAGTGTGATCGAACGACGGAGTGAATAGCAGCACCAGGCCGTCTTCGCGACGAACCAGGTATTCGTCAACCGCCGCCATCGCGGCAGCAGCACGAACCGGACTTCCGGCGCTGGAGATTACGCTCCACGACTGCGCGATTGAATCGATTCGGCATTCGAGATTGCCGGCCGAGCCGAGCGGCGTCCCGTCATCGAAGTAACCGCGCCGATACCAGTTGCCGTCCCATGCTTCGCGCTCCAGCGATCCCGCAAGCGCAGTTGCGCGACGCCGCCACGTCGAAGCGCGCGCATCCTCGCGGCGGATATCCGCCAACGGCGCAAACGCCAGCAGCGTCGTGTAGAGGAACCACCCGAGCCAGGTACTCTCGCCCTTGCCTGCCTCGCCGACGTGGTTCATGCCATCGTTCCAGTCGCCCGACCCGAACAGCGGGATTCCGTGGATGCCCACCGCGAGGCTATGGTCGAGCGCCCGCGCGCAGTGTTCGAAGATCGTGCCGCGCTGCTCGGAGACCGTGGGCTGAAAGAACGATTCATCCTCGCCGGCATGCAGTTCCGGACCGTCAAGGAAGGGGACCGTTTCCTCGAGAATGCCCAGCTCGCCCGTCACCTCTATATAATGAGCCACTGCGAACGGCAGCCAGACGCGATCGTCGGCGATGCGGGTGCGGACTCCCTGTCCCGCGGGCGGAAGCCACCAATGTTGCACGTCGCCAGCGACAAACTGGTGCGCCGCCGCGCGGATCAGTTGCTCCCGCGCCGTCGCGGGCTGCGCCACCGTCAACGCCATCACGTCCTGGAGCTGATCGCGAAAGCCATACGCGCCGCCCGCCTGGTAGAAGGCCGATCGAGCCCAGACGCGGCACGCCAGGGTCTGATACAGCAGCCATCGATTGAGCATGATGTCCATCGAACGGTCTGGAGTCTTCACCTGCACCGTGTCCAGCAAGTCGTTCCATCGATGCGCAGCAGCGGCCAAAACCGAATCGAGGTCCGCGTCGCGGTATTTTTTAATCGAGGAAATCGCCTCCGCCCTGTTCCCCGCCTCGCCGAGAAGGAAAACGACCTCGGTCACGGCGTTCGGCCTGAGAGACAGGGTCGTTTGCAGCGCTGCGCACGGATCGATCGCGGCTCCGGCTCTGGCGTACAGCGGCTTGCCTTCCGCGAGCGCCGCCGGATTGTCCAGCGTGCCGTTGCGGCCGAGAAAGTCAGTCCGGTCCGCCGTCCACGACTGCTGTTGGCCGTTCAAGTCTGCGAATGCGATTCGACTTCCGTATTCGGTGCTGAAGGAGTTGCGCGCGAGTACCGCGTGGGTTTCCGGCTCGATCTCGGTCACGATGAACGGGGCGGATGCGCCGCGCGAAGTGCCGAGCACCCATTCCACGTATGCGGTGATCGACAAACGCCGCGCGCGCGTCGAGAGATTTCGAATCTTCAGGCGCGAAATCTTGATCGAGTCGTCCACCGGCACGTACTGCGTCAACTCGAGTGAAATTCCGTGCGAGGTGTGCTCGAAGACGCTGTAGCCGTGGCCGTGGCGAACGACGTACGGCGCGACATCCTCGCGAATCGGGATCGCGGTCGGTCCCCACAGCTCATCGGTATCCAGGTCGTGAACGTAGATCACCTCGCCGGGACGGTCGCTCACCGGATCGTTTGACCACTGCGTAATCTGATGCTGCTGACTGTTGATGGACCAGGTGTAGCCCGCGCCCTCGACCGAGACCTGGAAGCCGAACGAGGGATTTGCGATCACGTTGATCCACGGCGCCGGCGTCCATTGTCCCTCGCCGAGAATCGTCACGTATTCACGGCCGTCCGCCGCAAACCCGCCGAGCCCGTTGAAAAATTCGAGATCGCGCCGCGGCGTCGAGATCTCCGCCCGGCCTGTCGCAGGGGTTCGCCGCGGCGGCGGGGCTGCCGCCGGCTCAAACATCTCCAGCCGTTTGACTTGCTCGGATAACGTCCCGCGCCGGCTCAGCAACACCGCTCGCGCCACAGTCTGCAGAACGTTTCGCAGCTCGACCGAAACCAGATCGGAGCGCAGCACGAACACATTTCCGCATGCATCCTGCCCGTCGGAGGACGACCGCGCCGGACTGGACCGGACCATGGCCTCGAGCGCGACTTGCAGATCTTGGTCGTATGACGGGGACCGCTCGTTCAGAATCACCAAATCGACGCCGAGCTGCTTCATCCGCCAATATTCATGGGCACGCACCAGCTCGCGCACGATCCCCAAATCCCCTATCTCGTCGATCCGAACCAGCACGATGGGCAGGTCGCCGGAAATCCCGCTGGGCCACAGCTTCGATTGTCCGCCCGCGCCGCGCTTGAGCAGGTCGGACGAAGGCCGCAGGGTCGGGTCCGAGTAGAGCACGCGATTGGCGATACGCTGAAAAAGATGCGCTTCGTCGGCGTCAACCCGCAGGTGATGCAGTTGCACTTGCGCCTGCGTCCACGCCAGCGTCACTGCGCGCTCGAATGCGGTCGAGTCGTGATGCTTGTCCACCAGGTCCAGCGCTTCGGCCCGCGTCGGTGCGACGATGGTCCAGAACGCGACCCGCGCCGTCGCTCCCGCCTGTATTCGCAGCCGCCGGCGGACGCTGAAGATCGGATCGAGAACTGCCCCCACCGTATCCGTGAGCGGCCGCCCGTCGATCACCGAAATTGCATCGCGGACATCCCGCCCGCGCCCAAGAAACCGCGCGCGGTCGGTCTCGAACTGTATCTCGCCCACCGACTCTCCTTCGGCCACCGCCAGATGCGCCGCCCAGACCGGCGCGTCGGTGGGCGAGCGGAGTCGCCGCGTCGCCAGTAGCGCGCCGACCTCGGCATCGAACTCCGTCTGCACGAACATCTTGGAGAAGGCCGGATGCGCAGTGTCCGACGCCTCGGGCGCCAGCACGATTTCGGCGTACGAGGTCAGCTCGACCTCGCGGACGCGATTGCCGAGATTCGAAATCGACACGCGCCGAACTTCGGCGTCATCTTCGGGCGACACTGCAACTTCGAGCGTCGTCGTCATGCTGCCGTCGCGCCGCACGATTACCGCCCGATCCTCGGAGAACTCGACTTCGTAGCTGTCCGCCTCGACGCCGGCCGGTTGAAAACCCGCCGACCAGATCTTGCCGCTGTTCACATCGCGGATGAAGACATAGGTCCCCCACGAATCGCAGGTCACGTCCTCATGCCATCGCGTGACCGCCATGTCGCGCCAGCGGCTGAAACCCGACCCGGCCGCGGTGATCATCACGGTGTACTTGCCGTTGGATAACAGATGCGTGCGCGGGATCAGATCGTGCGGCGAATGGAACCGGCGAATCGTCGGCGGAGTGCTCTCGCGGACGTTGGCTTCCGCCTTGACCTCTTCGGCACGCGGGCGCGCCACTGCGACGTCGCGCGGCGTTCGCTCCTGCAGCAGCAGCTCAGTCGCCTGAATCATGGGTTCAGCGTGAAACCGCGCGCGCATCGCGCCAGTGTTCAGCGCGTCGGCAAGAGCCACCAGCGTCATTCCCTGATGATGCGCCATGTACGCACGCACGATGGCGACGCTCTCACCTTCGGGAACGCGCGACGGCGTGTAGTCCAGCGCCTCGTACCAGCCGAAATGCCCAAGCCCGCCTGCCAGTAACAGCCGCGAGAAATTCTGCGCGGCGGCTTCCGGGTCCACCATCGCCGCCAGCGCAGTAGCGTAGGGTGCTATCACCGCGTTCTCACTAAGCCCCCGCTTCAGCCCGAGTCCGGGCACCCCGAAGTTCGAGTACTGATAGGTGAGCTCGAGGTCGCGCGCGTTGTACGCGGATTCCGAGATACCCCACGGCATCCCAAGCTTGGCGCCGTACTTCATCTGCCGGCGAACAACCAACCGATTGGTTTGCTCGAGCAGGCTCCCGGCCGGCGCGCGCATCACCAGCGACGGCATCAGGTACTCGAACATCGATCCCGACCATGAAATCAGCGCCGAGCCGCGATCGACCGGCGTCATGGCGCGCCCCAGGCGGAACCAGTGCCTGACCGGTACTTCCCCCTTTGCGATTGCGACAAAACTGGCCAGCCGCGCCTCGGAAGCAAGCAAGTCGTAGCAGTTGGAATCGAGGCTCCCGTCCGTGACCCGGTAGCCAATCGACAGCAATTGGCGCGCGGGATCTAACAGGAAGTCGAACTTCATCGCGTCGAGCATCTTGCCCGTGGTTGCGGCGATCTCGCTCAATCGCCGCTCGAGCGATTTGGCCGCATCGCGGGCGCGCGCAAGCGCATCGAGCGTCGAGTCGATTGATTTGGTGGGCGCCGCGCCAATCGCGCCGGCGCTGGCATCAGCCGGGCGCTCGTCGTTCCGGGGCTTCAGGCAGCCGATCGCCTCATCGTATAGGTCCGGCAGATCTCCCAAAGTCGGTATCGAATCGAGATGGGTTGCGGGGCCGTCGAAAGTCGCGTCGCGAGCACCGCGAGTTGACCACGGCTTTAGCAATTCGATGTCGCGTCGATGACTGCGGATGCATGCTCGGAGCGCTTCTGCCCATGCGAGCACCTCGGCGGAGGCCCGGTCGGCGCGCTCCAGCGTCAACGCGCGCGCAATGTCACTGATCGAATCGCCCTGGATCTCAAGTTCCGCCGACCACGCGGTGAGTTCCACCACGGTTCGCGGATCCGACTGGATCAACGGCGCGATGGCGTCGAGCGCTTCCTCCATCTGCTTTGGAGTGACAGTGTGGCTTCGCCGGTCGGCGGCCAGCGGGCCAAGCGACTCGCGAACGAGTGCGATCGGGTCTTCAATTCCCCTGAGCCATTGCCGGTCCACAACCGGCCGCGTGATTATCTCGCGGCACGCGTTGCCCAGCGCGATCAGATGCCCCGCAAGATTGCCGCTGTCCACCGACGATACGTACCTGGGGTCCAGCGGCCGCAGGTCGCGCGTGGCGTACCAGTTGTAGAAATGCCCGCGGAACTGCTCCAGGCGCTTCATCGTGTCGAGCGTCGCGCCCAGCCGCTCGACGGTTTCATGCGTTCCGATCCAGCCGAAATCGTGAGCCGCGACGATCGAGAGCAGATACAGTCCAAGGTTGGTGGGCGAAGTCCGATGAGCCAGTAGGGGCTTGGGGTCTTCCTGAAAATTGTCCGGCGGCATCATGTTGTCTTCCGCCGTCACGAACTTCTCGAAAAAACGCCACGTGCGCCGCGCGCTCAGTCGGAGCGCCCTCGTGTCGGCAAGCGAGAGCGGCTTGGTGCCCTCGATTCGCGGGGGAAGACTTGCCCATCGCGCGACGGCCGGCGACAGCATCCACAGGATCACGAAAGGAGCCGCGATTATTTCGCCGCCCTGACCTGCCCATGCGACGAAGATTGCCGCCGCGGCGCCGAACATCGTGCCGCCGGCCATCGTGGTGTAAAAGCCGCGAACGTCGAGACGACTCGTCCGCTTGGCCTGCGCCGCGGTCGTCCACTCGAGCATCAACCGATGACTCACGTACAAACGATAGAGCGTCCGCGAAATTGCGTCGCTCATCAGCCACGCCTGATGCGCGAGCAAGGTCAGCATCATCGCGAGCTGCGAGAGCCCGATGGCCAGATCCGTGCCGACCGCGCGGATATGGCTGCGCTTGGAAATATCGCGCCGCCGCGGGATGATTCCGGTCAGGAACGGGAGCATCGGCGCAGTCGCCATCGTCGCGACAATGAACCCGGTCCAAATCGCAGCGGCGGCTTCGGGAAGCCGCCATCCCGCCATCAATGCCAGCAACGCCATCGGCGCCGACAGCGTGCGGCGCAGGTTGTCGATCATTTTCCAGCGCCCGAGCCGCGGGATCGATGACCGGCCGTCGCGCGGGACCGTCGTTGCCGTGTCGGCGTTGGAGCCATGCGCACGGCCGAGAATCCATGGGATCAATTGCCAGTCTCCGCGGGCCCATCGATGCTGTCTGGCGGCGGCAACGTCGTAGCGCGATGGAAACTCCTCGACCAGTTCGATGTCAGACGCCAATCCCGAGCGCGCGAAAGTTCCTTCGAAAAGATCGTGGCTCAGAAGTGTATTGTCCGGGACGCGCCCCGCCAGCGCCGCTTCGAACATGTCCACATCGTAAATCCCTTTGCCGCTGTAAGAGCCCTCATCCAGAAGATCCTGGTAAACGTCGGAAACTGCGAACGCGTACGGATCCATGCCCCTGGTGCTGGAGAAGACGCGCTGGAAAACCGACCCCTCGCGGCGGGTCGGCAATGCAGCCGTGATTCGCGGCTGCAGAACCCCGTGACCTTCGACCACCCGGCCGCATTGCTTGTCGAATCGTGGAGCGTTCAGCGGATGCGCCATTTTGCCGACCATCCGCTTGGCGGCGCCGCGCGGGATACGCGTGTCGGCGTCGACCGTGATCACGTAGCGCACGCCGTCGGGAACCGCCGGCGGATGTCCATCCGATGCGATAAACGTCGTATCTGTCGCGCCGCGCAGCAGCCGATTCAGCTCGTGCAATTTGCCGCGCTTGCGCTCCCACCCCATCCACACGCCTTCGGCTTCGTCCCAAATGCGCCGGCGATGGAGCAATAGAAATCGCTTGCCGCCCGGCCCCTGTCCGTGACGTTGATTCAGGCGCGCTATCCCTGCCGTGGCTGCGGCGAGCAGGTCGTCGTCGCCGGGCGCGGTTTCGGTCGCGGAGTCGGTCCAGTCCGAAAGGATCGCGAAGTACAGCTCGCCATCCGAACTCGCCAGGTAATGAACCTCGAGACGCTCGATCTGCTCGTCGATCTCGTTGCGCGTGGTCAACAAAGTCGGCATCACGACCATTGTGCGCAGGCTCGGCGGCACGCCATCGTAAAGCTCGAGGGCGGGAATGATAGCGGGACCGATGAAAGTCGTGACTGTCCGATTGACGATCGCGACCGCCGCCTCCATCGCGGGGATTATCGCGAGCATCGCAAGAATGAACCGCGTCCATCCACCGATTGGCGCGTCCGCAATGGCAAGCATGGCGCCCGCGACGATGATCGCGGTGACCATCGCGATCGTGCCCAGGTAGCCCATGATTCCGGCGGCCGCGTTGGCGCGAGCTATCCAGTCGCGGACCGGAGCGCGAAATCCCAGTTGCTCCTCCAGAGAGTGACGCCCCTCTGAAATCAGGTAGTAGCCCGGATGGTGCTCGCGGCGCGCCCTCGCGCCGTCGCCGTTTGGCACTTCGGACGCCGCGCCCCGCGCAGAATCAATCGCGCTTTGAGCAACCTCGATTTCGGTGTGTCCCGAACCTCGTGCAAGTTCTTCGATCGCGTGCCGATAGCGATCGCGCGTGGCAAAGTCCATCGCGGCAAAGTCGCTGGCGGCGCGGAGCACCGCATCGACCGCGCTCACGCTCTCGAAAAAATCCGCCCAGTCAACCGCGGACATCAGGCGCATGCTCGTGATCACGTTGCGGACGGTAACGTTCATCGCGCCCTGCCCGTGATGCACTTGACGGACGATCTCGTCGGCCGTGGTTCCCTGCGCCAGCAGCCGCTGGTCCAGCCACCGCAACGCCGGCGTCACCTTGGGATCCTGATCGCGCAGGCGCAGAACCATCTCTACTGCGAAGGCCGCCGACAGCGGCGACTTATCCAAATCCTTGAACACTGCCTCTATAGGCTCCGCGGCGCGGCCGTTCGATCCCAGCAGCTTGTTCGCCAGAAGGTCGGCCTTTTGGCGTTCCGCACGGCTGTGGCCCATCTGTTCAGCCAAGCGCCGCAGGTTTTCGACGAGCACGATCCTGAGCGTAATCGCGACCGCCCATAGCTCGCCGATCGTCAGCGGCTGCACGCGCTGGTAAGCCTGCACGAACCCGGCGAGCGTCTGCGGATCGAAGTGGCTGTCAGTATGCGCGACATAGGCCCACGCGATCCCGAAGACGCGCGGATACCCTTCCAGCGGGCCATCGGCGAGTTTGGGCAGTTGCCGATAGAATCCGCGCGGCAGGTCGTCGCGAATTTCGCGAATCTGCTCTTCGACGACATGAAAGTTATCGACCAGCCACTCGGCGGCCGGCGTGATCGCGCGTTCCTCGCGG
>Ga0187852_1001517_pt1 | contig 21424 bp, 17 predicted proteins | sample June2016WEW_6_40_FD_134511 | JGI IMG/M metagenome (GOLD analysis project Ga0187852, IMG submission 134511) | Peatland microbial communities from SPRUCE experiment site at the Marcell Experimental Forest, Minnesota, USA - June2016WEW_6_40 | ecosystem: Environmental > Terrestrial > Soil > Wetlands...
CCCTACGACACAGCCGCCACCCGTCTCAACACACCCCCACTCCAGCGCCCAATTTCCCTCGTCTCGCCTCTCCTGCCTCCCGCCAGCCTCGCGCCCTCCCCCCACTGTCTGAATCACAGACCCGGTACTTAAGTGCACTTGACAAACATGTTGGCGGGTGGTATCTAACGCGTCAAGTTGCCATGACTGGCAGCTATTTTTCTCCAATTTATCTGCCTAAAGGGAGGACTCGATGAAACGCGCACTGGCTCCCCTCGCGGTGACGTTCCTGGCCTTTGCCGTCAGCGCCTTGGCTCAGGACACGGCAAACCTTGTTGGTACAGTCAAGGACTCAACCGGAGCTGTGATACCTGCAGCCAGAATCACGGTCTCTAACCCTGAAAAAGGTTTTACGCGGGCCCTGGTGAGTAATGCCGCTGGAGAGTATTCCGCGCCCAGGGTTCCCATCGGAGACTACGTGATTACGACGGAAGTGCCCGGGTTCCAGAAACTGGTGCGCTCCGGCGTCACGCTCGGTGTGGGTGAGACGCTGCGCGTGGACCTGACCTTGGTTGTGGGTCAAGTCAACCAGGAGGTGACGGTAGTGGCCGCGGGGGCGAAGGTTGAGACGGAAACGGCCGCTATTTCGGGAGTCGTCTCCGGAACGCAGATTGCCAATCTGAACCTCAATGGCCGCAACTTCGTGACCTTGGCGCTGCTGGTTCCGGGGGCCGTGGCGGACGATGGTCTGGACACCTCGCACGTGGGTGTGCTGGGAAACAACAATATCTCCTTCAACGGCGGCCGCATGCAATACAACAACTGGGAAGTCGACGGCGGCAACAATACCGATGAGGGTTCTGCCGGCACTTTTAATACTTATCCAAACCTCGATACCATCGCCGAATTCCGGATCTCCACTTCCAACTACGGCGCGGACATGGGCAAACACTCCGGCGCCACCATCGAGGTGGCGACGAAATCGGGGACCAAGGAATTTCATGGTGATGCCTTTGAGTACGTGCGGAACGACGTGTTCGATGCCAACCCGTGGGACATCAACCGCGCTTCGATCGGCAGCGTGGCGCCCAAGTCGCCGCTCAAGTGGAACAACTGGGGATACACTCTTGGCGGCCCCGTTTACATTCCGGGCCATTACAATTCGTCGAAATCGAAGACTTTCTTCTTCTGGTCGGAAGATTGGCGTCGATACCGCGAGGGCCAGACGGTGGGCGCCGGCGTGCCCACGATGCTGCAACGAGCAGGCGATTTCAGTGAATGCGATCCCAGTTCGGGCAACTACAATTCCGTCGTGGCTTCGGGTTGCGTGCTGCCGGTCGACCGTACGACGGGGAATGTCTATCCCAATGACAAAGTGACGGTCGATCCCAATGCACAGATCCTGCTGAATAGCCTCGTTCCATACCCGAACACCGGCCCTCAGGGGCACGAAAACGGCTATGTCACCGCCTCCAGTACAGCCACCAATTGGCGCCAGGAGCAGATCCGAGTCGACCAGAATGTCACCGACAAGACCCAGGCCTTCGTTCGCTGGACGCAGGATGCCTGGAACACGCTTGCGGTTCCGGCCCTCTGGACCAGCTCGTCTTCCGACACGATCAAGACGCCCTTCCTGGGTCCCGGCAAGAGCGCTGTGTTTCACCTCACCCACACCTTCAAACCGAACCTCATGAATGAGTTCGTGGTGAGCTATTCGGTGGATCACATCTCGCTCTTCAATCAAGCGGGCGAATCCTCGCCTGACCATTCCATCGATAAGCCGGCGAGTTGGACCGTAAACAACCTGTTTTCCGCCAACGCCTCGAACCCCCTGCTGCCTTCAATTTCTTTCAATGGCTTCACCGCCGATGCCGGAAACCATCCCTGGTTCAACTCGAATCCCATCGTGGACTTCAAGGACAACGTCGGCTGGATGCACCGCAATCACTCGGTGAAATTCGGTTTCTACCTGCAGGACTATCACAAGAACGAGCAGTTCGGCGCCAACACCCAAGGATTCCTCAACTTCGGCTGGGGCCCGCTTTCAACCGGCAACGGCCTGGCCGATATGGACTTGGGCACGATCGCTCAGTACACTGAAGGCACCATCAATCTCAACGGCGCCGCACTCGGCGGCTACCCGAAAGGCCATTGGAGCGGACATGAGTTCGAGCCTTATATTGAAGACGACTGGAAGGTGACAAAGAAGCTGACCCTGAACTTGGGGGTGCGGTATTACTACTTCCAACCCTTCCACGACGTATCCGCCACCAATATCGACTCGGCCTTCGTCCCCAGCGATTACAATCCCGCCGCCCAATCGCAAATAACCAACGACCCCATTCTAGGCCCGGTATTGGTGCCGGGAACGGGCTACAACTACACCGTCTACGGCAACGGCCTCTATGCCTGCGGGACGCATGGCGTTCCCAAAGGATGCTTCTTTGGGTCCAAACTGAACATAGCTCCGCGTTTAGGCTTTGCTTACGACCCGTTCGGTACCGGCAAGACAGTGATCCGGGGCGGATACGGCATCTATTATGAGATGGGCAACGGCAACGAATCCAATGCCGAAGGCGGTGAAGGCAACCCGCCCGTGTCCCTGGGGCCGAGCGCTTACAACCTGCAAAGTTACAGTGCCATTCAGCCCATCAACTCGCCATCGGAGGAGCCCATCGGTCCGGGCGGGTACACGGCCATCCCACTGCACCAAAAGTGGCCAAGCGTGCAGCAATTCAGCCTGGGCATCCAACACGAGTTCCCCGGTAACAACATCCTGAGTGTCGGCTATGTCGGCAGCTTGGGCCGCCATTTGGCGACGGCGCTCAATATCAATCAGGTGCCGCTGGGGGGCGGAAACGTGAACGTTCCGTCGCTCGCCGGGACGGTGGGCTGCGGCGCCAACGGCAACTGTGACATCGAGAATACGCTGATCGGACCAGGGGGCAACTCGACGGTGTTTTTCGTACCCTACCGCGGCTACGGCTACATGACCGGCAAGCAAAACACTGCCGTCTCGAATTACAACTCCCTCCAGATCTCGATGCGCCATGATGTGGGTCACGGGCTCACATTCCAGGCGGCCTATACGTGGGCGCACTCCATCGACAATTCCACTTCCACTTACTTCTCGACCGGCATTGACGACAATACGGACCTGTCGCGCTGGAAGGCAACTTCGGACCTGAACCGCGCACAGGTGGTGGAAATGAGCGTTATCTACGAGATGCCTTTCTTTAAACATGCCTCGAGCGCCGTGAAACGCCAGGCGCTGGGCGGCTGGACCGTCAGCGGTATCCCCAGCTTCTATACGGGCGAGCCTGTGAACTTCATCACCTGCGGCATCACCGACCCCGTGAGTGGCCTCGGCTATGCCACAGGAGTGGGCGGCGGCTCGATGTGCAACACGCTTGGTCCCGTGAAGATCAAGAAAGGGGTCTATGACGATCCCACCTACGGTCCTACGCCAAGCTGGGTCGATCCCTCGATGATAAGCCAGATCACGTTTCCCCAATTGCGCGCCGATCATGAGCCCGGCATGTTCGGGTACATGGGACGGAACGCGCTCACCAGCCCGGGAGTGAACAACTGGGACCTGGCGCTGCTCAAGAACTTCTCTACTCCCTGGTTTGGAGGCGAACACTCCTCGCTTCAGTTTCGCTGGGAGACGTTCAACACCTTCAATCACTCCCAGTTCGGCGGCGTCAGCGTTTGGTGCAGCGGACTCACCGCTCCGGGCGAACCCTGTACCGGCCCGAACAACATCGGCAACGGCGAAATCAGCTACGCACGGTCGCCGCGCATCATGCAGTTGGGGCTGAAGCTGATGTTCTAAGAACAGTGCAGTGTGGCGAGTAGGGGTGGCCTTGTGGCCGGCCCCTAACGCTTAGTCGCATCCAAAGGGGTGTTTTACACCGGGAACTGGAAGGGCGGGGCTGAAGTCCCGCCCTTCCGAGGATCGTGAACAATTCCGCTTAATAGTCCAACTAAGCACTCGCAGGCTGCGGAAAAATGTGGCGAAACCTTCACCCTTTATCCCCGCAGGGGATGGATTGAGTAGCCGGGGGCAACGCCCCCGGAAGACGCCCCCGCGACGAGCCGACCCTGAAAGGGTCGATTCCCCGCGTTTCGAGCGGCCCTGCGCCATGTGACCCGTTCAGGGTCAGGATCCTAAGGGTTTCGCTTTCCGGGGGCGTTGCCCCCGGCTACTATCTTTTGCCATTTCAGGGCATTCGAGACAGTGCGTTTTTCCGCAGCCTGCCAGCGTATCCCGCGGCATTCTGGGGCCATGAGGCCGCCCCTATAAGCCGAGTTTGGCCAGGACCTCAGGCGGGCAACCCTCCCAGTCAGCCACCATGGTGTTTCCAAGGTAAGGCAAGTCTTTCACGCCCATTTTGCTGGAAAAGAAACCGCTCACCACCAGGTCGCGCAGATCGTTGAAGAAGGCCACCCCGTGGGCGTCCTGGGGCGCTGCCTTGGCGGGGTAAGCGATGCGGTCGAGAATCTGCTTTCGCTCGGCATCGGAGCAATCCACGAAGTCGTGGTTGAAAAGCCGGTTGCACTCCACATCCAGCCAGGTAAGGCCTCCCTGGATTTCCGCCAGCAGGTCGCCGCGCCGGAGGTCGAGCCAGGCGTCGATGAACTCGGGCACACCTGCCTGAGTGGCGCCACCCGTGCGGTCGTCGGCGGGGATGATCAGGTCGCTCAGGAGGCAGATGGTTTTCCACTCGCGCTCGTCCAGAATCTTGCGCTTATTGGCTGCTTCGGTCGGGGCCGCCGACGGGGCTGGCGCAGCGGAGAGCCAGTGCTTCCGCTCCGCGACGCCGGCGGATGAGACGGGCACAAGCGCTGAGGCGGGGATGGCTGTCAGGGCCTTTAGCAGCGCGCGCCTTTGGCGTTTCTTTTCGTCAGATTCCATGGTCCCCACGCATTCCAGATTTCAAATTTCAGATCTCAAATCGCTCGCTAATCGACAACGCTAATCAATCCCCGACACCATGCAGTGATCCGTCGACAATCAACCATCGACAATCACAAGTTCCGCTTCTTCACCTGGTCCGCGATGTATTCGCTGGTGCGCCAGGCTAATGCCAGGATCGAGAGCGTCGGATTCTTGTCCGCGTTGCTCACGAACGGCGCGGCGTCCGTAACGAACAGGTTCTTGCAGTCCCAAGCCTGGCAATGCTCATTTAAAACAGACGTGCGCGGGTCATTACCCATTCTGACAGTACCCACTTCGTGAATGATCTCACCGCCTTTGCTGATTCCCCACTGCGCCTCAGCGTCTGAGGATTCGATCACTTCGCCTCCCGCCTTGCGAATGATCTCCTGAAAGGTCTCTTGCATGTGGCGCGCTTGAAGAATCTCGTCATTACTCCACTTGAAGTGGAATTTCAGGACGGGGATCCCCCATTGGTCGACGACCTGATCGTCCCGCTCGCAGTAACTATCCTGGTTGGGAATCATTTCACCCCGGCCTGAAAAGCCCACGAAGGCCCCGTATAGCTTGCGGCACCCGCGCTTCAGCTCGAGGCCATAGCCGCCTCCCAGAAATCGCTCCGAATGCGCAAGAATGCCGGCCGAAGGCATCTCCCGCCCGCCGCCGAATTCGATGTGGTAGCCGCGCGCGAAAGGGAGCTGGTTCTTGAATTGCTTGTCATAATTCCACCAGGGCATGTAGAGATGCATGCCGCCGGTGCCGTCCTCGTTGTGCGGCGGAAGGTCCATGAGAGCCGGGATAAAGCCCGCGACATCGGAGCCCACGGTGTCCATCAGGTATCTGCCTACCTGGCCGCTGGAGTTTGCCAGCCCTTTGGGAAATTGGCGAGGGTTCGAGTTCAGCAGCAGGCGAGCCGTCTCGCAGGCGCTGGCCGCGAGCACCACAATTCTGCCGCGCGCCTGGATCTCCCGCCGCGTCTTCTTGTCGATGTACGAAACGCCGCTGGCCAGGCCCTCGGCGTTCACCAGGACCTCGCGCGCCATGGCGTCACAGCGAACCTCGAGGTTCCCTGTGGCGAGAGCAGGGGGAAGAAGCACCGTCGGCGAGGAGAAATTCGAAAACGTTGCACAGCTTCGGCCGCACTGCCCGCAGTAATGGCACGCGGGCCTGCCGTTGAGTGGCCGGGTCAGGATGGATAGCCGGGAAGGGACACAGGGGATGCCGAGCCCTCGACACGCTTTCTGGATCAGCAGCTCGTGGCAGCGCGGCTTGGGCGGCGGAAGAAACTTGCCGTCGGGAGTGTTTTCGAGATTCTCCGCGCTACCGAAAACGCCGATCAGTTCTTCCGTCTTGTCGTAGTAAGGCGCCAGATCGTCGTAGGTAATCGGCCAATCGAAGCCTTTGCCGTCCCGGCTGTAAGGCTTGAAGTCATACGGCCCCATGCGCAGAGAAATGCGGCCCCAGTGATTCGTCCGGCCGCCCAACATCCGCGAACGCCACCACAGCCAGTCACTGCCCGGCGCGTTCGTGTAAGGCTCGCCCTCCATGTGCCAGCCTCCCACTGAGGCCAGGTAATAGCCGAAAGGATGCGAGGGGGTGGAAGCGTCGTGATAAGGGGCGTCGTAATTCCAGCCGAACATCTTGGACTGCTTGGCGGTGTCATACCAGCTTCCCGCTTCGAGCAGCAAGCACTTCGCTCCTGCCTTGGAGAGGACGTAGGCTGCCATCCCTCCCCCGGCTCCGGAACCCACAATGATGGCGTCGTATACTTTGGGACTGGCGATGGTCTGTGGCACTGTCGAAGAAACCTCGTGTGGATAGCCCTAAGCAACAATTTTATCACGGCGGGGCAGGGCCGCGATTACAAATTCCAGATGCAAAATTCAAGAGTGGGCTCGCGCCATCCTTGCAAAATACTATAATTTGGTGATGCCAATGAAACCCCGGCTCGAGACTTGTTGGAACCTGACACCTCGCGAAGCGACGCGTCTTCAGGAAAGCTTGCGGGAGCGGGTGGAACTCGAGGACGACTTTGGGGAGATTCGTTACGTGGCAGGCGCGGACATGGCGTTTGATCCCGCGACGGATGTGGCATTCGGCGGGGTGATTGTTTATCGCTTGCCGGGTTTGGAGGAAGTGGAGCGGCGCATGGCGCGGCGGAAGCTGCGCTTTCCGTACGTTCCCGGGCTGCTGTCCTTCCGCGAGTGCCCTGTCCTGCTGGCGGCTTTTGCCAGGCTCAAGGCCGAGCCGGACCTTATCCTGATCGATGGCCAGGGGTACGCCCACCCGCGACGCCTTGGCATTGCATGCCACATCGGTATACTTTTTGACAAACCGACGATTGGATGCGCCAAGTCGCGGCTGGTGGGCGAACACGATGAGCCCTCCCGCAGCGCCGGCTCGACAGCCCCGTTGATGCTGGACGGCGAGCAGATCGGAGTGGTGTTGCGGACGCGGGACGGCGTGCGACCCATCTACGTCAGTACGGGGCATAGGGTGTCGATCGATTCCGCCGTCCGTCTGGTCGAGCAGTGCACGGATGGCTTCCGCATCCCCAAGCCTACGCGCGAGGCGGACCACTACGTGCGCGATCTGCGCCGGTCGTATCAGAGGAGTCGGGAGTCGATAGTCGGGAGTCGAGAGTAAAGGAGCACCACCCGTTAGAGTCCTCCTTTGGGAAGGTGCAAAAGAACCAGCAGTCTGTCGTCCTGGGCAGAGACTTCATGATCCTTCGGCTCACTGCCGGTGACGAAAATGCCCTCTCCCCCTTGGGGGAGAGGGTGGCTCGCGACGGCGCATTCACCAGCCGGCGCGAGTCGGGTGAGGGGGCCCGGGTTCGCCAACTTCCTGGCAGTGAAATATCTCCGCAGTTTCGTAAGGTGCAGCGACTTACGAACAACTGCAGCGATCCTTCGCTGCGCTCAGGATGACACCTCTCGAGTTCCTTTCCGCCCACCCTGAGGAGGGGAATTAACCGGGGGAGCATTTTCAAGCGCTTCAAAATGCGGTAAGGTTAACCAAGAGGCGGCTTTGCGCCGATATGGGCCAAGATAAACTGCAACCCATCTGGTAAGGCAGGTTCGCCGCCACCAAGGGCGTTTGGGAGCTTGAGATGGAAAATGGCGTCAGCGTTCAATTCAATACTGCGGCGGTTCGCGAGAAGTCCCAATTGATGTCGGCCTCAGAGATCGACCGTACGGTGGTGCGCCTGGCCCATGAAATCCTGGAGCGCAACAACGGCCTGGATGGGTTGGTTCTGGTCGGAATCCGGCGCCGTGGAGTACCGCTCGCCGAGCGTTTGGCGCGCAAGATGGCGGAGATTGAGAGGAGCACGCCGCCGGTTGAAACACTGGATATCACTCTATACCGTGACGACCTGTCAAGTGTGGATCAGAAGCCCGTGGTTCAGCCCTCCGCGCCGTTTTCGGTGGAGGCCAAGACCGCAATCCTTGTGGACGACGTGCTTTACACAGGCCGAACCACGCGCGCCGCGCTGGATGCGCTTCTCGAACACGGGCGGCCTCGGCGAGTGGAATTGTGCGTCTTGATCGACCGGGGACATCGGGAGCTGCCCATTCAGGCGAATTACGTGGGCCGGGTGGTGCAAACAACCGACAACGAAATCATCGAAGTCCGCCTTCGCGAAGTGGACAACCAGGACCGCGTCATGCTTTGCGAGCGCGCTTAGCGAAGCATGCTATCCACAGATTTCGCAGATTTCACAGAGGTGGAAAAGCAGTGGCTAGTGCCTAGTGACGGATGTGGTGCGGGCGTCCCGCCCGCAGTCGCGGGAGCGTCCCGCTCCCGCGCACGGGCAGAGCCTGTCCTGAGCGTAGCGAAGGAATCCCCGCGCCACGATTTTCAGAGCGAAGGATCTGTGCAGTTCGTCTCAGCGTGCAACATCCGTAGCGAGGGAGTGCTATGCAATATCCCGTTAGACCCGAAGATGTGAAGCTGATTCAGGGGCGCAGCAAGGGGCTGCAAATCATGTGCGACTGCGGCTGCGTCAACTTCAATTATCTTGACCCGCAGGATCCCGTGTGGCGCTGTCGCAACTGCCAGCGAGTTTTAAGCCTCGATTTCCCCCGCCTGATGGAGAAGGCGCTCAAGGCAGTGCCTAGTGCTTAGTGGCTAGTTGGCGAAGCCCGCAGTTGGGGTTCCATTAGAAGTCGGTCGGTTGTTGTTGGGGAGTGCTGAACAGCGCCAGTAAGCCAATGGACAGTCTAAGGATTAGAAGCTGATTCGAAACCCTCTGTACACGATCGCTTCGAGTATGGGCGACCGCGCGTGAAGCCGTGCTCCCCGGAGGGGAGCGAATTGAGTAGCCGGGGGTGAAACCCCCGGACAAGGCCCCACACCCCGCCTTCGGCACCCCTCTCCCCGCCGGCGGGGAGAGGGGAAAGGGGGTGAGGGGGCGGCGTTTCCGGGGGCGTTGCCCCCGGCTACTCGTGTCCAGCCCCTGCGGGGCTGATCCCTCTGGCAGTGGCCGGAGATCCCAGGCAACGTTCAGTAATCGCACCTCTGACAGGTGGTTTTGAAACAGCTTCTAGGCACTTACCACTCGCCACTGGTCTTCAAGGAGTCAACCATGCCCTACGCAAAGCCTTCCCGGCGCTCCTGGGCGGAGCCCTGGAAGATCAAGATGGTCGAGCCCATCCGCATGACCACCCGCCCACAGCGCGAGAGGTTTATCGTCGAGGCGGGGTTCAACACTTTTCTGCTGCGCTCCGAGGATGTTTATATCGACCTGCTTACGGACAGCGGCACCAATGCCATGAGTGATATTCAGTGGGCTGGCATGATGCGGGGCGACGAAGCCTACGCGGGCAGCCGCAACTTCTACCATCTGGCTGACGCGGTGAGCAAGTACTATGGATACAAGCACCTGGTTCCCACCCACCAGGGGCGCGGGGCGGAGCATATCCTTTCGAAGATCATGATTGAACCGGGCGACCTTATCCCCGGCAACATGTATTTCACCACCACGCGCCTCCACCAGGAGTTGGCCGGCGGGACTTTTGTGGACGTCATCATCGACGAGGCGCACGACCCGGCCAGCGAGCATCCCTTCAAAGGCAACGTCGACCTGGCAAAACTCGAAAAACTGATCCAGGAGGTAGGGGCGGGGAAAATTCCTTACGTCTCCGTGGCGGGAACCGTCAACATGGCCGGGGGCCAGCCGCAATCCATGGCGAATATGCGCGCCCTCCGGGAGCTCTGCGACCGGCACGGCATTCCCGTCGTGCTCGATGCCACGCGCGCCGTCGAAAACTCCTACTTCATCCAGCAGCGCGAGCCGGGCTACAGCTCGAAGCCCGTAGCGGAGATCCTGAAAGAATACTGCTCCTACACCCAGAGTTGTACCATGAGCGCCAAGAAAGACGCACTGGTGAATATCGGCGGCTGGCTGGCCACCAATGACGATGGGCTTTTCGAAGAAGCACGCAACATGGTGGTAGTCTATGAAGGGCTACACACCTACGGCGGGCTGGCCGGACGCGACATGGAAGCTATGGCGCGCGGCATCCAGGAGAGCGTTGAGGACGACCACATCCGCGCCCGGGTCGGCCAAGTCGAGTACCTGGGCCGGCACCTGCTGGACTGGGGCCTCCCCGTGGTCAAGCCGATTGGCGGCCACGCGGTTTTCCTCGACGCCAGGGGCTTCTATCCTCACATTCCGCAAGAGCAATATCCCGCCCAGGCGCTTGCCGGCAACATCTATGTCGATTCCGGCGTCCGCACCATGGAGCGCGGCATCGTATCCGCAGGGCGCGATCCCAAAACGGGGCAGGAGCATCATCCCCGCCTCGAACTGGTGCGCGTCACCATTCCACGCCGCGTCTATACGCAGGCGCACATGGATGTGGTGGCGGAATCGATCCTGGAGGTGTACGAGCAGCGCGAACAGGCGCGCGGCTTGAAGATGGTGTACGAGCCTAAGTACCTGCGCTTCTTCCAGGCCCGGTTTGAGAAGTTGGAATAGGCAGAAGGCAGGACGTAGCTGTGGCGCGGGCGTCTCGCCCGCGGTCGTGGGGGCGTCCCACCCCCGCAAGAACTCGCGGGCAGAATGTCCGTGCCACGGCGGGCGAGACTTCCGCACTTCCTTTCCAGCCCCTGTGAATCACCCCACACCAGCCCCCGGACTTCACTCTTAAGCCACAAGTAACGAAGTAGATACGCCGCGCTAGTTTCTCTAAAGCGATCGCAGGCCGTTGCCGATAAGGACTACGACCGAATTGTAGATCAATGCAGGCTGGGCAATGAACGACAACAGGCCCGAATGCGCGAGGTTACTGTGAGCTACTTAGTTTATTGCATCTTTCGCGGGCCGCTTCCGGCAGCCCTGGAGATCCCCGATGGTGTGGGGGGGTATCGGGTCTTCACGGCGAATTACGATGGCTTGGGCGTCGCGCTTTCCAAGCTTCCCGAACCAGACCCACCCTTTGATATGTCGAACCGCCTCGCCTATGAGCGGGTGGTCGAGTCGTTCTACTGTCATCTGACGGTGGTTCCGATTCGATTCGGCTGTCGGGTTGAGTGCCCCTACGATGCAGTGGCTTTGCTTCGGGAAAATGCGGACGCCTACCGCACGCATCTCCGCGAACTCGATGGGTTTGCAGAAGTCGGTATCCAAGTTTGTCTCGGCAGCCCAGTCGCCGGGGCGGAAACATCTCGGCGCCGGATTCTGCCAGATTGGCTTTCACTTCGTTCGCTCCTCTCGACGGCCGCCGGCCCGAATGCAAAGCAGAGCAGCGACCTGGGTGCTGAGCCTGATGCCACGGCTCCGAATGCTCTGATTGAGAACCTCTGCGATTCGCTGCATGGCTCGTTCGTCCGCCATAAGGTGGAGTTACCTTCCTCTCGCAAGAGCGGCCTTCTATCCCTCCATTTCCTGGTGCCGCGCGATTCCGTGGAAACGTTTCGCTCCGCGGCGCGTCACCTCCCCGCGAACCCGTCACTTCAGTTGCAATTGAGCGGTCCCTGGCCGCCCTACAACTTTGTTGACGCTTTGCAGCGGTAAGGGAAACAAATAGCGTGAACCCATAGACAGCGAGCCTGCGACGGCGTCGCAGCCCTGCCGTAGAGGTGGCCTTTACGCGCGCGGAAGAACTTAACCCGAATTCCGAAGTTGAATTTGGCGCTTCCAGAACAACTCTTTGAATCTGAATTGCCTGCCTTGATAACCTCGAGAACGGAACGGGTGTTTGGATTCTTCGGAAGCAACCCCTCACCCGTCCCGCACCGGCTGATGACTACGCCGGGCTGCGGGCCACCCTCTCCCCGAGGGAGAGGGTGGTCAACGATGATTGATGTCAGCCCTCTCCCGTGGGGAGAGGGTGGCGAGAGTAGCGAGCCAGGTGAGGGGTTTCTTCCCACAGATCCTCGCAACTTCGGAATTCGGGCTTAACTGTCATCCTCACGAGTTTCCATGGGCCTCTGGCCCATTTGAGGCAATGAAAATCAGCGTCGTCGTCCCCGCGAAAGCGAGGACCCATTGTGGGGTCGGGAGCAGATGCTTCGCTTCGCTCAGCATGACAGCGAGATTCTTTCGCACCTTCGGACAACCTGTAGGCGTCCCGCCTTAGACGAACCTGCGGGTACCGATGCCGTCGGTATTACTGACTTAATGGCAACTTGACAAATCGGACGAAATAGGCTAGAGTTGCTCTGTGGGGTTGGGCAGGCGGTTCGTCCCTGCCGGTACGCTATGCCAGGAAGTCCTCTTTTGTACTCGTCTGTAGTCCCCGTCTGTGGTTTCTGCCTCCAAATTGCAGTCAAGAAGTCGAGGAGTCAAAAAGTCCAGGAGTGGGAGGCCAAAAGCCGGCCACATGGCACGGGCCACAGTGCGGAAGGCGGCGCACGGCTCCTCTGCTTCTCGACTCCCCAACTTCTTGACCAAAAAACCGAGGGAACAAAGCGAGAATGTCTATGAAAACAAAGGGAAAGTACAAAACGTCGCTGAGCCGTGGAGTGGCAGACCACACGCCGGCCGCACGTCCTCGGGCCGCAGGCCGGAAGGCGGCGGCTGACTCCTCGGGTTCTGGACTCCTCTACTTGTCGATCGCTAAAATCGGGGGAACAAAGCGAGAATGTCTATGAAAACAAAGGACGAGGTCCAATAAGTCGAGTCGCCAACCGCAGTCTCTAATATTGACCGACCCCTCACCCGGCTCGCTACTCTCGCCACCCTTCCAGCATCAGACTGTGGCGGTTGGCGTATACTAGATGGGTCGGGGAAACTCAAAACGGAAATCGCGGTTGAAATAACCAGGGGAGTGCGCATGCAGACTCTCGAGGTCCGCACGTCCGCACCTCCCTCGCCGATGCGATCGCCAATCCCATCGAACTGACCGGCATCGGCTTTAGCGTGCATCTCGATCCGATGGAGGACGGTTACAAAGCAGCTATAACCATCGATCCGCGCAACATCGCGCTGGAACCCAGGGACGGCAAGTGGACCGGCTCGCTTCAGTTTCTGGTCGTGGTGGGAAAGGTGGAGCAACTTACGACCCTTCCGTTGAATTTCACCGAGGCGGTTTTTCACGAGATTCAGGACAAGGGCCTGATCCTGGGCGCGCACATCAAGACCCCGCCGGGGGCAACCGGCTTCAGCGTGGGATTCCGGGATGTGCCGTCCGGGATGGTGGGAACCTTGCATGTCGCACTCTGAAACGCCAGGCAGAGAAGGCAGAGGCGACCTAACATACTTATGTGTAGTCTCTATATCTAGCCTCTCGCAGGGCGGCGAGATGGACCGATCCGAATCCACCATTACGAAGCTACTGAGGCAGCCTATGAACCGTCTCGCGATTCTGCTCTCGGGGCTGTTATTAGCGCAACTCTGCCTCCCCGCCATAGCAGGAGCCGCCCAGGAAGTCCCGGCAGCCGCCCAACCTATGCAGGCCCCGGAAGCCACGTTCCATAGTTCATCCAACCTGGTCTTGGTTAATGTGATCGCCCTGAGTGCCGGGAGTGGCCTTCCGGACAAGACTTTGAAGCGAGGCGACTTTCAAGTTTTCGACAACGGTCGTCCGGTTTCGGTCAAGACGTTTGCGCGTGCTCCAGGAACGCGAATTCGAGCGCGTGGGGAACAACCAACCGATTGCCGTCGACGTACGGGTTCTGGCTGCCACCAATCGCAATCTGAAATCCGCCGTCGCAGCGGGCACGTTCCGCCAGGACCTGTTCTACCGGCTCAATGTATTCCCCATCCAGATTCCTCCCTTACGGGAGCGCCGGGAAGACATTCCATCGCTCGTTGCGTACTTCATCGGGCGCTACGCGCAGAAGGTGGCCAAGAGCTTCAAGAGCATCAGCAGGAGAAAGCTTGAGGTCTTTCAGCAGTACGACTGGCCAGGAAACATTCGCGAGCTCCAGAACGTTGTGGAGCGCGCCGTGATCCTGTGCGATGGCGACACATTCTCGGTTGACGAAAGCTGGCTTGCGCCGGAATTGCCGCGGCGGTCGGGCCCGCTCGTTCCCTTGACTTCGGGAGTAGCCGACCGCGAGCGAGAACTGATCGAGGCTGCTCTGGCAGAGTCCGAGGGAAAAGTGGCAGGTCCTTCGGGAGCTGCCGCCAAGCTCGGAATACCCCGCCAGACGCTCGACTCAAAGATTGCATACCTTGGAATCGATAAGCGGCAGTTCAAGCCGCGGCCCGTCGATTGATCGGCCCGACCATGCGTAAACGCCCCGCACGATAAACGCGTTCAAAAGGATTGAGATCAACGACGCGGCGATGACGGCGCTGAAGACCTCTTCGTTGACCAAACCCGCCGATCGCCCGACCTGCACTACGACGAAGGAGAGTTCGCCAATCTGCGTTAACCCGGCGGCCACGTTGATGGCGGTCTTCCAGGGATAACGGAACAGTCGAACCACCGCGGTCCATACCATAAGTTTGCCGGCTACAATCAGCAGCAGCAGCAATCCCAGCAGCGGCAAGGTGCCCAGCAGTAGCCTGGGATCAATCAGCGTGCCCAGCGAGATGAAGAAGAGCGCCACGAAGGCGTCGCGCAGCGGCACGAGCTGATTGTGCGCGTCGTGAAGATCCTCGGACCCGCTGATGGTAAGTCCGGCGAGAAATGCGCCGAGGGCCAGCGAAAATCCCACCGCTTGCGCGAGCGCCGCCGTGCCGAGACAAACGGAGATCGCGACCAGCAGGAAAAGTTCAGGATTGCACGTACGCTTGACCCAGCGCAGCAGGCGAGGGATGAGCTTAGCCGCGAAGAGAACTAGAGGAACCAGCAGCACCAACGCCTTGCCCAGTGTCCAGGCAGCCTGTAACGCCGTCCCCTGGCCCGAGCCCCCGAATACCGGAAGGACCACGATCATGCAGATGACGGCGAGGTCTTCGACGAGCGTGATCCCGATCATCACGCGACCGGGGACGGTTGTGGTTCTGCCGGAGTCGCTCAAGAGGCGCGCCAGCACCATGGTGCTGGCCACCGATACCGCCGCGCCGATCACCAGCCATTCCTTGCCGCTCGAGCCGGCGAGTCTTCCCGCTGCGCTTGAGAGACCCACCATAAGCAGGATGCCGAGCGGCCCGCCGATAAGCGCCACCGACTTTACCCGGAGCAGATCGGGAATGGAGAATTCGACCCCAATCGAGAACATCAGCAGTACCACGCCCACTTCCGCGAACACCTCGAAGGAGTGCATGTTCGAAATGCGAGGCCCGGGCGTGAAGGGGCTGACCACGATGCCGCCCAGGACAAATCCTAAGATGAGCGGAAGCCGCAGCCGCCACGCCACGAGGCCCCCAAGCAAAGCGGCCAGGAAGATGTACGTCAGATCACGGAAAAGTAACGGATTCGCGTCCATGTTTTACCTCGCAGTGAATCGTTATTGATTACGTTCGCCGTTGAGCCAGGCTCCGGCCGAACTTGCCCGTTAAAACAGGCGGGGCCCGAAGGAACCCAATATCATTAGCCGTGGGCGAACTCTACGGGGGGCGCGAGCGCAAGCCATCAACCGACCCCGCAGGGGTTGAACTCGGCCCTATTCGACCCCTCCGGGTTCGTCACGAACTTTGGGGCTGATTCCTGGTCCGTAGGTTCCACCTACGGCTAATGATCTTGATGCCCTTCGGGCATTCAGGACCTACAACCGCCAAGATAGAAGTGGCCCGGCCGCTGTTCACGCCAACCGGGCCACTATGCGGCTATCGAACGGCGAAGCTTCGCCGAAGAGTTGTCAACCCCAGGGCTGATACGACGGCAAGGGAGCTGATGGTTCGAGAGTAGGCTTCGTTCAGGGCTTCGAATTTCGCGATGGCGGACTTCGCTTGGAATCGGCTGTAAAGCCGGGAGCCGCCGTAGATCGCCAGCAGGGTCACTCCGCAGAGGAAAAGCGCGATTTCTGCGACGATCCAGATTGTCCGGCCGCGTATCATGCTCTCACTGAGGTACCGTAAGAAAGCGGCCGCGCGGGTTGCGAGTCTCCGTTTCGGTGACATAGGTTGTCTCCCCATCTCCGTTTCCAAATCGAAGTCCGCGTCACGTTGCTCGTGCTGCGGTTACTTGGCGGGCACCCAGACCGAATCCGCGACCGCCAGTTCAACGCCTGCGATTTCGGTGTTCACCCTGATGTACCGTCGGCCGGCCTTCGTGCCGGGTGCAGCGGTGAAGCTCAGCAGGTACTGGTTGTCGAAGATCTTCTGCAGGCTGTCGAGATAGGGCTTGAAGCTCACAGGACGCTGCAGACCCAAATAGAACGACTCACCGCCCGTCTCTTCCGCCAGCTTGGAAATGAACATCTGACCGTTGAGGGCCTCCCAGTAGTTGCGGTGATAGCGGCCCACGCCCGGCGAATAGAGTGCGTAAATGGTGGTTCCGGTGCGCTGCGCGACGGCGCTAGCCGAATCAACGTCAGGGTTGACTCCCAGGCCGTGACGGAACGGTCCGCGGCGGGCGCGGTCGACACCATCGGTTACGATCAACAACTCGCGCCGGTTGGGGTGCTCAGGCCAGCGCTTCATCAGATCGATAGCAGACAGATACGGACTGCCGTAAGCTCCCGGCGTGCCGAGCGGCAGGCGAATCGCTTTGGCGGTCGCCTCGTGGTCCGTGGTAAAGTTTTGCGCAATCTGAACCGTCGCATTGCGCATGTAGCCGATACCGACCGAAGTCGTGGGTGCCTGCGCTTTCACGAAATTGCGCAGGTCGTCGAGCTGCGAGCCGAGCCTGGTGTCTGACGCGTCGTCAATCAGGATGAATAGATCGAGGCCGGCGCGTTCGCCCTGGGCCGGCACCCACTCGGAGACCTGCAGGCGGTTCTTGCCTTGCTTGACGACAATGTCGGCTGGATTGATCTCCGGCATGCGCTTGCCGTCGGGCACGCTTGCCGTAACCGTCATCCTCACCTCGACACTGTCCGGCGAGGTCTTGTCCGCGGCGCGTGCGAAGGGGCTCACGAGCGCCGCCGCACAAGCCAGGAACGCTACTGATCGAAACATCGAACGGAAATTCATTCTTAATTTCATGATTGTCTCCTCTACGGCGCCGTGGCGCCTATCGACGATTGAAGTTGCTTTCGCGGGACCTTGGCGAACCCCTCATCTGCCATCAGCTTTACGGGAGCCCTGATCCCGACGCCTCTAGGAAGAGCAACTCGGCGGCCAATTGAAATCGTTGGATTATTTGGGCTTAGTTCAGGAAGGGATGCCGACCTATCAGAATTTCTGACCTTTCAGCACGCGCGAGCTACGGGGAACCTGCCCGCTCCCCAGGCATGCCTCGAAGACCGGCCCAGGGGCGAGATGATGTGCGGGGCACGTCCTGAAAAATCGAATCATGAGCGTGCACCAGGGCAGTCAATTTAGAGACCGACAGATCTTTAGATACCCTCTGACCATCGCCTTTAGAGGTGTCGATTTCTTATGGAACAAAGCGCGCAAAATAACAGGCACGGCATCCGCCTGCCACTAGGTTTTGTCGAAATCGGCGGTCAGGAAGAAATAGGTTTCATCCAGCATCATCGGGTAAACTACGAGCCCAGCAATAGGAAAGAGCGCGCCCAGAATGAGAAAGAAGGCCTTAATAGCGTTCACCACCGCAACCTACATCCTGCAGTCCGCCATGAGGCCTGCCGATAAGGCCGCCGACGCCTAACTTCGCGGCGACCCACGGCTTAGAAATCTGACTAAATAGGGGCATCTCGTTGACTCTGCGGCACGGTTGGCAATCCCAAATAATTGAAAAAAGCCCAATTTGTGCCCATCTTGTACTCGAGAGATTGTCACCTGCGAACAGGGTGTTCCGTATGGAGATATCATACCTACTCCTAAGCAGAATTCTGCTTCCATTCACGCCAGACCTCCGCGGGGAACTGCCACTGATTCGTCTGATCAGCGGCAAGAATTCCGATCGCCAGGCATCTTGCTCACATTGCAGTGAGGCTAATGCGATCTTGTGTGCCACCTGTGTGCGCGTGAACGTCATGGACTATTATTTAGCCATAGCCGACATTTTTTGCTCCGCGGACAAGATCCGACCGATGAAGTTGGCTTCTACCTCTGCCAGTGAAGGCGCAACGCACAGATCGGCACGGGCCCGCGATCCCGATTGTAGGCCAGATTCACGACGTACTGAAAGTTTGGTGCGAGCGCAAATCCATGCTTCAAGGCAATCGAGTAGTATGTTTCCAATACCTTCTCGCGTCCGTAATTCAGTTTTCCGTCCCCGATGATGAAACCGTTGCCTCCCAGGCTCAGGTGCTCTTCGTGATCGTGTGACAGGCCGTTCTCTACAAACGCCAGCCGGAAGTGATCCGAGGGCCTGCTCCAGCGGCGGCCGCTAAGGCTGAATCCACCGCTGCCCGTGCGATCGATTTCGGTAAACGCCCACGTTTCGGTGTGGCCGTCGTCCAAGCCATAGCGAAAGAATACTCCGAGGTCTTTAGCGATCTCCTGCTCCAGATTAATCCCGGCACCATACTTCGCCCGATACGCGCGAGACTTGGTGATGTCCATCCCGAACACCGGGGTATCGATGGTCTCGCGGTAGCTGCCCATGTGGGCGTGGTTCACATACGCCATCAGGCGCACCGCGCCTGCATGCAAATGCAGGGCGTGGCGGCGCTCACCTTCGAAATACTCCGAACGTGCCTGGGCAATTTGCGTGTCCATTTGCATACCATTGGCGTATTTGGGCACCATGACGCTGGCCACCCTCCAGGCCCAGCGCTTCCGGTAAGCCTCAAGCGCTACGCCGTAAGTGCAGCCGCGTGTGTCGGACGCGAAGTCCCACGCGCCGTTGTCCATCAGGGCCCAGTTCATGAATTGCGTACGCGCATCGTGGCTGCAGGCATTGTCGTCAAACAGATCAACCAGCGAGAACTTGCCCGCGGTCAAAGTGATGCGGGAGGCACAAAGATATCCGGAAACCTGATTCTGACCGCTTGCCACAAACTCGTCAGAGTCACCCTGTCCCCACGTCTGTAAAACTAGCATTCAACGGGCGGTGTGCGATGGTGCGGTTGTGGTTCGACTTCCGGCGGCCAGTGCCCTGTTCGAGCGCGATCCGCACGTGCTGAGTGAGGGCCTTTTCCGTTGATGGCAAGCGAAAAAGGGCAAACACATCCCGACTAATTGTGGTTAGTCCAGGTCGAACCGAATACCGAGTAAGCTACCGATCGGCCTGCTGGAAGACGGCGCGGCAGGTGGTATGATTAGCGACAGACTCAATGGTGGAACCTGAAATTGGGGTGAGTTCCCGGTTTGGACGAGCATGATGGCTGCGGTGCAAATCACGCCCCCCAACGAATCCTGCGCACCCCAACTCGCCATGCGGCTTTCCCTTGCGGTCGGCTTCCTCATGCTCGGGACGAAAGTATTCGCCTACTGGATGACCGGATCCGCGGCGATTCTCTCCGACGCTGCCGAATCGGTCGTTCACGTTGTGGCTGTTTCCTTTGCCGCTTAAAGCCTCTGGTTGAGCCGAAAGCCTCCTGACCCCAGCCATCTTTACGGTCATGACAAGATCGCATTCTTTTCGGCGGGGTTCGAAGGCGCCATGATTGTTCTGGCGGCGGTCTATATCGTCTATGAGTCAATTCGCAGGTTGATCGCGGGGCCCAAACTGGAGAGTCTGAGGGCGGGGCTTTGCTGGTTCTCGCCGCGGGTCTCATCAATGGCGCTTTGGGCGGCTATCTGGTATGGGTTGGGAAAAGGCATCGGTCTCTGATTCTGGAGGCCGATGGTAGACACGTACTCACCGACTGCCTGACCAGTTTCGGCGTCCTCGTAGGACTGAGTTTGACCATGCTCACGGGCTGGCTGCGTTTCGATCCTATGGTTGCGATTCTTGTGGCCGTGGACATCCTTTGGATGGGGAGCAAGTTGATTCGCCAATCCATCGGCGGATTGATGGATGAAGTCGATCCGATAACTCAAGCTCAAATCCGGCGACTACTCGTCGAAATGACTCGCGAAGCCGGGGTGGAATTCCATGGTTCGCGGCATCGCAATGCGGGCAATACGAATTGGGTGGAATTCCATCTGCTCTTTCCCAAAGACACTTCTTTGGAGTCTGCTCATGCGCTGGCCACCAAAATTGAAGAAAGGATCCAACAAGATTCGCCGATGAGAACCGAAGTGATCAGCCATTTGGAAACACTGGAGGACCACCACGAGGTCCATAGACGTGGTCACTTTGAGAAGATTAACGAGTAAGGCCGCCGAAATCCAAACCTCCAACCGAAACCCGCGGTGTCCTGCGCGCCTTTTGTCACTCCTTGCTTCAAACCCGTGATCCGCTGACACATCTCGGGCTCCCGCACAGTGGCGTGTGCGGGATTTCAAGCGGTCGTCCCCACTACAAGTTGCGGCCGCTCAGCTAGTCCCGGCGTTCTTCGGGATTCGACCTGCTAAGTGGGGATCACGGAAAATGGCCAGCCGCCAATTCAGCCCCCGGTGTAACGCCGTTTCGGCGAGAAGCTCGTTGGTACGAGCCCCCACGACGATTACCTGCCTCATGGCGATAAGCCTGGACCAATCTCTGTCTTGCATATCGACTTGATCCAACTCAGATCATAAGAGCATCCTATCTTCGCGGGGTCGGGTCTTGGGATCAGCCAACCAGTTCTTAGCTTCTCCAGGCGATTGCGAACATGAACGAAATGTAATTCCGTGGACATGCAGCGTTCATGCTCTTCGCGTACGATAAATGTGTGACTACAAAAAGAGGCAGTTGTCTTCTCAGACGTTGTCGTTCGTTCGCGTTGTGCACGCCGATGCTTCTCGTCCTTATCTGTCGGGGTAGCACTGCGAAGGCGCAACAACCTGCAACCTCCGGGACCCAGCCCTCTGCAAACAGTGAGCCTCCGCCCGCGGATTCCCTCCAGCCAAGGAATGACCGCATTTTTGGAGTTCTCCCCAACTACCGGACGGTGGAGAATCCCAATATCCGAATGGCGCCGCTGTCGGCAAAAGGAAAATTCAAGCTGGCAGTCGAGGATTCTTTTGATCCTTACGCGTACGTGATCGCTGGAGCCTTTGCGGGA
>Ga0187852_1001520_pt1 | contig 21414 bp, 17 predicted proteins | sample June2016WEW_6_40_FD_134511 | JGI IMG/M metagenome (GOLD analysis project Ga0187852, IMG submission 134511) | Peatland microbial communities from SPRUCE experiment site at the Marcell Experimental Forest, Minnesota, USA - June2016WEW_6_40 | ecosystem: Environmental > Terrestrial > Soil > Wetlands...
GTGCAGCGCTGGATAGAGCGAACCCTCCTCGGCACGCAGCACGTCGCCGGACATGTCCTTGATCGCGGTCATGATGGCGTAGCCGTGCAGGCGCGGCCGGCGCGAGAGAATCTTCAGCACCAGCAGATCGAGCGAGCCTTGGAGAGAGTCGGGTTTCGGCATACTTAGACCTCGCAGTATATAGACGTCTGAGCATTTGAAAGGTTAGCAGAAAATCCGCGTGCGTGCCAAGTCGAGGTACACCAAACGATTCGCCGGAGAATGGGTCATTGGGGGGTATTAGGCCAAGCTCCCACCTGAATATCGCGATTCCTCGCCACTTGGACGCGTGGTCGGCAGGCCCAAAATGTGTAATCAGGCTTCTTTTTGCTCGTGCGCCGTGCGAACCGCGGCACTGTTTCTGCGGTCTTTTGACCTTACGTCTAAATTACCCTCCGGCATATCTCGTTTACCCCATTCCTGTCCCGAAGTCTGGTTCGAGGACCCGAACGCTGTTTCAGCACAACCATGCCCCCAGCGGTTCAATCAAAGCTCGCTTTCCGCGTAGTTGACTCAAAGCCCAAGTGACCGCCGGCGTCAGAGGAGGAGCCGCAAGGCTTTGGGGCGCTTTCCGAGTCGGCGACGGTTGGGGAGCTAACGACCCGGCCCGCAAAGACGTGTGGCGGCTGGGGGAAGTCCTGTGCTCTTCCCTCGCTGGCAACTCGAAGCTAGAACCCGGCACTAGAACCCGGCAACTGTTCAAGAGAAGGCGGTGTGGTGTATACTCGTGCCCATTCGAGAATAGCGAAATGGCCATTGCGGCCTAAATGAGCTGAATTGAGAGGGGCCAGAATGATTCGGAAAATGGAACGTTCCAAGCACGATACGCGACGGGCTAGTGGCAATGTCTATAGCCGACGATACGTTTCCAGGGCCATCGAAAACGTCATGGGGATTCTGGGGGGATTCAAACGTAGCCCAGAACCACTATCACTCAGTCAGCTCACTGCAATGACCAACCTGGCGAAGAGTCCCGTCTTTCGGGTCCTGCACACCCTGGAAGCGATGGGATACCTGGAGAAAGCTGGTGGTGATCGCTATACTCTTTCACCTCTGATTGCTTCGATGATTCCTGACGGTTCACCCCACGAACTTGTCCAGGTGGCCTCCCCCTTCGTCAAGGATCTCAACCGTGAGTTCCGCGAAACCGTTAGCGTTGCTTATCTGTTTGCAAACCGAATTGAAGTGATAATGGTGGCGCCGAGTCCGGAAAAGGTACAGATGGGTAACATTGTGGGGAGCATCATTCCCCCGCATGCCAGTTCTCTCGGCAAGTGTATTACCGCAGCTCAGTCAGAATCGCGACGCGAGAAATTGTTACTGGCATATGGCAACCATCCCATTACCCCCCGGACGATTACCGACGGAGTGGAACTCGCCAAGGAGTTTGATCGAGTTCGAAAAAACGGCTACGCAGTAGACGCGGAGGAAAGTGCGCAAGGCGGCTACTGTTTCGGGGCACCTATCTATGGCGAAGACAAGCATGTCATCGGAGCGATCAGCGTTTCGATGCCTAAGACGAGGTACGAAGACCCGACAAAGGTCATCGCCGCCCTACGCACTGCCGCGGCTAAGATCTCAGAAAAAATGAAATTGACGAGCGCTCCCTGAGCGCCAACCGACATCAGACTGCCCACCCGTTCCACAAACTTCTCCTCTCCCCTCAGCACCAAGAACGACACTCTGAAATCACGCCGCAGAAGTGACACAATGACCAGGCTAGTGGGCGGTATTGTCGTTTGTAGCTGGGAATTGTGTTTGCGCAGTGAAATTATGTTAGAATTTCCTTGACATCAGCGCAAATACATAGTAGAAAGTACGTTTGTCTATGGGCATTGTGTTTGCACGATGAAAGTATGTTATAATTTCGTTGACATCAGTCCAAATACACGTTAGAAACTGCAATCGAAATGGCCCCCAAGAAGCTCACTTGTCCCACGCTGAACAACAAACTCTCAGGCTCCTATGCCGCTCTTTTGACTCCCTTCGATCCGAAAGGCAAGGTTGACTATGAAACCTTTGAAGGGGTTATTGACTTTGTGTTGGAGCGGGGAGTCGATGGTGTGGTGGTGGGAGGGGGTACGGCAGAATACCCTCATATCGATTTGGCAGAGAGAAAAGAGCTAACCACTCTCGCCGTTCATAGAGTGCAAAACAAAGCCAAGGTTTTGGCAAACATTGGCACATCTTCGTTACAAGGCACGCTGTGGTTGGGCGAACATGCAGCAGCCAGTGGTAGTTATGCCTTGCTGCTTACCATGCCCTATTTCTTCCGCTATGAACAGCATGATCTCAAGGCTTACTGCGAAACCGTTTGTCGCGCTTTGAAGGTTCCTTGCCTGCTATACAACCTCCCCTCCTTTACAAATCCCTTGGATGCAGAGACGGCCATCGAACTTCTGCTCTCCGAAGAAAACCTCATAGGGATCAAGGATAGCAGCGGTGACCGAAGAAACCTCTTAAGGCTGGCGCAGGCGCGCCGGGATCGCGATTTCTCATTGATGGTCGGCGACGACGGGGTACTCTTCGAAGCCCTTACGACGGGGTGGGATGGGGCGATTTCAGGGCTAGCGTGTTTTGTTCCAGAGCTGATCGTGTCGCTGTTCCGGAGCTTTCAAGCCGGAAACCGTCAACAAGCTTGGGACTTGCAGAAGCTTCTAAATCAAATGATCGAGCAGGTCTTGCGGCTGCCAATACCTTGGGGTGTGCGTGTAGGGCTAGCGGTGCGTGGATTGCCGACCGGCGATTTTGCTCTACCGCTCTCTGCGCTTCGCAGGCAACAGGTTGCCGAGCTTCACGAGTGGCTGTCAGACTGGTTGCCAACCTGTGTTGGCATTTGTCAGAAATCTACAACTAATAGTAGTCAGTGAAATCTACAAACAGGAAAACCGGAGGGTTCTATGTGCAGTTATAAACGAATCGGAGTCTTCCTGGCCGCGGTGGGTATGCTGTGCTTGACAGGTGCATACGCCACTGACGTGACAGGTTCCATCGATGGGATCGTGAAGGACCAGACTGGTGCGGTCATGCCCAATGTTACGGTTACGGCAACCAACGAGGGCACGAGTGCGAGATATACGGCGACCAGCGACGAAATTGGACATTACGCCATTCTCAACCTTTCAGTGGGTGTGTACGATCTATCCGCTGAACCCACTGGTTTCAAGAAGTTTGTCGTGACTAACATCCGCGTGCAGGTCAACGAAACCTCACGTGTCGACTTGGCCCTTTCTGTTGCCTCGGCGACGCAGACTGTGCAAGTGTCAGCGCGTCTTTCAACGGTAGACACCACGGACGCCACACTCAAGGAGGTGGTCGACCAGCGACGCATCGTAGATCTGCCCCTGGACGGCCGAAATCCCACCGAACTCATGAAACTGGTGGCGGGTGTTGAATCCGACGACATCAACTCCAACGTCACGTCCGATACCACGTATCCAGGAGTCACGCCAGTTTCAGTCAACGGGGGGCGCGCCAACACTACCAACTATATCCTGGACGGCGCTCAGAACAATGACCACTACAGCAATGCGCCCAATCCGATGCCCAACCCTGACGCGTTGCAAGAATTCAGCGTCCAGACCAATGATTTCAGTGCGGAATACGGAAGAAACCTGGGCGCCATTGTCAATGCCGTGACCAAATCGGGCACGAACGCGGTGCACGGCAGTGCGTTTGAATACCTGCGGAACAACGACCTCAATGCTGACAACTTCTTTGCTCCCCTGCTCCCTGACGGAAGCAAGCAGAGTGACGGTCTCAAGCGTAACCAGTTCGGCGTCACCCTGGGCGGACCGGTTTGGCTGCCGCACATTTATAACGGGAAAGACCGGACCTTCTTCTTCTTCTCCTTTCAGGGAACACGCAATCATCAGGCGCCGACCACAGTGGAGCAGGTGGTTCCTACTGCGGCCGAGAAAGCCGGCGACTTTTCGGCCCTGAGCACGCAATTGAACGACCCCTTCACGGGCGGTGTGTATCCTAACAACCAGATTCCAGCCTCGGACTTCAGCCCGGCGGCGCAATACATTCTTCACAATTACTTGCCCAACCCGCCGCCCGGCCAGAACACAATCGACTACGCCCTCCCGAGCCTCATGGATGACAACCAGACGCTGGTCAGGATCGACCATCAGTTGAGCCAGAACAACCGGCTCAGCGGGCGGTTTTGGGTTTCCCGCGCAAACAAACCGGCCTTTGAGGCGCCAGGCGACCTAATCGCATACAGTTATGGACAGGTCTGGGACAATACGAGCTTCGTCGGCAGCGACACCTTTACTTTTGGCCCACGGGTGGTGAATACTGCGACGTTCAGCTACAATCACACCAACAACAATAACACGCCCATTTATCCCAAGAGTTTTCACGATCTTGGCATAAACATGTACAGCGAGCCGCATCCTGAGATCAATATAGTGGTAAACGGCTACTTCGCAATAGACACCAACACTACGGACACGTACCCGCGTGACGAAATCCAGGGTTCGGATACGCTGCGCTGGATGGCCGGGAGGCACCAGATCAGCATGGGTGGAGAATACGGACATGGTGCTGGTAAGATTGCCTCCACCTGGGAGGGGGACGGACACTTCGCGTTTTCCGGTGGGGCTCCCTTCACGGGCGACTCTCTCGCGGACTTTGTTGTGGGCAAGTTCTCCAACCTGCTCCAGGGCTCGGGGCAATATAGGAACACAAGGTTTAACATGGTAGATTTTTTTGTCATGGATTCCTACCGCGTGAGCAAGCGTTTGACTCTGGATCTCGGTCTGCGGTGGGAGCCGTTCTTCCCCTATACGGACGTGAACGGGAAAGTAGTGGTATGGCACCCCGGCGAGCAATCGACTCGGTTCATCAATTCTCCGGTGGACCTCGTGTTTGCAGGCGACCCCGGCGTACCATCCGGTGGGTTCAATAGGGTCTGGACAAACTTCGGGCCAAGGGTGGGACTCGCCTGGGACGTTTTCGGAGACGGCTCTACTAGCGTGCGAGCCGGCGGCGGAATCTTCTACGATCGTCCCAATACGATTTCTCTAAACAACCAGGGCACCGAAGCTCCTTTCGCCCCCGTCGTTACGATCAACGGAAACGACACCAACAGTTTTATGAATCCCTATGCCGGAACGACAGACCCGTTCCCGGCAAACTTGAATCCCTCCTCAAACGCCGCGTTCTATCTGCCGGATGTGGCCTACGCCTATACACCCCAAATGCGAAATGCCATGATGCAGGCGTGGACTCTGTCCATCGAGCGGAAGGTGGCGCGCGACTTCGTGGTTAAAGCAGCCTATGCCGGTTCAGAGGGAGCGCACTTGGCGTCCCTGAGAGAGGGGAACCCGGCGATTTACGCGCCGGGAGCAACCACGGCTACCACGAATGAACGCCGGCCCTTGTACCCGAACTTCAGCAGTGTCTCGCTCATCGAACCGGGGGATACCTCCAATTATAACGCCCTTGAGTTGACCGCAGAGCGGCGTTTCAGTAACGGTTTCTCTGTGCTGGCGAACTATACCTTTTCAAAGAGTCTTGACACCAGTTCCTACAACAAAGAGACGGGCGAGACCGTGACGGACCCGTGGAACCGCATGTTCGACAGGGGGCTATCGGACTTTGATCACGCCCAGGTTGCCTCGATTTCGGGATTGTGGGCACTTCCCGGCAAGTACGGCAGCCCGTTCGCCCGGACGCTGTTGGGCGGCTGGAATCTGTCGGGGATTGTGTCCCTTCGATCAGGCTTCGTGAACACCGTGTACAGCGACGTCGATAACTCCCTGAGCGGCGTCGGCTCGGATCGACCTGACCTTATCGGCAACCCCTACTTCCCCTCTGGGAGGAGTCGTGGCCAGCAGATCGCGGCGTGGCTGAACCCGGCGGCGTTCGCACCCAATGCGCCGGGGACGTTCGGGGATGTGGGTCGCAACGCCTACTTCGGTCCTGGCTTCGCCTCGACGGATCTTGGCCTTCACAAAGATTTCCCAATTAAGGAGAAGCTGACGGCGCAATTCCGCTTTGAGATGTTTAACGCTCTCAACCGAGTCAACCTCCAGGCGCCGAACCTGTACATAGACTCCCCGACGTTTATGCAAATCACTTCGGCATACGACCCGCGAGTCCTCCAGTTCGCTCTCAAGCTTGTTTGGTAACGAGATCTCGTTGTGCATCGGGCCGGCCCTCCGGCCGGCCCTCCTTTCCCGAATTTGCGTCCGAGGGAAACGTTTGCCGAAGGAGTACTTCTATGAACAGCAGGCTGGTGATCCTACTCTTGCTGGCTTTCTCCAGTGCGTTTGGGGGGGAGGGCAAGCTCAAAACCGAGGTGGCGGAGTTCATTTTCGAGAAAGCGCCTTTCCGAGAATGTCATGCTTCGACCATCGTTGATCTGCCGAACGGCGACCTGCTGGCAGCTTGGTTTGGTGGTCAGGGAGAGGGAGACAAAAGTGTAAGGATCTGGCTCTCTCGAAAACCCAGCAGTGGAACGTGGACTCCACCCACAGCGATGACAAACTTCACGGAGGACCCCTGCTGGAACCCCGTCTTGTTCCGTGACGCCAAAGATCGCGTCTGGCTCTTTTTCAAGGTTGGTCCCGATGAAGAGTCGTGGGTAGGTGCTTACCGGACTTCCGATGATGGTGGGAAGATCTGGAGCGACATTACCTATTTGCCGGCAGGCCTTCTGGGTCCGGTCCGCAACAAGCCTATCCTGCTCTCCAATGGGGACATCCTCGCGGGCTCATCCAAGGAAGCTGGAATGAGGCGCGGCGTGGGCCACCGCCAGCCGTACTGGAGTTGGGCGTCCTGGGTGGAGCGAAGTGAAGATGGCGGAAAGACCTGGACGATCTACGGCCCCATCGTTTATCCCGGAGTGAACTACGGTGTCATTCAGCCGACCCTGTGGGAAAGCAAGCCCGGACACCTCAGGATGCTGCTGCGACCGACCGAACTCATTGGGTTCATCTGTGACTCCACATCAACAGACGGGGGAAAGACGTGGACCCCGGCGCGGCCAACTTCCCTCCCCAACCCGGACAGTGGCATTGACGCCGTCCGCATGAAGGACGGCACAATAGCGTTGGTCTATAACCACACCCAGCGCGACCGCAGCCCTCTCAATCTGGCCCTGTCCAACGATGATGGCGATACCTGGGGATTCCCTTATGTCCTGGAGGATGCCCCGGGGGAATACTCCTATCCTGCAATTATTCAGTCCGGGGATGGAAGACTCCACATTACGTACACCTGGAAGCGAAAACAGATCAAGCACGTTGTGATTAATCCCAGTGAAATTCCACGATGAGTTCTTACCTTAGGGAGGCCGAAATATCATGCGCATACTCGGAGTAATACCAGCCAGATTTGGGTCCACTCGGCTGGAAGGTAAACCCTTGGCAGACATCCTCGGCAAGCCTATGATTTGGCATGTATATGCGTGTGCTCGCAAAGCCCGCAGTCTCGACCAAGTTCTTGTGGCAACTGATGACGAAAGGATACAGAAAGTGGTGGAAGGGTTTGGGGGCACCGCGGTGATGACCGACCCGGCACACACCTCCGGGACAGAGAGAGTCGCGGAAGCAGTGCGAGACCTCGAGGCCGACCTGGTGGTAAACATACAAGGGGATGAGCCGCTGCTCGATTCGTCGATCATTGACGAGTGCCTCCGGCCGCTCGAGAAGGATAGCAACGCCCAGATGTCGACCGTCCTGAGAAAGATTCAAGAGTGCTCATATCAGGATCCTGCCGTCGTGAAGGTCGTCAAAGACCTTTCGGGCAAAGCGCTCTATTTCTCACGGTCTCTGGTGCCTTATCCTCGGCAGCGGCCCGAGGACTTTTGTGTCTACGAACATCTGGGCATCTACGCATACCGAAAAAGCTGCCTGCTCCGTTTGGCGAAACTGCCTCCCACGATGCTGGAACGAGCAGAATGCCTCGAGCAGTTGCGGGCGCTCGAGCACGGAATACCCATTCACGTTGTGGAGACAAAGTGGACGCAAGAGATCGTCTCCGTAGATACACCGTCGGATCTCGAGAAGGTTCGACTCATCATGGCAATGCGCCAGGAAGTGGGGGTTAAGAGTTGAAACCAGATCGCGAGCGTATCCATCAATGGCGCGCCTCTCTTCGGGAGCCGGTGCGTCAGAACCTGGGTTTAGCAATCAGAAAGATCGTGGAAGCTAAACGTAAGGGTGGTTCTGTAGTCGTCGTCACCGGCAGCGGCCCGAACCTTCACGAAGGCGTCACCACACTGCTTGCCGAGCTTATACGAAAAAATATTGTGGACGGCATCATCACCAGTTCCGCTGTTGTTGCCCACGAGATGGCAGGGGCGCTGGATAAGGTCAAGAGAATCCAGGCCAAAGACGCTGGCGAGATCGGCCTCTCCAAACAGTTACTTCCCCGCGGCGGCGTCTTCGAGATCACAGTGCTTTCGGCTTCACAGCGCGCCCAAATTGGGAAGGAATTGACCGCTGGCTGGGACCTTTATGAGCGCCTGGAAGGCGCGCCGGGCGAGGTTATTATCAAGGCCGCGGGTAACATGGCGTGGCCCATGGGATTGCGCACGGAGCGGTTGGCAAGAGAAGTGGAAGAGATCGCAAAACGATTGGGCGCCACCGCCGAATACGTAGCGGGGCTCGGCGCTGACCCGCTAACCTGATCGGCGCGGCCTCGCGCTGTGGTGTGCCCGTTCTAGTCTCGATCCCCCAACTTGTGGGTGGGGGCGCGGTTGGACTTGCCGTCGGAGACGCCATATCCATCACTCGGCGTGCTCGTCTTGTGGCCGGCGTTTTGGAAAGTGCGGCGGTGATCATAGAATCCGCCATCGCTCTTACGCAGGAGGTTCACGACGGCCCGTTCGAAACCTATACCGGGCACGGCATCTGGACCGCATGGAACCATCTTCCCACCTATAGCCTGGAAGACAAGGCTCTGATCCGGATTGATTTGGATTCCAACCTTGAGGCCGCCTGGAAACACGAGCGGGAGGCTTCGGAGGTTCAGAGGGCTGTAGATCAAGGACTCCCCAAAACCAAGCTGACCGGCATCCCCTTTCGCATGGAGATGTCCGGCTTTGCCCGGCTGGAAGGCAGCATCCCCGTAACCTGCGACATTGGTGTGGCATGGCCCATCATCGCGTCCGCGCTGGAAGACGAATTGGGGGTGAGCCTGGAGTTCATCTCAGCGCCCCAAGAAAGCGACGAGGGCCAGCGAATGAGGGCTTGGATCGTCGATCAAGTCGCCTTTGTGGACAGGCGGAAGTTGTACATGGAAGCAGAGCGCATCCTGAGATAAACTCACACCCCTTAGATCTCGTCACGAAACAGGTCGCAGCCGGATAAACACGCATGAATGACCGCTACAAATGGTATGTCGTTGGAATGTTGTGGTGGATTGCCTTCTTTAATTTCGCTGATCGGCAGGCGATCTTTTCGGTCTTTCCCCTTCTTGAGCGTGACCTTCACCTGAGTCCTGTTCAGTTGGGATTGCTCGGCTCTTCCTTTGCTTGGGTGTATGGACTATCCGCACCTTTCGCAGGAAATCTGGTAGACCGCATCCGACGAAAGACGGCCATTCTGGCTGGCCTTCAGACGTGGAGTCTGATCTGCGTGGCTACAGCCTTTTCTCGCAATTTCAGACAGTTGCTGTTCTTCCGTGGCGCGGAGGGACTGGGCGAGACCGTGTATTATCCTGCCTCGATGTCCATGCTCGGCGACTATCACGGCAAAACCACTCGGTCTCGAGCCATGGGAATCCATCAGGCAAGCGTCTACGTTGGCATAATTGCCGGCGGGTTCCTTTCTGGATTGATTGCACAGCATTATGGGTGGCGGTCGTCGTTTGTCGTCTTCGGAAGCTGCGGCATAATCCTAGGGGTGATCCTCAATAAGTTCTTGCGGGAACCTGCGCGCGGTTCCGCTGACCGCGGCAATGCGAAGGCTGGCGTGCTGCCGGTACCAGTGCGGAAGATACCCATGAGCGAGTTTCTGAAAGTTATCTGTCGCACTCCAACTGTTCTTATGCTGATGCTTGCTTTCATGTGCGAGAACTTTACGGCGATGGTTCTGTTTACTTGGATGCCGAGTTTTCTTTATGGCAAGTTCCACCTCAGCCTGGCAGGAGCCGGCCTGGTGGCCACGGCTTACATCCAGATCGCCAGCATGGTGGGTTCGCCGCTGGGCGGTTGGCTTGCCGACTCTCTCCGCAAGCGGACGCCGGGCGGTCGTATCATTGTGCAGGCTGTGGGGATTCTGCTGGAAGCACCGTTTGCGGTCTGGTGTGCATTGACCGGCTCAATGCGTGCGCTTGCCGCAGCACTGATATTGTGGGGGCTCTCCAAGGGCCTGTATGAAGCCAACATCTTTGCTTCCGTCTTCGATGTTGTTCATCCCCAAATACGCGGAACAGCGACCGGTTTCATGAACATGATGGGATGGCTGGTAGGTGGCGGAACCGCGCCTGTAGTGATTGGCTATCTGGCCCAGCGGGAAGGTTTAAGCCGGGCCATTGCAGCTTCGGCTTCACTCTATGTTGTAGCAAGTCTTATTCTTACAACAGCGGTTGTCGCTTTCGTGAGGCGCGATGTTGCAAAGATGGAGGCGCAAATCGCTGCGGAGACGGTCGTCAGCCCGGTATCCGTCGGTTGAGGAGTGCCGCCTCCGCCACACACTGAAGGAGACTGGCTATGAAATGGCTGCGGGCGTTGACGAATCTTGTAATGTTGACGGCCGCCCTTGCCGGATCTCAGGCGATGGTTTTCCCGGGTTTCGGCAGAGGTTCGGATGTTGAACCTGGAAAAACAGTTGGGCCCGTGGAACTGCTCACTCCGGAGGGTGTGCAGATTCGCATGAACGATTACGCCCGATACGAGGCGACGGTCGTCTTATTTCTGTCCACCCGTGACGATGCAACAGATCGTGCAGCAGATGCCATCAATACACTCTATGCGAAATATGAAGGGCAGAACCTCCCCGGATTCCCGGGACACCATCCGCTCCTGTATGTTGCGGTCTTCTCGAAGCCAGAGGAAAGTGGGCGTGAGATACGAGCTTACTGCCAAGAGCGGGGGTTTACTTTTCCTCCTTATCGCGACCCATCTGGTCATGTCGCTCGACTGTTCGACGTCCACGTTACCCCCGAGAGTTTTTTGCTGGATAAGACCGGAAGGATTGTCTACAGGGGCATGATCGGTTCGCCCGACAGCAAGCTTGGATTAGCAAAAGCTCTGGCTGAGCTGATGTCACATCGAGCGATCGCTACACCTTTTGTTCCTGCAGATGGGATCCCGATCGACAAACCAGCTCTCCCTCGTGAGTTGAAGAAATCGAATCCGTCTATCGAATTCTCATCCGAGTTGATTTTCGGCCCCATTCCCGGATTCCCGGCACACCATGGCTCCAGTATCACCGAAGCTCCCAACGGAGATTTGCTCGTCATCTGGTGGGGGGGAAGTTACGAGTCTTCGGATGACCAAATGTTCTTTCTCTCGCGGCGAAAAAAAGGGACGCGTTTCTGGACTCCGCCGGAGGTTCTGATTCAAAGCCCGGGTCGTCCTCCCGGGAATGGGGTCCTCTTGGTGGACGGTCTGAAGCGGATATGGATTGTCTGGGCCCGCAATGAACGAAGCCGGCCGACGCCGCGCGGGACAGGATGGGACGAATGCCGGTTGATGTATCGGCTGTCGCTTGACAATGGCGTGACATGGTCGGAAGACAAGCTCTTCTACCACGACACCCTGGGCTGGGCGCCGCGCAATCTTCCCATAACCTTATCTGACGGAGCGCTCCTCCTGCCTCTCAGTGATGAACGAAACGGCCACGGCACCGATCTCTCATTTTTCCTTGCGACGAAGGATAATGGAGCCACGTGGATTCGCAGCGGCATCATGCCCGGGGGCGAGCAGCCAACGCTCATCCAGCGTGCTGACGCTTCCTTGTTGACTTTCATGCGTCAATACCCGCGGATCCTTCAGTCTGAGTCGAACGACGGCGGGAAGACATGGACGCTTCCAAAGCCAACGAGCTTGAAGAATCCTGATGCGGCGATAGGCATGTGCCGCCTGCACAACGGGCATATCCTGCTGGCTTTTGACAACTCTGAAACGGAAAGAACCCCCTTGGATATTATACGTTCACTCGACGAGGGCAGAACGTGGAGCAGCCCGCTCCATCTTGAATCCAACCCAGGGGAGTATTCATACCCTTCGGTGTACCAAACCTCGGACGGGAAGATTCACGTCATCTACACATTCCGCAGGTATTCGATCAAGCACGTGGAGATGAACGAGAACTGGCTCACTCAGTTTGATAAGCCAAACTGAGTTCCCCTCCTGCCATTGAAGGGTCTCAACTGTGCGGTCTTCCTTGTTGTAACCTGCACCCAGGAGAAAGAGACATGATCAGTTCGCGCGAACGGGTGAAGATGGCTTTGCGCCATGAGGAGGCTGACCGGGTCCCTTTAGATCTGGGCGGAAGCGACATTACGGGGATGCATGTGGACAGTGTCTACCTCCTGCGCCAAGCTTTAGGACTTGACCCGCCGGGCACCCCGGTGAAGGTTATCGAACCGTTCCAAATGTTGGGTGAGATCGCTCCTGACTTGATGGATGCCCTTAAAGTCGATGTGCTTCCTCTGGCGGGGCCCGTAACCATCTTCGGGTTCAGGAACGAGGGATGGAAACCCTGGACCACTTTTGGCGGAACGCCGGTCCTGGTGCCGGAAGGTTTTAACACGGAACCCGATGCCAGCGGGAATATTCTCCTTTATCCGGGAGGCGACCGATCTGCCCCGCCCAGCGGTCGGATGCCAGAGGGCGGATTTTACTTTGACACCATCGTCCGGCAAGCCCCCATCGACGAGGCTGCATTGAACGTCGAGGATAACCTGGAAGAATTCGGTCCCATCTCCGACCAGGATCTCGTGTACTTGAAGGACGAGGCGGAGCGACTCTATACCACAACCGATAAGGCCATCCTGGCGGATTTCGGTGGCACCTCCTTTGGCAGCTTTTCCGCCACCCCAGGACCGTCGTTGAAGCAGCCCAAGGGGATCCGCAGTGTGGAAGAATGGCAAATGAGTACGATTACTCGTCGGGATCACCTGCTCAAAATCTTCGAGCGGCAATGCGAAATCGGCTTGGCGAATTTGCAAAAAGTTATGCAGGTGGTCGGGAACCGCGTTACGGCAGTGATAACGAGTTTCACTGATTTTGGCATGCAAAACGGACCGTTTATCTCACCACAAACCTACCGGGCGCTTTACAAGCCCTTCAACAAGGCCGTTAATGACTGGGTCCATGGGCACACCTCTTGGAAGACCTTTACACATTGCTGCGGTTCGGTGCGCGACCTGCTGCCGGATTTCGTTGAGGCGGGTTTTGACATTCTGAACCCGGTCCAGACCTCCGCCGCGCGCATGGACCCAGTGGAACTGAAGCAAGCGTTTGGAGACGTGTTGACATTCTGGGGTGGTGGGGCGGACACCCAGCGGACGTTGTCCTTCGGAACGCCCAATCAGGTTCGTGAAGAGGTCCGGCAGCGGATCAAGGTGTTCGGTACAGGAGGAGGTTTCGTCTTCGCTCCGGTCCACAATGTTCAGGCGCGCGCGCCGGTGGAGAACATCTTGGCGATGTATGAGGCTGTGCAGGAGTATAGTCGTTATCCAGTTTAGTGATGGCGAGTGGTGGACAGCTTCCCCAAGATTTTTGATCGGTGGCGTCAGCCGCGAAGCGAAAATGAAACGGCCGTGGCGGACCTCAGACTCCCACCGGTAGCGGCCGAATTCGGTTTCGCGGGTGCATACATTGTCTTTCATGTATGCGCCCCACGAACACGCGCAACATCCCTGTCACCGTGGCCTGTCCTGGCCTCTTAAGGGTCGCTGACATAAAAGGCGATGTCGGCGCCAGCCGCGAAAGGGATCGGAACAGGTAATTACGGGATAGATGAGAACCAGAAAGCCCGGGCGCGAGCTCACTCGGTCGATGCCGTCGCTGGGAGAGGCTTTGCCCGCGTCGAAGTGCGTCCCCACCATCGCCGCCAGATGGCCACCGGCGGAAAAGCCCACAACATCCATCGAGTGGACCAGATCCCGCTCATTTCACCTCCCGTCCGCAGGCGTGGGGCAACAGGGTTTACTTCACCTTCCTAATATGAACCTTTCTGGGCCGCCTCGACCAGCTTGCGGACCGGTGGCACAATCATCAGCAGAAGTTCCGCGCGGGGTTTCGCTGCCAAGCTCAGCAGGATCACCTGATCCTTGACCCAAGACTCAGGGGCGGGCTTGCCGGCGCCGAGGTAATCCAACGCCTCGAGCCCTGCGCGCGCCACCGCGGACAGGTCTTCAGCCAAGGGAATATCTTCCTCGAGAAGCGCAGACTGCTGCATGAGGGGGAGCAGTTCCTCGCGACTGTCGCGCCAAGTGAGGAGTTGCTTGCGAACTGCGTCCTTATTGGCGTTCAGATGATCTACCATGCCGGCAAAAATCCGCGCCTTTTCACTCTCCGGGCGCGCGGTGTCAACCAGGCGATTGTATGGCGTCAAACTAGTGTATTCGCGCACCTCCTCGCGTTCATAGTGCTTGACGGGTTCCACGACGTCAGCCAGCGTTTTGAGCGCCCCCGGTGAGTGCATCCCCGCCAGGCGCGTGAGCATCAGCGGGTAGCTGGAGTGATGCGTCACGCCCACCCAGTCGAGTTCGTGGCTGACCACTTCGAGCCGTCGGTACATGGAATCCACATCCTTCACGTCCTCGGGGGACCAGAACCTTTCGGCGATGGCGGCGGTGGAGGGCCAGATGCGCGAGTCGATATTTTCCGGCGTTACGAGCTCGCTCCACATGCAAGCCTCGCCACCCAGAATGCGCGAGGCCTGCTCGGGCGTAAGGCTCGCGGCGGCGCCGGCCAGGGGATCGACGCGGTAGTAGTCTGCGGGTGGCAACGCGAAGTCGAGGTAATAGCCATTGGAGAGAATGCCCATGTAACCCAGTCGCGCCGTCTGGGCCAGAGACTCCGGCCCGCGCCAGGAGTGCACAACAATATCTTTGGGGAGGTCGGGATGAAAAATCTCGTCCCATCCAATCATTTTCTTGCCGTGCTTTTGGACAATGGGCAGCAGGTGACGATTGAAGTAAAGCTGGAAGTCGCCGTTGTCTTTCATCCCGTGTGCCTTTTTGAAAGCCACGATCCGGGGGTTGGTGTCCCACTGCTTGCCGTTGACTTCGTCACCGCCGACGTGGAAGTACTCATCGGGAAAGAGTGCGGCGATCTCGCCGATCAGGCCATCGAGAAAGGTGTAGGTTTCTTCGCGGGTCGGGTCCAGGGTGGGATCGAAGATGCCCCATTTGCGCTCGATCTGATACAGGCCGGGGCCGCTCGCGAGTTCCGGATACCCTACGTACCAACTTGTGGAGTGGCCCGGCATCTCAATCTCCGGGACGACGCGAATGCCGCGGTCACGCGCGTAGGCGACCAACTCGGTGATCTGGGCCTGGGTGTAATAATGGCCGTCCGAGCCCAGTTCGTGAAGCTTGGGATATTTCTTGCTCTCGATACGAAAGCCCTGGTCGTCCGTGAGGTGAAAATGAAACACATTGAGCTTTACCGCAGCCATGGCGTCGATATTGCGCTTCAAAACTTCCTCGGGAATCCAGTGGCGCGAGACATCAATCATCAAGCCGCGCCAGGGAAAACGCGGGCGGTCTACGATGCGCACGGCAGGCGCGCCGAATCCCTGCGCGTTGAGGTCGACAAGCTGCAGGAAGGTCTCGATTCCACGCAGCACGCCGACCGGGGTGGGAGCCGTGAGGCGAGCCTGTTGCGGCGTGACTTCAAGTTGATAGGATTCATCTTCCTTCACGGACTGGACTGCTTCACCCGCATGATCGCAGTGCATCACCAGCATCGCTTGGCTGGGATCTTTCTCGAGTGCGCCGCTCATGGGAATGGCGGTCTGCTGGGAGAGGCGCCGAATCAGGCGGGCAGCCGCGGCCTCGAGACGCGGCTCCCGGTAGCCGTCGAGCGCAACTCGGAAGCTACCGTCGATCACCAGCCGGCCGGAGCCCGGCGCAAATTCCGCCGGCTGTGGCATCAGGTTGTAGATTTGGGCCTGCGCGGGATGTACGCCAGGCAGGATGACCGTGATGATTCCGGCCACGATAATTCGAATCAGGCCTTTCATTCTCACCCCCAGTGATTTGAGTCGACCGGCGCGGGTGGCGCATACAGTGTCTTTCATGTATGCGCCCCACGACCACGCGCAACATCCCTGTCACCGCGTCCTGTCCGTGGCCTGTCCTGGCCTCTTAAGGGTCGCCGACATAAAAGGCGATGTCGGCGCCACCCGCGTGTTCTTCGCCCTTCGTGGAAGAAAAGGCCACCGCCTGTCATTCTGAGCGAAGCGAAGAATCCCTGCATTTGAAAGCTCAATCAGTGCGAAAAAATGCCGGGATTCTTCGCGGAGTTTACCCTGAGCGGCAGAGCGAGATGCTTCGCTTCGCTCAGCATGACAGCGAACGGGCTCAGAATGACAGGCAATGGGGTTATCCTCCACGAATGACGGACATTGCGTATGAGTCGATCGGGTGGGGCGATCGATTCGAGCTTCGTCGCGATCGCCCCCGCTCAAAAAGAAAACCGCCGACCGCGCGCGCATGACGATAGATGAACCGGCGGAAGATTGCAACCGCAGAAAACAGCTACTCAGCCACCGCGAGGATGAGTTTCTTGACGCGGATGTCGATGGTGACGATGAAGCGGGACAGCACGTCGCTGCCGAGCGCCAGTGCGACGGGCAAGCCAAAGCCGGTTCCGCGACGGACCGGGGATTCGCGGAGGTCGTCAAGAATGAATGTGTGCCCGCCCAGTTCCATCGGAACTCGCTCACGGAAAGCCTTGAATTTTCCAGGCCGTTCGACACGAGCGAGGCCTTCAGCAAAGGCGGGGTCGATGAAGGACACGTTGTAGCCTGTATCGAAATAGACGATCGCCTCACGCCCGTTTACTCTGGCTCGTGCATACAGAATGTGACCCTGCGATTTCGGAGGCTCGACGAGATCGACGGAAAGATAACGCTTGCGGCCGAGTTTCTCCGGGAGAGGTGAGGCGGTCACGCCCACTCTCCGTGATCGGTAATCCAAAGTCAGGCGCCGATCCAGGAAGAAGTCGAGCCCCACGGTTCCATTGAACGGTTCGGAGGAGAACATTTGCCAATCGGACAGGCTTGCCGCGACATTCTTGAAAACTTCCCCGAGGACGGAGACCGTTTCGACCCGGATGCGAAACGATTCGCCACGGTGGCTGCCGTCGGCATTGAGTTCCTCGATGCGTTCCTCAACGCGATGCGGACTCGGAGGGGCTTGGTTCGTAATCACAATGCCTCTGGCGGTTCCTGAATCGAGCATCAGGGGGAGCTTGATACCGGAAACATCCACTTCTACGAAGGGACAGCCTGAGGCGCCAAGAGTCAGCGGATAGAGTTGGGTTTCCCGGTAGCCAAGGTCATGCGACCACCGCCGGAATGAGGTAGACTCAAGCGTAGTCGAGACCACTGCCGCTTTGATCATTTGATCCGCCGCAAACGACGCGCAACTCGAGACAGCCGCGACGGAGGATAATATGAAAGCGGTTGACGTCCACGCTGCGGCGGAACCTGATCGGACCCACAGTAACCGCCGTGCCGTTTTCTTTAACATTATGGCTCGCTCCAATTGTCGCCAATTCTCTCTATTAAGGCGGGAACCAGCGCAAATGTAAAGCACGAGTCTTGCCTTGACAACTCACCTGGATCGCGATGCAGCCTCACTCCTCCGAACTCCGGTTCTGGGAAGTGATCCCAGCCGAGCGCGCTTAGCTGTTGGTATCGGCCCTTCCCACCTGACAACCAAGGATCACCCCCTTGAAACACCCGGGAGAAATCCTCCGGTCGCCATCCACCTCGCAGCCGGATGGTCGTGGCAGATTCCAGGCATGCCATGTTTCGGGTATAGCTCGGGCGATGAAAAATCTTACGTCAGTGTCACTGTTAATCTGCTATGATAAAGCAGTCTTCAGGAAGAGAGGACATTTATGAAAACACATCGGTTGTTGGCTGGAGATTGACTGTGCCTTGCGCCCTCCTGCTCGTCGTCATGCTGTTTCCGCGCGTCGCGCTCGTGTTGATGTGGATCTTCTCGACCTACCTACAGCGCGCATTCCACGGTGGTCTGGTGCTGCCGGTAATCGGCTTCATTTTCCTGCCGCTCACCACGATCGTATACGCATGGGAACTTAACAGCGGCATGCCGACGGCGGGAATCAATCTCTTGTGGCTGCTGCTCGCGGTGATAATTGATCTGGGCGGACTGGGTGCCGGCGCGCATCGCCGATCGCGGCGCTGAGTCGCGCAGCCGCTGGTATTGCAACCCGACGCCAAGTTTTCGAACCAGCACAATGAAACACGGGCTGAGACGACGGTAATCGGCCGTCATTCTTAAGTTCCCAAGTCCTGGTAAAACGCGCTTACCGGAGTGTGGCCCGAGCTGTGACCGAACGGCACTCTTGTTGCCCGCGCAGCATCGGATAGCAGGCCTCGAGCGCGTCGAGGACCGAGACGATCAGCCCATCGACTTTGCTCCAGCCACCACCGCGCACGTGGTTCCGCCGCATTTCAGACGGCGCTAAGAATCCTTGCTGGCCGAAAATTGCTCATCCGCCGAAGGACCGTAGAGCGCAGGCACCGGCACCTCGTTCAGCCGCAAGTAGACACCAAGCTGGGCGCGATGATGGATGGTATGGTTCATGAAGGCGCCGCGCAGGACGGCGGCCCTCGGCAAGGCGAAGACGGTTTTGCCGTTGAAGAGCAAGGTCCATGTCTTCATCAGATGCTCATCCGAAGCGCCGGCAATGGCCGCCCGCGCCGCGTTCCGGTTCCTGTCGAACGTCTCGAGCACTTCCTGCCGCGTCTTCAGCTTTGGCGGTCCCGAGGGTGGCTGGCCCCCGGGCGCAATCTCGAGCGAATCCTTCTCAATCGTCTGCACCGCGAACCTCGGCAGCGTCGCCAAGTGCGACGCCAGCCAGCCCATCGTCCCCGACTTCGGGTGTGGTCGCCAGTCGAATTTCTCCTCCGGCACCCGCTCGAGCGTCCGCCTTACCCCCGCCATCTCCTGATCAAACTCCGGTAATAACGCCTGTCCGAAACTCATACCTTCCTCCTCGCAATCTAGGTTTTGTTATCGATTTGAATGCCACAGCATCAGTTATCCGATGCGCCGCAAGCCTTCAAGTTTCATCGCTGTCGCGATTCTAAGGCGCTGTTTCAAGCTGCACGCCGACAGACTCATCCATAACGCCCCTCATGTTAACAGAATTGCCTCAGAGTTGGGCTCTTCAGGGAAGGTGTCTCTTCCCAGGCAGTTCCACAAACGACGCCCGCTGCGCCTCCCGATAGACGTTCCACGTCGGCGTCCCTTCCGCCGGAAAGCGTTGGAACAGACTCGCATCCGCTCCTGCCAGCGCCAGCCGGATGCTGTGCCCCTTTCGCAACAAAACCGACGTGGGAAACAAAGAGAATCTGTGTCATCTGCGGAATCTGCGGATTATAACAAGCGGGGAAAAACAAATCCGCAGATTACGCAGATGACGCAGAACGGCTCGAAAAGGGTCGAAAAGGGTCGAAAAGGGTCGAAAAGAACTCTTGACAACCTACCCTTAATATAGTAGGCTACTTAATGACGCTCGATTGTTCTGTCATGAGCGTAGAGACCTAAGAGATGACTTCCCCCCCCGTCTTCCCAAACCGACAATACGTCATTGCCTGCGCTTCTCGAAGACGACCGTAGTAACTTTAAAAAATGCTAGTACGATGCGGGGATGTTATTGAAAACAAAGGACCGCTGTGGAAAACCTGGGGCAGAAGCGGGAATGTCTATGAAAACAAAGGAGATACCTATTCGATGCGGGAATGTTGTTGAAACTACAGGTAGTTAGTAGGTCGTAGGTGGTAGGTGGAATAATTCTGAATTCTGAATTGCTCACAGCCTGCCGTTTACTGCCTACACCTTTTCCCTGGCGCCGTTTCTTACAAAGGCTGAATGCGAACCGTCGGGGGCTGAAGCCAGACCATGGACAGCGTATGAAAAAGCAGTTACAGGTCATGGGCAGAAGTGGGGATTCAGAAGTCAGAAGGCAGTGAGGTGAATGAGGAGAGCAATTCAGAATTCATAATTCAGAATTGCGCCAGCCCACTGGCGCCGCTTTTCAATGATTCGCAGGCTTACGATATCGTCTTCCGCGATGCTCGTTTTGACAAAGACGGGAAACTCCTTCGCGCCGCTTTTATCACGGTCTTTCACAACGCTGTTCTGGTCCAGGACCACGTCGAACTGACGGGCCCAACTGCACATAAGCAACGGCCTCCTTACCAGCCACACCCGGAGCGGATGCCGTTGCGGTTGCAAGAGCACAACTACCCCGTTCGTTTCCGGAATATCTGGGTTCGGGAGTTGGGTGAGAGCCAATAGCAAGGGGTGACTGCCGAGCGATAACCCGGTGGGCTCATGGCGACGAGGAGGTTCTGCGTCGTCACGTAATAACCGTTCCATTCTCGAATCGTAACCTCCTCACCCCCGGCCCCCTCTCCCCCAAGGGGGAGAGGGGAGAGTTGATCCGATTCCTACCGCCCTCTCCCCCTTGGGGAGAGGGTGGTCCCGTCCCGCTCTGCGGGAGGACCGGGTGAGGGGGTTGTTCAGCGGGCAATGCGACGTTTATTTGGAGTTATAATTGCGATTAATTCAAATGGACGGACTTCGTAGCACAACTCGTTTGCTTATGCCGTGTGAGAAGAGGGAAGTCATAAGACCGACGCTCTGGCTTGTCACTCGCCACTCGTCACTCGTCACTTCTGCTTGGTTGGAGGGCCGATGAGCGTCCGCGTCTGCGTTCTGGGGAGCGGCAGCAAGGGTAACTGCACCCTGTTGGCGACCGAAAAGACGCGGCTGCTGATTGACGCAGGCTTGAGCTGCAGGGAGACGTACGCGCGACTGGCGGCGATTGGCGAGCCTGTCGATGGACTGGACGCCGTGGTCGTTTCCCACGAGCATACCGACCACATCTACGGTTTGCATGTGCTGGCGCGTGACGGGAAGCTGCCCATTTATATTTCCCCTCCCACACGCGACGCCGTGAGCTGGGACACCAGGATTCAAAGTTTCGAACACTTCGCCGCCAGTGTAAAGTTCAGCATCGGCGACATTGAGGTCACGCCTTTCCCCATCCCGCACGATGCGGTAGATCCCGTTGCCTTCACGTTTGATACCCAGGGCATCCGAATTAGCCTGGTCACTGATCTCGGATATATTCCGGAAGTCGTCAAGCAGCGCGTGAAGGGGTGCCATTGTTTGATTTTTGAATCGAACCAC
>Ga0187852_1001525_pt1 | contig 21380 bp, 18 predicted proteins | sample June2016WEW_6_40_FD_134511 | JGI IMG/M metagenome (GOLD analysis project Ga0187852, IMG submission 134511) | Peatland microbial communities from SPRUCE experiment site at the Marcell Experimental Forest, Minnesota, USA - June2016WEW_6_40 | ecosystem: Environmental > Terrestrial > Soil > Wetlands...
CCAGATGCGATGGCCCCGGATACAGGGCTTCCCGAAACAAATGTTGGGATTAATCGAGATGCGGGAAAGCAGTTCGTCTCGCGTCATATCTGCCCGGGTCTCCTCCAGTGTATTATACAGCCAGAAGCACGCGGCCTCATGAAGCTTTCTCTTCAAAACCAAGTGCTGGCTTTGTAATGACAGCGTTGAGGAGTCATCTTACACCGCAAATCGTCCTCAATTCACAATTTACTATTCGCTTTTCCCGATTCATAATAGTTGTTGAGCTTCTTACCAATCTAGGGGGCCAAACGTGCGCGACATACGCAAAGTGGCAGTGTTGGGGGCTGGCACGATGGGGGCTCGTATCGCCGCCCATCTTGCCAATGCTTCCGTTCCGTCGGTTCTACTCGACATCGTTCCCCGCGAGCTTACCCCGCAGGAGCAGGCTCAGGGCCGCACGCTCGGGGATGACAAGGTTCGCAATCGCTTCGCGCAGGCCGGGCTCGACGCAGCGCTGAAGTCTCGTCCAGCGGCGTTTTTTGTTCCGGAAGCGGCGCGGATGATCACGCTCGGAAACTTCGAGGACAACTTAGCTTGGCTCAGGGAATGCGACTGGATCATCGAAGCGGTGACGGAAGACCTCGGCGTCAAGCGCGCCCTGCTCGAACGGGTGCTGGCAGTACGCGCGCCGGGGACGGTGCTCAGTTCCAACACTTCGGGGATCAGCATCGGCAGTATAGTCGAAGGCTTCGGTGACGAACTGCGGCAGCATTTTGTGGGCACCCACTTTTTCAATCCTCCGCGTTACCTGAAGCTGCTGGAGATTATTCCCACCCAGGAGACATTGCCGGAGGTTGTGGAAGCGATCGCGCGCTTCGGCGACGTGGCGCTGGGCAAAGGGATCGTCATCGCCAAAGACACGCCCAATTTCATTGCTAATCGCATCGGCACGTTCACAACCCTGAGAGCCATCCAGGTCATGCAGGAAGGAGGCTACACGATTGAGGAGATCGACACCCTCACCGGGCCCCTCATGGGCTTGCCCAAGTCCGCCACCTTCCGGACTCTCGATATCGTGGGCCTCGACGTGATGGGGCACGTCATCAACAACCTCCGGAAGGCCTTGCCCGAGGATGAACGGCGCGACCTCTTCCAGCTTCCCGGTTTTATGCAACAGATGATGGAGCGCCGCCTGCTGGGCGATAAGACCGGGCAAGGCTTTTATAAGAAGTTGAAGGGGAAAGACGGCGGGGAAGAGAGCGAAATTCTTACCCTCGATCTTAACACTTTCGGATATCGGGCTCGACAGAAGCCGAGTTTTGGTTCGCTCGAGATGGCGCGCAATATCGAAGATGTCCGTGAACGTGTGGCAATGCTCTGCCAGTCGCCCGACCGCGCAGGACAGTTCTACCAGAAGCTCCTCTTCGACATATTCCACTATGCTGCGATGCGCGTGCCGGAGATTTCGGACGACATCGTCTCCATTGATAATGCGATGAAGTGGGGGTTCAACTGGGAATGCGGCCCGTTTGAGCTCTCGGATGCGGTGGGGATCGGGAAGGCGATTGATGCCTGGAAGAAGGCCGGCCAGCCGACGCCGCCTCTGGTTGAAAGACTCCTTGCCTCGGGAATGAAGAGTTTTTACGCCTCATGCGACGGTGCTCCGAGCTATTTCGATTTTGCGAGCTCCGCTTATGAGGAGGTTCCTGAGCGGCCTGGAGTCCTTCTGCTGCCTTCGCTCAAAGCCCACAAGAAGGAAATCAAGCGAAACGCCGGTGCAAGCCTGATTGACCTCGGTGACGGTGTGATCTGCCTGGAATTCCATTCCAAGATGAACACGATCGGAGCCGACGTCGTCGGGATGGTTCATGCCGGGCTGAAAAGCCTGAACGACGGCTTTGAGGCCATGGTGATCGGGAACCAGGCGGCGAATTTCTGCGTCGGCGCAAACTTGATGCTGGTGCTGACGACTATTCAGGACGGCGAGTGGGACGATCTTTCGACCGCCGTGCGCGCCTTTCAGAACGCCAACATGGCCCTCAAATATGCTCCCAAGCCCGTAGTGGCTGCTCCTTTCGGCCTGACTCTGGGAGGCGGAACGGAGATAATTCTCCACGCCGCACGCGTACGTGCCGCTGCGGAAACCTACATGGGCCTGGTGGAGGCTGGCGTGGGCCTGATCCCGGCGGGAGGCGGTACCAAAGAGATGCTGGTGCGCGCCATGGATAAGTCGCCCTCCGACCCTGAGGCCGACCCCTTTGTATTCGTCAAAGAGGTCTTTATGAATCTCGCCATGGCTAAGGTCTCAGCCAGCGCCGAAGAAGGACGCAAGCTGGGTTACCTTTCTGGGAAGGACTCGATCAGCATGAACCGCGACCGGCAGATTCGAGACGCCAAGGAGTTGGCGCTCGACCTGGCGCGTCTGGGCTATCGGCCCGGAAAGCCTCGCGAGGACGTTCGAGTGCTCGGCCAGGCGGCTTTCGTCAAAATGAAGCTGGGACTGCACTTGATGCGCCGCGCGGAGTACATCTCGGATTATGACGTGATGGTCGCGACACAACTGGCGAAGGTGCTGTGCGGCGGAGGCGAGTTCACGTCGGCTCAACTCGTCTCGGAGCAGTACCTGCTGGATTTGGAGCGGGAGGCTTTTCTAAGTCTCTGCGGCCAAAAGCAGACCGTGGAGCGCATCCAATATATGCTGAAGCGCGGGAAGCCATTAAGAAACTAGGGGCTAGGGACTAGGGGCTAGGGACTGGGGAGAGAGTCGCGGCGACCGGAGTTTGGACGGCGCAGGCATGAGGGGAAGTGGCTCAAGGCGGGCTATTGCTGTGCCCTAACCCCTAGTCCCTAGCCCCTAGTCCCTGCTTTCAGGAGGTTTTATGAAAGAAGCAGTGATCGTCTCGATTGCTCGCACGGCGGTGGGCAAGGCGCCGCGCGGCACGCTTCGTAATACACGGCCGGACGAGATGGCGGCGGCGGCCATTCGTGAGGTGCTGCGGCGGGCGCCGGGCCTCGACCCCAACGAGGTTGAGGACGTCGTCCTCGGCTGCGCGATGCCGGAGGCGGAACAAGGAAACAACGTGGCGCGCGTCGCGTCGCTGCGCGCCGGACTGCCGGTGAACTGTTCGGCGATGACGATCAACCGCTTCTGCTCTTCCGGCCTTCAGGCCATTGCCATCGCTTCCGAGCGGATCATGGCGGGCTTCGCCGAGGTCGTGCTCGCCGGCGGAACCGAGACCATGAGCATGATTCCTATGGGCGGATTTCATTTTGCGCCCAACCCCTACCTGATCGAGCATTATCCCGATTCCTATCTGAGCATGGGCTTGACGGCTGAAAATCTGGCGCGAAAACACAACATTACGCGCGAGAGGCAGGATGAATTTGCGCTACGAAGTCATCAGCGGGCGTTGGCGGCAATTGCGGAAGGGCGATTTAAAGATGAGATCATTCCACTCGATGTGATCGAGGTCAGCCCTAACGGCAAGGACAAACCCCAGACGCGTCAAATCCGCTTCGACACTGACGAGGGACCGCGAGGCGACACGTCCGTGGACGCACTGGCCAAGTTGAAGCCCGCCTTTCACGCCCGCGGCACGGTCACCGCGGGCAACGCCTCGCAGACGAGCGATGGCGCCGCTTTGGCTGTGGTAATGTCAGCGGAGAAGGCGAAGACGCTGGGGCTCAAACCGCTCGCCCGGTTCGTGAGCTTTGCGACCGCGGGGTGCCCGCCGGAGGAGATGGGCATCGGCCCGGTTTACGCGATCCCTAAGGCGCTGAAATTCGCGGGCTTGAATCTCGCGGACATTGTGGTGATTGAATTGAATGAGGCGTTCGCAGCGCAGGCTCTCTCGGTGATCGACTTGGCTCAACTGGACACGGAGCGGGTGAACGTCAATGGCGGCGCCATCGCTCTCGGGCATCCTCTGGGCTGCACGGGCGCCAAGCTGACGGCTACTCTGCTTGGGGAGTTGAAGCGTCGAAACGCAAGGTATGGCATGGTCACGATGTGCGTGGGCGGCGGAATGGGAGCGGCCGGTATTTTCGAAAACCTGCAGGAATAAAGCGGTCGCGACTCCCCTCCCTAGCTAAGGAGGGGGTAGGGGTGGTTGGTCCCGCGGTGAAGCCGACACCCACCGCCCCTACCCCTCCTCCCGCTGAGGAGGGGAGTAATTGTCAAAGCAGTCGCACATGCCCGCCGGCTGACGAGCACTCGGAAACCATGAAATCACACTGTCATTCTGAGCGCAGCGAAGAATCTCGGCAGTTCTTAAGGTCCGAAACTGACTGCCGGGATTCTTCTCTGTGCTCAGAATGACAACGTCCAAGCGTTTTTCTGCACCCCGTAAAGTCACAGTCCTTTCAAAGCCTTTGCGGCGCCCGCGAGATCGGAAACGGCGAGTACGATATCCGCCTTCTTGCCGTTTTCCGCGACGCTACCGTAGCCATAATCCACGTTGATGTTCGCGGCGCCGAGACGCGTTCCGACCTCCCCTAAAGTTCCGGCCTCGTTAGCAAGAGTCACGCATAAAACCTCCTCCTCTGTGCAGCGGATGCCGAGGTTTCCCAAGACCTTTTTCGCCTTGGCCGGACTGCTAACGAGCAAGTGAAGGGGACTCTCCCCGGTAATGCTCCAGGCGGAGAATGCTGTGATGTTGACCTTGGCTTTTCCGAGGGCTCCAGTGATTCGGCCGAGTTCTCCAGGCTTACTTTCCAACCAAGCGGTGATTTGTTTTGCTTTGGGCATGGTAAAATCGCCTCCCTCAAGTTTGAATGAGTGATGATAAAATACTTCTTCCCGTTCAGCTTGTAAAGGTGCGATCGGATTGGGTAGTGTCCAAATTTGACTGGTAGCGCCGACCTTCAGAGCTTGCCCTGAGCAGCGCGAAGGGTCGGCAGGTGCTGGCCTAAGGGCCAGCGCTGCGCCGAAACGAGGACACGACGTCGGATGGAGCGCCGGAAGGGGGTCTTATGGCGCGTCGCGTGGAAGATCTTCAAGTTGTGGTTGTGGGCAGTACGAATTTCGACATGGTGGTCAAGTCGGAGCGGCTGCCTAAGGAAGGCGAGTCCTTACTGGTATCGAACCTCAGGTTTTTCCCGGGCGGCAAAGGCGCGAACCAGGCGGTAGCCGTGGCGCGAATGGGTGCGCGCACGTCGATGGTGGGCGCCGTGGGCGCCGACATCATCGGAGATTTCCTGCTTCAAGGGTTAGTGAAGGAGAAGATCGACACTACCTGGGTACGGCGAGACTCCGCCCGCGCCACCGGCAGCGCTTTCATCATGCTTTTCCCCAACGGGAACAACTGCATTGCGGTTGACCCGGCGGCGAATTTCAGCTTGACCCCTGCGGACATCGAGCGGGCCAAGGATGTAATCGAGCGCGCTGATGCGCTATTGACCGTGCTCGAAATCCCCCTCGAAGCCGTAGAAGCAGCGTTGCGCCTGGCGCGGAAAGCCGGAAAACTGACGGTGCTCGACGCCGGTCCGCCCCGCTACTGCCCCGTGGAGGTTTTAACCCTCGCGGATGTTGTCTCTCCCAACGAAACGGAACTCGCGCAACTGACCGGAGAGGAAGTTCAGGGACGAGTCTCAGCGCGGGAGGCGGCCGAAAAGCTCCTTGCGATGGGTGTGAAGACAGTGGTTCTCAAGCTGGGAAGCGACGGTTCAATGCTAGTGACTGCGAAGAAGTCAAAACACTTTCCTGCCTGCAAGGTTGCCGCGATTGATCCTACGGCGGCGGGCGATGCCTTTACAGGTGCTCTGGCCGTCGAGTTGGCCGCAGGCGGTGACATCGAATATGCCATCCGCTTCGCCAATTGTGCCGGCGCTTTGGCAGCCACAAGATTGGGCGCCCAACCTTCCCTGCCCACGCGTGCGGAGGTGGAGGCGCTGGTGGGACAAGAGAAGAAAGCATGATAGTGGCGCGGGTGCGCGAGGCTCTCGCGACGCCCGGGCTACGAGAGGCGGAGTATGAAATTCGTTCCCATGCTGCAATTGTTGCAGCAAGCAGTGTCGGATGGTTACGGCGTTCCATCATTCTGTGTCTGGAATGCCGAAAGCATCGAAGTGGTGTTGCGCGTGGCGGCGGAACTTAAGGCTCCGGTGATTCTGATGAACGGCCCCGGAGAGTTCGGGCTGCTCTCCCCGCGCGACTTGGGTGCGGTGGCGCACGCTCTGGCGGAACGGTTTGATGTGCCCGCGGCGCTGCACCTGGATCATGGCAATTCCATCGCGATGGTCGAAGATTGCCTTGCTGCAAAGTACACGTCGGTGATGCTCGATTATTCGACCCGGCCGTGGGAAGAGAATGTCGAGGCGCTCGGCCGCGCCGTGGCACTGGCGCATCCCCGCGGCGTGACAGTGGAGGGCGAGTTGGGGGTGGTCGGCCAGGCCGATCAAGTCACCGTAGAAGGCGGAGAGCAATCCACGCTAACTGACCCGGCTAGGGCCGCTGCCTTCGTCGAAAAGACCGGGATTGACGCCTTAGCAGTGTCCATCGGCAATGCCCACGGCCATTACACGAAGCTGCCGCAATTCGACTTCGAGCGCCTGGCAAAGCTCAAAGAAGCCACCCGCATTCCGCTGGTCCTGCACGGCGGTTCAGGAACGCCCGAGGCCGATTTGCGCCGCGCCATCTCACTGGGGATTGCCAAGGTGAATGTCGCGACGGAAGCCATTACCGCGATGCGGCAGTCGCTGCTCGAACAGTGGGGGACAGGGAAGAATCTCTGGGCCCCGATGGCGCAGGCAGTAGCGATGGAGGCCATGGCAAAAGTCGTCGCGAAGTGGTTTCATCTGACGATGGCGGCGGGCCGGGCTTAGCTTCTGGTCACAGTCAGCTTCTGAAATCACCGACCCCCTCACCCGGACCGCTTCCGGAGCCCGCCGGGGCGGGCGCAAGAATGTGGCCCACGGCGAGAGCCGTGGAGAGAAAGCAGGCCCGATGCGCCTGAAAAGCCCCGGGAGGGGCGACAGAGCTGTCTTGATGATCGCACATCTTCTGTCGCCACTACGTGGCTCGGCGTGCTCTCTGTGTGCCGTGATCCCACGGCGGGCGCCGTGGGCCACATTCTTGCGCCGCTGATGCGGCTTGGCGTGGGGTGACGGGCTTATTCTCGCGCCTTTGCGGGCCGGGGGTGAGCGGGTTCGATCATCGCAGATAGTCATGCGCAGAACGTGCCAAAGGAGAAACACTCATGACCAATCATAGCCTGCAGGCCGACTTGTTCGACGAATTGTGTTCCATGCCGTTGCTGGACGTTCACACGCATCTTGTGGACGGCAAGCTGGGAGCGCGCGGCTTGCACGATGTGCTTCTCTATCACATGGCTGTGAGCGATCTCTATGCAGCGGGGTGCCCGAGCGGCGCACGCCTGACGCAATTTCCCGGCTGGCCGTCGCGGGAAGAGGCGCATCAACGCATTGCGGAAGCCTTGCCCTATTTCAAGTATGTGCGCAACACAAGTATCTCCTGGGGGATCCGGCTGATTCTCGAGGATCTGTACGGTTGGAAGGAACCGGTGAAGCCGGACAACTGGGAGCGGCTGGACGCGCAGATTCGGGAGCGGGCTGACGACAAGGCATGGCAACGCGAGATCATGCGTCGGGCCAATATTCAGCGCTATTGCGCGGAATATGCGCGGCGAGAAAGCGGACGCGACCGTGACATTCTCCAATATTCGCTCGAGTGGGCCTTCTTCACGCGCTCCCAGTGGGGAGAGTTTGACACCGCGCTGTACGAACTCGAACGATGCTGGGGCAGAAAACCGGAGAGTCCCAGCCCCATCGGCGGAACGCGTCCCCCCACCGAACGGGTGATCCGAACCCTCCACGACGTGCACGCCGCCGTTGATCATTACGTTCAAAACATTCCCTACGACGAAATCCTTTCCGTGGCTACAGGCATCTCGACGGATCTTGACTTGCGCGTGGTGAGCGACCAGGAGATGGCGGAGGCCCTTGCGCGACGTCCGAGCGCCGGACCGCGGGAACGGGATGTGTACGCGTCTTACGTGAACGAAGCTTATCTGAAGGCGCTCGAACCCCACGCGGCCCAAATCGTGTTCCAGTTCAGCATCGCGGCGGAGCCCTTACCCTTCGAGACGGGCAGCCGGCTTTCGCAGCGCACCATCGGACAGGTAGCGGAGATGATCGCGCGCTACCCCAAGATTCGATTCCAGTGCCATCTGGCCAGCCGCCACGCCAATCAATCGATGTGCACCATGTGCCGCGAGTTGCCCAATTTTTCGCTCTGTGGCATCTGGTGGCATAACTTCTTCCCCTCGGTGATGCGCCAAGTGATGGAAGAGCGGTTGGATATGGTTCCCGTCAATAAACAAGTCGGGTTCTTCTCCGACGCCTATTGCCTGGAATGGACCTACGCCAAAGCGAAGATGATCCTCAACCAACTGTCTGTGGTCCTGGCCACGAAGATTGACTATGGCCAATACACTCGCAACGATGCTCTGGCGGTAGCGCGGGCGATCCTCTACGACACTGCCCACGACCTGCTCGGTATGCGGCCGGCGGAGGCTCGACAAACCACGTAGGGGCAACCCTTGTGGTTACCCGAGGGCGGCCACAAGGGCCGCCCCTACGCGGCAGCGCACGATTGCATGAAACGAATTCACTGTGTCGGAGTGGTGGTGATGGACCTGTTGAACGGGCCTATCCAGCAGTATCCCGTGCCACGCCTGCAAAGCCAGGTCACCGCGGAATGGATTCGCATGATGCCGGGGGGCGGCGCCGCGAACATGCCTTCGGCGATAGCGCGCATGGGATTGCCAGTCGCTACCTTCGCCAAGGTGGGTGACGACATCAACGGCGAATTCATTGTGCGGGAGCTTTCCAAGTTGGGTGTTGACACTACAGGCATGCGTGTTTCGCCGGGCGAAGCCACACCCTTCACCTTCGTGGGAGTGCGCGCCGACGGAGACCGCACGTTCATTCACACTCCCGGCGCTAACCTGAATTTCAAACTCAGCGACCTGGATTTCGACCGAGTGCTGGCCGCCGATTTTCTCCTCTATCATGATTTGAACGTTCTACCGAAATTGGATGGAGAACCCGCGGCGAGCTTGCTGGAAGAGGCCCAGCGGCGTGGCGTGGTAACCTTTCTGGATGAGGATTTTGGTTATGGACCTAAGCTCGAACCACTCGCCGCCATGCTTCCCTACTGCGACTATGTGATTCCCAGCTTCGATGACTTGCTGGCAATATATCCGGACGCTACGCCGGAAGAGATGGCGAGCCAACTCCTCGAAGCAGGCGCTCGCGCCGCGGTTTTGAAGATGGGACGCGACGGCTGTCTGATCGCGCGGGGAAGCGACCGCATACAGGTTCCAGCGCTGCCCGCCAAAATTGTTGATACCACGGGCGCGGGCGATTGTTGGGATGCGGGTTTTATTGCCGGTTTGGCCAGCGGTGAAGACGTCGTCACCGCGGCGCGCCTGGGGAACGCCTGCGCGGCATTCTGCATCGAGGCCGTGGGGGGATCAACCGGAGTGCCCTGTTACGAGGCGGTCGAGCGACGGGCGTCGCAAACGGAGAGGAGACCTTGAATTACCGGCTTTCCACCCACGCCCGACAGGAAATGGAGCGCCGCGGAATCCCGCTGCCGTTGGTCGAGGAGGTTCTGGAGAATCCAGACCAGATCACGCCCGGAAGAGGAGCCCTGAAGGCTTATCAATCCAAGTGCGACATCGGTGGTAAAATGTATCTTGTGCGGGTCATTGTGGATGACCGTGCAGATCCGGCGCTGGTCGTGACCGTCTATAGGACAACAAAAATCGAGAAATACTGGAACAAACCGTGAGAGTAACCTACGATCCCGAAGTGGACGTGCTGCGAATCTTGCTGAGCGATGCGCCCATCGAAGAATCCGATGAAGATAAGCCCGGGGTGATCCTCGACTACGACAAGGATGGCAACATCGTGGGCCTGGAAATCCTCGATGCCTCCAAACGAGTCTCAAATCCCCGCTCCGTCGAATACGCGGTGGCTGGTTAGCGGAGAAGAACTTTCCGAGGTCCTTGCCAATACCACGAAAACTCTGCTGGACTTGTACCGATGTGAGCCGCACCTCCAAACCCAAACCCCAATTAGCGTGCCATCGATCGCTCGCCACCGCAGGTGCCGCTACTCCCCCGTCACACAAACTGATACTGCCCCGGCACCGCCACGGGCGGCACGCTCATGGCGAGTTTGTAGTCCAGGGTCTTAGGCTGCAGGTCCTGCTTTGAGTCCATGATCATGTCCCAGGTGATTTCCGTGCCGGAGTAAGCGGCTTCGCGGGCCATAATGCAGGTCATGGTGCTTTCGGCTACGGTCATGCCGTCGTTGGTGCAGGGAATGTCGCCGCGAATGCTCTTGACCAGCCGGACATGTTCCTGGACGTAGGGATCGAGACCCGGCGTGCCCATGTCGAGCCCGTCGGTCTGCCCCTTCGAGCCCACAATTGTGTTCCACACCTTGCGATACGAACCCTTGGGATATTGCCTGCAGGCGCTGTAGAGGTGAACGCCGTTGGGATAAACGAAATCCGCCGTCAGGTGGTCGTAGATATTCCCGTAGAGTTCTTCCCGCGGCCGCCACGCCACCCCGCCCGACCCGACGACTTTTACCGGGTGGGTGCCCATCACCCAGTTGCAGAAATCGATGGTGTGAATGTGCTGCTCCACCATCTGGTCACCGCAAATCCAGACGAACGAATACCAGTCGCGATGCTGCCACTCCATGTCGCCCCACGACGGGTCGCGATGGTCCACGTGCAGGACAGGTCCGCTCAAGTAAGTTGCGCTGAGGCTCACCACCTCGCCCAGCACGCCATCGCGAATCTTCTGAACCGTTTCGATGTAGTCCTTCTGCGATCGCCGCTGCGTCCCCGCCACCACCGTCAGCTTCGATTCCTCGGCTTTCTTCAGTGCCGCGATGAAACGCCGCACTCCGGCAGGGTCAGTCGCGATGGGCTTTTCCGTGAAGATGTGCTTCCCGGCCTCGACCGCAGCCTCAAACTGCACTGGACGGTGGCCCGGGGGAGTGCATAGCAACACCACGTCGATATCAGAGGCGAGGATCTTCTTATACGCGTCAAAGCCAACGAAGCAATGTTCGGGATCGACGCTGACTCGTTTGCGAATCGAATCCACCAACTCGGCTAAGGGCTGGCCGGTGAATTGGGACGCCTTCTTGGGGCTGGCCTCCATCAAGAAATTCGGATCGCGCAGGTTGGCTAGAGACTTTTGGAGCTTGTCCTCGAAGACGTCTCCCATGGCGACGAGTTCCACAGTCGGGTCGGCCGTGAGGAAGTCAACGGCTGCTTCCGTGCCGCGTCCGCCGCAGCCGACCAAACCTGCACGCAAACGCTCTTTTCCGGCGCCTCGCACCAGTTCCGGCTTGACGAACGTAAACGCCGTCGCAGCCGCTCCGGCGCCTAACGACCGGCTGAGAAACGATCGACGAGTGTAAGTAGATGATTCGTTTTGCTCCATGTATCACCTCCGTGGCTAGTGGTCGGGGCTTAGTGAACTGATCTCCGCGTCGTCATCCTGGATTCCGCCCGTCAGGCCCGCGGCAAGCAAAGCATCGCGAGCAAAAGCCGCCTGCCCGGACAAAACGAAAAACGCAGCCCCGGCATACACACCCGAGGAGAACAACGTTAATACCCTCAGCGCTGACTTCTGATACGGTTCGACGTCCACCGCGTAGTCGATGCCGCATCGCGTAAGGATATCTTCCACGCGCTTCGCCTCCGCCAATTCGCCGGCGATGTAGATCCGGGAGACCTCTTTGTCGAGAAACTTGTCAAAGTCTAACCGGGCCATAGCGGCGCCTTCCACAGGAAACTGTCATTCCGAACGGAGCGAGGAATCTCGCACTGAATGTCCAGTGGAAGATTGCTTGCTGCCAGGAGAATAGCTAACCAGGCCCCCCTCGCCCGACCCGCGCCGGCTGGTGAAAGCGCCGGCGCGTGCCACCCTCTCCCCCGAGGGGGAGAGGGCATTTTCATGACAAGCGGTGAACCGAAGGATCATGGAATCCTCGCTCGGAATGAAAGGCGGCCTTGACCATCATCCGGTTTGATCCATCACATGGCGGATGTAGCTCAGGTTCCTGCGCATATCCGCCTCGATCTGGTTCGGGTGCGCGTCGGTTTCCAGGTTTGCGTAGCCGCTGAATCCGATGTCCCGAATCGCCTGCATGACAGCGGGAAATTGGATACTGCCTTCGCCGAGGTAGTGCGGATTATCCTTCAAATGGAACTGGCAAATCCGGTCTTTCCCCAGCCAGCGGATTTCCTTTACCACGTCGAACCCCGCCTTCGTGGAGTTCCCCACGTCGTAATACACAAGGACGCTCTTGGACCGCGACCGCTCCATGATTCGAACGTTATCCTCAGCGGAAATCGTGTCCTCGAGCCCCAGAATCACGCCCGCGTGCTCCGCTTCCGGTCCCAGATCGCGCAAGACATCGCCGACGTGATCCATCTCGTCGCGAGTCTGGAGGGCCCGCCGGCCGAAGAATGGAAGCAGAAGCACTTTCGAGTTCAGGGCTTTGGTTAATCGAATGGAATCCTGCACCCATTTTATGGCCAGCTTATCGTCTTTCAGGCCATTGTCGTGTAGTCGATCGACGCAGGTGCCGTCGATTGGAATGTTGTTCTGCCTGGACAGATTGAGATAGCGGACCAGGATATCCGGGTTGTCGAGCGGCATCCTGTTGTCCACGATCTTTCTTCCAAACGACACTTGCACGCCGTCAAAGCCGAGCCGCGCGGCCAGCGGAACCGCATCCGGATCGGTGCCCTTCTCCAAGTTCCAATCCGTCACGCCAATCCGAAGTCTGGTTTCTTTGGCGAATTCCATGCGGGAGAGGACACTCAGACCAACCGCGGTATAAAGGAACTCACGACGGGTGAATTCAAGCATCGAAGTCCTCCTTAGTATGGCGCTCCAGACAAGGGTCACATCATACAACAACGCCTGGACCTTATCAAAACCCCGTTAAACCCGACGCCGTCCTAATTTGGCCTTAGCGCCGCCATCTTGGGGGCTTCAGCGCCGGCTGGAAGCAGCCGGTACGGCCCAAAGTAGGACACTACCTTAAACCTCCAGGACGGTCCTTCCGATAAAGGGATTTAGGGCCTCGCGCCCGGCCGGGAGAGGTGCGTAAGGAGCCGTATGAACTTTTCATGGCGCTCGAGCAAAAAGGTTGAGCCGTCCGGGGGGACCGTTCATGAGACCGCCCCGGGAAAGCATGGGGAGGAGGCGCTGCGAGAAAGCGAGGCCCGCCTGCAAGTCATTTTCGATAGCGTTCAGACGGGCATCTTCATCATCGACCCGGAAACACATCGGATAGTGGATGCCAATCCCGTGGCTCTCGAAACCATCGGCGTGGGCCGCGATCTGGCGATCGGAGCCGAGTGCTACAAGTTCATATGCCCCGCCGAAAAGGGGGCCTGCCCGGTGACGGATCTCGGACAGACCGTGGACCATTCCGAACGCACTCTCCTGACGGCGAGCGGGGAGAAACGGGCAGTTCTTAAAACAGTTGTCAGCGTGGTGCTTAACGGCAGAAGGCACCTTCTCGAAAGCTTCATCGACATTACGGATCGCAAGCGCGCAGAGCAGCAACTGCGGGACGCCAAGGAGGCTGCCGAATCCGCCAGCCGGACCAAGAGCGAGTTTCTGGCCGTGATGAGTCATGAGATCCGGACCCCCATGAATGGGATTATTGGCATGACCCAACTGGCGCTGGATACGAACCTGTCACGGGAGCAGAGAGAGTGCCTCGGCGCCGTGAAGGAGTCGGCAGATACCCTCCTCACCCTGATCAATGACCTGCTGGATTTCTCCAAGATCGAGGCGAAGAGGCTTACGCTCGAACCCGAGGAATTCGATCTGCAAGATTCGTTGAGCAACACCCTGCGGGCGCTTGCCCCGCGCGCCGATGAAAAGGGCCTCGAGTTGACGTGGGAGGCTCCGCCCGACCTGCCGGCACGTTTAATCGGAGACCCCGGACGGCTGCGGCAGGTCGTCGTGAATCTGGTGGGAAACGCCATCAAATTCACAGAACGCGGGGGCGTGGACTTGCGAGTCGAAACCGAATCCCGGGCGGAGGATTGGATTGTCCTGCATTTTTGCGTCAGCGATACCGGCATCGGGGTGCCGCGGGAAAAGCAAGCGCGGATTTTTGAAGTCTTCATGCAGGCGGACAGTTCCACCACAAGGAAATACGGAGGGACAGGCCTGGGTCTGGCTATCTCAGCCCGGTTGGTCGAGATGATGGGCGGCCGGATCTGGATGGAAAGCGAGGTGAACCAGGGAAGCAGGTTCCACTGCAACGTGAAGCTCGGCCTGGTGAAAGGGCGGCAGCAGCCACCCCCACCCTTGATGAAAGTCAACCTCCGTGACACGCCGGTGCTGGTCATTGACGATAACGCGGCGAGCCGGCGTAATCTGGCGACGATGCTCGAGGGCTGGTCGATGCGGCCCAGGTTGGCGGAGAGCGGGCAGGAAGGTCTGGCTGCGATGCGGCAGGCAAAAGCCATGGGCGAGCCTTTCCCATTAATCGTGCTGGACGCCCACATGCCGGTGATGGACGGTTTCACCGTAGTCAGGAAGCTCAAGGAAGACGCAACCCTGGCCGAAAGCGCGATCATGATGTTGACCACAGTCGGAGAGCGCGGCGACGGCGCGCGTTGCCGGGAGTTGGGCGTCTCCGCGTACCTGGTGAAACCGATCCAGCGGACGGAGTTCCTGGAGGCCGTGCTGCGCGTGCTCGGCCAGCCCGTTCAGACAGGTGAGCGGCCCGACCTTGTCACCCGCCACACGATCCGGGAAGCGCGCCGCAAGCTGCGCATCCTGGTAGTGGAAGACAACGCGATCAACCGCGAACTGGTGACGCGGCTACTTCAGAAACACGAACACACCATTATCGCAGTGACGACAGGCCGGGAGGCCGTTGACTTGCTTGAGAAGGAGCCTGCGTGCTGCGATATGATCCTCATGGATGTGGAGATGCCGGTGATGGACGGCCTGCAGGCCACGGCGCTCCTCCGCGAGCGAGAGAAGGCGAGCGACAGTCATATTCCAATCATTGCCTTGACCGCCTACGCCATGAAAGGGGATCGCGAGCGGTGCCTGGCGGCGGGGATGGATAGTTACTTGTCCAAACCCATTCGATACCAGGATCTGCTCGAAACCATCCAACGACTGGTCAGCGGGATGCCCGACGTACCCGCGCCCACGCCTGCCGAAAGACCTTCGGCGGAGGTCTTGGATGAAGCGGTGCTGATGTCGCGTGTGGATAATGACCTGCAATTAATGCAAGACCTGATTGATTTGTACCTCGCCGACTACCCTCGCCTGGTTGATGAAATCCGGACGGCTCTCGAACGGAAAGACGCCCGGGCCCTGCAAAGGGGCGCGCATAGCCTGAAAGGCTGCACGAGTAACCTTGCCGCCAAACTAGCCTCGGAAGCCGCCTTCAAGCTCGAAGGACTCGCGCACACCGGCAATTGGGCGGAGGCCGCAAATACGCTCGAGAGTCTGGAGAGAGAGTTGGCGCGTTTGAAGCCGGCTCTCGTTGCCGTGCGGACGGAAACTGAGCAAAAACCGCGGCAGGCGAAGAGCGGAGTTTTGCAGTGAAAAAGACTGTAGCCGATTGCGCTTTTGAGGGCGAGGGTGTAACTCGGGGTTAGCGGGGTAGCGCAGACCTGCGGTTCAAGGTCTGCGGCGTTTGGCGCGGCTGGCGAAGAACCGCAGACTTGAAGAGCAGGTTTGCGCTACCTTGCTGTTCGGGGTTAGTCAACATGGAGACCCGCGGACTGTAGGGCGGCCCGCAAGTCACTTCCGTCAAGAAAGCCGACGTAATCTTGAACTCGGGTCTGAGATGGTCATTTGAGGTTGATGGTGCCCCGGCAACCGGCAGCGCCGCAGATGCAGCGCATGGTCTCATCGGTGTCGTCGTAGTTGTAATCGATGGTCAGCTCTTCGCCTTTGCGAATGGGGCGCAGGCTCATGTAGATAATGTGCCCCTTAAAAATACGGGTCACTAAGTTGGGCGCGCAGGAGTGGTTGACCAACTCGGCGCCCGAGCCGTTCACGGCGCCGTCGAGCATCCAGCGATGGCTGAGGACGAATAGATAAGGGGTTTGCCGGCGCTTGCGGGCCTCCTTCTTGGTGATCTTCTCCCCCTTGTACTCGATCACCTTGCGGTTGGGCGGGATATCCTGGTCAGCGTAGACGCCCCGGCCGTGGATTTTCGAGCTGCCGACACGCAACCGGAAACAACAGAAGCGAGGATCGATCTTTGCGGTTTGAGACATGACCATAAGCTGGTCTTTCCCTGGCATTCTGCTACTCCTCGTCGTCTGCCGCCCTGGGCGCTGTAGCGAAGGTTGACGTGTCTTTCCAATCGAAGCGCACTTGGCGCGTCGGCAGTTGATGCGCCTGCGCGTACTGATTTCTCGCGGCGAGAATCTGGTTGGCCCACTCTCCCAGCGGGTATCGCAGCTCTCTGTATACAAGGTAGCTCATATCCACCGTTCTCACCGGAAGGTGGTCCTTCACATCGTCGACTTGGTCGAGGTAACGGCGCCCGTTGGCCTCGGCGACGCGGGGCAGCCAGGCTTTTTGCCAAGTTGCCGTGGCGTCCCGGAGAGCCGCGTTCCGCCGCTGCCGAATGTTTTCCGCAATGTCCAGCGCCCGGTCGATATCGCGAAGCGCGCGAGCCGCATCCGCCCGCGCCCCGGCAGCTTCGGCCGACTTCAGGTCCGAGCTGATGCGGCCCAAATCCAAGATCATCTCCAGATTCTGGCGCGAGAGACCGGCAATGGAGAGAAAGACCTCTAGGTTATAGCGGTTGAACTCCACGCGTTCGAGGTTCGTGTGCAGCAGATCGAGAAGAGAATCGTTCCGGACGAGATATTGGCCGGCCAACTCGAGCCGCCGCTGGTTTTCCTTCCCCCAGTCGTCGTTCAGACGCAGAAGTTGTGGCTCGGGGACGGGCATGAGCGGAAGTGATTGGTCATGAGCCGGCCGGGGAGGATTAAAGACGCCGTACGACGCGCCAAAGATTGGTGTGCGGGCGCTCGAGGCTATCGTCTCCCAACTATCCTGCCAGAACTCCGCTTGTTGGCTCATTCCCTGGTAGACGCGTCCCATCTCTGCGGCGCTCGGCCCATAAAAGAGGCGATAGAACGAGTTCATCAATTCCCCGGAATCGAGTGAAGCGCGGTTCCACGCCACGGCAGGCCCGGTTGCATAGCCAAGCCAGAACGTCTCGGGATGCAGCCCATTGTCGGCCCATCCGGCTACGAATGCACCCATCAAATCTGCCTGGCGCGGCGGCGTGGAGTCAGGTTGCGCGGGGGGCTGGTCAGTTGAGGAAGCGGAGGAAATCAGCTCCTGCATTTCCGACACACGCCCTCGACCGAGCGGGCGAGGGTGCAGAAGTCTCTCGGGCGGCAGCGGGTAATAATTCGGGAAGAGCGCCTCTTCACCTTCTGTTGAGGTATAAAGCAATTGCCGGATGCCGTGCGCCTTGAACATGGGATCGAACTGCGGGCCGTAGGTCTCGCCATTGATGAGGTAAGAAGGCAGCGAGCCGATGTCTCCGGGTTCGAGTGGAAATTCCCCCCAGAAGAGCACTTTACGCCCGTGGTCGTCGAGGTAGCCCGCCGTCTTGGTCAAGAATTCCGCCAGCAGCTTTCCCACGCTGCCTAGTTCTTTTGCCCGCTCCGCCTCGTTGCACTGCGGGTTATTTGCCAGCCCGACGTAGTAGGGCTCATCGCTGGAGAGGACGAAATACTTGCCGCCCTTCGTGGCCTCGACGAGATCCTCGAACATACCTTGGAAGAGCGTATAAGTTTCCGGATTGGTTGCGCAGAACTCATAATTGCTTTGCGGATACTCCCTTAATCCGGCGTATTCCGGATGTTTCAGAATGAACGCGTCGTGCGCCGGGCCGTCCAAGTAGGGAATCAGTTCGACGTGATACTTCCGCCCGTAGTCCGTCAGGTCCTGGAGTTCTGCCGGCGAGAGCGCGTAGGGCTCCACGACCGCCGGGGCATGTTTGTACTGGAAATGTCCTTCCAGTTTGATGGCAAATGCATTGATCTTGTAAAACGCCGCTTGTCGTAAGGCTGCCTTCAACACCTCGAGGTGTTCGAGATGGTGCGCGTCGTCCCAGTAGATCACCCGCAACTCGAGGTCCGGCCAGTCTTCGATCTCCCCTTCCGGCAGCCACAGCTTTCCCCCCTGCTGCTTGATGAGTTGGAGAAGCGTCGTAACGCCGTAGAACAGGCCGGTCGGCGTGTTGCCGCTGACTGATACCCGGTCAGCCGACAACTCGAGTTTATAAGCCTGTTCGGCCAACGCAGGTTTATCGCGGTCGGTCGTGTCGCCGACTGCAACTACGCCTGGAACGATTGCGAGCTTGATCGTGCCGCTGCTCGGTTGCTTTTTCGACTCTCCCAGCGCCAAATGAAAGCGTTCATTCAAGCCTTCCTTCAGGATCGCGATGGCCGTGTCATCCGGCTTAACCGCTGGTCCGAACTCGAGGCGCCACCCCGGGGTCAACTCGAAATCTTTGCCGCCTAGCGTTACCCGCTGCGGGTTAGGCAGCGCCGCGTACCCGCGTGCGTGGAGGGCCGACGCGGTCGCGGCAGAAAGCTGGGCCGGGAGAACGCAGGCGGCGATGAGCGCAAAGTAAGGAAACAGCGAGGACCTATGCTTCAACGGTCCTCGGATTCTGCTGATTGGGTTGTTCATGGTTCTGATTACCAGGGATGCCACGATTCGCCCCGACGGGGTGGAACGAGACCCGTCCGAGGACTGCAAGATTCTTATGGGATATTCGGACTCCCCGCGAAAATCTTATCACAGCGCGGAGGAGCCGCGCCCGAAACGTAGCGCGGGCGTCTCGCCCGCGGTCGCGGGAGCGTCTCGCTCCCGCGCGTGGGCAGAGCCTGTCCTGAGTGGAACGAAGGAATGCCCACGCGACAGCGGGCGGGACGCCCGCTCTACCTCGACGCGCCGCCAGTGGCATAAGTGACTACTTTGAGGAGGGCTGGAATCTGGACACGGTATGCGTTAATGTGGGGTGACGATGCTTACGGACCGCCAACCGCGCAAGGCGACGCTACGGGCACAGTACTGCGCCAGTGACAAACTCTGCGACCTTGAAACGCCACCGGACGACCGCTTGCGCAGTTCGGCCGTCGCTGTTGATTCGGCCATGAGAAGCGACAGCAGCACAGCCGTCCGCGAGGCCTGCGCGGAGTTTCTGCGCGCCGCGTCGGAATTCTACGGAGTGTCCCAACCGCAGGTGCGAGTGCTGGCGGCCCGCCCGGTGCGCGTCTATGAGGGCGGCGGCGCATCGGAGCTTTTTGGAGACTACGACCTTCGAAAAAAGGAAATCCGCGTCTGGATGCGGACCGCGGTGCGCAAGCGAGTGACTTCGCTGGGGACATTTCTCAGCACGCTTTGCCACGAGTTCTGTCATCATCTGGATGTGCAGCGCCTGGGGTTTGGAGATACGCCCCACACTCGCGGCTTCTATGCCCGCACCGCGGTCCTTTATCATCACGCGCGCGGGACTCCCACGAAGCAGCTTGTGTGGGTGCCGCTGCGGGACGGACGCTGGCGAATCGATTGGGCACGAACGAATCGAGGTGACTATGGAGTACGTTAATCTTGGCAAGACGGGGCTGCACGTGTCGCGCATCTGCCTCGGCTGTATGAGCTACGGAGCGCCGGCTACGGGCGAACTGAAGGCCGGCAGGCACGCCTGGGTTTTGAACGAAGAACAGAGCCAGCCCTACTTCCGCCAGGCGCTCGATCTGGGCATCAACTTCTTCGACACCGCCAACGTCTACTCGGGCGGCGCAAGCGAAGAGGTGCTGGGGCGCTTCCTCAAGGCCCATACTCTGCGCGAAGCCGTGGTTGTCGCCACCAAGGTGTACGGGGTTATGCGCGACGAACCCAACGGCCGCGGCCTGTCGCGCAAGGCCATCCTTTACGAACTCGACGAGAGCCTTCGCCGGTTGCAGACCGATTACATCGATCTCTACCAGATTCACCGCTGGGATTACGAAACGCCCATCGAGGAAACCCTCGCGGCGCTCCATGACGCCGTGAAATCCGGCAAGGTGCGTTATATCGGCGCCTCCTCGATGTTCGCGTGGCAGCTCACCAAAGCCCTTTATCTCGCCGACCTGCACGGCTGGACGCGTTTTGTTTCCATGCAGAACCACTACAACCTTCTCTATCGCGAAGAGGAGCGCGAGATGTTGCCTCTCTGCCTAGCCGAGGGAATCGGGGTCATCCCCTGGAGCCCGCTGGCGCGGGGGCGCCTGGCGCGTCCCTGGCAGGCGGAACAGACCAAGCGCTTCGAGACCGACGGATTCGCGAAGAGCCTGTATTCGAAAACGGAGATAATCGACCGCCCGGTTGTGGATCGACTAACTAAGCTGGCTGGCGAGAGGGGTGTTTCGCACGCTCAACTCGCGCTGGCGTGGATGCTCAGCAAGCCCGGGATCACGGCCCCCATCGTCGGCGCCACCAAACCCGATCACCTGACGGAGGCCGTGGCGGCGCTTTCGCTGCGCCTCACTCCGCAGGAGATTGCGGCCCTCGAGGAACCGTACATCCCGCACCCGGTGGCGGGATTCAATTGAGAATTCCCTGACGCCCGGAGCTGTGACAAAATCACCAAGGCCTGTCATTCCGAGCGGAGCGAGGAATCTGCATTTGTTTGTTTTCCAGGAGACAATGCAGATCCTTAGCTTCGCTCAGCATGACAGCGTGAGTTTTTCACGGCTTCTCGGTCACAGGGCTCGCAAACACAAAGCCTATGTAGCCGACTTCTTGTCGCCTTCCGGGCCCCTTCCTTCCCCCTTTAAGCTTCGGTTCGTTTTCGCAAATCGTGCGGTTTGTGCCCATTTCAGGCTCCAAATTGGGCTAAATCGCACCCAAAACGCGCATAATTTGCAGCACTCAAAAAAGTGATGTGCTTTGTTTTCAGGTACTTCTTAGCTTCGTTCCCACTATTTTTAATTTTTGTAATTCCCCACATCCCCCCGCAGCCGGGACCCTTCCGCTTCCCCCCGCGCCACGGCGCGCCCTGGCGCCCGTCTACGACAATGTGTCCCTAACCACACCATGTAAGTAGGCTATCACAGCCCGATGAGGTTGTCAAGTGGAAAACGCATGAAATTCGTGCCGCGTTTCAATAGGAAACGAATCGCAGCGCGCGCGGAGCCCAGGTTTTTGAGGTAGAGTAGGAGAGGAAGTGATACCGTAGGCACGACAGCCTCTCCCCTCGTCGAACCGGACGTGAGGATGTCCCTCATCCGGCTCTCGCAGAAGCGTTCAGCCGAAGGCATGCACAGGCCG
>Ga0187852_1001528_pt1 | contig 21353 bp, 25 predicted proteins | sample June2016WEW_6_40_FD_134511 | JGI IMG/M metagenome (GOLD analysis project Ga0187852, IMG submission 134511) | Peatland microbial communities from SPRUCE experiment site at the Marcell Experimental Forest, Minnesota, USA - June2016WEW_6_40 | ecosystem: Environmental > Terrestrial > Soil > Wetlands...
CTGGTGGGGCAGGATGCCATCCTGCGCTGCGGTTGACAACCGCAGCGCGGTCCGATTGGCAATCGGACCGCAGCTTACCAAGCTGCCCCACAAAGCTGAACGCGCGATTTTCAACGGAGCGGTGGCCGCCGATAAACGCAGATGAAAGCAGATCGAAAGAAAATTGTCTTATCGGCGTTCATCTGCGTTCATCGGCGGCTCCAAGATTTATAACCACCGGACCCTGACGGTCGCGGCTCCGTTGCGCGCGGCGAAGCGATGGGCTGCGTGTTCCCGATGCGCAGTGGCAACGCCCTTCTGCTACGATTTGATCCAGCCATGCTCCGCCGTTCGCACAAGCCCATCACCGCACGCGAGGCCGCCCGCCGTCTGCTGCGCGCACCCAAGGATGCGCGCCGCGACGCCGCTTTCCGCAAAGCCATCCGCCAGATCCCGCGCGGCAAGGTGGCCACTTACGGACAAGTTGCGGCCGCTGCCGGCTACCCGCTCTATCACCGCCAGGTGGCACAGTTGCTGCGCAGTGCGCCGGTGGGATCTCTTCCCTGGCAGCGCGTGCTGGGCTCCGGCGGCGCCATCAAGCTCCACGGCGAAGCCGCCCTGGAGCAGCGCATTCGCCTGGAAATGGAAGGGGTACGTTTTCGCGGCAAGTGCGTGAACATGGACGCGCACCAGCACCGCTTCCGCCCCTGGGAAATGGAGGAATAAATCAACCGCGCGCACGGCGCCCTTTGTGCGGAATGTTATGCCGAGTCGCGGCTGCGAACGTCCGCCGCGGCCGGATCCGGCGATGAGGCGCGGCTGAGCTCCTTCGGCGGGCGGCCGCGCCTTGGCCGCTCAAGCTGAAATTGCTCCAGGCTGGCGATGGCGGCATCCAGGTCCGCCAATTCCTGCCGCAGTTGGGAAAGCACTTTCGCCAGATCCATGCGTGCTCTCCTGAAGATACCACTACACCGCGCCCTGCGGTTGGACTCAGGTGAACTGCGGCCCGCCGCTCTCATGGCCGGCGGCCGGACCGGCGGTCGATGTCAGCCCGCGAGACGAATCGATTGCGCGACGTCGCCGGCGCGCTCGGGTACGAATCGAACCGAGACCGTCTTGTTGGAGTCCGCCTGCAGATCGTTGAGCTTGAGCATGTGACTGCCCGATTCGATCCGCGTCCTGGCGGTGATCACCATATCAAACGGAGTTCCGTCCGGACCCTTGACGATCAGCAGCCTTTGAGCTGCATCGACATTCATGATCGTGTTAGGCTGAGCCGCGGAGTGTGATCCTTCAAGCGGCGGAATTGCCCAATCTCGGCGCCGGAAAGACTACGTTCATTTAGGGGCCGGTCCCCGAACAACTTGAACGAAGGCCTCGGGGCGAATCCACTTTTCAAAGGCCGCCCGGACCTGCTGCGCCGAGAGCGCATAATAGCGTTGCGCGGCGCGGATGGGCTCATCGAGCGGCAGGCCGACCAGAGCCCGGGCCACAAAGCCGCTGGCCACCTCATCCTCGCTCGATTCGCTCATGGTGATCTGCCGCAGCAGCAGGGCCTTGGCTTGCTGAAGCTCGGCCGCAGTCACATCGGTGGTGCGCATGGCGGCGAGGTCCCGCTCCACCAGCAGCCGCGCCTTCGAGACGTTGTCCGGATCGCAACCGTAAGTGACCGAATACGCCGCCCGCGTTTCGGTGGCGCGCAAGGCGTTGTCCACGTTGTAAACGTAGCCGGTCTTCTGCCGCAGATCCCGATACAGGCGGGTTGCGTAAAAGCCGCCGCCCAGCACGTTATTGCCAAGCTGCAGGGCATAGTAGTCGGGATCGAAGCGATTCATCGCCACTTCCTGGGCGAGCTCCACCGAATCCTGCACCTGGGCTGGATCCGGCACGTTCACGGCAGCCGGCTTGTTCGGAGGCACTGCGGGAAGAGTCACCGTGGGCTTGGCTCCCGTGTTCTTCCACCCGCCGAACCATTTCTCGAACACCGGCCGGGCTTCCTCAGGCGTGATGTCGCCGATCACGGCGATGGTGGTCATGTCGGAGCGAAAAACTTTCCCGTAATAGGATTTGATGTCGGCCAGCGTCACGGACGAGACCGATTGCGGCGTCGCTTCCCGCAGGGCCGGGTCGTTCTTCGGCAGCAGCGCGGATTCCAAGGCGCGATGCGCCCGGTATTGCGGGCTGGCAAGCGTGCCGGCGACGATTTGCGCCACCTGCCCGCGCACAATCTGGAACGCATCCGGCGGCAGCGCGGGGTGGAGTTCGTTGTCCGCCAGCAATTCCACGCCTTTGGCGAAGTCCTGCTTGAGAACCTTCAGATTGAAGGTGGCGCCGCCGGTTTCCGAGGCGGCGATATCGTCCAGCGCTTTTTGGAAGGCGAGCCGGTCGCGGGTCTCGGTCCCGTAGGTGAACAATTCCGCGAGCACGTCATCGTCGCCATCCTGGCCGGGTGGAGTCTGCAAATCCGGCTCGTGCTTGACGGAACCGATCACGGTGACCGTCGGGCTGGCCTTTTCCGTTTGCACGATCAGGCGCAAGCCGTTCGAAAGAGTCATATCGGCGGGACGCGCGGGCACTTCGGGCACTTTCAACCTCTTCACCGAGGCTTCCGCCCAAGCGGGCAAGGCAACGGGCTTGGTGGGCGCCGCCGTGGTTACCTCAGCGCCGCCGAAACCCTTGCCGGCAACCGGCGCGCCGGAGGCCGACGGTTTCAGCGTGGCGACCACCGCCGTGTCTACCGACAGGTAGGCCTTCGCCACCCGGTTTACATCGGCCAGCGTAACCTTCTTCATCGCTTCGACAAGGTCGTCGGGCGACTGGCGGCCTTCGTCGGCCAGCGCCTGCGACCAAACCGCCGCCAGGTCCGAGATGGAGTTTCGTTGAAACTCGGCGTCGGCGATTTCACCTTTCTTGGCCGCGTCCACCAGCTCCGCGGGCACGCCCTTCGCCGCGTAGCCCGCCAGGATGGCTTTCATTTCCGCGGTAATGGGCGCCGGGTCGGCCGCCGCCGGCACTGCGGCCAGCGCAAAACCGACGCTGGCTTTCGGATACGTTTCAGCCACGCCGAATTCCGTTCCCAGCGCCTTGCCGAGAGGCACCAGGCCATAAAGATCGGCGCGCTGGCTGCCGATAACATCGCTCAGAATCCGCACCGCGGCAAAGTCGGGGCTGGAGGTCCCGGGCATGCGGAAAGCCACAAATACCAGCTCGTAGGGCAGATTGCTGTCGAGCGTGAAGCTGTCCGCCTTGACCGGCGGCAAGTGGATCTCCGGCCGCGCCGGAAGCGGCTTTCGCTGGATGGGCCCGTACAATTGTTTGACCTTCGCCAGGGCCGACGCCGGGTCCACGTCGCCCGTGATCAGCAGAATTGCGTTGTTCGGCGCGTACCAATCGCCATAAAACTTCTTGAGCATGGCGGCCGTGGTCGCATCGAACGAAGCCCTTGTGCCGAGCGCATCGTGCGCATACGGCGTGCCGGAGAAGAGGTCTTCGTTGAGGCGGGTAACGAACTTGTAGGTGGGATTCGAGAGGTCGCGCGACACCTCCTGCTCGATGGCTCCGCGCTCTTCCGCCCATTGCTCCTGCGAGTCCTCGACGTCCTGCATGCAGGCCGAATCCAGCCGCAGCGCGACTTCCAGATCCTGGGCCGGGACAGTTACGAAATACTGAGTGATGGTCTGCTGCGTATCGGCGTTCTGCCGGCCGCCCAGTTCGGCATAGATGGCCGCGATTTGATCCGCGCTCAGCCCCTCGCATCCGCGAAACGCCATGTGCTCCTGAGCGTGGGCCATCCCGGGGAAGCCCGCGGGCGTTTCGTCACCGCCCGCCAGGTAGTTCTCCTCCACCGTGACCACCGGCGCCAGCGGATCTCGCACAATCACCACGCGCAGGCCGTTGTCGAGCGTCGCCCGGACGGCGGAATCGCGGGTCTGCTCCCCGGCCGGGGCCGCACCCGCGATCATCGCCAGGGTAATCAACAAGAGGATCCGGCGCAGATCGGCAAGGCCCATCCTGTGATGAGAGGAACTGTGGCGCGGCTTCAGCGATGCGACATTCATGATCACCATTATGTGCTGCCGGACGCAGGAAAAACCGGGTGCTGCCGCCTGAGGGCGGAAAGGGTAATGCTGTAATTGGTTACTGTCCCGAGTCTTCGTTCTCCCGGGTCACCTCATCCGCCGACGACACAGGCCTGCCGTTATCGCGCTCATCCGCGCGCTGACAGTTGAACCGGCTTCACTGTACGGGCAGCGTAACGTACGGACTGGAGGTGCCAATGATACCCCGAGAACACGTACCCGGCCCATTCGGACAGGATCCCTGGTTGAAGAACAGGGCCCAGTTCCCAGGCTGCTGGTTGGCGGGGACGACAAAGTTAATCTGCTCGACGCCGACCATGCCCGGGGCCAAACCTTCGAACGTCACCTGGAGCGCTGGAGTGCTGGCATAGCTGTTGTCGCATGTGCCGCCTATGCCACAAGTGAGCGGGGGGTAGGCTTGCAGATAAAGAGATGTCCCTGCGCCGGCGAAATAACTCTCAGTGATCTGTGATGCCGGGAGAATCTGAAACAGCGGCTGTAAGGGGGTTGGAAATCCGATTGACGGCGGCGGCCAGACGGGGAAGAAACCGTCTGCGTAAGCGACTATAGCCTCGCCGGGGTGTGCGGGGTTCTGGGACGTCACCAAGCTGTAATCGGATGCGTGTTGAGTGATGGCGTATCCGTTCGCGTCGGCGAAGAAGCCGCCCGGGTCCTCTAGTGCGGAGTAGGTCACGCTGGTGCCACATGCGCCCAGCGAGACTGTGTACTGACCCTGGGTATTGAGCGGGGCCAGCACGTTGCGCTCCAGTGGCACCTGAAAGTTGATCTGCGCATTCCCGGACGAATCGACCACGACGGCGAGGAGAGGTGCCACGGCGTTGTTGATGGTAACGTTAAGCCCATCCAGCACATATGGAAGCGGCGGCGATGACGGCGCGACGAAAGTTCCAGGCGTAGCGTTGGTGAGACCGGAACAGAAGATTGTTCCTAAACTCCCGCCGGCCGGAAGACCGCTCTGGAAGCTGGCGGCGTTCACAACAGCCGCGATTTGGGGCTGGGACCACGTAACTGAGACGCTGACCGCGACCACAAGGCTCGCCGCCCTAATCGGCCTAATCCAGCCCCTTGTGCTGTGGGCCCCTATGTAGGTACCAATCCTATTCATAATCGCGCCTACAACACCTGGATCGCAACGCCATTCGAGGGCGTGCCTGAGGGTCGTAAAAGGGACACAGCCGCATTTCTAATCTCCGTTTGTTTCTCCGCGCCGCAAACGATACCCAGCTCCGATGCTATCACCTCACGGCTGCGCCGGACTTTCGCGGCTTCCGCCTCTTCCTCCCGTGCTACACTGCCTCTCATGCCGGAGCTTCGCGAGGTGCCGGATTCACCGCCGCCGTTTCTGGGTAGCTGGCGGCGCGTCTACATCGCCGTGCTCGTCTACCTGGCGGGCGTGATTCTGGCTGCCTACTTCTTCTCGCGTGCCTACCGATGAGAGCCCTGGATTGGGTGGTCCTGCTCGCCTCGCTGGTCTCCATCGTCGCTTACGGCCTGTACCGCAGCCGCGGCAGCAACACGGTGGACCGCTACCTGCTCGCCGGCAAGACCATGCCGTGGTGGGCCATGGCGCTTTCCATTATGGCCACCCAGGCCAGCGCCATCACGTTCATCTCCACCACCGGACAGTCCTACGTGGATGGTATGCGCTTCGTGCAAGCGTACTTTGGCCTGCCGATTGCCATGGTCGTCATCTGCGCTACCGTGGTGCCCGTATTTTATCGAGCCCGTGTTTACACGGCGTATGAGTACCTGGAGAACCGGTTCGATGCCAAAACCCGCGCGCTGGCGAGCGTCATCTTTCTCTGCCAGCGCGGCCTCTCCGCAGGGCTCACCATCTACGCGCCGGCCATCGTACTCTCGGTGATTCTGGGATGGCCGGAGCGTGCTACCACTCTGCTGATGGGCGCAACGGTGGTCACTTACACCGTGATCGGCGGCATCAAGGCCGTCACCTGGTCTGACGTGCAGCAGATGGGCGTCATTTTCCTCGGCCTGTGGATTGCGCTCATCACCGTCATCGTGCTGCTGCCGCACTCGGTCTCGTTCGGCGACGCGGTGTATCTGGCCGGCGCCGCGGGGCGCCTCAACGCCGTCACCACCAACTTCGACTGGAACGACCGCTTCAATATCTGGAGCGGCCTGATCGGCAGCACATTCCTGTTTCTGTCCTATTTCGGCTGCGACCAGTCGCAGGTGCAGCGCTATCTCACCGGCCGCTCCATCGCCGAAAGCCGGCTCAGCCTGCTGTTCAACGCCGTGGCCAAGATCCCGATGCAGTTCTTCATTCTCTTCATCGGCGCCATGGTGTTCGTCTTCTACGTGTTTGTCCAGCCGCCAGTGCTGTTCCAGCACGCCGAACTCGAGCGCATCACGCAGGTAAGCGAGTTTCACGGCGTCGAGGCCCGGTATCACGAGGCGTTCGAACGGCGCCGGGATGCCGCCCTGGCGCTGGCCCACGCGCATCGCGCCGGCGACGGCGCAGCGCACGCGCGCAGCCTCGCCGATTACCGCGGCGCGCAGCAGTCGCTCGATGCCGCCCGCGCCACCGCCGCGCGCCTGGTGTCGGAAAACGGCGGCGAGCAGGATTTCAGCGACACCAATTACATCTTCCTCTCGTTTGTAACGCGCTACCTGCCGGTTGGCATCGTGGGACTGGTGATTGCCGTGATCTTTGCCGCCACCATGTCCGCCAGCTCCGGCGAAATCAACTCGCTCGCCACTGTCACCGTGGTGGATCTGTACCGCCGGCATTTTCGCCGCAGCGCCAGCGACCATCATTATGTGACGGCCTCGCGCTGGGCCACCTTGTTCTGGGGCGCGTATGCCGTCGCGTTCGCCGGCTGGGGCAGGAAGCTCGGATCGCTGATCGTGGCCGTCAACGTGGTGGGATCGCTGTTCTACGGCTCGCTGCTCGGCTGTTTCGTGGTGGCTTTCGCCTTTCGCAGGGTCGGCGGCACGGCGGTATTTCTGGGCATGCTGGCGGGCGAGGCCGCCATTTTCTGGGCATTCCTGTGGGGCAACATTTCCTACCTCTGGTACAACGTGATCGGTTGCGTGGTGGTGGTCGCGGTGGCGCTGGCACTCACCTGGCTCGCGCCCGGCGCCTTCGCCAGACCCAGTAGCCCGGCAGTGCGATGATCCCCGCTAGAAACCGTACCAGCCCCCCAGACAACGCCATCCGGCGGCCGACCTCCATTACGTAGCCGGTCACCGAATTTCCGTGGACGACAGAAGAACCCGCGAGGCGGCGGACCGAACTACTCAATTGCGGCAGCCAAGGCGTCAAGATCGGCTTCAGCCGGCCCTTTTGGAAGCGAGAATTTTGCTGCCACCTCGAAGACCCTGTTCTGCAAGGTGCTTCCATTTCGCCATCGGTCCAATCGACCTCGTCGCAATAAAGCCTGGATAAGCGCCGCCCGAAACGACACGGCAAGCGGGTCAGCTTTCGGCCCGCACAGACCGGCCACCATGCTCAAACTGAGTGATCTTTGGGCTTGCGCTTGACTTGGCTCGGACGCCATAAAGGACCAGACACGCCTCAGGTCCTCAACGCGGACCGCTGGCACAGGCCTCGCAAGGAATGCATTGAAGGCCGATTCCGACATGGGATTATTGTACGCGGAGACACTTTTAGTTGCTTTGCCCGCCGCGTCATCCGCCTGACACCTCGCCGCCAAGGCTGCCAGACAACCTGCGATAACTAGATACCTGCCCATAATCAGCCACCACGCCCTCAGTGACTTGTTGCGGTACAAACACCTGGCCCGCCGGCCGCCATCACGGCCCTCGTGCGCAAAATGTCTAAGGGATGAACGTGGACAGCAACCAATTACACCTTGGTACCTACACTGCAAATATAGAGGGCAACAATCAGTATCGGGAATGTCAGGCGGCACGTAACCACCGCTTGGTCTACGCGGCCCGGATCTCCACCGTTTCTGCCACCGCGGTTGGCTCGGGTACGGTCTCACCCCTGAGACGCATCCCTTCTATATGGAACTCCACTGCTTCCGCGATCAGGCGGCGTGTCTCCTCGATGGTCCGGCCGGTGGTCACGCAGCCAGGAAGGTCCGGCACGTAGGCGGCCCAGTTGTTCGGTGCCTTCTCGAAAACCACCGCGTACTTCTTCATTTCTTCAACCCTGCCTTCTTTAGTATCGAGTTTAGCGTCCCGGCCGGCAAGTCGTCTGCAGGGTGACTGGGAGCCGTCACCGTCCCCGGCCGGGCGGCGTGAACGTATTGCCTGTGGTCGCCCCGAGTCCGGTCCAGCACCCAGCCGTCCGTCTCCATCGCCTTGATTACATCCCTTACCTTCATCGGTGGTTACCTGCCTCGCGCCCGCCGCCTTCGCCAGACCCAGTAGCCCGCCAGGGCGATGATGCCTGCCAGCGTCAGGTAGACCAGGTAGTGGTGGATGGTGCGCTCCACCGCCTCCCAGCGGTCGCCGAGGAAGTAGCCCAGCGACAGAAACGCCGAAACCCAGAGGCAGCCGCCGCTGTACGCGAACAGCGCGAATTGCGGCGCTTCCAGGTTGCTCATGCCGGCCGCATATGCCGTGAGGTGCCGTACACCGGGAATGAAATAGCCGAAGGTGAGACTCCAATGGCCGGCCCTGCGGAACCAGGCGTGCGCCTTCTCCACGTGTTCCTCGCGGATGCGCACATACCGGCCGTAACGATGAATCAGCTTGAGGCCGAACGTGCGGCCCAGCAGGTAGCTGATGGTGATGCCGCAACTGCTGCCGGCGAACGCCGCGGCAAACGCCAGCGGCCAGCGGAAAGTGCCGCGGAACACCAGGTACCCGGTGAAAGTCAGCAGCGTCTCATCCGGCACCGGCAGGCCGACAATCCCCAGTATCAGCAGGCCGACGATGGCCGCGTAACCGTACTCGGTGATCCATGCCAGGATTTGTTGTTCCATGGGGCGCGCGGCCTCGGGCGTGGGACCGAGTTAAAGCACCAGCGCGGAGATCTCCACCGGCGTCCGCTCACCCGCTACTACCACGATGCCGCTTTCGGTGACGTGATGGGACTGGCGGTCGCGTTCCAGGTCGTAGCCGATTTGGGCGTCCTCCGGCACGCGGACGTTCTTGTCCAAAATGGCCCGCCGCACGTTGGCCCGCCGGCCGATATCGCAGTTGTCCAGAATCACGCATTCATCCACCAGCGCGCCCGAATGCACGCGCACGCCTCGCGACAGGATGGAGTTGCGTACCATCCCGCCCGACAGGATGCAGCCGCCGGAGACGATGCTGTCGATGGCCTGCCCGCGGCGGTTCTCTTCGTCAAAGGTGAATTTGGCCGGCGGGTCCGCATAGCTGGCGCTGCGCAGCGGCCACTCCGGGTTGTACAGATTGAGCGCGGGAATCACGGTCCGCAGGTCCATGTTGGCCTCGTAATAGGCTTCGATGGTTCCCACGTCGCGCCAGTAGGGTTCGGAGTCGGCCGGTTCGCCGGGAATGCGGTTGTCCTGGAAATCGTAGGCGTAGATCTGCGCCTTGCCGGCCAGCTTGGGCAGGATGTCGCGCCCGAAATCGTGGCTGCTGGTTTCCTCCGCCGCGTCTTCGGCGACCAGGCGGAGCAGGCTGCGCGTGGAAAAGATGTAGTTGCCCATGGAGGCATAGACACGGGTGTCGTCGCCCGGCATGGTCGGCGCCGTGGGGTTCTTCTCGTGGAACGCCAGAATGCAGCCGGCCTCATTGACTTCGATGACGCCGAACTCGTAAGCGTGCCGTTTGTGCACCGGGATCGCCGCCACCGTGACCTCGGCGCCCTTGTCCAGGTGGTAGTCGAGCATATTGTTCAGGTTCATCCGGTAGATGTGGTCGCCGCCGAAGATGGCTACCGCGTCCGGGTCCGCCTGCTCCACCAGGTTGATGTTCTGGTAGATGGCGTCGGCAGTGCCCTGGTACCAGGTCTCGCCGGGAGACCTCATTTGCGCCGGCACCGGAATGATGAATTGCGATTTCAGCAGGGTGCCGAACTGCCAGCCTTCGCTCAGGTGCTGCAATAGCGACTGGCTGCGGAACTGGGTCAACACGTAGATCGAGTAGATGCCCGAATTGATGAAGTTGCTGAGCACGAAGTCGATGATGCGATACTTGCCTCCGAACGGAACGGCCGGTTTGGCCCGTTCCTTGGTCAGCGGATAGAGCCGCGTTCCTTTGCCGCCGGCCAGCACGATGCCCAACACCCGTACGCGCATAGTCTTGACCAAAGCCCTATTTTTTCAGGCAAGTGCCGGGAATTGCAAGGCAAATCTGCGAGGCTGGCCCGCCGCCTAAAGTAATCCGCCGCTCCACCGATAGATTCATTGGCGTAACGCATTGGTTCAATGATTTCCATCATCGGGATTGTCCTCGTGTTTGGCGCCATCGCGGGTGGCTATGCGATGGAACACGGCAAGTTCCTGGTCTTGATGCAGCCGGCCGAGCTGCTCATCATCCTCGGGGCTGCCATCGGCACCCTCGTGGTGGCTAATCCGCTGCCCAGGCTGGTTCGCATCGGCAATGGAATCGTAGGGGTATTCAGCGGGGGAGCTTACACCAAGGCCTTTTACCTCAGCAACCTCAAGATGCTGTTCGAGCTTTACAACCACGCCCGCAAGGCGGGAACAGCCAAGATCGAAGAGGAGGTGGATAACCCGGAGAAAAGCCCGATTTTCAGCAAATACCCGGATTTCATGAAATCGCACCACGCGGTGGCGTTTCTTTGCGACACGCTGCGCATGGCGTGCTCTGGCGGCGTGGACCCGATGGACATCGACAACATGATGGAAGCCGATCTGGAAGTCCACCACAGGGAATCGGGCGAGCCGGTTTCCGCGCTCAGCACCATGGCGGATGCTCTGCCGGGGCTGGGAATCGTGGCGGCGGTGCTGGGCGTTGTCATCACCATGGGCTCGTTAGGAGGCCCCAAGGAAGAGATCGGCCACAAGGTAGCCTCGGCGCTGGTCGGCACGTTCCTGGGCATTCTGTTGTGTTACGGAGTCTTTGGCCCGCTGTCCTCGGCCATGCGCGGACAGATTGACGACGAAGCCAACTACTACAGTTTCCTGCGCATTGCCGCCCTGGCTTTCGTCAAGGGGATGAGCCCCATTTTGGCGGTGGAGTTGGCGCGCCGCTCGATCCCCTCCGAAGTGCGCCCGACGTTTAAAGAGATGGAAACCGCCTGCCGCAAGGGCAACCAGGTGGCCAGCAAGGCGGCGTGAGCTATGCCCGAAAAAGCCCCAGACGCCGTCAAAGCCCGGCCGATCATCGTGATCCGCCGAAAAGGCGCCGGGCACGACGGGCATCACGGCGGCGCCTGGAAAGTCGCCTATGCCGATTTCGTCACCGCCCTGATGTCGTTGTTCATCGTGCTTTGGCTGATGGGCGCCGACAAAGACGTGCAGAAGGCCATTAGCGCCTACTTCAACAACCCGAGCGGACCCGGCAAGCAGGTCGGTACGGCCTCTGCCGGATTGGGCAATTCGATCGAAGTCCCGAAGGACGATATGAGCAAGCTCCGCGAGAAGATCCAGGAGGCGCTGAAGGCGGTACCCAACTTCCGCAACCTGAAAGACCACGTGGAAATCACCATCACTTCCGACGGGCTGCGCATCGAGCTACTGGAGAATGAAGCCGGCATTTTTTTTGAGTCCGGCAACGCGGTTCCCACGGAGAACGGCAAACGGCTGCTGAGCACGCTGGCGCGCGAGCTGGGTAAACTACCCAACAGCATGCTGATCGAAGGCCACACCGATTCCAAACCGTACAGTGGCGACGCCGCGTACAGCAACTGGGAGCTTTCCGCCGACCGCGCCAACTCGGCCCGCAAGATTATGCAAGCCAATGGCCTGCGGGCGGACCAGGTAGGCCAGGTTCGGGGCTTCGCCGACCGCCAGTTGCGCCATCCGGAGGACCCGACGAACGCTTCGAATCGCAGAATCTCGGTGATTGTGCAATACCTGCCCTCCACGGCCGGGAGCAAAGGCGCCACCGACAAGCCAGATGCGGCGCCTGAAAGTGGAGGCGGAGGCGAAACCAGACCTGCCGGGGCCAGCGAGCCCCCAGGCAATCCGAAACCCGCAAAATAGCCGTCGGCACGCGCGGGACCGGCCGCTGAAAGATCGCTGTGCGGGGGCGCTATCCCATGCAGGCGAACATTTCGCGGTAGAACTCGGGGTGAGCGCGCCAGGATTGGGCGGTGACGAGATTGCCATCGCGCACAGCCGGCAAGGGGCTGAAAATGCCGCCGCTATGCTCCACTTCAATGCGCACGTTGGCGTGGCAGGTGACGGTGCGGCCCTTGGTGAGCCCGATCGCTGCCAGCACCTGGATGCCGTGGCCGATGGCGCCGACGCATTTGCCCTGCGCGGCGAAATCGCGCACCAGCTCGAGCACGTCGGGATCGTTGCGCAGATATTCCGGGGCGCGGCCGCCCGGGATCAGCAGAGCGGCAAACTCCTTGGCTGCAACCGCGGCAATGACCACGTCGGCATCGAGGCGAGGGCCGGGCCGTTCGACGTATGTCTCCCAGCCGGGCTCGGCATCGAAGAAGACCAGGTGCAGGGGTCTGCGCGATGGCGCCGCCACAACGGGCTCCCAGCGGGCTTCCAGGAAACGGTGGTAGGCATAGAGGGCTTCGTAGCCGTCTCCACCGTCGCCGGTGACGATCAGAACCTTTTTGCTCATGGGAGGCTCCGCTCCCGCCAGCATAGCAGCCCTGGAGCAGGGTGGCGCGCGCAGCGGCGGGAGATCGTTCTTCCGTGGTCTTTCAGGCTTAGTCGAAGCACGACACATCGACTGGCGACAAGAACCGATCGCCGATCCCACCTCGAATTTCAGGCGGCCGGGCCCGGAGCGAAGCCGCTCAGGAAAGGCAGGTCGCCTTCGACGAAATCGAGACGCCCGAGATCGCCGCGTGGTTCCCAGCGCATTTCGTGGAATATCAAATTCTGCGGCTCGCCGTGAAACCTGGTGACGCGGAAAAAAATTAGGGTAATCGGGTCCTTGCCGGGATAGGTGTACTCGTAGCGCGCGATCTCCTCACCCGCAGCCCGGCGAATCCCCAGCTCCTCTTCGAGCTCGCGCGCCAAGGCCTCGGGCGGCGATTCGCCGGGTTCCACTTTGCCGCCCGGAAACTCCCACTGCAGCGGATGCGCCTGCCGGGGCTGCCGGCGGCCAATCAGCACCCGCCCGTCGCGTTCCAGAATCGCCGCTACCACTTGGGTCATGCCAATATTGGAACATACCCGGGGGCTTGGTCCGGCCGCGCCGGGCAGCACTGCGCCGCGCGGCGCGCATCGATGGCTGCAATCCTGTAGCCTGAGAAGGGCGGTAGCTTCCCCCGGTTATGAACCAGGTTTTCTTGCAGCAGACAATCGAACAAGCGACGGAGAGCGTGCGCCGTGGAGGCGGGCCGTTCGCGGCGCTGGTGGCGAAGGATGGTGCGGTGATCGCGTCCGGTACCAACCGCGTCACTGCGGCCAATGACCCCACGGCGCACGCCGAGATGGTGGCGATCCGCGAGGCGTGCCGCGCACTCGGCACCTTTCAGCTCACCGGCTGCGACGTCTATTGTTCCTGCGAACCTTGCCCAATGTGCCTCGGCGCGCTGTACTGGGCGCGGCCCGCGCGCATCTTCTTCGGCGCCACTGCCGCGGACGCAGCCGCGGCCGGCTTCGACGACTCGTTTATTTACCACCAGCTCTCCTTACCCCATGCCGGGCGCGCTATCCCGATGATTCACGTGACGGACCAGTCCGCCAAGCGCCCATTTGAAGAATGGGCGGCCCGGCCGGACAAAGTACGCTACTAGACGGAGCGGCATCCGGCACGCGGTTTTGAAAGCGGGATTCGGCCAGAATCTGGCCCAAAACAAGGGCTAACTTCTTTGTTTGCGTTAGACTTTGGCCAGGTTTTGGCCAAATCTCATCGAACGCTGACACAAACAAGCCGTGCCGCGAGCGTTGCTATGATGAAAGCTATGAGGTTTTTGCACAAATTTCTCCTGATTGCGCCAGCTGCTTGCCTGCTGGCGCAGACCCCGCCGGCCCCGACGCCGGCCCCCACGACCGCTCCGGCTGCCGCCCCGGCCGCCCCGAAACTCGCGACGCCGGTTCCCCCCGGAATACTCGCGCCCAGGCCCGCACCGCCGGCGCCGGCGACGGTGCCTCCGGACCGCGTGGTTCTCAAGGCTGGCTCCGTGACCCTCACGGCCGCGCAGTTCGACGATCTGATCGACGGGCTTCCTGACAATGTCAAGGCGATGGCGCGCGGCCCGCGCCGCAAGCAGTTTGCCGACTTCCTGGTCCGGGCGTACATTCTGTCCGCGGAAGCCAAGCGCCGTAAGCTCGATGAAACCCACGCCTACATCGTCCAGTCCACGCTCAACGACGACCAGGTGCTGGCCGCTCTGGTCACCGATCAAATCAATTCGGAAACCAAGGTTGACGAAGCCGAGGCCCGCAAATACTACGACGAGCACAAGGAAAACTACGAAGAAGTCACCGCGCGCCACATCCTGATCCGTGCGAAAGGCGCCCCTATGCCGGTCAAGCCGGGGGCCAAGGAACTGACCGACCAAGAGGCTCTGGCCAAGGCCAATGACGTGCGCAAGCGCATCCTGGCAGGCGAAGATTTTGCCACGCTCGCCAAGACGGAATCGGACGATACAACGAGTTCCAACGGCGGGTTGCTGCCGGCATTTTCACACGGACGAATGATGCCATCGTTCGAGCAGGCGGCTTTCAAGCTGAAGCCGGGCGAGGTGAGCGAGCCGGTGAAGACTCCGTACGGATACCACATCATCAAGGTCGAAGGGCATACCACGAAGAGTTTCGAAGAAGTTCGCGCGCAGATCGACAAGACGCTGGATCAGCAGAAAGCGCAGAAGATCCTGGAAGACATGACCAAGGGCGCGTTCTACGATCCGGAATTCTTCGGCCTGCCGGCTGAAACGCCGAAGGCGCCTGCCCCGCCGAGTCCGGCTGCCCCGCCGGCTGTCACGCCGGCTCCGGCGAAGAAGTAAGGTGCGGACGCGGAGACTGGAAATCTCCTGCCCGCAGTGCGGTTCGGCGGAGGTGGCTTACACTTGCACGCCGAACTGCTGTTTCAATCATGTGTGCGCCGGCTGCGGAACCACATTCGAGCCGGTCACGAGAGCGACGGGTCGCACGTTGGCCGGCATCGTTCCGCCTGACCCGCTGCCCGAGGCCTCCGACCCAACCGTGGCCTGCGCGCGGTGCGAATCCACCGAGGTGTATCTAACCGCCGAAAACGCCGCCGTGTGCGCCCGATGCGGCGCCGTGCTGGAAGTGGAGCTGACGGAAATCCATCCGGGGTAGTGAGGCGGCATGGCAGGAACGGTGCTGCTGTGCGGTGCGGGCTGGTGGCACGCTCCCGGAGCGGCTGCCGGCAATCAAGGTCGAGCCGGGCCGGGCATGCCCGGCCCCTACAGTTTTTGGAGGGCCTCGATCAGGGCGGGCACCACCTGGAACAGATCGCCTACGATGCCATAATCGGCAACCTCGAAAATCGGGGCCTCGGCGTCCTTGTTGATGGCGACCACGGTGCGCGCGCCCTTCATGCCCACCAGGTGCTGGATGGCTCCGGAGATGCCGATGGCCATGTACATTTTCGGGGCGACGGTCTGGCCGGAGCTGCCCACCTGGCGTTCCATGGGAAGCCAGCCCGCGTCGCAGATGGGCCGCGAGGCGGCCAGCTCGGCCCCCAGCGCCTGCGCCAGTTTCTCGATCAGGGGAATGTTGTCGGCTTCCTTGATGCCGCGGCCGACCGAGACGATCAGCTCCGCCGCGCCGAGGTCCACCGCGCGCTGCGATTCGCGGAAGGGTTCGAGAGGCCTGGTGCGAATCTCGGCTGGCGCGAGGCTGGGTGTGACGAACTCGACTGCGGCGCTGCCCTCCAGAATGCGGTCAGCGCGGTACGCGCCAGCCTGCAAGGACGCCAGGTAAGGCACCTCCCCCGCGAATCGCACGTCCGCATTCACTTTACCCTGGAAGAGCTGACGTACCAGCGTCAGAACGCCGCTTTCGACGCGGTGCGATATTACGTCGCTCACCGCCACGCGGCCGAGCCTGGTTGCCAGTTTCGGAAGAAAGTCCCGAACCTGATAAGTGTGCGGAAACAGCACGATGTCAGGTTTGAAAACATCTATGTGCGCCTTCAACGCCAGCGTGTAAGCATCCGGCGTGTAATCCTTCAGCAGCTCGTGCTCGAACGCATAAACGGTTTCGAGTTGCTTGGTTGCCAGCTCGTTCGCCAGCGCGCTGATGTCTTGGCCCAATACGGCCGCTGAGGCGGTGGTCCGCAGTTCCCGGGCGATTTGTTGCGCCGCGGCCAGGGTCTCGAAAGACATGCGATGCCACTGGCCCGCGCGCTGTTCCAGGACCGCCAGAACGCTTCCTTCGCTCATATCACGCGCGCCTCGAATCGCAGCTTCTCCACCAGTTGCGCTGCGGCCTGTTTGGGATCGCCTTCGAACAATTGCGTGTGCTTGGTGCGCTCCGGCAGATACAGGCGTTGGAGAACGATGCTGGGTGGAATTGGCGTAATGCCCATACTGGCGGACGTCACACGGCGGACTTCCTTAGACTTGGCCTTTTTGATGCCCATCAAGGTGGCGTAGCGCAGCTTGCTGATGCCGGATTGGACGGCGAGCAGGGCCGGCAGGGGCATCTCGATATGCTGGAACCAGCCGTCTTCAAGCTCGCGCTTGACGCGGATGGCGCCTTCGCGCGCTTCCACTTCCATGATGATGGTGGCGTGCGGGAGGCCGAGGAGTTCGGCCAGAATGACGCCGGTCTGGCCGTAACCGAGATCGTCGGATTGCAGGCCGGTGAGAATCAGGTCGGGCGATTCGCTCTTCACCGCGGCGGCGAGCAGGCGGGCGCAGGCGAGCGGATCTAGCGCGCTCACATCCTCCTCGACATGAATGGCGCGGTCGGCGCCCTTGGCCAGCGCTTCGCGGATGGCTTGGCCGGCGCGCTCAGGACCGGCGCACAGGGCGACGACCTCTCCACCGTGCTTTTCCTTAAGCTGCAGCCCGGCCTCCAGTGCGTAGGCATCGGGCTCATTGATTTCGTAAGCCAGGTCGGCTTCTTCGATCCATTGGCCCTAGGCGGCGATGCGCAATTGCGAATCGCGCGCCGGAACCTGCTTGATGGCGACGATGATTTTCATAGGAATGTGCCATCAGAAGCCGTGAAAGAATCATGGCCCCTGATAAACACAGATGAACACAGATCGAAAACAAAAGTCCTATCGGTGTTCATCTGTGTTTATCAGTGGCTCGAAATGGTTTCTTCACCTACCCAGAATACCGCTTAAAGATGAGGCAGCCGTTGGTGCCGCCGAAACCGAAGCTATTGGAGAGCGCGTAATCGATCTTCATCGGCCGGGCGTGGTTGGGAACGTAATCCAGATCGCAATCGGCGTCCGGATGCTCATGATTGATCGTCGGCGGCGCCACCTGATCGCGCAGTGCCAGCACGCTGATGCCGGCCTCGAGCCCGCCGGATCCGCCCAGCAGGTGGCCGGTCATGGATTTGGTGGAGCTGACGGCCACTTTGTAAGCGTGGTCGCCGAAGGCGCGCTTGATGGCCGCGGTTTCGGCGCGGTCGCCGACCTCGGTGGAAGTGCCATGAGCGTTGATGTAGTCCACCTGCTCGGGGGTGATCGCGGCGTCGCGCAGCGCATTGCGCATCACGCGGTAGGCACCATCGCCATCGGGCGACGGCGCGGTGACATGAAAGGCGTCGGCGCTCATGCCGTAGCCGACGATCTCGGCCAGGATACGGGCGGACCGGCGGCGGGCAAATTCCAATTCCTCGAGCACCAGGATGCCGGCGCCTTCGCCCACCACGAAGCCGTCCCGGTCCCGGTCCCAGGGGCGCGACGCGCGTTCCGGTTCGTCGTTGCGCGTGGAAAGCGCGCGCATGGCGGCGAAACCGCCGATGCTCATGGGAGTGACCGCACCCTCCGTGCCGCCGCAGATCATGGCGTCGGCGTCGCCACGCTGGATCATGCGGAAAGAATCGCCGATCGAATGGGAGCTGGTGGTACACGCAGTGGCGGTGGCGGAATTGGGTCCCTTGGCGCCGGTCCGGATCGAGACATAGCCCGAAGCGAGATTGACGATGGTGGCGGGAATGAAAAACGGGGAAATGCGGCGCGGGCCGTGCTCCAAAAGGGTCTGGTGCTCGCGCTCGATGACTTCGAATCCACCAATGCCGCTGCCGATGTAGACGCCCACCATTTCTTCGGTCTCCGGCGTCACCTTCAGGCCGGAGTGGGCGAGCGCGCAGTCCGAGGCCGCGATGGCGAACTGGATGAAGCGCCCCATCTTCTTGATTTCTTTTTTCTCGATGTACCGCGCCGGATCGAATCCTTTGACTTCTCCAGCGATGCGGCAGGAAAAGGCCGACGCATCGAACTGCGTGATGGGGCCAATGCCGCATTTGCCGGCGCGAATGGCGGCCCAGGAGTCCTCGGTTCCGATGGCTAGCGGCGTCACCAATCCCACGCCGGTCACTACCACTCTTCTCGTCAAGTCTGGCCTCCCTGAGAAAAGTGGCTACTTCTTGGCAGTCTTGTTCTCGATGTAGTCAACGGCGTCCTTGACAGTTGTGATCTTCTCGGCGTCCTCGTCGGGGATCTCAAGCTCGAAGGCCTCTTCGAAGGCCATCACGAGTTCGACGATGTCCAGCGAATCCGCGCCCAAGTCGTCAACGAACGACGCGGTACTGTCGACCTGGCTCTCGTCGACGCCCAACTGCTCGACGATAATCTGCTTCACCTTCTGCTCTACTAATGCCATGCACTCCTCCTGGGATATGCGAACGCGTTGATTTTAGCTGCCTTTGCGGAGACTTCGCAAGTGATAGGCCGATAAGACGGCCGGGCCCCATGCAGCCTTGCTCATGGGCAAAACCGGAAACTTCATTCTGGCACATTTCGCACGGGAACTTTCAGCCGGTCGTGGTGTCCATTTCAGCATGGATCGGGAACAGGCGGAAGCGGCCGTTCCGGCGCTCGAAGCTCGGTCACTGACCAAGCGGTACGGCGGCTTCCGGGCGGTACGGGAGGTGAGCTTCTCCATCCGGCCGGGCGAGCTGCTGGGGGTGGTGGGGCCGAACGGCGCCGGTAAGAGCACTATCGTCAGAATGTTGACCGGGCTGACCGAGCCGACCGCCGGCAGCGTGCTGTTTCGCGGTCAGCCAATCGCCAGCGATTTGGGGGACTACAAACGCAACCTTGGCTATGTGCCGGAAACGCCGGACCTCTACGGTTTTCTCACCGGCTGGGAGCGTGGCGAATGCTCGCGGCGACGCTCGGCCATCGGCGGCCCTGCTCGAAGGCCCGCTGATTGCGGTTTATTTACTGGCTCTGGCGCTGCGCCTGGCATTTGAGATGCCGGCGGTTCTGTCGGCAAACTGGATCTACCGTTCCTTGCTGGATCCGCTCGCCAATCAGAGCCTCGGCGTGGCGCGTCGCGTGATGCTGGCGTTTCTGGTCCCGGCTGTGCTGCTGCCATCGGCCGCGTACGTCTGGTGGAAGTGGGGTTGGGCCGCGTCGCTGCTCGAGATCGCCTGCCTGCTGTGCCTGTCCGCGTGCCTGACGGAAATCCTGCTGTCCGGTTACCGGAAGGTTCCGCTGACGTGTCCCATGCCCGGCATCCGCCAGAACTTCCTGGTGCTGTGCATCACGCAATTCCTGGCGTTCGAAGCGTTCACCCAGATTGGCGCCGGGTTCGAGCGTTGGATCTTCGACCGTCCGCAGCGCTTCGTTTGGCTGCCGGGGCTGATGCTGACAGCGTGGGCATGGCGGCGGCAGAGGCAGCGCCAGGCGCTGGAGGCGGGGGAAGCCGAGTTAGGAATCACGTTCGAAAGTGCGCCGCCGCCCGATGTGGTGCGGTTGAACATTTTGAGCGGTGGCTGAAATCCACCAGCGGCGGTGCAATAGGGCCAGCCAACGCCAGGCTGAAGCCTTTGCGATCCAAACACTTGCATTTGGTGAAACAGATGCAATGGGTAGGTGCGTCGAAAGCGATGAGGGACCTAGTATGGAACGCATCTCGCAAATTGCCATAGTTTTCGCGACCGCAGCCAGCCTCGCGTTGGCGCAAACCCCGGAATGGCGTCACATGGGCGATCCGGCGCCGGCGCCGGCCGGACAACAGGCGCAAGCGCAGGACCAGACGATGCCCGCGGCGCCGGCCCAGCAGCCAAACCCGGAGCCGGTGGCGCAGCCCGATCCGGAGGGGCAGCCAGCCACGGCTCCGGCTCCGATGCCGCAGGTGGCGCATAGCAACCGCCCCGCATATGGCCTGCCGGCGGAATTGACGGTCAAACCGGGCACATATATTTCGGCGCGCATCAATCAGGCGCTCTCGACCGCACACAACCAGGTGGGCGATCCGTTCACGGCTACGATGATGCAGCCGCTGGTGGTGAACGGGGTGGTGGTGGCGCATCGCGGCCAGACGGTTTACGGCCGCGTCGCGGAAGTGGAAAAGCAGCACTCCGATGAGCCGTCGCGGCTCAGACTGGAGCTGACCAGCTTCACTCTGGCCGATGGAACGCAGGTGGCGGCCCAAACGCAGTTGGTGACGCGCCAGGGCGGCACCACGCCGGCCGGCGTGCAAGCCGGAACCGTGGCGGGGACGACGGTAGCGGGCGCGGCGGTCGGAGGCGCGGCGGCTTGGGGCACGGGCGCGGCCATCGGAGCGGGCGCGGGAGCGGCGGCCGGACTTGTAGGCGTGCTGCTCACCCGCAACCATCCCACAGTGATTTATCCGGAAACGGCACTGACCTTCCAGGTGACAGCTCCGGTCACGATATCGACCACGCGCGCACCGCAGGCGTTTCGCTATGTCGGACCCGACGATTACGAGCGCCCCGCGCTGCAGATGTCCGCTGGGCCGCGGCGCATGGCTCCTCCCGCATACTACTATGGCCCGGGCTACGGGTATCCGTATCCGTCTTACTACGGCTATTCGTACCCCTATGGGTATCCCTATTGGGGCCCGCAATGGGGCTTCGGCGCGATCATTCTCGGCGGTCGCGGTTGGGGGGGCTGGGGCCGCTGGCGCTGATCCCGCAGGGCGCCAGGATGCCAGCGTAACACATCCTCGCAGGACCTGCCCGTCACGGAGAATTATCCAATGCAAGATGAGCATGAACCGGGCGACGTGGCCGGGGCGGTTTCCAATGCAAGATGAGCATGAAAGAGGGAAGAATGGGGTAGGCGTGGCCCGGCCGGGTGCAAGTGCGC
>Ga0187852_1001532_pt1 | contig 21289 bp, 19 predicted proteins | sample June2016WEW_6_40_FD_134511 | JGI IMG/M metagenome (GOLD analysis project Ga0187852, IMG submission 134511) | Peatland microbial communities from SPRUCE experiment site at the Marcell Experimental Forest, Minnesota, USA - June2016WEW_6_40 | ecosystem: Environmental > Terrestrial > Soil > Wetlands...
AGCAGCAATTCATACAGCCGGTCGCAGCCGGGGGATTGATCGAACAGTGGATCGAGCAGTTTGCGCGCCTCCGCCGTGCGTCCGGTTTTGGCCAGCGCCGAGGCGGCGTAGTAGCCGACCGGCACAGTGACGTGCTGGTGGGAATAACTCGGAACCAATTCTTCCAGGTCGGCATACCGGGGGTTCAAATCAGCCAGGTCTTTTCCGCCCCAGTACGATGCATCATCAAATAATTTCAGCACGTCAGCATCCCGTCCGGCGCGGTGGTACAGCCGGGCAAGGGCTGTCAGAATCGGGGTGGCGGGAGTGGAGCGTCCTTCATAACCGTACGTTCGCGGGTTTGCCTTTTTCGAGACGGCATTGGACAAGGCTGTGGCCAGAACCGCTTCTGCCTCCGGTCCCCGGTTAAGATCGTCCAAAAGCATCGCCAGCGACGGCGCGGTGGCGTTTCCCCATGGAGAATAATCTTGTTCATCCTGTTTTTGAACAGCCGCCTTGGCGGTGGCGATGCCTTCCTCCAGCCATTCGGGACGGTTGAGGAGGTGGCCGATTCGCGCCAGCTTCAACGCCAAATCGCCACGGTCTTCACGTCCATAGCGTCCCGGTGACGCCGTTGATTGTTCGTTGGTTTGAAGCAACCGGCGAAGTTCGGTCACACCGGCCTCGACTTCGTCGTTGGCGAGCAGCGCCTGATACAACAATTGTTGCAGATGCAGCCGTTGGCCCTTGGTCAGGCCGGGCTTGGAAATGGCCGTCTGGACCAGTTTGACCATTTCCGCAGTTTGACCCGCGTGCGCCGCCACCTGCACATACTCTTCCCAAAAAGGCAGATCTGGATTTTGCTGCAACAGTTCATGGAAAAAACCATTGAGCTGGCCGACGAAACCGGCGCGTTCCATCTGCCGGATGACTTCATTTGGAAAGTAAGCGTCGTTTTCCTTCTCAAACTGTCTGGCCACCGCCACGGCATCAGACGTGCGCTCTTGGGCAATCAGGCCAAGCAGATAATAAATCCGTGCGCTCTGCTTTTCATTGTCGCCAAAAGCATCGGTCGGAAGCGACACTGAAGGCATGTCGGAAACGGTCGCCGGAGGTTCATTGGTTTCGGGTTTGGCAAAGCGTTTTTCCATTGCTTCATACAGGTCCACCGACTCCAGCGAATTGACCAGCGACCACTGCGGTGTTTTCAATTCACTGATCAATTCCAGCGCCAGTTTCTGCGCGAGCTTGTCGGTGGCTGTGCCGGCATCAATATTTAGTTGGGCCGTGGATTTGACCAGGGCACGCCGGAGAAATGCTTCGGCTTTTTCCGGTCCGACCAGCGGAACGAGGTCCGGGACTTGAAGGTTGGATTGATAACGATAGCCTTCCTCGGATTGCTGGGCCGCCAGTTTCCGGTCCAACGTCTGCAACACGACATCGGGATTGTCCATTGCGGCCATGAGGGAACTGCTTAGTTCCTCAAACAGTGAATTGTAAAAGTATGCCTGCCGGGTTTTGGCCTTGGCGGCGAGGGCTTCCAGGGCAGCGATGTCTTCCCGCCGCTTGGTCGTGTCACCCAAAAGGGTGTGCGCCAGCAGCCGCAAGCCAAGCCCCTGCAACGTCTGTGCGCCTTCGCCCGCCGGGCGCGCTTCAATGGCCTTGGCCAGTTCCGCCCAACTCGCGGGTGGCGGCAGCGCCTCGACCAATTCCTCCGGTTGAATGGGATGGGACATTCCGCCCTGTTGGCCGTAATTGGCAGGCGTTTCCTCCAGTTGCAGCAGGCGATCCGCCAGCGCCAGCCATTGTTTCGCTGCTTCGGTCGGCGCCAAGCTGGCGGACTGTTGCTTGAAAGCCTTTAAATCCGAGCGCAGTTGTGCCGCCGGAGAGGGTTTTTCCTCCTTTGATTTCGGTTGGTTGCTGCCTTCAGCCGCCTGGCGAAGAATGGCATCGGCACCCTGATAGTTGGTTGCCGGCGCCGCTTCCGCCGTTATGGTCCAAGCCCAAAGGCCCGCCACGCACAACGCGACACTGGCTCCGATTCTGCGGCGAATTTTGATGCTCATAAGTGTTCCATTTGTGGGTTGTAATTGAACGTGTCAAATCCTTATAGCTCCTGGAGAAATGACTTTCAACCCAGATTTGCAGGATGCCGGCGATCCGCGCGCCACGCCTGCCGGTGATGACGGCGCTGAAGGCGGTGTGATGGCAATTTGATTGTAGGAGCCGACGTGAGGCTCTGACTGAATTCCGAATACCGAAGCCCGAAAGCCGAAAGAAATCCGAATGCCAAAAGCCGAAATGACCCAACCAGAGGTTAATCATCTTGCCTTCGGTTTTCGAAATTCGGGCTTCTTTCGGAATTCGGATTTCGAGCTTCGGATTTAAAAGTCGTGAGCTTTCTCGGCTCCTACAAGAAAAGCTCGTTACTCCCTCACCGTTGCCGTCAACTGCGTCTTGAACGCGTCCACGACTTTGGCGTGGGCGGCGTTCACCTCGGCGTCGGTCAGCGTCTTGTCCACAGCCCGATAGGTGAACGCATAGGCCAGGCTCTTCTGTCCTTCCGGCACATGCTTGCCGCGGAATACGTCGAACAATTCCACCGCTTCCAGGTTCGCCGGTTTGGTCTGCTTCACCACCTGCAAAACCGCGTCGTGCGTTGTGGCTTCCGGCACAATCATCGCCACGTCCCGGCGGATGGACGGGAATTGCGGCAAGGGCTTGAATGACTTGGCCGGATTCCGCCGTGCCAGCAGCAAATCCAGATTCAATTCCGCCAGCAGCACGGCGTCGCGCAAATCGTATTTCTTTGCGAGCGCGGGCAACAACTGGCCGAATTCGCCGAGCGTTTGCTTGCCGAGTTGAATCGTGGCCGATTCGAGAAATCCCGATTTATCGGGAACCGCCCGGCGCGCAAACGTCATTCCGCGCAAACCGAATTGCTCGAAAAATTCCTCCAGCACGCCCTTCAAATCGCAGGCGTCAAATTTCGCGTCGCGTTCGTTGCCGCTCCAGAAGGGCAGGGCACGCTGGCCGGTAAGGGCGATGGCCACGCGGCGTTCTTCGCGTGGAGCACGGACAGCTTTGTCCGCGTGTTCCGGCGTTGGTTTGTTCTCGCGGACATGGCTGTCCGCGCTCCTGTCCGATGTGAACACCCGCCCGACTTCAAACAACGCCACATCGTAATTTTTGCGGCTGACGTTGTGCCGCAATGAATGAATCAGGCCGGGCAACAAACTCGGACGCAGCACGTCCATGTCCGAACTCAACGGATTTGCCAGCGCCACTGCTTCCGCACTCGACACTCGACACCCTGGCGCGCCGGAACCAGACGAAGGCGGCTCGACACTCGACACGAGCGTTTGCCCCTGCGCTTCATTCAAGCCCAGCCCGCTCAAAATCCGCCGTGCTTCGGCAATATGATTATGAACGGCGTCGAATGCGTTTGCGCCAAACGCGCCGCGTGGTGATGTTGCCGGAATTTTTTCAACGCCATGCAGGCGGGCGACTTCCTCAATCAAATCCGCCTCGCGTTTCAGGTCCACGCGGAACGTCGGGATTTGAAACGTCACCGGTTCCGGCGCGGCGTCTGCGCCGACCGGCCGCGCCTTGTGACCGGCGGTTTTCAAGCCAAGCTGGCCGAGGTAAAACTCAATTTCTTCAGGCCGAAGCTCGATGCCGAGCAACTCGTTCACTTTGTGATGCCGCAGCGTGATTTGCTTCAGTTCGACCGGTTTCGGGTAGGCGTCCACGATGCCTTCGGCGAGCTGGCCGCCGGCGGTTTCGAGAATCAATTGCGCGCAACGCGCGCTGGCCCAGTCGTTGATGTCAATGTCCGCGCCGCGCTCGAAACGATAGCTCGCGTCGGTGCGCAGTCCCAGCGTCTTGCTCGTGCGTCGGATGTTCGTGGGCGAGAAATACGCGCTCTCGATCAACACGTCCGCGGTGTCGTCCTTGATCTCGGAATTCTGCCCGCCCATGACACCGGCCAGCGCGATGCCTTTTTCTTCGTCGGCAATGAGGAGGTTTTCGGTGCTGAGCTTGTGTTTCTGGCCGTCGAGCGTGATGAACTCCTCACCGGCCTTCGCGCGGCGGACAACGATTGTAGCGCAGGCGTCTCGCCTGCTCTGACCAGCCGGGACGGCTGGGCTACTTTGAAGAAGATGGTAATCAAACGCGTGCAGCGGCTGGCCGATTTCGAGCATCACGTAATTCGTCACGTCCACGACGTTGTTGATGCTGCGGATGCCGACTTTTTCCAAGGTGGTTCGGAGCCAGTCCGGGCTGGGGCCGATTTTCACGCCTTTGACGATGCGGGCGGTGTAACGAGGGCAAAGATCAGGATCGTCCAGACGGACGGAGACCAAATTACTGGTAGGGACGCGCTGCTGCGCGTCCTTTGAAGATGGGGCTGCGGAGCACCGCAGCCCTACCGAATTAACATCCGGAATTTTCAGCTTGTTCCCCGTCACCGCCGCAATTTCTCGCGCGATGCCGATGACGCTGTTCCAATCCGAACGGTTGGGCGTGATTTCGAGATCGAACACCACGTCGCCACCGGTGCGGCCGAGATATTCGGCGAACGGCTGGCCGACCTTGGCGTCCGGCGGCAGGATGAGCAGGCCCTCCACCTGGCCGGGCAGGCCGAGTTCCTGCGGCGAACACATCATGCCGTGGCTGGTAATGCCGAATACCTTTCGTTCCTTGATGACGAACGGTTCCTTGTCGCCCGGCTTCAGCGGCAGGGCGAAGTTTGGCAGGATGAGCGGCACCTTGTCGCCCGGCTTGTGGTTCTGCGCACCGCAAATGATGACGCGTTCGCCCTTGCCGTCATTGACCTTGCAGACGGAGAGCTTGTCCGAGCCGGGCACGGGATCGCGCGTGAGGATTTGGGCGACAACAATGCCGTCGAACTCGCCGCCGGTTTTGTGGACGCCTTCGACTTCGAGACCGAGCATGGTGAGCCGCTCCGCCAGTTGTTCGGGCGACCAGTCGAAATCAACGTATTGTTTGAGCCAGTTAAGGGTGATTTTCATTTAAGCGATTATTTTGATCATTGTGCCAGAAGTTCTTTTAAACGGCGAAATTTCTTCTCAAAAAAATCAATAGCACCTTGCTGTGTGACGATTCGCTTGCCGACATAAATTGCAGAATCGAAATCAGGGGGTGGTAAAGAATGACAAGGTATCAATGCCAACACTTGATGATTGACCATGTCTTGTCGGACTTTTTGTCTGTCAACAACATTCACCAATTCTATTTGAAAGCCGCATTTATTGAGAATGTCTCGGTATGATTCGGCTTGATTGAGAATTTCTACAAGATTGGAAACATCCATTTGTTTTAAGACATCGCCGAATCGTTGGAATTCGTGTCGTGAAAGGAAGCGGTTTAATTTTTGCTCGGGAGATTCAGGATTCCAATATTGTGTAGATGCTATTCTTGTGATTTTGACTCCATCTTTCGTCGTTTCTTCCATTCCACGACCGAATGGCGCGCCGATTTGAAAAGATGGAACCAACCCATACTTTTCTTTCCAGCTATCAAGAATTGGTCTGGCGACACATTTTAATAAATTCCTATAACACAACCCAAAGTGTCTTACTGCCATTCGAAACGAATATTCAAAAAAAGCATATTCCAGTTCTTTTGCATAACGTTCAAAATCTACACGATCGAAATGTTTTGGATTCCGCCGTTTTTGCGCAATATTGTTGTGAGCGAAAACAGCATTCAACCAGAGATCAACCAATTGTTTAGTGGTGAAATTGCTTGTGTGAGCTACGGGCGCATTTTCAGTTTGCTGGTGCTGTTGCCGAATCATTGGAACCCACATTTTTACACACCATTCCTCACATTCGTATTTATTTATAATTTTCAACACCCTATAAAAGTTTGATGCCTCGTCATTAAGCCAGATTCGCCGAAAACTCACCAATGCGGAGCGGAAGTGAAAGCGATCACCGAAAGCGCAGTAATAATTTTTCCCATTATGCCCAAGAGTCAATTTTTCATCCGGGCCAAAAAAGGGCTCCTGTTGAAGCTCCTCTGCGGCTTCAATGAATGCGGCCAGCGAATCGACTTCAACCTTTGTTGGCTTGGTCAGCCTGCTACTCATCTCGAAGGTGAATTAAAATTGTTTCAAAAACCGCTGTCGTTTTCGTAAAAGAGGCGGATGTCGTTGATACCGCCAAGCTCCGCTAGGAGCGGCATCTTTGTAGCCAACACGCCACCTGCCAGCCAAGCCCCGTCGGGGCGGCATATTCCGCCAACCATAAATATTTGACCGGCGTTATTCATTCGTTTTCGATGTCGCTCCTGACGGAGCTTAAAAATTTATTTGGTTTCGGTTCTACAAAGATTTTGCTCCTAACGGAGCTTCCCTGATTTGCGCGGGCACGCACGGCGCACGCTGTTTCTGGAATACGCTTTCGGATTCTCGCTATAACGGCCATGTTGAACGCCGATGGCATAGGCTTCGTAACATGCCGCGCAAAACTTTCGTTTAGAATCTCCAGCCTTTCGAACCGACACCGGCACCGTCTTTATGGCTTCGCTTTCGCAGAGATAATTGTCGCAGTACTCTGTTTCTGACCCGTCAAGCGCATCGAATCTATCGGACACAGCATTGGTTGAATGATTTGTTTTCATACCTTTTAACATTGTTTCAAACACCGCATGTCGTTTTCGGAAATCTATTTGTCATAAAAATGAACCTCGCCGGTGGACAGATCGTACATGCCGCCGACCAGGCCGATCTGGCCGTTATCCAGCATCTCGCGCAGGATAGGGCTGCGTTCGCGGATTTGTTGCATGACCAACTGCACGTTCATCTCGGATACCTTGTCCACAAATTGAAGGTTCTTTGAATTGCGCGGCTGGCCGTCGGCGGGGACGTGTTCGATGGCCGGTTTGATTTTGGCGAGCAGGCCGGTGAGGTTGCCCAGTTCCACGTCGTCCACGGCGCCCTTGATGGCGCCGCAATTGGAATGGCCGATGACGGCAATCAATTTTGTACCCGAAACCTTGCAGGCAAATTCCATGCTGCCGAGGATGTCGTCATTCAGCACGTTGCCGGCGACGCGCGCGCTGAAAATGTCGCCGATGCCCTGGTCCAAAACAATTTCGATGGGCTGGCGCGAGTCCAGACAGCTCAGGACCACGGCAAAGGGATACTGGCCGGAAGCGGTCGCTTTGACGTCCGCCGGCTGATTGCGAACCAGCGGATGGCCGGCAACAAACCGGGCATTGCCCGCCTTCAATGCCGCAAGCGCCGATTGCGGCGTCATTGCCGCCTGCGATTCCCTGGTGGGTGGGGCCACCGCGGCCCCGGCGGGGCAAGCCATTCCCGACATCGGGCAAGTCTTTGCCGACATCGAGCAGCAGGTTTGTTTGGGGGAATGACAACCCGTCGCGAGCAACAGTGCCGTGGCCAGACCGGCAAACAACGAGAGACGATTCAATGGGGTCATCATAAATTTAGCTGCGGAGCAGCGATAGATAGTAGCCCACGGTGCAAACCGTGGGTAATCGGAAAAAACCGGCAAAGCCCTGAAAGGGCGAAAGAAAATTTCCCGTCAACGAGTCGGTGTTTTCTGCCGCTCCTACGGAGCTCGTTCCAAAAAACATGCCCAACCCACAGCTCGTGCTGTGGGCTACTTTCTTCCGCCACTCCGTGGCTGCCATTTTTTTACCGACGTTGCTCATTCGTTTTCGATGTCGCTCCTGACGGAGCTTTTTCATTTTTTGTTTCGTTCTACAAAGATTTCGCTCCTAACGGAGCTTCGGCATCGGCGGTATCCGAACCGGCTTGCTGGATTTCAAAAACGGAAACGGTTCGTGAATCCGTTTCCAAACTTCTTCCAAGCTTGACCGCTGTTGTTTTCGGTTTTCATGCCATCGCTCATGGATCGGCAGCCAATCTTTGAGATGAATCGCGGTTTCGCCTTTTTTGTAAAAAATCCATACCTGAAAGCGTTCCGCCAGCAGTTTCAAACCGGCAAGAAATTCTGCGGATGGTTTTCCCCAATCGCGCCGTTGCTTTTTCGCAGCGGCATAAAGTTTTTTCACCGCGCGTTCATAACTGTCCGGCTTGCGCGCGACAATTCGTTCCCACAATTCATGTTCAATGCCAGAATACCAACCAGCGCAAAAAGAATCTTCGCTGTAATTGCTGATGGCTTGAGCAAGAACAGCGGCGATTGCGATTTGTTCATTCGTCAAACGCCGCCCGCGATGATATTTGATTTTTTGCCGCCACATAAAAATTAAAACTGTTTTAAGAACCGCACGTCGTTTTCGTAAAAAAGCCGGATGTCGTTGATGCCGTAACGAATCATCGCGATGCGTTCGATGCCGAAACCGAACGCCCAGCCGGTCCAGATTTCGGGGTCGTAGCCGACGTTCTCAAAGACCGCCGGATGCACCATGCCGCAACCGGCGATTTCCAGCCAGTCCTTGCCGAGCTTCTTCACGAGCGCGTTGCTGAAATCAATCTCGAAGCTTGGCTCGGTGTAGCTGAAATAGTGCGGACGGAAACGAATCTTCACGTCGCTGCCAAGCAGTTCCTTGAAGACGAATTCGACCGTGCCCTTGAGGTCGCCGACGGTGACGCCTTTGTCCACGTAAAGCCCTTCGATCTGCTGGAAGGTCGGGTTGTGGGTGGCGTCGGCGTTGTCGCGGCGATACACGCGTCCCGGCACAATGATGCGCACGGGCGGCGGCTGCGATTTCATCACGCGGATTTGGACCGAGCTGGTGTGGGTGCGGAGCAAAAGTGATTTACGCTCGCCCTCACCCCGGCCCTCTCCCCCGGGAGAGGGGGAATTATCCTCCGATCCACTTGCAAGGTAGAAAGTGTCTTGCGTGTCGCGCGCCGGATGGTCGGCGGGTGTGTTGAGCGCGTCGAAGCAATGATATTCGTCCTCAATCTCCGGCCCGTCGGCGACGACAAAGCCGATTTTGCGGAAGCTGCGGACGATGTCTTCGGTCACTTGCGTGAGCGGATGGAGTTTGCCGAGTGCGCGGCGGCGTCCGGGCAGGGTGAAGTCGGTCGGTTCCTTGGGCAGCGCGGCTTTGAGTTCGAGTTCAGCGCGGCGTTCGGCGAGTGCGGCTTCAAGGGCGATTTTGGCGGCGTTGATAAATTTGCCGGCGGCGGGCTTTTCCTCTTTTGAGAGCGTGCCGAGTTGTTTCATCAGCGCGGTGAACCTGCCGTTGGCGCCGAGCCACGCGCCCTTGGTTTGTTCGAGCGCGGCGAGGTCGGGCGCACTTTTCAATTCCGCGAGCGCGGTTTGCTTGAGCGGTTCAATTTGGTCAATCAGTCCGGCCATAAATTTAAAAAAAGATTAGCCACAAAAGGGCGCAAAAGACACAAAGAAAAATTTCGAGAAAACATTCAACGCCCAACATCCAGTGAAGCGCCAACACATTGGATGTTGGATGTTCGATGTCGGGCGTTGGATGTTTCCATTTCAAAAGCAAAACGGGCGGACCATTGCTGGCCGCCCGTCGGAAAACTTGAAACTGAAAACTTTAAACTTCCTGCGCTTTCACGCCTTTGGCCTTGAGCGCGTCCTGGGCGATTTTCACCAGGTGAGTGAACGCGGCGGCATCGGTCGCGGCGAGGTCGGCGAGCACCTTGCGGTCGAGCGCGCACTTGGCGGCCTTGAGGCCTTCAATAAACCGGCTGTAAGTAATGCCGGCGGCACGGGCGGCGGCGTTGATGCGCACCTGCCAGAGATAACGGAAGGTGCGTTTCTTAACGCGGCGGTCGCGGTAGGCGTATTGGCGGCCATGATCCACCGCGTCGGACGCGTAGCGGTAAAGTTTGGAGCGGCGCATCCGGTAGCCTTTGGCGGCTGTGACCATCCGTTTGCGGCGTTTGCGGGAGGCGGCGGCGTTGGTAACTCGCATGAATCAGTTGAAAGTTGAGGGTTGAGAGTTGATGGAAAAATCAGTGGCTGAACGGCAGGTTTTGCGTGATGCGGTAAGCATCGGTCGCATCAACGACCACCGCGCCGCGGAGACGGCGGCGGCGCTTGGGACTCTTGGTCTGGGCCAGATGGCGGTTGCCGGCGTGGCGGCGCAGAACTTTGCCGGTGCCGGTGATCTTGAACCGCTTGGCCACGGACTTTTTCGTTTTGATGCCTTTGGGTCGTCGCATAAATCTTAATTACAAAAGAGCATAAACTATACGTGGCGACAGGCGTTGAGGCAAGCGCCATTTTTGAATTCGAATCAAGAAATCAAGAAGGGCGTCTTGACACTGCCACCAACGATGGCAGGACAAACCTGCCGGTTGGCCCAAACTTGGTGGTGTCAAAATGCGCCCCTTTGAGAGGCAGTGTGATAATCAGGCGGACAACCGGATTAAACCGCGTTAGCATCAGACATGCGTTATCGAATTCTTGGGCGCACGGGTTCGCGCGTATCGGTCATTGGCCTCGGCACCTGGCAGTTTGGCGGCGAGTGGGGCCGCGACTTTTCACCAACCGAGGCCGACGCCATCCTGGACGCGGCGGGGGAATGCGGCATCAACCTCATTGACACCGCCGAATGTTATGGCGACCACCTGTCCGAACGGCTTGTCGGCGATTACCTCGCACGCCATGACCGCTCACGCTGGATTGTGGCGACCAAGTTTGGCCATCACTTCAAAAGTTTCATGAGCCGCGACGACGATTTTTCCATCGCTGGCGTGCGCGCCCAACTGGAGGCGTCACTCAAAGCCCTGCATGTCGAGACCATTGACCTTTATCAATTTCATTCCGGCTCGGACGAAATTTTTCAGAACGAGAAACTGTGGACCATGCTCGCCGAACAGAAACGCGCGGGCAAAATCCGCCACCTCGGCGTCTCCATTTTGCAGAAAGGCAGTGAACTTCAAGCGCGCGAGGCCGCACGGTTCGGAGCGGAGGTGTTGCAGGTCTTCTACAACCGCCTCGACCGCCGGCCGGAACAGATTTTCTTCCCGCACGCGCGCCGCGACCAGCTCGGCATCATCGGGCGCGTGCCGCTCGCCAGCGGACTGCTCACCGGCAAATACAAACCCGGCGCGACGTTTGCGGCCAACGACGTGCGCGCCACGTTCGACGCGGAAAAATTGAAACGCGACCTCGCCGAAGTTGAGCGCCTGCGAAAGACCGAGGTGCCGTCCGGCGTGCCGCTGGCAAATTGGGCATTGGCGTGGTGCCTGCAAGACCCGCTGGTGTCCTCCGTGATTTGCGGCTGCAAAAATCCGGAACAGGTCAAGGCGAACGCGCAGGCGGCGGAGTTGGTGGCGGCATAGCAAGCAAAGCTACCGGCAACTTGACAATTCTTGGCGAACTGTTGAGATAACCCTTGTCAGTAAAACTGGGTTATGAACTTAAGTTTTCTCCTCGTTCAACCGATTGGAAACATCTGTAAATCGGTTTCCTTCGTTCCAAGATCACTGCTGGTGTTGGTGCTCCTCACCGGGCTTGGGAGTCTCACAAAAGTGGAGGCCGATGGGATGTTCGTCGCGCCAAAATTTGTCTGGGACAAACACAAGGACATCAACGAACCGACGCAAAAGGCCATCCTTGTTTATGACGCCGGACGCGAGGATTTGATTTTGCAGGTTAAATACGAAGGGCCGGTGGACGAATTCGGCTGGCTCATTCCGGTGCCGAACCTGCCCGCTGTTGAAAAAGGCTCGATGGAATGCTTTTACGAGTTGAGCCAGTTCACGCAGCGGCATTTTGAATGGCCATACCCATCCGGCAAGACCCAGCGGGCCACCTTGGGCGTAAACGATGGGGAGAGGAATTCAGAGCCGCCGGTCAAAGTCATTGAAATTAAAACCGTCGGCGCTTACGAGGTTGCCGTGCTTTCGACCCGGGATTCCGGCGCGCTGGCAAAATGGCTCGACGCGAATCAGTTTTATTTCCCCACCAACAAAACCGAGGTGCTGGATGACTACGTCAAGTGGCATTGGTATTTTGTCGCAGTCAAAATCAATCTGGGCAAAAGCGAGGGCTTTCAATTTATAACGGAATCCCCCAGAGGCCGGGAATCGGCGAAAGTCGGCTATTCAACCGAACTGAAGGAGCTCGCCGCCGGCGAGTTGCACCCGCTGCAAATCAGCTTCGCGAGCGACCGCTGTGTGTATCCGTTGAAAATTTCCTCGGTCAACGGTCGTCCGTCCGAGGTGCAGGTTTATGTGCTGTCGCCCGAACCGTTGCTGGAAACGACGATGTTCGAAAAGAAACTGCCGATAATTTACAGCAACGATGTGAAGCACGCGGCTTACACGGTTCAGTGGCGGACGCAGGAGCGGGAGCGGCGGAGAACGATAAGTGATCAACTCTGGGGATCCGGTTCCTGGAAATGGGCCCGGGGAGAAGAGGCGCTTCAAAAATTCAGCGAGACGCCAGCCGTTGGCTGGGGTGAACTGCTGCCTTTCGCCAAAATTGTGTCAGCGGATTTGCCGGTTTGCAGTGCTACCATTCCGACGCTACTCGGCCGGTCCTGGTGGCTGACGAAGCAAACTTGGACGTTACTGCCGGAGCAAATGCAGGACCTGGAATTCCAGTCGGCTGGCCCGGTATTTACTGAATTGCTGGACACGGAATACGGCTATTTTGCCGCCGCCAGCCTGGCAGCTTTGGGGAAGGAAGGCCTTCCACGGATTATTACGGCCATGGCCAGCAGCAACCGAATCGTCCGCGTCCAGACGGCCGAGATTTTTGTTAACGCTCAAAACTTGTACTCGTCGCATATGATCGAGATGGCCGATAATCCGGGACTGAAGACGGCCGCGCTGACCTGGTTGAGAGACTCGGAACCATCGGTCCGACTGGCCGGATTCGATGAACTCACCGGGTTTCAACAAGGCTGGAAGGGAGAATATGGCGATGACTTGATCCCGCTGCTGGATGGCCCGGATTTGGGAGTCCGCCAGGCGGCCATTGATTTGTTGGGATCCAAGTACGAGGGCCCGCTGTTCGACAAAGTCGTCCCAGTCCTGCTTCGGAATACCGAACCGAATGCTCGTATGACCGGCCTCATGATGCTTTACTGGAAAGCCGACCAGCAATCCGTCGCAATGGCATTGCCACTGTTGAAAGATCCCATTGACCTCGTCCAGGAACGTGCGAACGCGGTACTGTGCGCGCTTACCGGCCAACATTTCTCGCAAGACCAGCCGGAACAATGGGAGAAATGGTGGGCCGACCACCAGGCCAACTTTGTCGTGGAGCGGCATCCGGAGGAACTTCAGCCTCCGCGAGTCCGGGAGTATGAACTTCGCCGGCGCAATACCAATGCTCTGCCGACCCGTTGAAAAGCCGGGATCACTGCCGGGGTGCAAATGATTTTCGCTGGCATTTGATTAATCGTCCTCCGCTGGACGTTCCGCGAATTTCCGTCATCGCGCAATCCATCCGCCGCCCACCACCAAATCGTCCTGATAAAACACCGCTGTCCGTCCGGTCGCGGCTTTATTTCGCCGCGAGCGCGGCTTCGATGGCTTTGGTCACTTCCTCCGAATCCGGTTTCACCTTGGAATCGAAGCGGTTCAGGATTTTTCCATCACGCCCGATCAGGAACTTGGTGAAATTCCATTTGATGTTGCCGGGAAACGGCGAGCCCTGGCCAGCCAGCGCGACGTAAAGCGGATGGCGGTTTGCGCCGTTAACTTCCAGTTTGTCGAACATCGGAAAGGTCACGTTGTATTTGGACGTGCAGAAGGCCTTGATCTCCGCGTCCGTGCCCGGCTCCTGCCCGCCAAACTGGTTGCACGGGAAACCGCACACGACCAGCCCCTGCGCCTGATACTTCTGGTAAGTGGCTTCGAGCGCCGTGTATTGCGGCGTGAACCCGCATTTCGACGCGACGTTGACGACGAGCAGCACCTTGCCGGCATAGGGCTTGAGCGTGGCGTCTTTGCCGTCAATGTCCTTGAGCGGTATGTTGTAAATGGATTCCGCGGCATAGGCGGAAACGACCTGAAAAATCAGGATCACGGCCAAAAGGATGAGTATTTTCATGACGGAAACAATGCACCGACTGGCGCAGACTGTCAATACGCCTTGTTTAAACCATCATGGAATCTTCTCGTGCTACGCAAGCGCTTGAAGCAAAATGCCAAATAGGTCAGAGAGTTGACGGCAGAATGAGAATTTGACGGGGATTCAGAATTTTTCAAACTGAACATGGGGAAATCCATTTCTCTGCACGAAGACGTTTGCGAGGAGAATAAATTTGCCTTTTCTTGAGTAATTTTGGCGAAAGCTTTAGAGGCAGTAACAGTTGCTCCAACCTTGGGGATGGTATTTTCACCATTGCTGGTTTATACGATAAAATAATCATGCCCATATTCATGGCTGCATTTAGTGAACGAATGAATTCATCATCTGCCAAAAGCTCCGCCTTGTCGTTTTCTGAAAGGTTGGGCAATGTCTCGAACAAAGCTTTATGATCCACGATGTAGGCTTTCCAGACGTCAATTCGCAATTGTACCTTTTCGGAATCTGTCCTAGCAGCCAACAATTTGTCGTTTGCCTGAAAAAACGAAACCCATTCTTTACGCAGAAGCTTCGCTCCCACTTCTTGCCAATTTTTGTAATGGTCAATTCCCTTTTCCTCAAAAGGAAGCCGGGCGGGAGTCATTTCGATTTTTTTCTTTTCTATTTCTGCACTTTTTTGCTGTGACTCTCGAATTTCGTATTCATAAAAATCACGAACTGTTTTTACCAGCCAGTCATTTATTTCTTTTTCTGTTTTCGATGCTGGGTTTATTTCAGCAAAGTAAAAATCCTGCACCGGTTCGGTCGGTTCAACATCTCCTTCATAAAGAGTCACGCGATAAACAAATACACGATCGTCGATAATTTTAGGTGGATCGAACTTCTTAATCTTCAAAGCTTGAACATTTATTTTTCTGAACCCCGATTTAGGCATAACTCCAACAGCCATTCCGCCATGCCATGCTAGAACTCCGAAATGGTCATCTCTTGAGAGAAATCTATTGTCGGTTTTCGGGCGTTCGATTTTGTAGCGGACAAAGAAAATCTTGTTCGTATCCGTGAAACGCACCTCTATTCCATCTTTAAGGATAAGATTGGAACTTTTTGTCGGAGGCGATTCGTTCATTTCTGTAGTGATAATACTAACCTTTCTTGCTTGTGTCACCATCGCCACAAGCTAGAGGTTTGCGATCTCACCTCGCAATCCACCCGCCGCCGACCACCAGGTCGTCCTGGTAAAACACCGCCGCCTGGCCGGGCGTGATGGCACGCTGCGGTTCGTGCAATTTTACTTTTGCCCCGCCCACGCCGAGCGGGGTCACGGTCGCAGCCGTGCCGGGATGGTTGTAACGAATCTTGGTCGTGACTTCGATTGGCTCCGTCAAATGGTCGAACGGAATCCAGTTGCAGCCGTCCACGGTGAATTCATCGCGGTCGAGTGCTGAATCGTCGCCGACGATGACGCGGTTGTTCGCCGCATCCAGTTCAATCACATAGACCGGCCTGGCGGTGGTGATGCCCAGGCCCTTGCGTTGGCCGATGGTGTAAAATTCGATACCGTCGTGATGGCCGAGGACACGCCCGTGCAAATTCACAATCTCGCCGCGATGTTTCTGCGCGAGGTTTGCCTCCCTGAGAAATTTTCCGTAGTCGTTGTCCGGCACAAAGCAGATTTCCATGCTCTCCTTCTTGTCGGCGGTCTTGAGCTGGCAATGCCGCGCGACTTCGCGGGTGTCGCTCTTCGTCTTTTCGCCGAGCGGGAACATGGCGCGTGCGAGTTGATCCTGCCGCAGCGAAAAAAGGAAATAGCTCTGGTCTTTGCGCCGGTCGCGTCCGCGCTTGAGAAGATAACGCCCCTCACTCCTGCTCTGCTCCACAAACCTGGGAGCGCTGGCGTCTCGCCGGCCACTGTTCTCCTGCGTACTCGCCGACGAGACGTCGGCGCTCCCAGGAAAGGCGCGTTCAATTCGCGCGAAATGGCCGGTGGCGATGAATTGCGCGCCGAGCTGGTCGGCGCGATTAATCAGCCGTCCAAACTTCAAATTCTGATTGCACAGCACGCACGGGTTCGGCGTGCGACCCACTTTGTATTCGTCGGCGAAGTACTGGATGACGTGCTTCTGGAACTCCGCCGCCTCGTCAATGAGGTAGTAGGGGATGCCGAGCTTGTGGCAGACGGCGCGGGCGTCGGTGACGGCCTGCGGGCCGCAGCATTTGTCCTCGGCGCGGTTCACGCAATCCTGCGGCCAGAGCTTGAGCGTGATGCCGATGACCTCATAACCCTGCTCCAACAACAGCGCAGCGGTAGCAGAGGAATCAACTCCCCCGCTCATGCCGACGACGATGCGCTGACGCTTTTGCGAATTCACAGAGGGACATTATACAATTTCCGGGTGAGGTGTAAATTGCGTTGTTCCTGCCTGCTTGAAATACTTGCGATGGAATCTGCCGAACGGTCTGCCAAAAAACCAAAAACACGCAATTGCTGTTCCTTCTCCCCGGGGGAGAAGGTCAGGATGAGGGCGAGCTAAAAAACAAACTTCATTTTCGCGCCGCATTTTCCATACTCACACTCATGGCCGACACTGAACACGCTCGCCAGCTTCGCAAAAAGGAATCGTGGGCGGAAAAGATCATGTGGCGCTGCCTGCGTGACCGACGAGTCAGCGGCTACAAGTTCCGCCGCCAGCATCCACTCGGCATTTACTATCTTGATTTCTTCTGCGAGGAGGCGGAACTGAACATTGAACTGGACGGCAGCCAGCACGGTTTCCCCGACCAGCGGAAACACGACGCGGCGCGGGAAAAGTTTCTGCAGTCGCGCGGCATCAAGACGCTGCGGTTCTGGAATTCACATCTGCGCCGCAACGCACAAAGCATCCGCGATACAATTTTTGAGGAGTTGCAAAAACGCGCGCCGCATCCATTGCCGGATTACACGCGACCGATGAAAGCCGGGACTGGAAAGAAAAGTTAGATTAAACGACCGTCCTCACCCCGGCCCTCTCCTCCGAGGAGAGGGAGAATCGTTCGCCGTCTCTTTGAAAATTCGCACGACTGGATTTGCCGGACGCTCGTTCGCAAAATTTGGCATGAATTTTCCATTGTCCCGGCGGGACGGAAGGTTTGATTCAACCAGCAACCAGCCCCGAAAGCTTTCGGGGCTGGCTAACTTCGGTCAGTCGTTCCGCGACTCGATTGGGCTACTTCACTTTTCCCACCACCAGCTACTCAAGATTCTATTTCAAATAAGTACAATGACCTTGCAACCACTGTGCGTCCCGGTCGGTTGCCGAGGTGTGAGCCACATGTGCTTGTCCCAGCGGCACCAAGGTGGTCGGCTCCAGCCACCGATGACTCTCTGCGTGGCCATCGGCGAAAGAAAACCGGCCCGATCCATTATGGTAACTGGCGGGATAATCACACATCCAATAAGGATTGCTCATCCCAATCCCATCAGCGTTGCCGGTATTGCTCATATCAACGCAGAGGCTGCCGTCATTAATTGTGTCGCTGCGCTCGTCCACAGTGACATAAACATCTGACGGAGTCCGTATTTGTTGGCTCTTTGTAAAAATTTCATATTGATCGCCGCCCCCATGGAGCCAGAAGCCGGGCAGCGTGGGATTCATGCGGTTGTTCATCGAAACGCTACGCACATAATCGCTTAGGTCACCGGGACATTTGTAGATTCCTGGAACAGTGACATACCGGGCTAAAGCTGATTGTTTTGGATCCACCAACAACGAAATATTGGTCGCGTCAAATGGATCACTCATATCTCCCGCCACCCAATTCTCAAGGACGGGTATCTGGTCATCGCTGTCGTGGCAATACATGCTCCAGGCCAGGACAAGTTGCCGATGGTTGCTCGTGCATTGCGCCCCTTGAGCCGTGGCTTTGGAACGACCCAGAACCGGAAGCAGCAGCGCGGCGAGAATGGCGATGATGGCAATGACCACCAGCAGTTCGAGCAACGTAAATGCCCGCTTTTGCATGTGAATGCCGGAAGAATTCACGGGGTTCGATTCTAAGGGTGCGCAGTTAGAAGATCACTTTTGAAAACGTCGCATCACAAGGATAATCTGATGAACCATAGATTCTGAGGCCGATGAGACCGGTGGAAAAGGTCGAATCCATGACTCGCAAGACTCTGATGCCGTTTAAACGAACCTCGATCAAGGATCCCCGGGCAGCAACCGTGATTTTTGCCGACTGGCCCATGGAAGAAAACACTCGTCCTTGATAGGAACCAAGGATGGTTTCGCTCCCGGATATTCTCTTTACCAAGGCAATGTGTCCCGCATCATCGAGAGGAGTGACATAGGGGGCGAAGACGATGATGTAGCCATTATCAGCATCCTGCATTCGAATTGCCAGACTGGCTTCACGATTGGTGGTCCCGGCGATGGCTGAAAAGGTGACGTCGCGGTATTCCTTGCCTGAAGCCAGGATGCTGTCGCCGGTGGTGCTATGCCCGTTGATCACACCATTGGTCCAATTCCATTGTTCGCTGTCACCGCGTAAAACCGACCAATCCTTTGGAATGCCCTGAATGGGCTTATTTGCATTGTAGATAGTGATTGTCGCTGTTCCCGCCGCCAGCAACACAACCACGCCGACAACGATTGCTGTTTTAGCTTTTGTCCATGCCACAAGTTTCAGTGCTCTTTTGATGAGCGTTGACCCGCCAAATCAAAACTTCCCGACCCGGCGGACACCAATTCCATGTCATCGGTTGTCATTCATCCATTCATGCACGTCCAAAGGCAAAAGGGGACAAAAAAATCAATTTTTTGCCGGTTGAACCAAAAACCCGCGCTGTTTCTCCAAAGCCGCGAAATCGTCATCCGGAGAGGCTAATTCATCCACGTGGCCGTCAGCAAAAGCATAAGTTTTGACAAATTCGCCATCGGGAGACTGCCTTGATCCTTTTTCCCGGAGCAAAATCGTCTTGGAGGGATCGGCAAAACTGTTCAAGTTGCCGCTGGACACAATCTCCCAATTTGAATCCGAAAGACCCGCGACATGGGGTGTCAACTGCTCAAAACTCTTCGGTAGTTCGTTTCGGTGATCACCTGCAAACAGCAAGCAACCCATAGCCCACTGTTTGGCTTGGTTAATGCGTTTGGCGGATTCGGCTTCCCGCCGAAAAGCTTCCTCCTTTGAAGGGGTCGGCTCTAATTTGACCCGCCTGGGATGACTGGAGTTTTTTACAATCACCGTCGTTGTTCCGGCTGCCAGAATCAAAACGGCTCCCGCAGCCACTGCTGTTTTCACTTTTGTCCATGCCATAATTTTCAATGCTCCTTTGATGAGGGTTAAGGTTGAACCGCTGGCCGCCGCACCTTTCACAATGGCAACGGCAGTCACAGATTTTGCCAGCGCAATGGGCGCAGCTTGAACGGAATTGGCACAAATTACTCCGGCAATGATTGCCGTCGTTGAAGAAACGCCGCGCTTTATGAAAAATTTCCGCAGCTTTTCCAGCGCGCGGTTCACGCGCATTTTTGCCGCATCCTCGCTCGCGCCCAACGCCGCGCCGATTTCCCTGAAATTTCGGCCTTCAAAGAATCGCAGCACGACGGCGTCATGATCCTTTTGCCCGAGCTGCCCCAACGCCCCGTCTAGCAACGGAGCGATTTGTTGCCAAGTTTCGTCAGGCATTGGTTCGGCTTCGATCAAGATAGATTGCATGTGCGCCTCCTGTTCGCGGCGTTGCCGCCGCCGTTGAATGGTCAGCGCATTGGCGCTCGCGTAGCGCGCCGTGCGGCAAAGCCAGCCCGGCAAAATGGTCTTTGGGCCGAGCGACTCCGCCTTGCGCGCCAGAATGATGAAAACCGCCTGCGTGATTTCCTCGGCCAGGTCCGCGTTGCGCACCTGCCGCAGCGCCACGGAATAAACCAGATTGACGTGGCGCGAGACGAGTGCAGCGAACACCTCCTCGGAATTGCGCCCGCCTTGCTCGCGCGCCGTCGCGGCAGGCCGGGCGTATTCCCGCAGCAAAGTCAGGTCGTCATTCATGGTTTCACTTATACATTTACGCCGCCGTGAAAAGGTAACAGATTATTTTTGACTTTTTCGAGGACCCGTCTTCGCTGCGCTTTGCCGTAGCAAGCGAGGACAAGAACGAAGCCGGCCCTTGGATGATTGACAGTGTTTTCCATCCTGTTTACTGTGCCGCAAGGCGGCAAACGCCCCCGCCACGGCCTGAAAATCCAAAATCATTTATTGCGCAATAGTAAAATTTATGTCAAGTATAAGAGAACAAATGGCAACCATTGCCAAGCGATGACCAGTAAAACAACGCTGCGACTCAAAAACACGGTGCGGGGGCCGGGCGCCGCGCCGCCGAAACAGGGACTTTATGATCCGCGCTTCGAGCATGAAGCGTGCGGGGTGGGTTTTGTGGTCAACATCAAGGGCAAAAAATCGCACACCATCGTCCAACAGGCGTTGCAGGTGTTGCGCAACCTCCAGCACCGCGGCGCGTGCGGTTCCGAGGCGAACACCGGCGACGGGGCGGGCATTCTGATGCAGGTGCCCCACGCGTTCCTGGAGGAGGCGTGCCGCGAAGTGAAGATCGCCCTGCCCGGCCCGGGCGAATACGGCGTCGGCATGGTTTTTCTGCCGCCGCATCCCACGGAGCGATACAAGTGCGAGGTGCTATTCGAGGATATCGTCGCCACGGAAGGGCTGCAACTGCTGGGCTGGCGGACCGTGCCCACCGAACACGGTTCGCTGGGCCAGACCGCCATCGCGTCCGAGCCCATCGTGCGCCAGGTGTTCATCGCGCGTCCCGACGGCCTGGCCGACGACCTGGCGTTCGAGCGCAAGCTCTACGTCGTCCGCAAACTGGCGGAGCGGGGCATCCGCGCCTCGGGCCTCCGGGGCGGTGACAAATTTTACGTCTGCAGCCTGTCCGCCAAAACGATGATCTACAAGGGCATGCTGATGCCGGAACAGGTGGAACGGTACTACCCCGACCTCACGGATTCCTCGCTGGCCAGCGCGCTGTGCCTCGTGCATTCGCGCTTCAGCACGAACACGTTTCCCACCTGGGAACGCGCGCATCCCTACCGTTACGTGGCGCACAACGGCGAAATCAACACCTTGCGCGGCAACATCAACTGGATGCACACCCGCCAGTCGAACTTCGCGTCCGATTTGTTCGGCGACGATCTCAAGAAACTGCTGCCGGTCATCAACGAGGACGGCAGCGACTCGGCCATGTTCGACAATGCGCTGGAGTTTCTCGCGCTCACCGGCCGCCCCCTCCCGCACGCCGTGATGATGATGATTCCCGAGCCGTGGGAAAATCA
>Ga0187852_1001533_pt1 | contig 21288 bp, 20 predicted proteins | sample June2016WEW_6_40_FD_134511 | JGI IMG/M metagenome (GOLD analysis project Ga0187852, IMG submission 134511) | Peatland microbial communities from SPRUCE experiment site at the Marcell Experimental Forest, Minnesota, USA - June2016WEW_6_40 | ecosystem: Environmental > Terrestrial > Soil > Wetlands...
CATGGATTACCTGCGTGGTTCGCCTTTCCAGCTACGAGTGCGGCATGGACCAGCCGACTTACACGCCCACCCAGAAAATTGTGGAAGCGACCGGAACCCTGTTCTTCAAGTTTGGGGACTTGGATTCAACCAAGCCGGCGGGCGGCATCAAGATCCGCATTGAGACCATTGTCCACTACCTCTCGAAGTACTCGCAGGGGATCATGCAACGAAAGCTGGAATGGTTGTCGCCGAACTGCCCGCTCGGGACTCTTCCTCCTTTCGCACCTCCGGAAGCGACTCAGGAAGAGAAGGGCGTCGCGCAGCAACTGTCTTCATCGGCCTCGTGAGCATCTGCCGGAATCGCACGCCGTACTCCGCCTCAGCTTGCGCCGGAGCGGGGTAGTCTTGGAAATCCTGTCAACCCCCCGTTTCCACGATTTTCCCCGTAAGTCGCTGAATCGCCTGACAAAATAAAGTCCGAAAAGTTGGCGTCTGGGTGGGTCAAACTTGATATAATAGAGCTATAGATATGAATAAGGGTGCGGATCGCTTCCGCATCCTTTTCCTATTGGGCGCAGCCCAGCGCCGTGTCGCCGGATTGTGACCTTGAAACTCTGAAACTTTGAAAAGTGGTGCTCCTAAGTCCTTATTCCGGAATATTTTACATATAAGTCCTTTAAACCCAAAGATTTTGCGGGAATTTCTCCCTAAATCATTGATTCCAAAAGGTCGAGAAATAAAAAAAATCACGCTGCCGGTCGACTTCGATCACGAAGCTACCGCTAACTCCTTATCTTTGAATATTGTACAGTTATCTCCTTTGAAATGAAGATTTTAGCAAGATAGAAGGGGGTGGGGGGTACCGGTGAAGCCGTTTAGCAGCTACACAACGCAGGAGGAGCGTGCCAACCACGGTCATCCTCGAAACTGACCATCTCAGCCGGGAGGCTGGAGGCGCGAGCATCGTCGATGACGTGACGGTCGAGATACGCGCCGGGGAAGTGCTGGTGGTGGTTGGGCCGAGCGGCGCGGGGAAGTCCTCGTTCCTGCGCCTGCTCAATCGTCTTGACGAACCTACTGGCGGCACGGTGCGGCTTGAAGGTATCGACTACCGGCAGATTCCGCCGAGGGAACTGCGCCGGCGCGTCGGCATGGTCACTCAGACCGCGTATCTGTTCCCCGGAACGATTGCCGACAACCTTCGCTACGGCCCGCTACAGCACGGGATTGAGCTGCCGGCAAAAACGATCGATGCTCTTCTGATTCAGGTAAGGCTCGCAGGCCGCGCTGAAGAGGACGTCGCGCATCTTTCTGGCGGCGAGGCGCAACGGGTGTCGGTGGCTCGCGCCCTGGCAACTAAGCCGGAGGTCTTGCTGCTGGACGAACCCACGTCGTCGCTTGATGCGGAGGCCAAGGGCGAGATCGAGAAGCTGATCCTCATGGTGGCGAAACAAAACGGGCTCACCTATGTGATGGCCTCACACGACCTGGCGCAAGCGGCGCGGGTCGCCGACCGGATTATGGTGATGAACAAGGGCAGGCTCGAAAAAATCGGAACAGCGAGCGAGGTGATCAATGCTGAAGGTACTTTTCGCTAACCAGCTTACTCTGGGCTGCGCCCAGGCGGCCGTCGCGACTCTGCTGGCGTTGGCGGTGATGCTGCTCGCCCGGCAGCGGAAGATTCACCTTGAACGCGAGACCATGGTGGCGCTGGTTCGCGGGATCGTGCAGATCACGGCGGTCGGATCGATCCTGGTGCTTCTGCTGCGAGGACCAGCGTGGACCAGCGTCGTTCTGCTTGCCGCCATGATTGTTGCTGCTGCCGCAATGTCTGCGGGCCGGTCGAAGGGCTTGTCAAAGAGCTTCCAGGTTTCGCTTTATGCCATCGGCGCGGGCGCCGGCTCGGTAATCGCGCTGATGACCTTTGCCGGAGTTATCGACACACGGATCACGTCCCTGGTGCCGATTGGCAGCATGCTCATCGCCAACGCCATGAATACCAATTCGCTCGTGCTGAACCGCTTCCGCTCCGAAGTGGAATCGCATGCCGGCTTGATCGAAACCGGCTTGGCGCTTGGAGCCGATTCAAGACAAACCGTCGCCCCCTACGTACAGGTCTCCGTGCATTCGAGCTTGATTCCGGCGATCGATTCGCTTCGTTCCCTCGGCATCGTGTGGATTCCGGGGCTGATGGCCGGGATGCTCTTGTCTGGCGCGAGTCCAATCTATGCCGCGGTCTACCAGTTTGTGACTATCTCTATGATCTTTTCGTCGTCCGGGCTTACGGCGCTGATCGGCAGTCTGTTGATTCGCGGCAGCGCATTTTCGCCCGCCGAGCAGCTCACGCTGCGTCCTCGCCCGGTCGCGGCGCCGGCGGTGGGGCGCAGCGCCTGACCTCAGATCCAAGTCGACAAGACCTTCCATTTCTGGCACGCATCTTCAGTTTTCGCAACCTTCGCGAATCCGCGAAGAAATTGTGACTCTGGGATGCGCGAGCCGGAGCGTTTTGAAGAACTTAGCGACTGGTTCTTGCATTGCATTCATATGGGTTGAAAGAGGACACCAAATAAAGAGCGAAACGCCGTTTCAGCGTGCGAGGATGTGGCAACGACGCTAGCAGATTCAGCTCGCAGGAGAAAAGTCATGTGGATGAGGTCATGCGCTCTTTGCAAGGCAGTTTCGCGCAAGCTCAGGTTGCGCGATTCCGCGTGCTGTCAGTGCGGATGGATATGGCAGGGCGATTGAAGTTTGAAAGTGATTGTAGCCCCGCCCACAGAGATTCATTAGGATCAAAGGGGATTGTCATGGCAAAGTGATTGAGTTTTACGTACCGAAGAACTTTCGCAAACCGTTGAGGTCGGCTCCTCAGCTGCAACCCGGAAAGGTTATCGAGTTTTGCTCGCCGACGAATAGGTCCGCCGAGCTCAACCCTATCTGGAAACTTGGTGGGTTTTGGGGGTGGAATGAGTCTCGCATTTGTAGCACCCAATGAAGAACGCGACAAACTTCTCCGCCGCCGAACACTCGGCTTTGCTTTCAGCACTTCGTCAATGGATTGGCCTTGGCCGTTGTGATCGAACACAGACGTTCAGAGTGCGACCGCAAGGCAAGTATCGAAGAGGACTTATGAGATCAAACAAGACTTCACGTGCCGACATGCGACGCGGCGAAACTCGCCTCGCGACCCGGGGAGCCCTGGAAGCGGTACGGATCGCAAGCGGCCTGATCGCTTTCTATCCCCAAACGATCGACCAGCCACAGCCCTATGTCATTCTGCTCGACCCAGCCAGCGGCATTCTCAAGCGCCTCGACCTGCAGGCGACGAAGTAACACCTTTACTCTTCTCGGCATCGATTCAAACTCCTCTAAACCACCGAACCACGTTGCCTCTCATTGTCACGGGGCTTTTTCGCGAAGTTCGCGAATTCACGAATGATGGGTGATCCTGCGATCCGCCTACTCGCGCGTTTTCAAGAGGTTAGGTGTGGTCTTCGTGTTGCTGTCTGACAGGATGTGGTTTCAAAGCAAACCTGCAGTAAACCAAAACCGGAACGCGAGGAGAAGCGCATGAGCAACGACGTGAACATGGCAAAACAAGTAATCCACGACAAGCTAGAGTCCCAGATCAAGACCGCTGAGGCGAAGCTGGACACGCTGAAAGCACGAGCTGAGACCGCGAAAGCGAACGTCGAGATCAAAGCGATCGCAGCGCTGCTGCCCAAGAAGCAAGTGATTCAGGAGAAGCTGCAGGAACTGAAGAAGTCGGGCGGCGACCGGTGGGAGCATGCGAAAGCCGATCTCGAGGGACGGATCGCAGACTTCGAGAAATCCGTGAAGAGCATCGAGTCGAAGGCGAAGGCAAGCTGACGCGCGAAAGTGCTCGTGATGTTCATAACCTCATTGAAGAATCTACTGCCTTCGTACGCGGAGAGGGCAAGGAGGAGGTTGTTATGACTCTTGAAAACCGGAAGCCGTTCCACGCCTTCGCGATGGTGGTCGCAGCGATTGCGGCGTTTACATCCATTACATCGCCAGCACGTTCTGACGACGACCATGCGGCGAAAGTCAAGGCAGCGGCTGCGCAATCCGTCAAAGCGGGAAAGCTGTTCGACGCGATTATGCAGACCCCGGACAAGGCTATTCCACGGGACCTGCTGGCGCACGCGAAGGCAATCGCCGTGTTCCCGCAAGTCATCAAGGCGGCCTTCTTGATTGGCGGCGAGGGCGGGCGCGGCGTCGTGAGTCGGCGCACCAGTGCGGGCTGGAGCGATCCCGTGTTCTTTCGCGCTGGAGGTGGCAGCGTCGGGCCACAGATCGGCGCATCGGCGACCGATATCGTTCTTCTGTTTATGAACGACGAAGCCATTGGCTCTTTGATGAAGGACAGGTTCGAGCTAGGAGGGGAGGCCGGTATCGCCGCTGGTCCCGTCGGGCGCGAAGCAAGCGCCGGCACTGACGCGCTGATGCACGCAGAAATTCTGTCTTACTCACGCAGCCGCGGGTTGTTTGCCGGGGTCAACTTGAAGGGTGTGGTCATTCGGCCCGAAGACGATCTGAACCGGGCCGTTTACAACAAGAGCGCGCGAGCGCTGCCGGGCGACGATGGGCAAGCCAGCGCCGATACAGCGGGCGGCCTCCCCGCGTTTCCGCAGGCCGTTACCCGGTATGCAGCAACCACTGGTACCGAGCATCAGGCACCGTGACAAGTGAAGATGGGAGGGACCTACCCTCCTCCCATTTCACGGCACATCTGCAAAGAGAAGGAAACATGACCGGACAAAGTACCACCGCCGTACTCAAAAGATCTACAGCGATGGCCATCGGAGGCGCCGTCGTCATGATCGTGCTGGGACTCTTGGCTGTGTTTATGTCTTTTACGACCGGCATCGGCGTCTCGGTCTTGCTCGGAGGGGTCCTCGTCGGCGGCGGTTTCGCATACTTCGCGTATGCCTTCGCTGCACCGAGTGACGTAGAAGTTCTATGGCGCTTCCTGATAGGGTTTCTTTACGTCTTCGGCGGTTTCTATCTTTTGGCTAGCCCGCAACTCTCGTTGAAGCCTCTAACATTTCTGGCAGCAGCTATCGTCTTCATCGAGGCCCTGCTGGAACTAATCATCTTTTCCCAGCTTCGCCCCCAGCCAGGCTCCGGATGGATTCTCTGTGACGGGGTCGCGACCCTTTTTCTGGCATACCTGATTTTGCGCTCTTGGCCGTCCAGTTCAACGTGGGCTATCGGATTTCTCGTTGGCATCAAGTTTGTCGTGAGCGGTGTTACCCGGCTCATGTATTCGTGGACGGCCCACCAGAGACTCAAGTCAATGGCCTGATGAAAAGTGGATATTTCGTTGAAACTTCGGCCAAGAGCCAGCTTGCTTCTTGGCCGATAACTAGAAAGCGAAAGGAGAGCTGACCATGTTTGATCCAATCCAAGTTGTAGTTGGAGTCACCCCGGAGATGATTCATAACTGGGGATGGTTCCTGGCGTTTGGCATCGTGTTGTTGTTGCTGGGCATCGCCGCGATTGTTCGGTCATTCGCCGCGACGGTGGTTTCGATGGTGTTCTTCGGATGGCTGCTTGTGTTTGCGGGCATCGCCGAGTTTGTCACCGCGTTTATGGTCGGGAAGTGGGCGGGGTTCTTCCTGCACCTGCTGGCCGCAATTCTTTTCGGCATAACCGGCGCACTGATACTGATCAAACCGGTGATCAGTGCCGAGGCTCTGACCTTTGTGATGTCGGTGTTCTTTCTGTTCGGCGGAGTGTATCAATTTGTTGTCTCAGCGTGGACTCATCTGCCGGGCTGGGGTTGGCAAGCCCTCAACGGAGCCATCGCATCGATCATGGGCATTCTCATCATGGCGCAATGGCCGGTCTCGGGGCTTTGGGTGATCGGTCTGTTCGTTGGGATTGATCTGATTGTTTACGGTTGCGCCTGGATCGCTATGGCTCTCAACCTGCACAAGATGTGAAGGAGAGCGAGGATTCTTTAGGGCTGTTCCGAGCGGAAGCTCAGCGCCAGTTCCGAAATGAAAGTCTGAAAGAAAGTGGAGATCGCGGATATGGGAATGTTACAGACATGTTTATCTGACGTGCCCCCGGTCGGGCCTCTTCAGGCAGAAAGGGGTGACTCGCCTGCCCCAAGGCAGTCGAATTCCGGCGGGATTGTCGCTCGACGCGCCCTAGGCAAAGAGTGGGCGGTCGTTCAGCAAGCCATCGCCGGGGATCCTCACGCCCAAGAGCATCTTTTTGCCCGTCACACGGGCAGGCTCTATCGGACTGCATTCGCTCTGCTACACCACAAAGAAGATGCAGAGGATGCCGTACAGGACGGCCTGTACAAGGCATACACCAATCTGCGCTCCTTTCAGGGCCGGTCGTCGTTTTCCACGTGGCTTACCCGCATCGTGATCAACTCGGCTCTCATGACCCTCCGAAGGAGAAGAGTCCGCCCTGAAGCCTCTCTGGACGAAATCCTGGAGAGTCAACCAGGACGGTTGGCCCGCGGAGTCGTCAAGGCACGGCCCGACCCCGAGAAAATCTGCGCGGCGATCCAGATCCATGCACTGGTCGAAGGGCAGGTGGATCAACTTCCGGCAGCAATGAGAGCTGCATTTCGAGTCGCCGGGATGGACGGCCTTTCCGCCAGGGAGTCGAGCCAGGCTCTTGGCATCTCGGTGGGTGCGTTCAAATCGCGGATTCATTGGGCGCGACGAAAGCTGGCATGTCGTTTACAACACCATTTGAGATTAGGGCGAGTGCGCTAATGTGGTCGCTAAGTTGACTCAGGAGAGGAGGACCGCTTGGGGGCATGATCCCGCTATCGGACGCGTCTCGACAGCCCAGACGCTCCCCCGTGGTTACCACCGCGATCATTGCCTTGAACGCGTTCGTCTTTCTGTTGGAATTGATGGGTGGTGAAACGTTCGTAAGACAGTGGTCGGTGATCCCCGCCAATATTGTTGCAGGCCGGCACTGGATTACCATGGTGACGGCGCTATTCATGCACGCAGGCTGGATGCACATTATAGGGAACATGGTTTTCCTATGGGCATTTGGCCCGGAGATCGAAGATGCGATGGGGCGGCTACGTTACCTGGCTTTTTACCTGCTCAGCGGTCTGTTGGCTTCAGCGGCGCAGATTGCAGCTATGCCCGGTTCCACCGTTCCCAACCTGGGCGCCAGCGGCGCGATTGCGGGAGTGATGGGCGCTTTTCTGATCACTTACCCTCGCGATCGGATACGGACGCTGGTCCTGTTTGGCTGGTTCGCAGGAATTACCTTCATTCCCGCCGCTCTTTTGATTGGACTCTGGTTCGTCATTCAGCTCTTCAGTAAGGTCGGCTCGGTAGCGGATGTACAGACGGGTGGCGTCGCTTATATGGCTCATCTTGGCGGCTTTATCTTTGGAGCGATTACCGCACGACCCTTTGAGCGTTTCCTGCGCAGCGCCGAATGGGGTACCTAACCCTATGTCATCAAATGTTGATGGAACCCCCGTCGCGATCTCAGGCCTGACCGCCCAGGAAGCCGAGGTTCGGCTAGCCCAGTTCGGACCGAATGAGCCCGGCGCGACACAGCACCATTCCGTTCTTTCCGATCTCTTGCATGGGTTCAGGAATCCGCTGGTATTGATACTGGTGGTTGCTGCGATCGCATCGGCATTTCTGGGCGACAAGGTAGATGCGGGAATCATCGGCGTCATTGTTCTGCTGAGCGCCGCGATTGACTTCGGACAGACTTACCGTTCTCAACGCGCAGTCGAAAAACTGCGTGCACAAGTTGCCCCTACGGCAACCGTCCTCCGCGACGGGAACTGGAAAGAACTTCGGCGACGTGACGTTGTGCCGGGAGACATCGTCCGCCTTTCAGCCGGAGATCTGGTTCCCGCAGACGCGCGACTCCTGATTGCGCGCGATCTCTTTGTTCTGCAGGCATCGTTAACCGGCGAATCGCTCCCCGCCGACAAGGAAGCAACCGGAGAGCCGGCCTCGACCAAAGCGGATGCGCGCAACATGGTCTTTCTCGGCACATCCGTCGTTAGCGGAACGGCAACTGCGGAGGTCGTGGCGACAGGCGCCAAGACTGCCTTCGGCGATATTGCGGCTCGCCTCGGCGCACGTCCGGAAGCGACGGCTTTCGATCTGGGCTTGCGGAATTTCAGCCAGCTCCTGGCGCGAACGGTTTTTTTTCTTGTTCTCTTCCTGATTGTCGTCAGCATTGCACGCCATCGCGATCCGCTTCAGTCTGTGATGTTTGCGGTTGCGCTGGCGGTGGGCTTGACACCCGAATTCCTGCCCATGATTACCTCGGTGACGCTTTCGAAAGGCGCCGTGGCGATGGCCCATAAGAAAGTCATCGTCAAGCATCTTTCCGCCATTGAGAACCTCGGTAGTCTAGATGTGCTTTGCAGCGATAAAACGGGAACGCTCACGGCTGGAACCATGTCGCTTGACCGCTCTCTCGATCCCTTTGGGAATATATCTCAGCGCGCGCTGGAGCTCGCCTACTTCAACAGTAAGTTCCAAACAGGTATCCGCAGCCCACTTGATGATGTGATCCTCCATCAGTCTCCGCCGAAGATCGGTGATTACACGAAATGCGACGAGATTCCGTTCGATTTCGAGCGGAGGCGGCTCTCAGTTGTGGTGGAGCGGCAGTCCCAGCGATTGCTCATCACGAAAGGTGCTCCGGAAGGGATTTTCCCGCTGCTCTCCAGTTACGAGATCGAAGGCAAAACAGTACCCATCGGCGAGGATGCTACCAAGCGCATGCAACAGACCAGCGATGAGCTGAATAACCAGGGATTCCGCTCGTTGGCCGTGGCTTACGTCGAAGTTCCTGTGCTTCCGGACTATTCCGTGAAGGATGAGCGCAATCTGATTCTGGCCGGTTTCTTGAGCTTTGCTGATGAGCCCTTGCCGGACGCCGCCCAGGCTGTGGCTTCATTAAAGCAGGATGGGGTCGAGATCAAGGTTATCTCCGGAGACAACGACCGCGTCACCGGCCACGTCTGCACGGAGGTAGGGGTCGAGCCCGGCAAAATCATCACTGGCGAGGACGTGGAGAAGATGACGGACCCGGCGCTGGGGCATGTCGTCGAGGAGACATGCGTATTCGCCCGTATTTCGCCGACGCAGAAAAACCGGATTCTCCTGGCTCTCAAGCACAACGGCCACGCGGTAGGATTCATGGGGGACGGCGTCAACGATGCGCCATCGCTGCACGCGGCCGATGTTGGCATTTCCGTATCAAGTGCGGTTGATGTGGCTCGCGAGGTTGCCGACGTGATTCTCGTCGAGCCCGGCCTGCGCGTCCTCCATGATGGCATCATCGAGGGACGCAAAGCTTTTGGTAACGTGATGAAGTATTTGTTGATGGGCACAAGTTCGAACTTTGGGAATATGTTCAGCATGGCGGGGGCTTCGCTCTTCCTGCCATTTTTGCCCATGCTTCCCACGCAAATCCTGCTGAACAACCTTCTTTACGACTTATCCCAACTCACAATTCCGACGGACAATGTTGACGAGACCTATCTGCAAAAACCCCAGCGCTGGGATATTGGGCTGATTCGCAATTTCATGGTGTTCATCGGACCGATCAGTTCCATCTTCGACTTTTTGACCTTCTATGTGTTGTTGCATTTCTTCCACGCGAGTGAAGCGCAATTTCATACCGGTTGGTTTGTGGAATCGCTGGCGACACAGACGCTGGTGCTGTTCGTCATCCGTACGGCGAACAATCCACTACGCAGTCGCCCTAGCAGTCCCTTGATTGCAACCTGTCTTGCCGCTGTGGCAGTTGGGACTTATTTGCCATTCAGCCCCCTGGCGGGCGTGCTTGGCTTCACGCCGCTGCCCGCGGCCTACTTTGGTTTTGTTGCCGTCGCGACGGGAGTCTATCTCTTGCTGGTGGAGGCTGCCAAACGGCTTCTTCTCCGCCGGGCCGCTAAGACAAATTCAGCCAAGCCCGGAGATACTGTAGCGGTCGCAGCCTAGGTTTGGTCGAGGAGATGTACGGTGAAAGGACACGCCATGAAGAAGGCGGAAAGTGCCCGAAGTAAGTTTAGAGGAATCAGACGTGTCGTGCCCGCGGCTGCATTGCTGGTCTTGATTATTGCGGCGGGCGTGCCCAGCTCTTCTCAGTCGACTCCTGACCTGCAAACCTTCTTTCGGCAGGACATCGGACTGAGTGAGGATCAGGTCGCCGCCATCCGAAGCGGAAAGGCGGTCGCGATCACCCTGCCCTCCCGCACGCCGGCCGAGGTCTTTTTGTTCGGCGCCATCTACATTCATGCCACTCCTGAGAGCTACCTGCAGTCTGCCCGCGATTTCGACCGGCGTCGCGACCTTTCCTCCTATTGGGCGCTCGGGGTGTTCGGCAATCCTCCGCAGCTTTCTGACTTGAAGAATTTTTCGTTCGACAACGATGAAATTCAGGCTTTGAAGAAGTGCACGCCCGGCGATTGTCAGTTTCAGATGCCCGCAAGCTCCATTGAAGAGTTTCACCGAGCCATCAATTGGTCGGCTGCCGACGTGAACGAACAAGTGAATCGCCTCCTGCAGAAAACGGCACTACAGCGTCTGCTCGCCTACCAACGCGAGGGCGATCAGGCCCTCGGAGTTTATAACGATAAGCATGATCCAACCGTGGTACCCGAGCAGTTCGCCTATATGCTCAGCTACACCAAGGCTTTGCCAGCCCATCTGCCGGATTTCTACACTTACCTTCTCTCGTATCCCAACGGGAAACCCGCGAACGTTGAAGACACGTTCTATTGGGCAAAGGTGAAGTTCGGATTGAAACCGACGCTACGCGTCGTACAAATCGTGACCATGCGCGGGGACCCAGCCGACCAGGTAGCTTATGCTATCGCCGAAAAGCAGCTCTATTCGAGCCACTACTTCGAAACTGCGCTGGACCTCTCTTTTTGCATCCGCGGGCAGGACCACTCGAAGCAACCCGGCTTCTATCTGATCACGGCCATGGGTTCCGAGCAGGCGGGTTTGACAGGCGCCAAGGGAGCGGTCATCCGAAAGGCTGCGGTGGGCAGGTCGATTTCAAATCTTCAAAACGGGCTCACCGCCATCAAGAACACGCTGGAAGGTAACCAGTAGGCGAGGTGCTTGGAGTGTGCTCGGCACAGTAGGGCCGCGAAGAGCGGTGCAGGAACAAGGAAAGGGGGTCGCATGTCACTGGTTGCAGCGACTGGGGACATTCTCCTGAAGTCGGTCCTGATCGCAACGGATTTCTCAGAAGCATCTGACAAACCCCTACGCCATGCTCTCGCCATTGCCCGTCACGGATGGAAAACGGCCAAAGAAAGCGGCTGTTGGGAGGAAGGACCAGCGGCAGGTGATTTGAACCGAGCTCTTTCACTTCTTGAGGCAGCGGGATTCATTCTGACCCGGGTGTGCCCGGTCGGGGGCGACACTCTTATGGTTCGGAACGTCGGGATTCTCGAAGCGAAGCCAGCTCAGGGATGAGCCCAAGTTGTTGGACAGTTTTGTTTGGGATGACGTCCACATAGCGTTGTTCCCAGATCATTCCGAGCCCGAAGTCCGCTTGTAGGAAGTGACCCCAGCGCTTGAAATCGATTCTGGACGGATCACGGGCAAACAGGAAGTAATCCACTTGATCGGTTAACGGGCATATGAATCTGTCAGCCACTTCTGGTCTTCGATAGTGCGTCTGCTGATCCGATCGGGCCACTATGAATAAGCCCTGGTGTCTTCATCCTGGAAATAACAATCTGTCCTCGCGCGCGGGCGAGTTGCCGACATTCACTCCACAAGGGGGCATGCTCCGGCCCTGCATTACTCCTGCATGCATCAACTGGGCCGCTTCATGACGACGACCGACATTGCTGCTTTCGCATCGTAGTTGGGGTTTGAGCTCCGCAGTATTCTCAAATACTCCCGCGCAGCTTTGTGAATGTCCGGGCCTTTGCTGGCCTGTGGTTTCGGCTTGTCAGAGTCTTGGGTCATGTCTCTATGATCGTCGCCCTCGGCGGAGAAAGACGTCAATAGCTCTTCCGTAATGGCACTTTTGCGGGGTCTTGTTGGAAGGGCAGCAATTGGAAACGATAAGGAAACCGACAGTAAAGAGATGAAGAGTCTGTTGTACTATTCACACGGACACAAGGTTCCAGCTATGGTGGTGAACGCTCGAATCATCGGGTTTTACAGCGGGGAAGATCCGAAAGGGATGGGAGGAGCATGGAGAGACGACCATCAGGACAATATTCAGGCAACACACTGGTGGTGCAATGAAGAGAAAGGATCGAGCAGAATGGATGATTGAGCCCCGCATTCGCGCATTATGGCCGAGGTGCGCCCAGCTAAACCGCTCGGGCACATCTTTAGCAAGCCTAGTTCCGACTGACCGGAGTCACCGATCAATTGCACTGCGGAATTGACCTGAGGACATCTCGGCGGGCGCTGAAGGAACCAGCTTCGATCCAGTCCACCACACCACCACAGATCAGTGTAGATGCGATGTCGCCGACGGCTAGACTCGTGGTCATTCCAAAACCACCGAGGCCCGAAACGTGGAACAACCCGTCGATGTCTGGATCCCATCCGATGATGGGTAGCCGGTCAGGCGCAAAGGTCCGAAGGCACGCCCAGCTGCGGCGCAAGCTGATGTCCGCAAGTCCGGGAGCATGTTTCAAAAGCTTATCGACAAGGAGATTGTCGGCCTCGGGGTCAACCTCAGGTATGCCAGGCGGATGCTCGGTCTCATCGCAGGGACAAAGAAGGAGGCCTGCTCCTTCCGGCCTCACGTAATATCCGACATCGAGATCCCACACTAGCGGAGCATCATCGGGAAGTAGTCTCGAGTCGCCCGAGACGAACAGGTGTCGACGAAGGCGTTTTAGTGGGAGCGGAGCAGATTCGCGGCCAAGACACCCCGCCCATGCGCCTGCGCCGTCGACGACGGTGCGAGCACCGACTTCGCCACGTGGCGTTCGGACACCACGCACCACCGATCCGTCAACGATCAAGGATTCACAGGCGCAGTCGGTGATGATCTCAAAGCCGGCGTGCCTGGCCTCCGCCAGCAGATCACTCAGCAGGGCATGGATATCAACGATTCCGTCGGTGGGGCAGAAGAGCGCGTGATCAAACTCAAACCGGCTCAGAAACGGGAAGCGTTGCCGGGCTTTGGCAGCCGGCAGTAGTTCGGAGGGCACGCAGTGTTCGTGCAGCTGTGCACACCATTCGGCGGGTGGGTGTGGCTCTCCGTGAGTCAAGTACAGGCCTCCGCTCTGGCGGAGGACCGGAGATCCGGCAACAGTCTTGGCACGGAGCCGCTGAACGCCTTCAATGGCGAGCTTCCGAAGGACAGGATCTGCCTCCACTTGGCATGCCATCGCCGCGTTGCGCCCAGAGGCGTGGCTTCCGGGCAGGAGCTCCCGTTCGAGAACTACGCCGCTCGTCACACCGGCCCGTGCCAGCGCTGCGGCAACTGAGGCACCCGCGAACCCGGCGCCAATCACGATTACGTCTACCTCAGATGGAACACGGCCATGGAGTGCCATACCTTCAAGTATACGAAGTAGCCCCGACCAAGCACAGGCGGTGTGGGCGCAGAGGGAACCTCTTATCGGGTCGTGACATCCAACTAGTTCGTCACTTGCGCAACGCAGAAATGGGTGGGCACCGGCAGTGGCGACTGACGGCCGATCAGCTGCAAACCTATCCGAGCACCTTAGACAGCAACCACTTAGCTGGCCGAAGTGTGTCGGCAGTGTGCCTCTTTCGCTGGGGGACACCAGTTCGGGTGGAAAGCGCTGCCCAAAAACGGTTGAATCGTTGCCTAACTGCCTCCCCTACAGTCTCCAGGAATGCACAAGCGTGCGTGGTTCAAAAACAGATGTTTTTGAGCCAATCTCAACATTCCAACAAATGTGTAGAGCGCTCAGTCTGATGTGCGATGACGGCGTTGTTGAGAAAGCGCTCCTCTCGGGTCCGCCTACTCTCTCGACGAATTAGAATCGGGCGACGGCAATGGGGACAAGCCAAGCTCTTCTAGAAATTCATTGTGTTTAATCGTTGCCTCTTGGATTGTGTTCTCGATTATTTCCAATACGCCATGAGTCGCCGCTAGGTCGATTTCTGATTCAGCTATTGCGGTACTGATGTAGCGGGATATGTTCAGGTTGTAACCTTCCTCCTTAATCCGCTCCATCGGGATTCGTTTTGAATAACGCCCCTCTTCCTTACGGAATTGGTAGGTCTCAACAATTTTGTCGATGTCTTCGTCCCGCAGGCGGTTCTGGCGTTTGCCTTTCTCGAAGTGCTCGCTGGCGTTGATGAAGAGCACATCATCCGGCTTCTTGCATTTTTTGAGCACCAGAATGCACACTGGGATGCCGGTGGAATAAAACAAATTGGCGGGCAGGCCGATGACCGTATCAATGTGCCCATCGGTTAGCAGCTTGGTGCGGATTCGCTCTTCCGCTCCGCCACGGAATAGCACGCCGTGGGGCAGAATGATGGCCATGACGCCTTCGTCCTTCAGGTAATGGAAGCCGTGCAATAAAAACGCGAAATCCGCGGCGGATTTAGGTGCCACGCCGTGATTCTTGAAGCGCACATCCTCGGCAATGGCTTCAGTGGGTTCCCAGCGGTAGCTGAACGGCGGATTTGCCACCACGGCATCGAAATAAGGCTTCCTGGCGGGGTTGGTCTCGCGCAGCATTTCCCAATCGTTCTTCAGCGAGTCGCCGTGGAAGATTTCAAATTCCGAATCCTTCATCCCATGCAACAGCATGTTCATGCGTGCCAAGTTATAAGTGGTGATGTTGCTTTCCTGCCCATAGATTTTGCCGATGCCGTGCGGCCCCATGCGCTTGCGCACGTTGAGGAGCAGCGAACCGGAACCGCAGGCAAAGTCCAAAACACCCTCCAGCTTGGCTTTCTTTCCCGTTTTCGGCTCCTGGCTGTCCAGCGTGACGATGCCAGACAAAATGCTAGAAATCTGCTGCGGCGTGTAAAACTCACCCGCCTTCTTGCCTGAACCGGCGGCAAACTGGCCAATCAGATATTCGTAGGCATCGCCTAACGTGTCGGCGTCAGTGGAAAATTGCGTCAGCTCTTCAGCGACCTTTTGAATGACGGTGCAGAGCTTGGCGTTGCGCTCCTCGTATTTTTTGCCGAGCTTGTCCGACGCCAGATTGATCTCGGAAAATAGACCTTGGAAGGTGCTTTGGAAGGACTCCGTCTCGATATATTTGAAGGCTGCTTGCAGCGTGTTGAGCAGTTCTCCGTTCTGCGTGCGGGCCAGATTGGAAATGCTGGCCCAGAGGTGATCCGGTTTGATGACATAGTGCACCTTGCGGCGCATCTGCTTCTCGAAATCGGCCACGTCATCAGGATTGTTGGCATACCAGATAGCCAGCGGTACACAGCGGCCGTCGCCCTCGACCTGAGGATAATCCCGTCCCAGTTCTTTTTGCGCGGCCGCCTCGTAATTGTCTGACAGGTAGCGCAGGAACAGGAACGACAGCATGTAGTCGCGGAAATCGTCCGCGTTCATCGCGCCGCGCAGGTCGTCGGCAATGCCCCAAAGGGTTTTGCCTAGTTGTGTTTTATCTTGGTCGTTCATAATGTTTTGGATTCCTCTGGTTTGCCCGGAAGTAAGTCGCGATTGAAAGGATAAAATTCTAGAAAATCGTCGAGAACCTTCTCGAACGACTCCTTAGTCTCCGGCAGCATTTTCGTGGGTTCGTAAAATGAATAGTTTCCATGGCTTAAAACATTGAGTATCCGTCCGAACAGTGTTTCGTCCGGGTCATCTTCGGTTTTCTTGATGCACACCGAGAATTTCGGGTGCCCGTGAAAACAGGATGATTTTTCAAGGAGACCGCGCAGGGCATTGAAGTGGTGCGTGCATAGCTCATCGGCATTTCGTGCCTCGCAAATCTCTCTGAGCAGCGCCACATGGTGAAAAAATGGCGTGTCTCCCGTGTAAGTGAGATGGAATTGACCTGTTTTCTTGGAGCAGGACAAGAAAAACGGAGCAAATTTTCGATCTATCTCCCGGAGTTCGTTCCAAAGGACATTGAAGAACAAAGAGTAGTGGGTCGATAAAACGGCCTTAATCGAGTGATCTTTTCTCGCTAAGAGCTGTGCCAGATGGTGGCCTACCGCAATGGCGTTGTTTTCATCCAAAGATGAAATCGGGTCATCAATGTAAATGTATTTCACCCACTTGTAAGCTTCGGCACCATCCATGGCAAGCTGCACAATGGCGAGGAAGAAGCACCAAATGAAGAGGTTTTCTTCGCCGCGTGACACTTTGATGTGGTCCTCAATCTTGGTGCCTGGTCCGTCCTGAACTTGGCGGGAAAAGCGAACCCTTGATTTTTCATAGTCGATGTTGAAATCAAAATCTGCATAACGATTCAAGAACGGGCGGATGCGGTTCTCCAATTCCAATTCTTTAAGACCAGAGAAAAACCTGCATTCTGGATTGAAATTCAGCACACGTTCTTTGTCTTCTTCCAAGTCGTTGTCCCAAGAAAACAAATCTTCGGTAAAGGCGTTGAAATAGAGCGTATCCCGCTGATCTCCATTTTTGCCAAGGTTTTTAAAGGCCATGGAAAGGCGAGTCTTACCGGTGCCATTGTAGGCATAGATCAAAAGGAACTTTTTGGGGTCCTGCTCTTTCTGCAATTCTTGGCGCAGATGTGAGGCCAAGGCATTCAGATCGGCAAACGGGGTTGGGCTCATGCCTCAACCTCCTCATTGGATGGGAAAAGCTGCTGCATCAGACCTTGTCTATGTGTCTTGAGCGCCTCTATCTTTTGGGTTTGAGCTGTTATCAACTTGTCGAGGAAAGACACGCAGTCGGAGATTCTTTGTTGTTCGGGGACGTCTGGTAGAGGAATAGGAATGCTATCGAGCATGGCTTTATTCAATTTCGGTTGCGCCATTCCCGTTAAGAAATCATCTAGCTTTATTGAGTTTAGATAGTCTTCAACCAGTTTTTGGGTGCAGCCATGTTCAAACTTCAGGACGTGCGCGTGATTATTTACCCAAGTCTTTCCTGAAATCGGAAATGCAATCGGGTATGTTCGAGCCCGTGCGGACCTGTACCCTAGATTAGGCTGATTCCGGAAGCCTGTGCTTCGTACGAGGAAGACACTCGCCCTGGCATGACAGGAACCGGACCGACGTTTTCTCGCGAGACGGCTGAGGAATTGAAATAAAACTCGTCAGAAGAAATCGTGGGTTAATGCCGGGTGGTGAACGTTCCCCTCTGTCCCAGCTTTTCTTATCATCACAATGTTTAACCGCAACCACGCGGAGGTATATTCAGGAGGTTACCCAGCAGGCTATGTCCACCGCAACAATCGAAGTTCGTTGCAATGCGCGTCCGACCCGCCTCGCCTTTGTTGTTCCCACACCCGACCGAGATCTACTCCTGTCTGTGATCGCGAGAGCTACGAGCTTGTGGGGCGGCATTTTCAATCCCATCGTCATTCTCGATGGCTCGACACGCGAGGTGCGCGGCCGCCAAGAACAAATAACCTCACCCGCGCAATACCTTGAAGGTCAGACAGACATTCTGAAGGCCTTCGATCCGGACTTTCTCCCCAACTTCTCCGCCGATCCTCTCCCCCAAGAGCTAAAAGAATTTCAGCACCGCGCATTCGCCGCAGAGAGATTGGACTGGAAGCCCTGGGGCCCGATGCGGAATGAGGTAACTTCGTACTTCGCTGACGTGTGGCCGATCCTCGAAGAACTGTGGGAAAAAGAGTTCAAGTCCAGTGCGAAACCTGCACTCAAGTTCCGTTATCTCGAAAAGGACGATGCGAGGAAATCGTTGCTGCTCGCGGCTAAATATGGGCTTTACACGAATGACGACAGTTACGAATTCCTAAAGAAAAATTTCGAAGCGGAGGCCATAGTCTACGATGCCCAGTTCAAGGCCTCTCTCAAGCCGCGGACCTTCCACACTCCGCTCTCCCTGACAGCATACAGGTGCTCCACACGACGGCAACATGTCCATTCCCACGCGTACTTTCTACTGAATCCCGACAACCCGTTCGATGTCGTGGACTACTGGAATCTTCGTGCGGCTGGCATGATCCTGTTTCCCCTGACATTGCAGGACTACAGGGAATTCGAGCAACCCATCCGCGATTTTGGCGCGCTTGCTGCGTATCCGATCAACGATAGGATTACCAACCATGTGGTCCTTGTAAAGGCGCGCAGCATCTCGGAAGAGGAGTTGGCGACCGTGGCCGATTGGATACGGTCGCTCGGGTTTCTCAAGGACTTTTCCACCATGGGGTGGGTGCCTCGTTACAACATGAATTACTACATGATCGGAAACGAGATCGATATCGAACCGATCAGCGCGTACGACTCATCCCCGGTGGGCATTTTAGACAGCGGATATGGCTTCATAGAGGGCCCGACTCCGGGGTTCTTACGCACTGAGCACTTCGACCAACATTGGTCCATGGATCTGTCATTCTCGACCTTCCGCACCGCCGATGCGTGCTACCGGCTACCGTGGCTGAATTCGGGTTGTGACGCGCTCGTTGGGCGGAAAATAGGTGGTGGCTTCGACATCGATGCGGCACACGTCTCTCAAAGCGGCATCGTGACACAGCATGCAGGGACCAGCGGACGTGTGCGGATGTCCCCGATTACGCCTGTTGAAGCGGTACGGGCATTTCTGCAAGGGAAGGATATCGAATACCTGAAAACAAGCGCGCCAGGACTCGCGCTTGAGCGCATCATTGAAATGTTGAAGGGACTGGGCGACTCCCAACTTTTCCAGAACGACGCAATCCGCGACTTGCTGGATGAGCTGGCTTCCGGCGGCTGGCGCTTGGCGAGCGAAGTCAGGGGCGCCGTCTATAAGTCGCTCAAGGGGCTCAAATACTTTGACCAACCGGCGACGAAGGAGCAGGTTACTCAGAAGGTCGACGCCATCCTAGATCAGGCCGTTGAAGCCAAGGTGTTTCGCATTGGCCTCGTCTTCCAGTGCTCTCGCTGCAAGCGGCACAACTGGTACGCGGTGACTGAATTCGACAATGCTTTTAATTGCAAGTCCTGCTTCGCTCGTGAACTCACGCCGCGATTGGATGTTACGCAGTGGTACTACGCTTCAGATGGCTTCTTCCGGACTTCAAACAAGCTCGACGGGAACATCACGATCTTGCTGACACTCAACTTTTTCAACTACTGTTTCGAGCACAGCATTCAATTCGCACCATCCTTCGATTACCGGGTCGGTAACGAGGCGCACGAGATGGATTTTGCAGTCATCAGCAGCGGAGGAATGCTCAGTAGTGAAGCGGTCGATATGGTTTTCGGGGAATCGAAGTCAGGAGCAGCTCTCAAAGAGGACGAGCGCCTGAAGCTGAAAGCCTTCGCTGAAAGGACGGGATCTTATATCTGCTTCTGCACGATGGCCGATGATTTCGACGAGACCGACAAGGCATTCTTTCGGGATTTGGTCGACGCTGATATCAAAATCATCATGCTGACGCGGTTCTTTCTGGAAATGGATTACTTCGAGGTCATGAAGTACCGGACAGAAAATAACCCCGGACGGAGCAGGACAAAGACCGATTGGCTGATGCGAGCGACGATCTTGCGTACGCTCGGCAAAGAGTTCGCGCACAAACACAATATCTGGCTGTAGTATCCGGGCTTCATTCCTCCGAAGAGAGTCTCGTCAAAGCCGGAAGAGACGGATGGAGTGCAGCCGTCTGCCCGGCCTTCCGGGCTTATATACGCCGTCGATGCTCACAATACCTTTGGTCCAGTGATTAGCGTTACGGGTATACGTCCAAACCATCGATCAACGAATTGGTCCATGGTATCTGGTCCGAGATACTTTGTAGGCCAGGTAATGGTGTCTTGCTGGATGGGCCAGATCTGCTGACTCGCCGGATCCCAATAGTGATCTTGTTCCGGCAGTTCGACCCAGCGACCACGATTCAAGATGCTGTTGAATCGGCTCGAAAGCACCTGGAAGACGAGATGGCCGATGACATAGGTATGCGTGAAAACGTCGAGATCGTTCAGGGGAGGCGGATCGTTTGTTGATTTCGCGTAACGGGGATTCGATCTACCGGAGTAACGAGATTGTCCTTGAAATGAAGAAATCCAAATACGAACGTTGGCCGGGAGGGCAAGAGATGTCCTAAACCGTTCGCGTTCTGCTCGGGTTGAAATAGGTTCTCCAAGAATCCGAAGTGTCTGATAGTTCGCAACAACCGATTTTTCGAAAGCATAAGCGACCAGAAACTTGAGGTCATCGCCCGCGAAGCTTGTTTGTTTGCCATCGATGATGACATCGGTGAGCAGGGTTTTGGCTCGACCCTCAAGGTCACTCATCCACGTTTCGTTACACGTTTTACACACCACATTGGCTGTTTGATCGATTTTTGTGGTGGTCCATATGTTCCTTGCCTCGCCGTCTTCAAGTTCGTTCCTGTAACGAGTTTTTGGCAGGAGCCTGGTCAGCCAGGCGGGCCAAATATGCTCCCCAGTGAGATTCGATGTGGCAGGACAAAACGCGCAGATAGGCACCCTGCAAGCCTATCAAACGATTTCTTATCCAGAATACAGACCGACCGCTCCACGGATTTTCGACGACTGAAAACCGGGAACAGACGGCTGCTGTCGCTTTTCTTCCTGCGCGACAGTATAGGATGAACACCACACCGAGCATGGCCCGTCCCTCAGCGATTTCTGCAGCATTTGCGCACTTGCGAGCAACTGGGCTGACTTTTCAGCCGCGGGTGGCTGACGGGGGCAATCCGGACTGCCAATGAACACTTTTCGACTGACTGTCGGTCAGCCAGAAGTTTACGTCTTCCCAGATTTGCATTCCGACCGTGTGCTTAACGTGCGCTGGTTCGCCAGGCGGACGCCGATATAAGAAGGGGGGGAACTGAACCGAGCACAGTTCCGTTTAGTGCAGAAAATCGTTGACTCACTATCAGGGTGTTTAACGTTCAAACGACGTAACATCTTTCATAACAACTACGCCTAAACCTGCCCATTTTTGCCCACTATCGAAATCGAGAAGCCGCTGAAACAAAAGACATTTAGCTGACTGCTGAGCAATCAGTAGGTTGAAGGTTCGATTCCTTCCGCGCTCACCATCTTTTCAATCACTTGGCAGTTTCGGTTTTTTATGTCCTTACTATCACCGAGCATCCACCGACGGCATTTATCAAGCATCTTTTTCAGCCTCTAATCGTCAGCACCGGACACATCGCTTCGCACACCACGTCATGTGCTGTTGACCAATACAGGTGAGCCGCGGCGCGGG
>Ga0187852_1001540_pt1 | contig 21220 bp, 19 predicted proteins | sample June2016WEW_6_40_FD_134511 | JGI IMG/M metagenome (GOLD analysis project Ga0187852, IMG submission 134511) | Peatland microbial communities from SPRUCE experiment site at the Marcell Experimental Forest, Minnesota, USA - June2016WEW_6_40 | ecosystem: Environmental > Terrestrial > Soil > Wetlands...
ATCGCAAACTTGACGCCGGCCTGTTTCATCAAGGCCGCGAACGACTTGCTTACGCGCTGGATGCGTTCGTCGTACGAGCCGGCGCATCCCACCCAATACAGCACGTCGATCTCTGACGGATCGTCGAGCTCGGCGATCTCGGGAATTTCAAGTCCCTGTGCCCATTCGGCGCGCTTTTCCCGAGCAAGGCCCCATGGATTTCCCTGGTTCTCGATTCCCTTGAAGGCTCCCGTCAGTTCGGTCGGGAACCTCAACTCCATCAGTACGTCGTAGCGCCTCATGTCCACGATTCTTTGTATGTGCTCGATGCCGACCGGGCATCCCTCTTCGCACCATCCGCACGTCGTGCATGCCCAGACCGCTTCTTCGGTCGCGACCTGCGTGATCATGTCAGGGCCGTCCCATGTGGGCGCTTCGGCGCCGCCGCCCTGCCTGCCGTTTGCCTTCGCCGCGAGCAGAAAGGGCGCCTTGTCGAGCAGATGCTCGCGCTGTTCGATCACAAGATACTTGGGATTCAGCGTTTTGCCGGTGTTGACGGTGGGGCAGTTGATCGTGCAGCGGCCGCACTCGAGGCACGATCCCATGTCGAGCAGCTGCTTCCACGTGTAATCCTCGACCTGCGAGACGCCGAACGTCTCGGCGGTCTCGAAATCCTTGATCGGCGCGAGCCGTCCGCGCGGACCGAGGTTACGGAAGAACAGATTGAGCGGGCCGAAGATCAAATGACGCAGCTTGGTGAACGGAAAACAGAACAGCAGCGCGTACACGAACATCACGTGCACCAGCCACAGCCATCGATGGTAAGCAGAGCCGGCGCCGAGCGCGCCCTCGATACGGCCCACGACCCGTCCCACGTATGCCCATTCGGTGAACGCGGGATGCGCGGCGTTGATACGCGCGCCCTCGAGCATCAGGCCCGTGACGGCAGCCAGCACCATCATCGACATCGGGAACCAGTAGCCGAGCCGGTTCTCGAGATTGTCCCGGACTTTCTCCGCAGGCGGCTCATTGAGCACGGTGGGTTTGCGAAAAGCGCGCCGCGCACCTTCCATCAGCACGCCGAGGATCAGCAGGATGAAGAAGGTGTCCATCGCAACTTTGAAGTAAAGATAGAAATCGCCATAGAAAAAGTAGAAATCGAGGCCGAACAGAGCGAATAGATCGCGCACGTCGCTGTTGATCACGACGATCGTCGTACCGATGAACAGTCCGACAAATGCGACGTAAAACGCGTAATGCATCCATCCCCATGTCTCGCGAATCACGTTGCCCTGGCCGAACGAATCGCGCAGCGCCAGCAGCAGGCGCTGGAGTGGATGATCGAGGCGATCGTCGGACACGCCGAGACTCAGCAGCCGGTACCAGCGGAGGCCGGCGTAAATGAACCCGGCGATCAGCAGCCCGAGCATGGCGTACATCAGCACGATGAACGGAACGGGGATGTTCCAGAAGATTTGGCGGGTAACTTGCTCGTTCATTTGCGCTCCATCAGGACCATGCGGCCGGCGTCGAAGAGTGAACGACGAAAAACGAAAGGCCGGGGGCGAAGGCGCCTGTAACAGACTCTAACTCCTAGCAGGACCAGCATCGATCAGGAAAGAACAAAGTGCGCGCGAAACGGGGATTTCATTCAACGCGGAATCGAGCGTGATCCCGCGCCGCCTTGCGGCCTCGGCTCCCGGCCCGTGCCCCCGACCACGCGGATCGCCCAGCCTTCAGGTCCCGCTCGCCCGCAATCGACTCGCGCGACATCTGTCCCTAAACGCCCGGATCACCCCAGCCAATGAAAAATCGTTATGGGTTCATCGCCGCGACGGTGATCGATTTTTTGACGTCCTTGATCATGATGAAGAGACGAAGCGGATCACTGACCGAAGCGGTGAAGCCAAGGCCCTCGTAAAAGTTCGCCGCGTTTTGATCCTTGGCCTCTACCATGACGGCGCGAATGCCGAACCATTGCGCGGTCTTCAAAGTTTCCTCGAATGCGTGCCGGACCATAAACGTTCCGAGGCCGCTTCCTTGAAAGCGCATATCGACGCCGAACCTGCCGATCAGAACCACAGGAATAGGACTCCGTCCCATCCCCTGTGAAACGCGCGGCGGGGCGACCGTGCGATCGGTATGAGAGGCAGAGAGGCAGAAGTACGCGGCTATCAGGTCTTGGGTAGGTTCAACAGTCACATACACGCGCGCGCCGCCACCCTGATGGCTTGGCCACGCATGCTTTTGAAGCCAATCGTTGAGAACGGGGACGCCGCAATCAAACCTTTGCGCGCGGGAAACATCCCCATGCTCCATGAGCCGGGGACGGGCGAACGGCACGCGCTAATCCCAAGGCGCTTTCGCGCGGAACAACTCCACGAGCTGGGGAATATCTCGCGGGGGACTCTCCAAGGCCGCGACGAACTGCTCCCAAGTACGCTCGTCAAGAACGAGCGTTTCACTTGTCGAAAACGCGCTGCCCGCATCGCGGATTACGTCGTTCCTCTGTTCCTTAGGACTGCCCATCGCATCCCTCGTAATACGTAATATTTAAGGTACGCTCGGTGGCGTCAGGCGTCAATGTGAACACCGCCGTCGCCTTCACATTGCATCCGAGCCCTTAAATCACATTGCCGGAACGTCGGGCCGCTACTCGCCGCCGCGCTCCTGGAAGCCCTCGAGGTTGCGCGATCTGCCGGTCTGGCGCAGTTTGCGCAACGCCTTGGCCTCGATCTGCCGGATGCGCTCGCGGGTGACGGCGAATTGTTTGCCGACTTCCTCCAGCGTGTAGTCGGTCTTCTGGCCGATGCCGAAGCGCATGCGCAGGATTTGCTCCTCGCGCGGGGTGAGCGTGGCCAACACCTTGCGCGTCTGCTCGCCGAGGTTGCCCTGAATTGCAGCCTCGACGGGCGACGGCGCGAGTTCGTCCTCGACAAAATCGCCGAGCGAACTTTCTTCTTCGTCGCCGATTGGCGTTTCGAGTGAGATGGGTTCCTTGACGATCTTGAGCACCTTCTGGACCTTGTCCAGCGGCATCTCCATCTGCTCCGCGATTTCTTCGGGCCCGGGTTCGCGGCCGAGCCGCTGCACGAGCAGGCGCGTGACGCGGAGCAGCTTGTTGATTGTCTCGACCATGTGGACCGGGATGCGAATGGTGCGGCCCTGGTCGGCGATCGCACGCGACATCGACTGCCTAATCCACCAGGTCGCGTAGGTCGAAAACTTGTAGCCGCGTTGATACTCGAACTTGTCCACCGCGCGCATCAGGCCGATGTTGCCTTCCTGGATGAGGTCGAGAAAGCCAAGGCCGCGATTGGTGTAACGCTTGGCCAGGCTGACGACGAGGCGCAAGTTGGCCTCGGTCAGCTCCTTTTTCGCGCGGCGGCTCTTGTCCTGTCCGGCGGCGATGGTCTCGAGCTTGCGCGCGTATTCCTCGCCGGTGTCCTTGGCCTTTTTTTCGACTTCGCGAATAGTTTTTTGCGCCAAGCGAATTCTGGCCGCGATATCGAGCAGGTTCTCGCGGACATCATTTATCTTCAGGACGTGCCGGCGGTCTTCGGCTTCGGCGGCTTCCTTGAGCAGGTGAGTGCGCGAGCGGCCGGTCGCTTCCTCGTACTTCGCGATCGTGTGCTGCGCGATGCGGAACTGTTCAAGGAAGTCGCGCATCTCGCCGATCACCGCTTCCATCAGGCGGCGCGACAACGCCATCGCGCGCAATTCCTTTTTCACGCGCTCGTTCAGACGGGTCAGGTTCTTGTCGAGGTTGGGCTTGCGGCGCGGACCGGGCTTGTTGCGGAGTTCTTCCTCGATTGCCTCGATTTTGGCGCGCAGGTCGGTGAGCTTCCTGGTCGCGAGCGTCAATTTCTTGCGCTGGCGCTCGTCGGCTTCGGGTCCGCGCTCTTCGTCGGGTTCGTCAGGCGTTTCGGCGGCGTCCTCGAAGACATCGCGCAGATCGGCTTCGCCTGCCTCCACGCGTTCGCCCACTCGAATCACGAAATCGAGCGTGATCGGCGAGCCCAACACTTCCTCTTCGACTTCGTTCTCGCCGGCTTCGATGCGCTTGGCAATTTCGACTTCCTGTTCCCTCGAGAGAAGCTGGAAGTTGCCCATCTCCTTGAGATAGAGCCGGACGGGGTCCGACGACTCGCCAAGCGAATCTGCAGCCGCCGGCGCGGCCTCGGGCGCTTCTTCGGGCTCTTCCTTGCCTTCGACCTCGACTTCGTCGGCGCCTTCGGTCGGGACTTCCTCGAGCACCTTGATATCAAGGTCCTCGAAGCTGTCCAGCGCGGCGCGCAGGTCGGTCGGTGAAGCGACATCCTGCGGCAGGTAGTCGTTGACCTGCTCGAAGGTCAGGTAGCCCTGCTCACGGCCGAGATCGACAAGACCCTGTAGGTCCTTACCTTCGTACTTCTGCTTCATTCGTTTTGCTTCCGTTTGGCGCGGGCGTTGGCCGCCGATGCGATGCGTGAAAATCGGCGCGCAATGCGGGCCGCCATTGCGACCGCGAGCCGGGAATCAAGTAGCCTCATTTATACAGACGAGAATACAAAGGCAAGTGAACCACACCAAAGAATCAAGTGTAAGGATCGCTAAGATGAGAGTCAACTTACGCATCGCCCTCGCCACGCGATCATTGGGCGAATTACGCTCTGCCGTGCGGCCTTATCGCGAATCCGCGCTCGTCGGTGACCGCTGCAGGTATTATACGCATCGTTTGGCCGTTTGGCTGCATTGCGGCCGATCTTTTCCTTCGACTCGAACCGAGGTGCTGGAAAATGAGTGCGCGCTGGAAATCGCGAGCGGGCCTCTCTATTCTCGACGCTGCTCCGCCCCCCTTTGAGCAGAATTTTGGCAATACACGCGATAATCCTGATGCTCAGCTTCGCGATAATCCTCGCAGGCTCGGAACTTTTTACCAATGGCGTCGAATGGGCGGGGCATCGATTGCATATTGCTGAGGCCGCGGTCGGGAGCCTGCTCGCCGCGGTCGGAACGGCGCTGCCGGAGACGTTCATCCCGGCGGTCGCGCTGTTGACCGGGCGCGACTCCGCGACGGCGCATGCCGCGGTCGGACTTGGAGCGATTGTCGGCGCACCGCTGATGCTGTCCACGGTGGCTATGTTCGTGATGGGCATTGCGGCGCTCGCATTTCGCAGGCGTCGGGGACGGATTGCGCTTAAAGTGGTACGCGAGGACGCGCGCCGGGATCTCGCATTCTTCTTTCCGGTTTTTTTGTGCGTGGTGATCGCAGGCACAATCGAGATGGGCGCGGTGCTTCGCCACGTCCTCGCAGTCGCATTGCTGGTAGTGTATGCGAGCTACGCGGTTGTGATGCTGCGGCTCAAGCGCGCGGTCGGCGCGGAGGTCGAGCACGGACTTTATTTCGAGTCGATTTTGCGCGGGAATCCGCTCGAGCCGCGCGCATCGGCGACGGCCGCGCAAATAATCGTAGGCGTACTCGCGATTCTGATCGGTGCAGTCGAGTTTGTCGATCAGATCATCGTGTTCTCAGCGCATGCGCATCTGAATCCCGGCGTACTTTCGCTCATGTTGAGCCCGCTCGCGACCGAACTGCCCGAGAAATACAACTCCGTGGTCTGGATTCGCCAGGCAAGGACCATCTCGCGCTCGCCAACATCACCGGCGCGATGGTCTTCCAGTCGTGCATCCCCGTTGCACTGGGGCTCGTGTTTTCGCCGTGGCATCTGACGAATCCCGAACTGCTCGCGGGATCGATCGCGCTCGCTTCGGCAGCGATTCTTTACATCAACTTGCGCGACTCGGAACTCGGAACTCCGACGCTGATGATCGGCGCAGCCGCATACGCGATCTTTCTGGTTGGCCTTTGGTACCTCGGCACGCTCTGAATCTACGCGCGAGGACGCGTTGTCTGACGCGAGCTTGCGGGTGCACAATCGACGGACGCGGGTCGCGATGACTACTTACCAGGAGATTTCGGCGCAGTTTTACAGCAACCGCCTGCTGTTCGGCGATCCCGCCGATCCGGGCGTGGTCGCGGTCGAGATCGCTTCGAAGACCGAGATCGACGTTTACCGGCGCCTGTCGGGCAGGCTTGCGCGCGAGCGCCGTCCGATTCAGTCATTTCTGCTCGTCGAGGATTTGGCCTTGCTCGAAGCTTTCAGGCCCGTGCATGAGACGCGCGCGCTCGAGGGCGATTTCCGTTACCGGGTGCTCGTCACCTTCGGCTCGCTCGACGCTCTGGAAGCCGCCAAGCGCCATCTCAGGAACGTGACAGGCAAGGCGCCCAACGCGCCCGACGCGCCGTATCTGGTGCTGACCGATCCGGTCGAGCAGCATCTGATGCTGAGCGGGACGACGTTTTTCATCGGGATGGATTTCAGCGAGCTGCGCCGCCTCCAGCTCGATATCGAGACCTATATCTCGCCGGGGTTTGAGTTTCCGTCGGCGGCACGCGAGGGCGATCGCGTGATCGCGATCTCGCTCACCGACTCGACCGGTTTCGAGCGCTTGCTCAGGGGCACCGAGATGGACGAGCGCGCGATGCTGGAGGAGATGGTGCGAATCGTCCAGGATCGCGATCCCGACGTCGTCGAGGGCCACAATCTGTTCCGGTTCGATCTCGAATACCTGGAGACGCGGGCGCGCCGCCACGGGGTGAAGCTCAAGCTGGGGCGCGATGGCGGCGAGCTTCGTGCCCGCCCGTCGCGCATGCAAATTGCGGAACGATCGATCGCCTACCGCCGCTACGACATCCCGGGCCGCAGCATCATAGATACGTGGATCCTCGCGCAGCACTACGATATTTCGAGTCGCGAACTGGAGAGCCTGGGGCTGAAGCAGCTTGCGCAACATTTCGGGCTGGCGCGCAAGGATCGCGTGTATATCGATGCGTCGAAAATCAGCCACTACTTCGAACACGAACCGGAAAAGCTCTACGAGTACGCGCTCGACGATGCCCGTGAGACGCGCGCGCTGGCCCAGACGCTGTCTCCCAGTTACTTCGTGCAAGCGCAGATATTCCCGTACTCGTACCAGAGCGCGGTGCTGCGCGGGAATGCGACCAAGATTGACGCGCTCATGATGCGCGCGTATCTGGCGGCGGGGCATTCCATTCCCGAGCCGTCGGCGCCGAGCCCGGTCGCGGGCGGCTACACGGAGATTCGCCGATGCGGTGTCGCCCACGGTGTCCTTCACTGTGACGTGACGTCGCTGTATCCGTCGTTGATGCTGCAATATCGGCATGCGCCGGCCGCTGACCGGCTGGGCGTGTTCCTCAAGATGCTTGGCGATCTGCGCAGCTTCCGGGTGCAGGCCAAGGCGCTCGCGCGCGGACTCAAGGGTATCGAGCGGCGCAACGCCGACGCGCTCCAGCAGACGTTCAAGATCCTCATCAATTCATTTTACGGTTACCTGGGTTTTTCGCTCGGCCATTTCAATGACTTCGGCGCGGCCAACGCATTGACGAAGCGCGGACGCGATCTGATTCAGCGCGCAGTGGCGAAACTCGAGGAGCACGACGCGCAGGTTATCGAGGTCGATACCGACGGAATCTATTTCGTGCCGCCTCCCGATGCCGCCAGCGAGGAAGGCGCGGACAGGCTCCTGGAGCAGGTCGGGGCGATTATGCCCGAGGGAATCCGGCTGGAGATCGACGGTCGTTACCGCGCGATGTTCTCCTACAAAATGAAAAATTACGTCCTGCTGGATGAGACGGGAAAGATGACCATTCGCGGTTCGGGGCTGCGCTCGCGGGGACTCGAACGCTTCCAGCGCCGCTTCATGGAAGAGATGTTCCGCATGCTGCTGGAGGATCGACGCAGAGAAATTCCGAAACTCCATGACGACTATCGCGCGCGTCTGGCCCGCCACGAAATAGGAATCGCCGATCTGATGAAGACCGAGACGATCCAGGATTCGCTCGACACTTATCGCCACAAGATCGGTGACAACAGCCGCAATCCCGCGGCGGCCTACGAGCTTGCGCTCAAGGCCGAGCGGCCGTACCTTGCCGGCGATCAAATTTCATACTACGTCACCGGGCGCGGCGCGCGTGCGGCGGTAAACGAATTCGCGAAGATGGCGGCGGAGTACGATCCGGACAATCCCGACGAAAACGTCGAGTACTACCAAGCCAAGCTTGCCGACCTTTTTGAAAAATTCCAGGTGTTTGTCGAGCGGCCCGGTCTGTTCGCGCCAGCCGCGGAAGACGAGGGCAAGCCGGTTCAGCTCTCGATGTTCGCCGACCCGCAAGTCAGGCCTGAAGAACAGCGCGCGGCCCCCGAAAAGTAGCCGGGTCAGAAGCCCCAAGCATCTGGAAGCCTAGCCGGGGATGCCTGAATCGATAGATACTGCGCGTATCCGGAGGAAAACGATGGCCGGCGAAAAACAGCAGCTCGATTGGGACAAGATCAAGCAATTCTCGATGCAGGTATACAACGACATCGGCGCCGCGATGCTCGGGCCGCTGAGCTATATCGGCGATCGGCTGGGAATCTTCAGCGCGCTGGCCGAAGCGGGCGCCGTCACCAGCGCGGCGCTTGCGGATCGGACGGGACTCAGCGAGCGGTATCTGCGCGAATGGCTCAGTGCGATGACGGCGGCCGGGTACGTGAATTACGACGCCTCGGCGAAGACCTACGCGATGCCGGCGGAGCATGCGATGGTGCTGGCGCGCGACGACTCGCCGTTTTTCGCCGGCGGCTTTATCGAAATGATCGTCCCTCATGTGTCGATTGCGCCGAAAGTGATGGCGTCATTCAAGAACGGGGGCGGCGTATCGCAGAGCGAGTATCCGCCCGAGACGTGGGAGGCGATGGAGCGTTCGTCAGCCTCGCTATTCCGGCATCAGTTGATTCGCAAGTGGCTGCCGGCGATGCCGCAAGTGGTCGCGAAGCTGAGCGAAGGCGGGTCGTCGCTGGACGTTGGCTGTGGCAGCGGCCGCGCGTCGATCGCGATCGCATCCGCATTTCCCAAGGCCCAGGTTTTCGGCTTCGACGCGCACCTTGGATCGGTGGAGCGCGCGCGTGCAAACGCGAAAGCCGCCGGTCTGGGGGACAGAATCAAGTTTGACCTCGTTGATTGCACCAGGCTGCCGGCCGCGCAATTCGATTTCATCTCGACCTTCGACGTGGTGCATGACTCCGTCGATCCGGAGGCGCTGCTGAAATCGATTCGAGCTGCGCTCAAACCCGACGGCACTTACCTGATGGTCGAGGTAAACGTGTCGTCGAATCTCGAAGACAACATCAATCCGATGGGGCGGCTGATGTATTCGATAAGCACGCTGTACTGCATGACGGTATCGCTGGCGCACGGCGGCGCGGGAATCGGCGCGTGCATGGGCGAGGCAAAAGCGCGCGAGCTTGTCGCCGCGGCGGGGTTCAAGCACTTTCGCCGCCTGCAAGTCGGGGATATGTTTTCGGCGCTCTACGAAATCCGCGCGTAGTTGTAGCCGATCATTGAAGGCGCCGCTGGAAGGCATTCTGCAAAGCGGGCAGGATGGTATCCCAATCGGCGACCAACCCTATATTCGCGCGCTCGAAGATCAGCGCGTCGGCATCGTTGTTGATCGCGACGATGGTATCCGCGCGCTTGAGACCGCAGGTATGGTTGGGCGCGCCGCGCACCCCAATCGCAATATACAGGCGCGGATCGATCGATTTGCCGGTTAACCCGACCTGCAACTGCCGCGGCGCCCATCCATTGTCCGTCACGCGCCGCGTCGCGCACATCGCGGCGCCGAGCACTCGCGCGAACGCGGCGGCTTTCGCGACGCCGTCAGGTCCACCGATTCCCGTGCCGATGCCAACGACAACTTCGGCGCCTTCGAGCGGCGCAATGGTGGTATCGAGGATCGCGTGCGCCTTTATGAGCCTGCTTTTCGGCGGGCTCAGCTCAGGACGCGCGATCCGAATTTCGGCTTCCCTGGCTTCCGATGGCTCCGCGAGTTCGAACACGCCCGGCCGCACCGTCGCCATCTGCGGAAACGTTTTCGAGTAAATCGACGCGACGATGTTGCCGCCGAAAGCCGGCTTGAGCGCGACCATCCGATTCTCCGAGTCGAGCTCGATATCGATCGCATCGCCGGTGAGCCCCAAGCCCAGCCGCGCGGCCAGCCGAGGCCCCCAGTCGCGCCCGCGCTCGGTGGCGCCCATCAAAATTCCCCACGGCGCGTGCATCGAAACGAGCTTCGCAACAGCCTCAGCGGCGGCCTCGGGGGTGTACGAAACCAGCGCCGGATGCTCGATCATAAGCACCTGGTCGGCGCCGAAACTCGCCAGCAGCCCCGCGTGTCGCGCGACGGCGCGGTCAAATCCCACCGCGGCCATCGCGCCGCCCAATCGCGACGCGAGTTCGTCGCCGCGTGAAAGCAGTTCGAGCGTGCCGCGCGTGACGCGGCCTTCAAGGTCGGTCTCGCACACGATCCACAGGTCATGATTACGATTGCCCGCGCGCCGCGCCGTTCCGATCGAACGGCGATTGTGCGCGCGCGGGTTGAGCGCGCCGATTGTTTCGAGCGCCGACATCACCTCGGCCGCGGCGCGTTCGGCGTCGGTCGAGTCGATAAATTTACATTCGGTCTTCGGCGTCGTGACGACGCGGACCTCCTGCACCCACGTCGGCGAACCCGCGAGTCCGAATTCTTTCGGATCGGCGCCGAGCTCCGCTGCGCGCACGGATTGGATCGGCCCGGTCTTTGCCTCCTCGGAAGCACCCGGCTTCACCTTGACGGGCTGTGCGATGCGCTCGGCGCAGGTGATGACCGCGGGCATCCCGGCCTCGATTTCCTCGAATCCTTCGTCGCTTTCACGCTCGGCGCGAAGCCGGCGGCCGTCGAGTTCCAGCTTTCGCGCGCCGGTTATCTGCGCGGCGCCGATTAGTTCCGCGATCTCGGCGCCGACCTGCCCCGTCTCCGCATCGAGCGAATACTTGCCGAGCAGGATGAGATCGAAGTTTCCGCGCGCCAGCCAAATCGCAAGCGCACGCGCCGTTGCGAGCGTGTCCGCACCCGCGAAAGCGCGGTCTTCCAGATGCACCGCGCGGTCCATTCCCATCGCGAGCGCATCCACCAGCGCGTCGCGCGCCTGCGGCGGCCCCATCGTGACGACAGTAGTCTCGGCGCCGTGGCGATTTTTCAGCTCGACGGCGAGCGAGATCGCGCGCAGATCGAACGCGCTGATCACACTGGGCCCGTCGCGCTTGATGGTCTTGGTCGTGGAGTCGAAGTTGGCTTCCTCGATTAGCGGTATCTGCTTGATGCAAACGGCGATCTTGAGCACAGCGATTCTCCCCGTCCCGACGAGGCTAGTTGAGCGCGTCGAGCGGATGCAACAAAGCGCGAGGTTGCGCTTACCGGCGCCGGTACGATCAGGTAGTTTCGCGATGTGGGTTTGTATCGACTCGCGGCCGCCGCCGCGCTGTGCGTGTATGCTCTGGCGCTCGCGTCGCCGGCGAACGCGGCCGCTCGGATGCGGATCGTGTCGCTGGCGCCCTCGGTAACGGAGACACTGTTCGCGCTGGGCGCGGGTCCCGACGTCGTCGGCGTCTCGCAGTATTGTGACTACCCTCCGCAGGTGCGCGATCTGCCGCGGGTCGGTTCCTTTCTGACTCCGAATCTCGAAGCGATCATCGCGCTGCGCCCGACGCTGGTCGTCGGACTTGAACTGTCATCGGACGTGCGCCAGATTCGCGCGTTGAATTCGATGGGTTATCCGGTGCTGCTGGTCAGCGACGACTCTTTGCAACAAATCGAAACCAGTATCGAAACGGTGGGTGCGCGAATCAATCGCCAGCGCGAAGCGCATCAGCTCGTCGCGCGGATTAAGGCGCAGATCGCCGCAGTCCAAAATCGCCTCGCAAACGTAAAGCCGGAGCCTGCGTTGATGCTCGTCGGTCATCAGCCGATCGTCGCGGTGGGGGCGGGCACTTATCTCGATGAGATCATGCGCATAGCGCGCGCCGACAACATCGCTGCGGACGTCGGCGAGCAGTGGCCGCACCTGAGCATGGAGTACATAATCGCGATGCGTCCCCAGGTCGTCCTCGACGGTTCGATGGGCACCGATCCGTCGTCGTCGAGCGACTTCTGGGGAAAATATCCGGCGATTCCGGCGGTGCGCGACCATCGCGTCTTCGGCTATGCGGTGGATCCCATTCTCCATGCCGGCCCGCGCGTGGGGCAGTCGCTCGAGATAATCGCGCGGATGATTCATCCCGAGGCATGGGATCGCGCCGCCGGCGGTGCCCACCAGTGAATCCGACCGCCGGCAATCCTGCGCCGCAGCGCAACTCCACCGCGCACCTGACGCGCACCCGGCTGCTTTCGATACTGGCCGCGCTCGCAATTCTGCTGATTGTTTGCGCGGTCGCAGCCGCGCTGTTTGGCAGCGCGCATATCAGCCTCACGCGCGCATTTTCCGATCCCACCAGTCCCGATCACGCGATTTTCTTCGGCGCCCGATTGCCGCGGGTGCTGATGGGTGTAATCGTCGGCGCGATGCTGGCTGCGGTCGGAACGGCTCTGCAAGCGCTCGTGAGGAACCCGCTGGCAGAGGGCGGCATCCTCGGAATCTCCGGCGGCGGCGCGCTCGGCGCGATACTTGCGCTCGTGATGTCCGCGAAACTCGGCGGCGGCGAGGCGGCCGTCCCACTGTGCGCATTTGGCGCGGCGCTGCTCTCGACCGTGGCGGTTTATCGGCTCGCGATGGTTGACGGCCAGCTTGAACCATTCACGCTGCTGCTGGTCGGCGTCATCTTCAACGCGTTCTGGGGCGCGGCAATCATGCTCGTGAACAGCGTCGTCAACTTCTACTACGCGCACAGCATTCTGTTCTGGCTGATGGGCAGCCTCGAGGCGCCGACCTATCGCGAAGCGGCGGGCGTCGCGGGTTTGGGGCTGGCCGGCTTCGCCGTGCTGATGTTTCAAGCTCGCGATCTGAATCTGCTTAGTCTCGGCGACGAGTCGGCCGCCGAACTTGGCGTTGACGTGGACCGCCTTCGGCGCACGATCTTCATCGCGACCTCGGTCATGATCGGTGCCGCGGTCTCCGTCAGCGGAATCATTTCGTTCGTCGGACTGATCGTTCCGCATACTTTGAGATTGGTGTTCGGCGCGGATCATCGGCTGCTTCTGCCCGCGTCGCTGATAGGCGGCGCGGCATTCATGGTCGCGGCAGATTTGGTCGCGCGGGTCGCAATCGCCCCGGCCGAAATTCCCGTCGGCGCGATCACCGCGCTCTGCGGCGGCCCGTTCTTTATCTACATGCTGCGCCGCGAAGGCCGGAGACCGCTTTCGCTATGACGACGACATCGCGCGACACCGTCACCGCTATGCGTGCGAGCGCGATTCACGCGGGATATCCCGGCGTGCCCGTGCTGCATGGCGTCTCGATCGAAGTGGCGGTCGGCGAAATGCTCGCCATCGTCGGTCCAAACGGGGCCGGCAAGTCCACGCTGCTCAAGGTGCTCGGCGGCTCGATGAAGCCGGGTGCGGGAAGCGTCGAACTCTTCGGCCGCCCGCTCGATTCGATCGATCGCCGGGAATTCGCACGCACTGTTGCGTCGGTTGGCCAGGAAAACGCGGTCGCATTTCGCTTCACGGTGCTGGAAATCGCGCTGATGGGACGCGCGCCGCATCTCGGCGCCTTCCGCTTCGAGAGCCCCCACGATTTGGAAATCGCATCAGCGGCGCTCGACCGCTTCGACCTGCTCGATCTTGCGGCCCGCTACGTTCAGGAACTGTCCGGCGGCGAACGCAAGCGCGTGTTTCTGGCCCGCGCGCTCGCACAGGAGCCGAAGATTGCACTGCTCGACGAGCCGACCGCATTTCTGGATCTGAAGCACGTCGCCGAAATTTTCGCGCGCTTTCGCGAGCTGTGCACCGAGCGCGGCATGGCCGTAGTTGCGACGCTTCACGATCTCAATGCCGCCGCGCTCTATGCCGATCGCGTGCTGCTGCTCGCCGATGGCGCTGCCGTCGCATATGGAACTCCCGCGGAAGTTCTGACGGCGGAGAATCTGCGGCGCGTGTACGAGACCGACGTGTACGTCGGGCGCAATCCCTCGACGGGTGCGCTCATAATTCTGCCCGCCGCACTTCCCAACGCCCGCGCATAGCTTGTTCGGCGCGGGCGATTAGCCATTTGCCCGCTCAAGCGCGCGCCGGTACGCTGTACATAGATGCCCTCTTCTCCGACTGAGTCTTTGAATCTCGTATTCGACGCCGACGACACGCTCTGGGATTCCAATATCCATTTTCTCGAGGCGTTCGATTTCTTCGCTGCGGCCGTCGGTGACGCCGTCCTCGGCATCTCTCGCGTAGAGATTCACGCTGCGGTGCGCCGCGCCGAATTCCGGCTTATCAAAACGCATGGCTACGGCCGCCGTCCTTACGTGATAGCGCTGCATCAGGCGGCTGCTGAACTAGCGCCCGCAGGCCACGACGGATTGCGCGACGAGATCGAGCAAATCGGCGCGCATCTGCTCGACCGCGACTGCGCATTGCTGCCCGGCGTCGAGCCCACCCTTCAGGAGCTTTCGCAGCGTCACCGCCTCCTGATGTTCACCAAGGGCCAGCGCGACGAACAGTTGCACAAGCTCGCGCGTTCCGGTCTCGGCCCGCTTTTTGATCGCGTCGAGACCCCGCGCGAGAAGGACGTCGACGCCTATCGCCGCCTGGTACGCGACGCGGACCTCGATCCGTCGCTGACTTTTATGATTGGAAACAGTCCGCGCTCGGACATCAATCCCGCGGTCGCGGCCGGTCTGCGCGCCGTTTTCATACCGCATCCGCATACCTGGGACCTCGAGCACGAAGAAATCAACGATGCCGGCGACAGGATTATCGAACTAACCTCCTTCCGCCGCCTGGTCGAAGTATTCTAGTATCGATGATTCGATGTCCACTGCCGAACTCATAGACAACTTCCCCCCGCACCAGCCGGCCGTTGGCGCTGCCGTCCGTGCAAAGACCAAGCCTCCCCTGGCGCTGCGCCCGCTGCATCGAATGTGGCGGCGCACGATCGATGCGATTCAGGTGTCCGAGGTGGACCTGCCGGTGCGCGGATTACCTGCCGCTTTACGCGGACTGGTCGCATGCCAGATAAGCGACTTCCACGTCGATCGCGACGAGGATCTCGAACGATTGGCGCTCGCGGTCAAAGCCATCAATCAACAGCATCCCGACCTCATCTTTCTCACCGGTGATTACTTTTCCGGCCCCGACACGATGCATCGCTATCTAGGCGCGTTTCGCGACGCGCTCAGGCATCTGCGCCCGCAGGCGAGCCTGTTTGCGATCCTCGGCAACCATGACCATTGGTCGTCGGCCGAGCGGATCACCGATGCGCTCAAGCGCGCCGGCGCCGACGTGCTCGCCAATGACAGCCGCCGGCTCTTCATTCGCAACGAGAAACTCGTAATCGTCGGCATTGACGATCTGTGGTCGCGGCGCGCGGAGCCTGCGCGCGCGTTTGGCGACGTCAACAGCGATGACTGCACGATCGTCCTCGCGCATAATCCCGACACTGCGCTGTACACGCGCCATCTGAAGCCGGGCGTGATGCTCTCCGGCCACACGCATGGCGGTGTCGTGCGAATTCCGTTTTATGGTTCGCCGCTCAAATCGATCCTGCGCATCGGCAAAGAGTTCTACTCGGGCCTGAACCGCTACGAAGACTTTTACATTTACACCAATCGCGGTCTGGGCACGTTTTGGCTCAGGATCCGCATCAACTGCCCGCCGGAAGTCTCGCGCTTCTCGCTGACGCCTCTCCTCGACGTACCGCACGCCGAGAAATCAGACTTGACAGCGAAACTGCATCCGTTGAAGCGGGTCCGCCGCCGCCGGACGCCGCGCCCCGTCACTCACCGACCCCATCGAAAGCACGACTAGCCTGGAGTGGCTGCGATGCTCGATCTCGTGATCGTCGGCGCAACTGGTGGTAACGCGCTGGGGCGTGGGCCCCGACGACATTGATGGCCAAAACTGTCCTTCTCGCGGGTGGCTCGGGATTCATCGGTCGCGCGATCGCGCGGCGTCTGCTCGCTTCGGGCGAAACCAGGCTTCGCGTGCTCACGCGAAATCCCGAGGCGGCGCGCGCGCGGCTCGATCTACCCGGCATCGAGTTTGTTCGCGCAGACATCGGACAGCCCGCATCGCTCAAGGATGCGCTCCGGGGCGCGGACACGATTGTCGATGCGATCCAGTTCGATGGCTATCCGGTCGAAAATCCCCGCCGTGGCCTCACCTTTGAGCGAATCGACTACGCCGGCACAGTCGCGCTGATCGATGCGGCGAAGAAAGCCGGCGTGCAGCAATTCATCTACATCAGCGGCGCCGCCGCCGACGAGAACAGCACCCATCCCGGCTTTCGCGCCAAAGGCCGCGCCGAGCGCGCGATCCGCGAGTCGGGCCTGGCCTACACGATCTTCCGCCCATCGCTGGTGTACGGACCGGAGGACAAAGTCGTAAACGGTCTCGCCCGCGCGCTGCGTTTTGCGCCGGTCTTTGGCGTGCCCGGCACCGGGCGGCAGAAAATTCAGCCGGTACTCGTCGATGATCTCGCCGCGTGCGTGATGCTCGCGGTGTCGGGACGCGGCCGCAACGGAACTTACGAAATCGGCGGGCCGGATCTGATGACGTTCGACGAGATGATGCGGATCATCATGGACGCGAGCGGACATCGCCGCCCGCTGTTTCATATTCCGGAAGGCATCATGCGCACGATCGGCGGCCTGCTGGAAAAGCTGCCCAAGCCGATGCTGTCGCGCGACGCGGTCACGTTCGTCACGGCCGACAATGCGTGCAACATCAAGCCGCTGGTCGATGAGTTCGGAATAAATCTCACGCCGGCCCGCATCGGGATGGCGTATCTCGCGAAGAAATAGCCGCCGCTACAATCGGCGCCAGCCCGAGCCCTCGTGGCCGGAACGGAAAAGTTCTTGCGGCTGGGCTGCCGGATTCAATTCTTAATTCCCTGGCGGCTGCATCCCTTGATTTCGTCGCCGGCCACCGCGGCATTCATCAAGCTGAATCGCACATGGCTGCCGAGCCCGACGGGATCGACATCCTCCTTGATGAAGTATTGCTCGCCCGCGTGCGCATCGAACTTGTACTCCGTCTTTGTGTCGGTCGCGGCCGCGCAAGTCAGCGGTCCGCTGTCCTCGACGAACGCGTAATAGCCGCCTGGTTCCAATTCAATACTCTCATGCCCGCAGGTGATCATCGGAGTCGCCTCCCAACTGAGAACCTTGTAGGGCCGGTAAATGTAAATGACGCTCCTGGACGCGGGGATCGCCATCGGCTGATACGCTTCGCCCTGCGCGCCACATCCGGCGAGCATCATGCAAACCGCACCTGCGAGGATTCCTGCCACGCCGCGAATCATTCTTTGTCTCACGACTTCGATGCGCGAACGTAAAGGAACCACGGGATGTGATCGCGAAATTTGGCAAACGCCTCTGGATACAGCGCGCATGCGGACTCGGGGGCGCGCGGCTCGCAAATCTCCTCGAGCCGTAGACCAGCAGAGACGGTCGAGTTGATGTAGTCGGCAAGCGTGCGATCGAAGCGCGGCACGCCGAAGTCCTCGACCTGCGACGCGTTGGGCGCATGGCCGAACTTCCAGCGATCGACAAACGGTTCGCTGTTGAAGTAATCCGCGACGGTGAATTTGATGGCGCGCCCCGAATCATCTTTGATCCAGCCCATCCCCTTGGTCGCGAAACATGGATGCAGAATGCTGTACGCGAGCGTCCCGCCCGGGCGCAGCACGCGTGCGATTTCCCGCATCGCGCCGGGAAAATCAGGACCGTCCATCAGCGCCATCGTCGAGATGACCGCGTCGAATGACTCTGCACGGAAAGTTGCCAAGTCGCTGAAGGAAGCGCGTTCGTAGCGGATGCCAAGCGGTTCGCGGAGTTCCTCTTTGCGGGCGAAGTCGATCATTTTGGCGGACAGATCCACCCCCGTCATGCGGGCGCCGCGTCGCGCGAAGATCCTCGTGTTGTGGCCCTCGCCGCATCCGGCATCGAGCACGGCCTTCCCGCTCAAGTCGCCGGCGAATTCCAGGAAAGCGGGATTGTTCCAATGCTCGCGGAAGATGTCCCAGCGGTTGCGAACCTGGTCGGCCCACACAGCGGCATTGCGATCCCATTGCGCGGCGACTTCAGACTCACGAATTTCCGGCGGCATTCTTTCCCTCCTGCGCGCACTGGCCGACGCGCGACTGAAAAAAATGCGGACGAGAAAATCTCGTCCGCCAAGGGACCGGGTTGTGTCGGATGAGCGGTCGCACCGCGATCGTCATCCTGAGGGTTTCGCGAGTATATGCGTCCGGCTCAACGTTGACAACCGTACAACGCGGCTTGATCGTGAACGCATACGCGTCGCGCGCGGCCTGGCATTGTGCGCGCTTGACGCCGCCGGATGACGTCAGCACCTATCAAAACATCAGGTGCATTCTCAATCGTGAGATACGGTCACGACCTCTTAAGATTCGTTGGGATACCCACGGCCTCCGCTAATCGATGGCGAAAGTCTTCCCAGTCCGATCCAACCCGCCCAAGCACATGCGCAGCGTCGAACCACGAATTGGTAGTCGGCGACTCGGCTTTGAGTTTCCTCATATTGAGCCCCCTTTTGGCAATTACCGTCCAGAAATCGCGATAGCCGTCGTTCTTGGCCTTTTGGTGCGACTTTTCTGCTTCGCCAGCGCGATTGTGGGCATTGCTGATGTCCGTACCGCCCTTGATTTCCATAGCTACTTTATTGTGTTTCTTGGCACCAAATTCCTCTCGGACGCTCACGTCGGGATCGCTCGCAAGCGCAATTACGACAATGCGCCCCGAGGCATTGCGCACTTTCAGGATGCGATCACTCCGTTCGAAGATATAGTCGCTCACGATTTCGGCGATTGAACGGAAGACATCCAGAGTTGCCTGTTTCCCGATCGCATTGTTATTGCTGCCCTGAAACTGCGAACCGAGGGCGAGCAGCGGTAACTCGGCAAGATCGCGGTCGGTCAGCGTCGGAGACATCTGCCGAACCAAGTCCGCAAGACCAGAGCTCATGGCTTCGCAGAATGCCGGCAGCGACTCGTTGTCTGCGGGTCGGAGAGCGCCCCCCGCTTCCAGTCGCTTGAACCGCCCCATGCCAGAGTCGCGTCCATAAAATTTCTTCTGGGGCAGTCCGAGCAAGAGCCGATAGTATCCAATCAGTGTCGGCGTGGCCTCGAGCACTAGCGGCGTCGGAAAGACGTGTTCGTCTCGTACGCCCGCCGCCGCCAAGAGCCGCTGGACTTCTTCGGGCACGTACGTGCCTAACTGAATCTTGAGCGCGTTGGGATCTACGCGCATCAGGGTGTCCCTGAGCGCATCCATGAGCCATGTCTTACGTGCCGCGACCAATAGTTGATGAAACCGGACTTGGCGTGCGGCAGACGGAGGCTTGATTGCCAGCTTGCTACTCACACCGATCAGACTTTCTGAATACGAGCCAGTAACAGTGCTGCCGACGGCTATGATGGGCGTGCTTCCACTTCGGATCGACGATCGGACCCTTGCGGACCTTCACGATACAGTCGCAGGGACAAAAGCCAATTGCACGAGCCGCCTGAATCAAATCTATGTGCGCCCACTGGTAGCGGTGGTTGTGCACATAGTCGGCGATCTTGCAGAGCAGTAGACCCTCTGGCTTCAGCACGCGCCATGCTTCGGCAAGAAACGACGGATATGTGTGCGCGAAGCTGTAGTCACACTCTTTCGGCGATCGCCCGCCGAGGCCGAATCGCACATTGAAGTCTTTAGACTTGTCCCGGCCTTGATTGGGGATATGTGGAGGATCGTAAACGATCACATCAAAGACGTTCTGACGGAACGGCATCGCGGAATTATCTCCGGCGATGGTTGGCTCGTGCCTTCTTTCGATGTCGAGCCCCACGACGCGCCGCTGACTGCCGCGCCAAAAGCGCCCACCATTGACGGTCGCATCCAGAATTAGTCGGGGTCGCTTCCTCGGGTAGAAACGAATCAATTTTTCGAGGAGTTCGGCATCTTCCTCCCCGTGCCAGACCGAAGCGAGCGGCTCGTAGCCGTGCCGTGGCTTCCCATTGCCGACGCCGGGTGGGTCAACTAACGACAACCGCCATTGCGCTTTGTTCACACCGCCCATTCCGCCCCTCCGATGCTCCTTCATAGCAGCCTGAATCCGCCCTGTCACGTCATGGGCATCTTGCCACGTCCTCTGGGGCACACATATTACTGCCCGAATTAGAACATTACCCGGCGCCTTCGCCTGGCGTTCCGGGAGTAATGGTGGCCTCTCCGGCAGGTTCAGGCCAGGGTGTGGGGGTAGGTGGGCGTCAGCGCCGGCATCGTAAGGCCTAGCTGCTCGCATCGGCGGGATAGCATCGTGACGTACAGCTCGGCCAGTTCTTCGTTGTCGCGCGACTTCAGTCCGTAGCGGATGCAATCGTAGGTGAAGCCGGTGCCGGGCGGCCCGAAGAAATTCACCGCGCGCGGGATCCATCGGCGCAGCGCGTCATTGACCGGCTCGACGCCGAAGCGCTCGACGGCGTCGCCAAGCTGCCGCGAGGCGAAGATTTCATGGTCGGTTTCTTCGTCGAGAATTATTTCGGCGGCGCGCGCATGGGGCGCATAGCTGGACTGCCGGTAGTTTTCGCCGATCATGATGAGGCAGGTGGTATCGAGGCTGAGCGACCCCATCAGGAGGTCGAACTCGCCGGCGGCCTTGGCGGCGAAGTAGCTGGGCGCATCGAAGGACGGCGCCTTGAGCACGGAAATCATCGATCGGTCGGCGGCCTGCTGGGTAACTCCGAGTTCTTCGAGCGCGTCGTAGATAAGCCGCGCGTGTTTTTTTTCTTCGGCGAAATTTTTCTCGACGGTGGGCCGCAGCGCGGGATCGTCGAGCGTCGCGAGCGCGCGCTGATAGCCGAGCGCAGTGAGCTTCTCGGCCATCGCGTGCGCGGCGAGCAGCCGCAGCAGCACCTTGGTGTAATGCGGATCGACGCGGCCCTCGGCCAGAGCGGCGGCGTCGAGCGATCGCGGCGGGAACTCGCGCCGGATTGGCATCGCGGCTACCTCATCAGCTCGCGGCGCGCGAGGGCAGAATGACGGTGGCGGAGCCGGGGGTGGTCTTTTCGCCCTTGGCGTTCTCGAGCCAGATTTCGCAATCGACCATGTGATGGCCGCCTTCGGTGTATTTTTTGGAGACCTTGCCGCGCGCGACGACCCTGGC
>Ga0187852_1001541_pt1 | contig 21209 bp, 18 predicted proteins | sample June2016WEW_6_40_FD_134511 | JGI IMG/M metagenome (GOLD analysis project Ga0187852, IMG submission 134511) | Peatland microbial communities from SPRUCE experiment site at the Marcell Experimental Forest, Minnesota, USA - June2016WEW_6_40 | ecosystem: Environmental > Terrestrial > Soil > Wetlands...
CAGGTGGTTTCGACGGCGAAGACGATTGTGTGGAACGGGCCGGCGGGCGTCTTCGAGTTTCCGCGCTTTGCCGTGGGCACCAACGCGATTGCGCGGGCTGTAGCGGCCAACCGCACGGCCACGTCGATCATCGGCGGCGGCGATTCGGTTTCGGCGATCAACCAGGCGGGCGTGGCCGACCAGATTACGCACATCTCGACCGGCGGCGGAGCTTCGCTGGAATTCCTGGAAGGCAAGAAGCTGCCGGGAGTGGAGGCGCTGACGGACAAGTAGGGCAGTGGTCAGTTGTCAGTGATCAGTGGTCAGAGAGTCGCATCCGGCGCTTATCCGCCGGATGCGATTTTTGCGAAGGGCATTCGGCCTGTGCCAGCCATCACCCGGGGCGACGAAGCCGATCCCATAGAATTGAACTGCGAAAACTTTTCGATCCGAGGAAACCCTAAAAATGTCTCGTAAAGCACTTATTGCCGCCAATTGGAAGATGTACAAGACGCCGGCGGAAGCCAAGGCGTTTGTCGATGCCTTTTTGCCGCTGGTTGCCGGGCACACGCGCGACGAGATCGCGCTGTTCCCTTCTCCGGTGCTGCTGCCCACGGTGGTTCCGGCCTGCAAGGGCTCAAATGTAGCCGTGGGCGCGCAGAACATCCACTTTGCCGAGGAGGGCGCCTACACCGGCGAGACCTCCGTTGGGCAACTGATGGCCGTGGGCGGAACGCACACGCTCATCGGCCACTCCGAGCGGCGGCAGTCCTTTGCCGAGACCGATGAGATTGTGAACAAGAAGCTGCACACGGCGCTGAAACATGGAATCGTCCCGGTGGTGTGCGTGGGCGAGGTACTGGCGGAGCGCGAGGCCGGCAAGACGGCGAGCGTGCTCAAGACTCAGGTCACGGGCGCGTTCACGGGGATTACGCCCGAGGCCGCCGCGCCCATTGTGATTGCCTATGAGCCAGTGTGGGCCATCGGAACGGGCAAGACGGCAACGCCGGAGATGGCTGCCGACGCACACCGCATTATCCGTGCGGAAGTGGCGAAATTGCTGGGAGCCAATGTGGCCGCGGCCGTGCGCATTCTCTACGGCGGCAGCGTGAAGCCGGACAATGCGACGGCGCTCATCGGCCAGGAAGAGATCGACGGGGCGCTGGTGGGCGGCGCAAGCCTGAAGCCGGATTCGTTTGCGGCGATTGTGAAGTACTGATGAGGCAGCGGAGTTAGCGGGGCTGGCGGAGTTAGCGGCGTTAGCGCCCGCTGCGCGGGCATCGCGAGTTGCAAGTTAGCAAAAAGCCGCCCGGAGCATGGAGCTTCGGGCGGTTTTTGTCTTGGAGCGGGATTTCGCGTTACGCGTAGAAGCTGGCGATCCAGTTTTGCAGCAGCGCCGGGAAGCAGCCGAGGACGACGACCGCGGCAGCGATGAGCAGCAACACGGTCATCGTTACAGGATGCGCTTTGATGGGCGAGTCGTCGGCCGCGGGCATCACGTAAGCGCGCTTGATCACCTGCAGATAGTAGTAGAGCGAGACGGCGCTGAAGGCGATGGCGAGGGCGACGAGTGCGAAGGGAATGGGTCCGGCGCCGACGGCGAGGACAGCGGCGAAGAGGTTGAACTTGGCCCAGAAGCCGACCAGCGGCGGAATTCCGGCGAGCGAGAGGAAGAGCACGGCCAGGACGGCGGCGAGCAGCGGGTTGCGTTTGTTGAGGCCGAGGAAAGAGTCAAGCTTGTCGGAGCCGGTGGCCCGCTCCACGACGCCGACCACGCCGAATGCGCCGATGGTGGTGAGGCCGTAGGTGATGATGTAGTAGAGGACGGGCGTGTCGTGGAACATGAAGGACTGCCCGATGGATTCAAAGCCGATGATCGGCCACTGCGAAAATGGCAGGGGGTTGGGATGCGGCAGTTGACACACACCCAGCAGAATGTAGCCCGCGTGGGCGATTGCAGAATACGCCAGCAAGCGGCGGACACTAGCCTGCGCTAGTGCGGCCAGATTGCCTAAAATCATCGAGGCCACTGCAATCACGAGCATGACCTCGATTACATGGGTCCAGGACGCCATGTATCGGCTAAACTGGCGATCGAGCTCGTTTTCGTTAAGGTTCCGTGGAACGGAGATCAGTAAATGGCCACCGAAAATGGTTAACAATAGTGTGAAGCTGGCCACCTTCGAAACCGACGCGACGAATGCAGCTGCAGGCGCTGGCGCGCCTTCGTAGGTATCCGGCGCCCACAAGTGGAACGGTACGGCTGCTACCTTGAATCCGAGACCTGCCACGACAAGAATCCAGGCAACGTAAAAGAGAGGCGTCGGTCCAGACCGAAATACTGCCTCCTGAATTCCTGCCAAAGATGTGGTCCCCGTCAGCCCATAAAAGTAACTGAAGCCGAAGAGCAAAAATGCCGCCGACATGCCGCCGAAAAGGTAGTACTTGAGCGCGGCTTCGGCGCTCTTCTCCGATTTCTTGGCGAAGGCGGTGAGGATGTAGAGGCCGAGCGAGAGCAGCTCGAGGCCAACGAAGATGACGAGCAGATCCTGCGCGGCGGAGATGATCAAGCCGCCCGCAGACGCCATGAGAACCACAGCAACGTATTCGCCGGGGTTGCGCGTGAATTCGGAATCGACGAGTAACAGAAGCGTGAGCGCGGTGAGAACGAGAATCGCGATCTGCGCCACGGATGCCCAGCCCCCCGCGAGGAGCAGCAGCTTGCCATCGGCGCTGTAAAAGCCATCCAGTCCCGCGGCATAAACGGCCCAGATGGCGGCGGCGCATCCGGCGATGCCGACGAGTGCGGCGACGGCGATACGGGTTCTCGTCGCCGCCTTGCGCAAAAAGCCGAGGTCCAAAACGATCACGAGCAGCGCCGCGATTTCGAGGGCCGTTTCAGGCAGCGTGGCGCGGAAGAGAGCGGCGTAGTTCATTGCATCCCTCCCGCGAGCAGCGTTTTCACGGCCGGTTCGATCTGGTCGAGGAGAATGCGCGGATAGAGGCCAACTACGAGCGTGCAGGTGCCTAGCAAGACGACGCCGGCGATCTCAGGCCAGGTGATGGGCGGGAGTTTGTGCTCCTGCTCGGTTTCAAGCTCGTGCGCGGTGGGCAAGGTGTCTGAGAAGAAGGCCTTTTGCAGGACGCGCCAGATGTAGGCGACGCCGACGATGATGCCGATGCCGGAGACGATGGTCCACCAGGGGTTGGCGCGCCATGCGCCGACGAGGACTTGCAGTTCGGCGACGAAGCCGGAGAAGCCGGGCATTCCCATGGAGGCGACACCGGCAAATACAAAGGCCCATGCGGCGAAGGGCAACCGGCGCGAGAGGTGCATGGGCTCGAGCTCGGCGAACTGGCGGGTGTGCGTGCGGTCGTAGACCACACGGCCGACAATGGCGAAGAGCAGCCCGGCGATGATGCCGTGCGAGAACATCTGGAGCACCGCGCCGTCGACGCCGATCTGGTTGAGCGTCATGAGTCCGAGCAGGACAAAGCCCATGTGGCTGACGCTCGAATAACCGATGACGAATTTGAAGTCTGTTTGCGCGAGGGCGACCAGAGCGCCGTAGACAATGCCGATGACGGCCAGCCAGGCGAAGACGTCGCGCCAGGAGGCGAGGCCGAGAAGCGTGAATCCCCAGGGATCGAGGCCGTGGGGAAAGAGACCGATGCCGACGCGAAGGCAACCGTACGCGCCGAGCTTCATGACTACGCCGGCGAGCAACATCGACGCAGCGGTGGGCGCGGCAACGTGGCCGGTGGGCGCCCAGGTGTGGAAGGGCCACATGCCGGCGAGGATCGCGAAGCCCACGAAGACCAGTGGGAGACACCACATCTGAAAACTGACCGGCAGGCCGGCGTGGGCGAGCGCGGCGAGCGTAGTGGATTGCGAGCCGGCGGTGACGTAGGCGGCGAGCAGGCCGATGAGGACCATCGCGGATCCGGCGAAGGAGTAGAGCGCGAGCTTCATGGCGCCGTACTCGCGGCGCGTGGAGCCCCAGATGGCGATGAGGAAATACTTGGGTACGATGGCGATTTCGTAGAAGACGAAGAGCAGGAAGAGGTCGCCGCTCAAGAAGACGCCGTAGACGCCGCCGATGAGCGCGAGATAAAACGCGAAAAACTGATTGGTTCGCAGGTCGACGTTCCAACTGAAGAGCACGCCGGCGACGGCGGCAATGCCGGTAAGCAGAACCAGGACGCGGCTGATGCCGTCGGCGACGAGCAGGAAGTGGATGCCCATCGAAGGCACCCAAAGCGCGTCGATAAAGACCTGGCGCGGCTGGCTAAAGCCCGCGGCATAACCCGCGACGGCCAGGCCAAGGCCGACCACGGTCACGGCGAACGCAAACCAGCGCGCAAGGACGGGTTTGTCCTTGGGAAGCAGAGCCGAGACGAGCGCGCCGGCAAACGAGATGTAGATGGTCCAAGACAACATCAAAATCTCCAGTGCGCCAGCAGGTTCTGGACCGTGGGGTTGATGGTGTTCACGATGAGCTGGGGCACAAGGCCGACGAGGAACATAAGGCCGATGACCGGCGCGAGAGCCATGCGCTCGCCATGATGCAAATCGGGGAACGCGGCCCAGTGCTCCGGAACCGGGCCGTTGAAAACTTTTTGAATGACGGTGAGAATCACGACCGCCGTGACGAGAAGACCGAGAACCGAGACAGTGGCCGCGATCCAGGCCAGCGGAAAAACTCCGCGGAAGATGAGGAACTCGCCGACAAAGCCGTTGAGGCCGGGCAGACCGAGCGAGGAGAAGAGTGCGATGCCCATGAGGCCGGCGAAGATGGGCGCGGGCTTGCGCAGGCCGCCGAAGTCATTGATGCCGCGCAGGCCGCCGGAGCGGAACTGGATCATGGAGATGAACCAGAAGAGCACAGCGGCGGTGAGGCCATGGTTGAACATCTGCAGGATGACACCGTTGAGCGCGGCAGCCTGGCTGGCTTGTTGCGCCGCGCCGGACGCGGGAACGGCGAGCGCAAAGATGCCGAGTAGGCAGTAGCCGAGGTGGTTCACAGAAGAGTACGCGAAGACGCGCTTCAAGTCGGTTTGCGCGGCTGCGGCCCACGCGCCCATCACAACGGTGGCGGCGGCAAGAATCAGCAGCGGCGTGCGCATGGCGGCGATCTGCGGGCCGAAGAGCGGAAGGGCGATGCGCAAGAGGCCGTAGACGCCCATCTTCGACATAGCGCCGGTGAGCAGCATGGTGACGGGCGAAGGCGCCTCGGCATACGCTGCGGGCAGCCAGGTGTGGAAGGGCATGAGCGGCACTTTGACGGCGAAGCCCGCGAGCACGCCGATGGCGAGCCACGGCATCACGTGGCCCAAGTGCGCCGTGACCATCTGCGCAAGCTGGCCGGAGGCGGACATTTGCGCGAGCTGGATGAAATCCATCGTGCCGGGCGTGTCTTTATTTGTGGTCGAGAGAAAGATGGCGAGGAACGAGAGCAGCAACGCCACCGACCCGGCCATGGTGTAGATGAAGAATTGCGTGGCCGCGGGACCGCGCTTCGGTCCACCCCACAGTTTGATGAGGAAGAATGCGGGGATGAGGCTCAACTCCCAAAACAAAAACCAGTGGAAGAAATTGAGCGCGGTAAAGGAGCCGAAGAGTCCCGCTTCGAGCGTGAGCATGAGCGAGAAGAAGAGGCCGGGCATGTGGTGGACGCGATGCTGTGCGGCATCGACGGCCATAAGCGTAACGATGGCGGAGAGCACGAGCATGAGGCCGCCGAGACCATCGACGCCCAGATGATATTCAATGCCGAGCGAAGGCGCCCAGGCGGCGCGCTCGACCAGACCAATGCTCCCGTCGGCGGGCAGGCGGGTCCAGATAAAGAGCGCGAGAAGCAGGCAGGCGAGCGTGGTGAAGATCGCGACGACGCGCGCATGACGGCCGGAGAAGAGCGCAATGGCTGCGCCGATGAGCGGCACCAAGGTGAGGAGCGTGAGGATTGGCAGCGCGTGCACGTTCATGGCCGGCTGCTCCAGAGTAGGATTGCGGTGAGCACGACGATTGCCGCTGCGAGAATGCGCAGGTAGTTCTGCACGCGTCCGCCCTCAACGCGCGACAGCAGGCCGCCGCCAGAGGAAAGCTCCTCGCAGGATTTGTCGAAGCCGCCGTCGACCCAGTGGACATCGAGAAAACGATTAAGACGCGCCCAGAGGCTGAAGAGCCAGGCGACGAGAGTGACGATGCCGCCCCAGACGCGACGGTCGAACCAGTCGGCCACGCGCGCCCACCATGCGTAGAAGGCGATCACAGTCGCGTCGTAGAGCTCGTCGACATAGAGGCGATTGCGCAGTGGCGTCCAGAGCCAGGGTGCGGATTTTTCCAGAGCGTCGGGCGCTTCTGGCTGGGGTGATTTGTCGCCGTAGAGCCACCAGCCGAGGCCGAGACCGGCGAAGACGACGAGCGACGAGGTAAGCATGAGCAGGCCGAGGCCGGGCTCCAAGAATCCGTGAAGATCGAAGGCGGCAGTGCGATTCTCAAGGAAGGCGTGGAACCACGGCCAGGCCGGCGTGCCGACGAAGCCAAGCGCGATGGCAAAGAAGGCCAGGATCGCGAGCGGCAGCGTCATGACTTTGGGGCTTTCGTGCGCCGCTTCGTGGCCGCGCCAGTGGCCGAAGAAAACGTAGCAGACCTGGCGCGTCATGTAGAACGCGGTGAGCAATGCTCCGAAGACGAGCAGATAGAAGGGGGTTTGCGAGAGGCTCCAGTGGTGCGCGGCTTCGAGGATGCCGTCCTTCGATCAGAAGCCGGAAAAGACGAGCGGAAAACCGCAGAGCGCCAACATGCCGATGGCGTAGGTGAGGAAGGTGAGCGGCATGTCGGCGCGGAGGCCGCCCATGCGGCGAATGTCCTGCTCCTCGTGGCAGCCGTGAATCACGGAGCCTGCGCCGAGGAAGAGCAACGCTTTGAAGAAGGCGTGGGTGATGAGGTGGAAGATGCCCACGGCGACGCCGCCGAGGCCGAGGCCGGCCATCATGTAGCCGAGCTGCGAGATGGTGGAGTAGGCGAGGATGCGCTTGATGTCGTTCTGCGCGACGGCGATGAGCGCGGCGAAGACCGCGGTGGCCGCGCCGACCCAGGTGACAACGGTGAGCGCCGCGGTGGTTCCGTGGGACGCGGCGCCGCTTAGCATCAACGGAGCGCCTGCGGCCATGAGGGGATAAACGCGCGCGACCAGAAAGACGCCGGCTGCAACCATGGTGGCCGCGTGAATGAGCGCGGAGACGGGGGTGGGGCCTTCCATGGCGTCGGGCAGCCAGACGTGCAGCGGAAGCTGGCCGCTCTTGCCCACGGCTCCGGCAAAGATGAGCAGGCCGATGGCACCTGTGGCGGAGAGGCCGAAGGCCGCGTGTTGCGAGGTCAGGTTGACGAGGGCGAGGCCTTCGAGCGAGCCCACACCGTGGTTATAGAAGAGCAAGGTGCCGGTTTGCGAGAAGAGCCAGACGATTCCGAGCAGAAAGAACACATCGCCGACGCGCGTGGTGACGAAGGCTTTTTTTGCGGCGGCCGCGGCGGCGGGTTTCTGATACCAGAAGCCGATGAGGAGATACGAGGTGAGGCCGACGATCTCCCAGCACATGAAGAGCAGCAGCAGGCTGTTGGAGATGACGACGCCCAGCATGGCCCCGGCAAAGAGCGACATGAAGCAGAAGAAGCGCGTGAAGTTTTCGTCGTGGGCCATATAGCCCACGGAGTAGATGAAGATGAGCAGGCCGACGAACGAAACCATCACGAGCATGACGGCGGCGAGGGGATCGAGGACCCAGCCGAGATCGACGGTGGAGGCGCCGAAGCGGAACCAGGTGAAGTTGACGAATTCTCGGACGACGGAGCCATGCGCCCATCCGGCGACGACGTGAACGAACGCGATGAGCGAGAGCAGCAGAGAAATCGAGAGCGAACCGATGGCGAGCCAGGCTGCAAGCTTACGGCGCGGCTGCTTGAGGAGCGCAATCGCGCCCGAAGCGACGATGGGCACGGCGGGAATGAGCCAGAGGACTCCCGTGATTGCGGAGGCGGCGAATTGTGGAGTGAATGCTGCGGATTCCTGCATCAGGCTTTCACCCCTTCATCCTGTTCATCTTGTCGAGGTCGGTCGAGTTGGTGTGGCGATAGATGGAGATGACGAGTCCCAGGCCGACGGCGGCTTCGGCCGCGGCGACGGCGATAGAGAAGATGGCAAACATCATGCCGGTGAGCAACTCGGGATGCGGGCCGAAGCGCCAGAAGGCGATCAGGTTCAGGTTGGCGGCGTTCAGCATGAGCTCAATGCCGATGAGCACGAGAATGGCGTTGCGGCGCACAAGAGCGCCGGCGAGTCCGATGGCAAAGAGCAGAGCGGCAACCAGGAGATAACCGGCGAGAGGCGTGGTCACGATTTGGGCCTCTCTTTCTCGTGCATGGCCACGATGACCGCGCCGATGGTGGCCGCAGTGAGCAGCAAGCCCACTATTTCCAGCGGCAGCACGTAACGGCCCACGAGAGCGTTGCCGATGTCGCGCACGGTGACGGCGGGAACGGCGGCCTGTTGCGGCACGGCACGAATGCTTTCGAGCACGGCCCACCCCAGCACGGCAAAGACGGCGGCGGCGATGACGAGACCCACAGCCCAGGTGCGGCTGAAGACCCCGTCCTTGGGAACGTCGGAACCGCGCGTAAGCAAAATGGCGAAGACGATGAGGATGGCGACGGCGCCGATGTAGACGAGAATCTGCGCGAAGCCTGCGAACTGCGCGTCGAGCTCAAGGTAAAGCAGGGCGAGGCCGGCGAAAGCCACTGTGGTGGCGAGTGCGCAGTGCACCAGGTTCTTGAGCAGGATGGCCGCAAGGCCGCCGCCGATGGTCAGGGCCGCAAGGATGTAGAAGATGGGACTCATTCGATCATTGCCTTTCGCTCGGCTGCTCCGGCAAGGATAAGATTTGCCAAGAACAACCGCAGATCCTTCGACTCCCTCCGTCCTGCGGACTCCGGTCGCTCAGGATGACAAGGTGTTGTTGAACCAAGCCATGTCGGCGAGCAACGTGCTTTCCCGTTCTCTTGTTCCCTTTTTCCCTGCCGGGGCCCCCGGCGCGCGATTTTTGCGCGCTGGGGTGGCTCGTTCCCTGTTTTATTCAGCATAGCGGTAACTCCTGGGGCCGAAGTGCTCCTCGCGCATGCCCAGGCGGGCCATGAATACGTAGGCCACAGCGAGAATCACCGAGCAAACTACCCAGCGCAGCCAGCCCTCGCCCATGAAGCGCCAGAGCGCGGTGACGAAGAGATTGAGCAGCGTGAAGGGCAGACAGAATTTCCAGGCGAAGTTCATCAACTGGTCTTGACGCAGGCGGGGCAAGGTGCCGCGCATCCAGATGAAGACGAAGATGGAAAGCATGACCTTCGAGAAAAACCAGATCCACGAAGGAATGAATCGGAGAAAGGAGAACGGCGCGGACCATCCGCCCAGAAAAAGCGTGGTGCCGAGGCCGGAGATGGAAAACATGGCGAGATACTCGCCGAGAAAGAAGAGCGCGAACTTGAAGCCGGAATATTCGGTGTGATAACCGGCGACCAGCTCCGATTCGCCTTCGGGCAGATCGAAGGGCGAGCGGTTGGTCTCGGCCGTGGCGGCGATGGCGTACATCACGAATCCGGCCAGGCCCCAGGGCGTGAAGATGTACCAGTGGGGAAAGATTCCGGTGTACTGGTTCTGCGCGTCGACGATTTTCGGCAAGGAGAGCGAACCGGCGATCATGACCACGGCCACGCTCGAGAGCAGCAGCACCACTTCGTAGCTGATCATCTGCGCCACGGCGCGCATGGCGCCGAGCAGCGAGTACTTGTTGCGGCTGGACCAGCCGGCCATGAAAACGGATAGTTCCGTGGCCGCGCCCATGGCAAAGAAAAAGAGCAGGCCCGAGTCCATATCGACCAGCACCATGTTGCGGCCCATAGGCAAAACGGCAAAGCCCATGAAGACCGCAACCACCAGCACGAGCGGCGCAAGAAAATGGACGACCGCGTTGGCGCTCAAAGGGACGACGTCTTCCTTGGTGAGCGACTTGATGCCGTCGGCGATGGGCTGGAAGAGACCGAACGGTCCGACGCGGTTGGGGCCAAGACGATTCTGAATGCGGCCCAGGCCTTTGCGCTCGAAGACCGTGGTGAGCGCGAAGAGGCCGGGAAAGAGGCAGACGATGGCGATGACTCCAATCACAACCCCGGCCGCGGGACGCACGGCCACAGGTAAAAAGCCGACGAGCCAGTCGCGGAGAAGGATGTAGATCTGGTCGAGATTCGTAAAGAAGTGCGAATTCGCCATTGGCTAGCTTCCTCCTCCGGCGGGGGGCGCGGGCGGAGCAGGCGCGGCAGCCTTGGCCGCAGCGGCTTCGGCAGCTGCCTTGGCCTTGGCTTCCACCTTGGCCTTTTCCTCGGCCAGGTGCGCGTCCACGTGCGAAGCCTCGGTGGGATGAATCGCACGATAATACTCGTTCGATTTGGCCAGGTGCTTGCGGTCGTAGAACAGCCCGCCGAAGCGATCTGCAGTGGCCAACTCGAACTCGTTGTCCATCTTGATGGCTTCGAAGGGGCAAACCTCCACGCATATCTGGCAGCTCATGCAAACCGAAACATCGATGTCGAAGCGGGCGGGATAAAACTGCGGCTTGCCCGCGTAATCCGGCTTCTTATCCTTGCTCTTTTCGATGTAAATGCACTTGGGCGGGCATTCTTTCTCGCAGATCTGGCAGGCCACGCAGCGTAGGCCGGCCTGCCAGTCCGCTCCGTCGTAAACGAGAAAGGGAAAGACGCGCGCGGCTTCGACGGTGGGAATCCGCTCTTCCGGATACTGGACCGTCGTCATCCGCTCTTTGGAGACGTAGCTCAGGAAGAAGTTCTTCGCTGTCTCCGCCATTCCCTTCAGGATTCCCTCGCCTAACAATGCACCCTCCAAGAGCAGAACTCAAACAACTCAACCCGCTTGAAGTCAAAGCCATTTCTTCGTGAATCGGCAATAGTTGTACTCGTCAATCAGCTTTAGAATGTCGTTGCATTTTCGATCGCAAAGAGCCTGACGGGCCTGTGAAGCAACCACTTCCATGAATTGAAGATACTTATCGGAATTCTGTCCCGCGGAGCCTAAGTTGATTCCGTAGGCCTTGACTATTGCCCTATCCCAAAGGGGGAAAAACTGAGGAGCCAAGAGATGCAGCGCCTTCGCCGCTCCGACCGGACCGAGAACGAGTTCAAAATCGCTGAACAGTTCCTTAATGGTGGCGGAATCATGGAGTGTGAAAGAGACCATTGAGCGTGACCTGAAGCTAATCAGGTCGGGGTGGTGCAATGACGTAACTTTTTCGATTGCATCGAAGTGTTCGTTATCGAATGGGTGACCGAAACGGTAGTACATAGCATTCCATGTCTGCAACAAAACGGCGAGCGATTCGGCAACTGACAACTTCGTCTTTCCACCAAGAGCCAGGGTGACAAGCTCCGTGGCCGCTTTGTAGAAAAGGTCTCGCGGTTCGTATTGCTCAAAACGCCTTCTCGCCTCTTCCAACTCCTCGAACGTTGGCATTGCTGGCGCTATAATCTTTCGACCTTTCATCATTTTCTTCTCCCGCCCTGCGCCGCATCCTTGCGCCCTCTCTTCTGCGTATCAGTCTGTACAGACGAATCCCTACCGATCCACCTCTCCCAAAACAATGTCCACGCTGCCGAAGATCAAGACCACGTCGGCAACATTTTGCCCCAGGCACATATCTTCGAGAACCGTCAGGTTGATCAGGCTGGGCGGGCGTACGCGATAGCGATAGGGATTCGGGCCGCCGTCGCTGATGAGATAAAAACCCAGCTCGCCCTTGGGCGCCTCGATGCGGCCGTAGGCCTCGCCGGGCTTGGGCCGGAAACCGCGAATCTTGGCTTTGGGATCCATGATCGGACCCGCGGGAATCTCCTTGAGCGCCTGCTCGAGAATGCGAATCGACTCGCGCATCTCCAGAATGCGCATCATGTAGCGGTCGTAGACGTCGCCATGATCGCCGAGAGGAACGCGGAATTTGAAGCGATCGTAGATGCCGTAGCGATCGACCTTACGAATGTCGTAATTCACGCCCGACCCGCGCAGCATGGGACCGGAGACGCCGGCGTTCACGGCGAGATCGGGCTTCAGAATGCCTACGCCCTGGCAGCGCGCCATGAGAATTTCGTTCGACGAGAGCAGCGCCTCGAACTCGTCGACAAACGCGGGCAGGCCGGCGACCACCTTGCGCGCCGCATCGAGCCAGGCCGCGGAAGTATCCACGCGGCAACCGCCGAAGCGCATGTAGTTGCACATCATGCGCGAGCCGGTGAGGGACTCGAAGAGGTCGAGGATTTTTTCTCGCTCTTTGAATGCGTACATGAGCGGCGTGCCGCTGGCACCCATCTCCTGAATCAGAAATCCGATCGACGAGGCGTGATTCTGAATGCGCGTCAGCTCGGCGAGGATGACGCGAATGTACTGGGCGCGCTCGGGAACCGCCTGGGCCGCGAGTTTCTCGACGGCGAGCGCGTAGGCCCAGTTGTTGGTGAGCGAGCAGATGTAATCGAGGCGGTCGGTATACGGCATCGACGCCAGATAGCTGGCCTGTTCGGCGATCTTCTCGTGGTTGCGGTGCAGGTAGCCGAAGACCGGCTTGAGACGGATAACGCGCTCGCCGTCGAGCGCCAGGTCCATGCGGAAGACGCCGTGGGTGGATGGATGATGCGGCCCCATGGCGACTTCGAGCAACTCGCCTTCGCCGTCGGGCGCAATCACTGGCGGGCGGTTCCAGCCTTCGAGTCTCTCCGATTTGGTCTCTGCGATCGTCATGCGCCGGCAGTCCCCTGATCCCTGACCCCTGATCCCTGTTCCCTGCTCTTGTGCTCGTGCGCGCGCTTGAGCACCTGATCGTGCGCAGTGGGCTCGTACTCGAAGTCGTCGGGCTCTACGTAGTCCTTGCGCATGGGATGGTCCTTGAATCCCTCCCACATCAGCAGGCGGCGCAGGTCCGGATGGCCGCGAAAAACAATTCCATAAAGATCGAAGATTTCGCGCTCCTGAAACTCGGCCGAGCGCCAGACGGGCGTGAGCGAGGGCAACTCCACCTGGTCGGTGCGGTTCGCAGTCTTCATGCGAACGACCAGCGGTCCGTGCTTTTTCGCGATGGAATAGAGGTGGTAGACCGCCTCAAGACAACCGGGCTCGACGTGTTTGCGGGTCTCTTCGACGGTCTCCTCGACCTGCTGGTCGACTTTTCCTTGGGGTCCGTCGACGGTCTTGGTGACTTGATGTGTTACTTGCACTTTTTCCGCGATCTCTTTGTCGGGCCAGTCAACTCCGGTGACGTTGGAGAGAAAGTCGAAGGCGAGATCGGCGTCGTCGCGGAGGAAGGTTGCCACGGCCACGGCGCTCTCGGGCGCGAGGCGCAGCGAGTGCTCCGCGGCCGGGCCGGGATTGGGCACAAATTCGACGCCCGCGCCGGGAACCGCCGCTTCAATCGCCGCTTTGATTTGCTCCACGCTCTTCATTGTCTTAACACCAGCATCACAGCCCGTGCCCTACCTTCTCATGGCTTTGATCAGCTTATCCATATCCCGATTGAGGGGCCATGAATTTCCGCAATATTCGTTGACTGAAAAAATCGGAATGTCAGATGGAGATGGAACCTTTCCACCTTTGAATACGTCAAGTTTGTCTCCAAGGCAGATGGTGGCGCTATTCGCACCCTCGTTGACCTCGTGCACAACGATCACAATATCTGCTTCATATGGGTTCGCTACTATTTCCAACTTGGCTTTTGTGAGCTTTTCTGTTACCTGCTTCTTCGCCCTTGCGAAATCCGGTACGAAGTAGGCACCTTGTGATTCCACCGGAGTTCCAAGATCAATGAACACGGCGACTTTCTTCGCGGACTTCAGTATTCTGTCCGCATCTGCTGCGTCGCCGGTGACAATATTCTGCAATTGACCGGAGCAACTTACTGAGGCTACTAGCAAGAATACGTAGTTCAGAATCACACTTTTCATTGTGCTCTCCTCTTGAGACCGTATTCCTACTCCCTACTCCCTATTGGCTACTCCCTATCGTGATCTGCACTGGCCAGACGCCTTGATTAGACGTTGGCTCCAGATCGTGCTCCCCGAACTCAGGCACGGGAAACTCGCCCTGCGCGTTGGCGTCGAGATAGCGCGGGCGATCCGCGCCGGTCAGAGGCTGGCCGTCGATCTTCTTCTGCAGCGTGATGAAGGCCTGGATGAGCGCCTCGGGCCGCGGCGGGCAGCCGGGGATATGTACATCGACGGGAATGTAGCGGTCGATGCCCTTGAGCACGTTGTAGCCCTGCTTGAACGGCCCTCCGGAGATGGCGCATGCGCCCATGGCGATGACGTAGCGCGGCTCGGCCATCTGGTTGTAGAGGCGGACGACTTGCGGAGCCATCTTTTGGGTTACGGTGCCGGAGACGATCATCAGATCGGCCTGGCGCGGCGAGGGACGAAAGACTTCCGCGCCGAAGCGGGCCAGGTCGTAGCGCGCCATGGTGGTGGCGATCATCTCAATGGCGCAGCAGGCCAAGCCGAACTGCATGGGCCAGACCGAGTTGCGCCGGCCCCAGTTGTAGAGCTCCTGGAGGGTCGTGACGAAGACGCCCTGCTTGCCCAGCTCGATCTTTAAGTTTTGATCCATGTCGTTGCACTCCAGTTCACAGTTCTTAGTTCGCAGTTCTTAGTTTGGCTTGCAGTGCAAGCTCGCAACTATGAACTACGAACTGCGAACTGTCTTTTCACGCCCACGTCAACACACCCTTGGCCCAGGCCCAGGCCAATCCCTCGACCAGAAGGAGCACAAAAACCAGCATGGCCGCGCAGGCCGCTCCGCTCAGTCCCGTAAACGCCACTGCGAAGGGCAGCAGGAAGACGGCTTCCACGTCGAAGATGAGAAAGATGATGCCGTAAAGGTAGTACGCCGAGCGGAATTGCACCCAGGCATCGCCTCTGGAAACGAGGCCGCACTCGTAAATGGAGTTCTTGATCGGGTTGGGTTTGGGCGGCGAAAAGACCCGCGCCCAGAGCCACGCCAACCCCAGCGGAGCCAGCCCAAAGCCCAGCGCCGCCACAAACAAAACTGCCAAGGAAAAGTATGGACTTGAAGCCATTGCGGGAAGTAAGCCCTTCTCTTTCAAGCTACCAGTTTGGGGCTGGTTTTGGCGATGGAGTGGGGGCTTTCCCTCCCGTTCAGGCGCATTTTTGCACCGTTGGTCTTAGTCTGTGAGCCGTTGGCTGGGGGGACGGATGACCTCCCACCTTAAACGCAAGAAGCGCGTTTAGGATGGGGCACCCATTTTCGTGCTGAGTTGAAAGAGATGAGTTTGGGTTCGTGCGATCCCACCCTGACTTGCTAATCGTCGCCGTCCCCGGCGGAGTTCTTGGCGCGGGTCTTCAGCATCGCCGGAACGGGCGCGTTGCCCATGGCGTCTTTCCAAAGAATCACGTTGAGCTTCTCCGCGGGCGCGCGATCTTCGTGGCTGAAGTCCATCTTCATGCTGGCCTTGGCCCCCACCGCATTTTTAGCGTTGGAGGTGTAGATGAGGCCGTTGTCGCGGTTCGAATAGTCAGCTTCGTAAGGCGGCTGATCGCCGGGGCCGGTGAAGAGCGAGGAGAGGAGAGACGAGAAGGCGTCGTTGTTGTTCATGGGCGGCAGGCCGAGCAGCGACTCCATGGTACGGATGACGCTGACGGTCGAATAAAAACGGGGATCGACGAAGGGCGCGCCGTTGGCGCCGCGCGGCGCGTATTTGCTGACGACCAGCGCGATGCTGCGATGCGCATCCACGTGGTCGGCGCCGTTCTGCGCATCGTCCTCGAGTATGAAGAAGGCGGTATCGTCCCAGTAGGGCGAGTGCGAGACGGCTTCGACGGCGCGGCCGACAGCGAGATCGTTATCGGCGACGGAGGCTTTAGGCGTGGGCTCGCCGGGCCGGGTTCCCGCGGTGTGATCGTCGGGCAGGCGCAGCAGAACGAAGTTGGGCATGGTGTCGCTGCCGCGCTCGCGATCGGCAATCCACTGCTTCAAGTGGCTGAGGAAGACTTCGACGCGAACCTGATCGGGAACGGCAAGATTGAAGTCCGGCGCTTCCGGCGCGAAGTGGTCCACCAGCTCGGGCTTGGTGGCCGTGTTGGCGGCGATGAGCGGAATGGGCCATGGCCATTTGTTCACGCCGCCGCCCCACTCGGCGGGCAGCGGCTCGCCCGGAGCGACGGCGCCATGCGCGCAGCCGGGCCCGGCCAGCATTGCGCCCAGAGTTGGATCGGCAACTTCCTTCTCGCCGCAAAAGGTTGTCGAGATGTACTCGCCGAAGTGAAAATAGGTTTTGCCGTGCGCGGCGAGATTGGTCCAGAGATAGCCGCTGGCCGGCTCATTCACGTCGGGAATCTTCTGCAGCAGCGGATAACCGTCGGCGACTACGCCTTCGTAATCGTAGGTGCGCTGCTCGCCGCGATAATTCACGGGCCAGGTCTTTTCGAGATAGTCGGTGCCGATGGCCGCGGTGGACCAGACGTGGCCGTCGCCGGAAACCTCGCTGGAGTCGAAGAAGTTGTCGAGCACGCCGAACTGCAAGGCCAGCTTGTGTTCGTTGGGCGTGATGGATTGGCCGTACATTGCCCATTTGGGCTCCCCGTTGCCTACTGGCTTGCCGTTCACGGCAAGATCGCCGAGGATTTGATCGTAGGTGCGATTTTCTTTGATGATGTAGATGACGTGCTTAATTCGGCTAGGCGCGCCGCCGGCAAAGACGATCTTCTCCTCGGCGGCCTTCATGCGATTCGAAGCCAGTACCGTCGCTGTCCAGTCCGAAAGGTGGCCGGGGATCTCGCTCTCGTCGAGCGCCGCCAGTGAACCGTAGATCAGATTGGCGATGTAGGTGCTGGGGCTGTGGCGGCCGTGGGGCTGCGAGGCCGCGATCCTTTGCGGAAAGTCGTTAGGCCCTGTGCCCTTGCCCTTGTCGGTTGCAAGGTACAACCTGCCGTCGGCGGATGAGGGGATGAAGGCCATCGACATGGGCATCCATTCCGTGGGGATGAAACCCTCGGGCTCGACCATGCCTTTCTTCGCAGCCCTGGGCGTCAGCTTGCGCGTGTTGAAGACGGCGACGGAATCGCTGCCCATATTGGCCACGTAGAGGCGGCTGCCGTCGCCGTCGATGGCGAGAGCCACCGGCTCCGCGCCGAAGTAGCTTTGGCCCGGCAGGCGGGTGTCGTAGTAGCCCTTCACGGAAAACCGGCCGGCGCTCACGTTGACCGCGGCAACGGCGTCGCGGTTGGCGAGAGCGACGTAGAGCGTCTTCTCATCGGGCGAGAAGGCGAAGGCGCAAGGATGGGTACCAGGCGCAATGGGATTCGACGGCTTGAGCAGCGCCAGCTTGCGTGCCATCGTGCCGCGGACGAGATCGAGCTCGACAATCTCCGACGCGTTCCAGAGGGCGACGAAGGCACGTTTCTCGTCGCGCGTGACGGCAGCGGCGATGGGATAGGTCGCGGGCACGGCGTCGCTCTCGGAGAGATCGAAGCGGCTCTTGATGACGCCGGTGGTTGCATCGAGAAGCACGGCGTCGTCGGAGAGGTTTTCGGCTACCAACAGCTTCTCGTGGCCGGTCGCGCCGAGCACGGCGATCGCCGCCGGGTAGGGCACGCCCTCGCCGCTGTCCTTGCCTTCGGGCAAGCGCGTCTTGCGGCCCGGCGGCAACGGCGCGACGGGCAACGGAATCAGGCGTTGGGGCGCAATTTTGCCCGCGGTGAAGTCGTAGACTGCGACGCCGCTTCCCGTGTCCCCTAGCCGCGTGCCTTTGGGGTCGGAGAGCGAAGCGATGCTCGCGTAGATTTGGCTGCCGTCGCGGCTGAAGGCTAGGCCGGAGAAGAGCGTCTGGTGCGTGCGCGGGCCAGTGCGCGGATCGGGAAAATCGGTCAGCGCTCCGGTTTGCGTATCGAGAACCGAGAAGGACTGGTCGTATTCGGACTTGTAGGTTCCGTAGCCGGCATTCACGGTGACCACATAGCGGCCGCCGGGCGAGACAGCCATCGAGATAGGCAAGCCGTTGATGCGCTCGGGATGGCCCGGCGCCTCGCCGATCAACTGCTTGCTCGAGGGCAGGTCGATGGCCTGCGTGGCGGATGGCGTGGCGGTCTGCGCGGGAAGCGACGCGGCAGCGAGGCAAATCGAAGCAGCGAACGAAAGCGATGAGAATTTCGCAGACATGAAGAGCGTCCCTCTCATCGATTGAATTACGTTTCGATGAATTGGCAATGAAAAACCGCCGGTGGCGCGCACAGTCCACGCCCATTTGGCCTTGCAGGGCGGCAACCGAGAGACCTGCGCCCCATCCTCTCCGCACAAAGCGCGCAAAGGATGGAGCACGGAAAGAGCACTACGGATAGATGCCGCGAATCTGTACAGCTTCGGCAACGCGGCCGATGCCGAGCATGTTGGCGGCGATGCGCATGGGCACTTTCCGCTCCATGTGGATCTTGAGCACGTCGCGGAAGGCCGTTTTCATCACGTGTTCCAGCCGGTTGTAGATGTCCTGCGCCTCCCAGAAGAGATGCTGCTCGTCCTGCACCCACTCAAAGTACGACACGGTGACGCCGCCGGCGTTGCACAGAATGTCGGGGATGACAAAGACGCCTTTGCTTTCGAGAATCCGGTCCGCGGCGGGCGTGAGGGGACCGTTGGCCGCCTCGGCAACCATGCGCGCGCGCATCGTGCCTGCGTTCTCGGCGTGAATCATGTTTTCGAGCGCGGCGGGCACCAGGATATCGCACGGCAGGGCCAGCAGTTCGTGCGGCAGGATGGGCTCGCTCTCCGGGAAGCCTTCCACGTGACCGCAGAGGGCCTTCATGTGGATCAGCTCGGGAACGTTGAGGCCGTCGCGATTGTAGACGCAGCCCGCAGAGTCGCTCACCGCGATCACCTTCGCTCCAGCGTCGTACAAAAGTTGCGCGGCGATGGAGCCGGCGTTGCCAAAGCCCTGCACGGCGACTGTCGCGCCCTCCAGCCGCATGCCGAGATGCTCGCACGCGCACTGGATGGTGTAGAAGACGCCGCGGCCGGTGGCTTCGTTGCGGCCCAGCGAACCGCCCAGGCTGATGGGCTTGCCCGTGACCACGCCGGGAATGGCATAGCCCTTGGTCATGCTGTAGGTATCCATGATCCAGGCCATGGTCTGCGAGTTGGTGTAGACGTCGGGCGCGGGAATGTCCTGCTCCGGGCCGATGAGCGGCAGAATGGCGCTGGTGTAGCGGCGCGTCATGCGTTCCAGCTCGCCCTGCGACATCTTTTTGGGATCGCAGGTGATGCCGCCTTTGGCGCCGCCGAAGGGAATGTTCACGACCGCGCACTTCCACGTCATCCACGTAGCCAGCGCCTTCACTTCGTCGAGCGTGACCTGGGGATGGAAGCGGATGCCGCCCTTGGCCGGCCCGCGCACCGAGCTGTGCTGCACGCGATAGCCCTCAAAACGGTGGATGCAGCCGTCGTCCATGCGTACCGGCACGCTTACCGTCAACATGCGCTCGGGATACTTGATCATTTGCCGCGTGTTTTTGTCGAGACCCATGGCGTCTGCCGCGGTATCGAAGTTCTCCATGGCAACGTCATAAGCATTGGCTTGAAGTACTGTTGCTGTTGACATGCGAGTTTCCTCCTCGCCCGGGCCGCCTTGCCGGCACAAGGCAGCAGGCCGGCGTGGGCTCAGGCCAAGCTTGTTTCGCTCCTCGGCGCCGCAGCCGGATCGGCTGTGCTCACCAAAAAGCGATGTGCGGGCCAGGAGGCCCGCACCAAATCCTTTCAACCAACTCAACAAGCCCAAAACGGGCTTGTCGAATCTCTAAGTAGAGGCCGGCTTTACACCGGCGCCTCCGCGAGCGACTCCTTGAACAATTCCCTGCCCCGCGCGATGGCGCGTTCGTCCAGTTCCACCCAGCGCGGATTCCTGATCAGGCCGCGCAGCGCCGCGCCGACGCTGGCTTGCGGCAAGACGCCCGCACTCTCGAGAACCGCGCCCAGCATCACCATGTTGGCCGCGCGCTTGTCGCCCATGGCATCGGCCAGTTCGGTGAACGGGAGGGCCAGCACGCGCACGCCCTCGCGCCGGCAGTCGGCAGGAAATTCGTCGCCGTTGTAGATGATCCATCCGCCGGGGCGCACGCTCTTGTCGAACTTGCGCAGCGAGGGCTCGTTCATGGCCACCAGCACGTTGGGCGCGGAGACCAGCGGCGAGTCGACAGATTCGCGCGAAAGCCGCACGTGGCAGTTCGAGGTGCCGGAGCGCATCTCGGGCCCGTAGGACGGCAGCCAAGAAACCTCCAGGCCCGCATCGAGTCCGGCCTCGGCCAGGACTTCGCCGAGCAGCAAAACGCCCTGCCCGCCAAAGCCCGCGATGCGTACTTGCAGGTCGACCGCCTGTTCTGGCGGCATCGCGTGGGCATGGCCTTCAGGCAAATCCTCTTCGGCCACGCCCAGAATGCGCGGCAGATCGGCGAGCGCGGGAGCGGGCTGCGGCGCAGGCGCGGCCGTTCTTTCTTTCGTGCGGTCGCAGAAGACGCCCAGTGGAAAGGTCTTCTCCATCACGTCGCGCACCCAGTGCTGCGCCTCGACGGGCGTCTGCTTCCAGATGGTCGGACAGGGCGAAAGAACTTCGATCAAACTGAAACCCAGTCCTCGCACCTGGTTCTCAACCGCGCGCTTGATGGCGTGAGAGGCCCTGGCGATTTGCTTGTTGTCGCCCAGGCCCACGCGCTCAATGTAGACAGGCGCCTCAAGCGTGGCCAGCAATTCGCTGACGTGCAGCGGATAACCGTCGGTCGCGGCCGAGCGGCCGTTGGGCGTGGTGGTGGACTTTTGGCCGAGCAGCGTGGTGGGCGCGGCCTGGCCGCCGGTCATGCTGTAGATGGCGTTGTTGACGAAGATTACGGTAATGTTCTCGCCGCGATTGGCCGCGTGCAGGATTTCGGCCGAGCCGATGGCGGAAAGATCGCCGTCGCCCTGGTAGCCGATGACGATGCTTTCCGGGAGGCTGCGGCGCATGGCCGTGGCCACGGCGGGCGCGCGGCCGTGCGCGGCCTGCACGTTGCCCACGTCGAAGTAGTAATAGGTGAAGACGCCGCAGCCCACGGGGCCGACCATGATGGTGCGATCCTGCACGCCCAGCTCGTCGATGGC
>Ga0187852_1001543_pt1 | contig 21170 bp, 13 predicted proteins | sample June2016WEW_6_40_FD_134511 | JGI IMG/M metagenome (GOLD analysis project Ga0187852, IMG submission 134511) | Peatland microbial communities from SPRUCE experiment site at the Marcell Experimental Forest, Minnesota, USA - June2016WEW_6_40 | ecosystem: Environmental > Terrestrial > Soil > Wetlands...
CGATCCGGAGTGGCTCAGCTGGCAGCTGGCTCCTAGCTCGTCGTGCCGTCAAGCAGGTTCCCCATGTGATCGGCTGCGCGTCGGTCTTCCTCCGACAGGGCGTCGGTGTAGTGCCGGGCCATGTGCGCGGTGGCCCAGCCGAGTCGAGCCTGCTTCTGCCGCTCGGGGATCACGGCGTCGAGAGATGTCGCCTGGAAGTGCCGAAGCGAATGGAGATGGAGGTCGGCAGGAAGCTTCGCCGCGAGACGCGCCTTCAAGAATGCCCGGCTGAGTGTGTCGGGGTATGGGGGCAACTGACCATCCGGTTCGGCCGAGAACACGAATCCGTCGTCGGCGACGGTGACGTCGCCCAGGGCGGCAAGGTCCTCCTGCTCGGAGCGGAGCTTGCGGAGGGCCAGCATGGTGCCCTCGTCGACGGCCACCTGGCGGATGCTCGCCCGGGTCTTCGGCGACTTGATGACAGCTCCTCCATCGGCCGAAATCACCGACTCGTCGATGGTGAGCGTTGCGGCTTCCCAATCGATGTCCGACCAGCGGAGCGCGCACGCCTCTCCTCGTCGCATCCCAGTCGCTGCCACCACACGGAGGGCCACCGAGTAGCGGCCATCGAGAGTGACAGCCGTACCGATGAGCGCCAACACCTCTTCAGCGGTTGGTGCCCGCACCGGCGCCGGCATGTCCTCCAGACCCCACGACGGAATCTCCGTGTCCGTCACCGGATTGTGGAGCTGGTTCCCGCTCCACTTCCGGGCCAGGCGACACGCCCGGTGAAGGATCGACCGCACGTAACGGACCGTCTCGCGGCCCGCACCGTTGGCCTTCAGCTGCCTCAAGTACTTCTCCACGTCGTACGGACTAAGCGAAGCGATTCGCTTCTTGCCGATGGTGTCGTGGATGTGGACCTGCCAGACGCTCTCGTACCGACGGGCAGTCACCGGGCTCAGATCGTCCCAGCCGTTCGCCTTCCATCCGCTGATGGCGTCGTTGATCGTGGTGGTCGGGCCCCAGGGGCGGCTGGCCTCGTCGGGAACGACTTCCGGGTTGAGGTCCTGTTCGAGAACCAAACGAGCCAATTGCTTTTCCGCCGCGCGCTTAGTCCCACGGAAGAACTGGCTCCGATGGCGTATCCGATTGTTGGAATCGCGACCCACGAAGACACGCAACTCCCACGTGTTCGGGCCTCTGTCGGGCCGCTGCCGAATGCTCCCTGCCAACCCTGCCTCCTCCCACGTCCAACGGGACTGGACCAACAATTGTTGGGCCAACTGTTGGTCCAGAGAGTAAGCCGAGTGCCTTGCTCAGGTCAACAACCCCGCTAACCAGGTATTTTGTCGAGCCTGGGAGGGGACTCGAACCCCTGACCTGCGCATTACGAATGCGCTGCTCTACCGGCTGAGCTACCCAGGCGAAGCGATCGCCCAGGCTACTGGACTTCGAACAAAGGCCTATCTCCCACGATCTTCTTCAAACAGTGACCGCAGAGAGCCGGACGAGCAACGCCTCGAGCATGAGTAGCTCGTTCGGGTTCCGAACCAGCTCCGCCACCGCATCCTCCACAGCGCTGATCGCGCCCGCGAGCGCGCGCACCCGGTCCTCGTCGTGGGCGGTGGTCGGTTTCGCGCGCGATGCAACCTGCGCCAGTCGGTCGCGGTAGGCACCTACGAGCACACCCAGGCCAGCTCGCAGTTCGTCGACCCGCCACCGTCTCTCCTCGCGGTGCTGGCGCTCCTCCACCTGCTTGCGTCCTGTCACGCCGACCGCGCCCACGGCCTGTGCGTCGGCGGTCAGCGCCTCGATCTCGGCGCGATGACGTTCCCGCAGGGGCCCTGTCGCCTCCTCACAAGACGCGAGTAGCTCAGACGCCAGAACCGCCGCGGAGCTCCCGGTGCCGTCGAGCCTGGCCGGGACCGAACGCCACAGCTCGCGGCGGGCGACAAAACCCTCGTCTCGGGCGAGAAGGCGCGCCCGCTCGATGCTTCCCCCGGCCGCCTGCGCCACTTCCATCGCGCGCGCGCCCGCAATGCCCTGTCCCTCCAGCCACACCGCCAGATCGGGGGCCGGAACCGGGCGCAAGTCGATGCGGATGGACCTGCTTGCCACCGTGGCAAGCTCGGCCGGGACCAGCTCGGCGAGCAACACGAACACCGACTGGCTTGCCGGCTCCTCGAGCGTCTTCAACAACACCGGCGCTGCGAGCCGAGCCAAATGGAGGTCGGGCACCACGATCACCTGCCGGTGACCCTCGAAGGGCCGACGCTGGGCCAGGCGCACCACACCTCGGGCGTCCTCGACGCTGATCGACGCACCGGTGCGTGTGATCTCCACCAGGTCCGGATGGCTACCTGCCAGGGCCCGTCGGCACACTTCACATTCGCTGCACCCCCCCGACGGACACAAGAGGGCCGCGGCGAAGCCCCGCACCAGCTCCTGTTGGCAGAGGCCGAGCGGGCCCACGAGCAGATAGGCATGCAGCGGTCGACGGGCTGCGGCGCGCAGCTGGGACACGGCATCGGCCTGGCCGACGACGCCGCTGAACAGCGCGAGCGACGGGAGACGGGACTCGTCTTGGTCGGACTGCCTCTCGATCGCGCGACGTGAGGGCACTTTCACCGACCCGAATCCGATGCCGGAGGCCGAGATCTGCGGGTGCCTGTGGGAACCTCCATCATGCGGGGCGACCTCTACTCAGCGCGCGCTAGCGGGGAGCGGGCCCAGTCGCTCCGAGATCGCGGCGGACACCTGCTTCGCCACCTCATCGACGGTGCCAGTGCCGTCCACCACCACCCAACGGGGGTCGGAGGCGGCGATAGTCGTGTAGCCGTCACGCACTCGCTGATGAAACGACTCGTCGAGACGCTCGAAGCGGTCGGCGTCCGCGCGCTTCAGACGCACGCGCGCCACCTCCAAGGGCACGTCCACGAGCACGTTCAAGTCCGCCTCGAGCCCTCCGGTGGCGAACGTCACAAGCTGTCTCAGTGTGTCGAGGTCCAGCCCCCGACCGTACCCCTGGTAGGCGAGAGTCGACCCGGAGTATCGGTCGCTCACCACCCATCGCCCGTCGGCAAGGGCGGGAGCTATCACCTCTGAGACATGATCTGCCCGATCGGCGGCGATGAGCAATGCTTCTGCGCGCGCCGAGACCCCCGGGCTCGCCGAGTCCAGAAGCAGTTGCCGCAACCTCATCCCCAAGGAGGTGGCACCGGGCTCAGAGGTGAGCGCGACATTCGGCTCACCGATCCATTGGGCGAGCAACCTGGCCTGTGTGCTCTTGCCGCACCCGTCGATGCCCTCGAGTGCGATCAGCCGGCCGCGCACGCCTGCACCGGACTAGGTGGCCCCGGGCTCGCCGGGCTCCTCGGACCGCTTCGTCGCCTTCATGATCTTGGTGGCCTTCTTGGCCTTGGTGGCCTTCTTGGCCTTGGTGGCCTTCTTGGCCTTGGTGGCCTTCTTGGCCTTGGTGGCCTTCTTGGCCTTGGTGGCCTTCTTGGCCTTGGTGGCGCGGCGCGCCCTGCGGATAGGCGGGCCCGCCGCCCTACGCTCGGCGAGCAGCTCAGCCGCGCGATCGGCTGTGATCGTCTCAGGCTCGTCGTCCTTTCGCAACGAGACGTTCGTCGTACCGTCGGTCACATATGGACCGTAACGACCAACGCGGACCACCATTGGCTCGCCCGTCTCGGGGTCCAGGCCCAGCTCGCGAAGCGGTGCCGCTGCAACCCTTCCCCCGCGAACCCTGGGCCGCGAGAACAGGTGGAGCGCCTCCTCCAGGGAGATCGTAAGCAACTGTTCCTCGGCGTCGAGACTGCGCGTGTCCGAGCCCTTCTTCAGGTAAGGACCGAAACGGCCGTTCAACGCTTGGATCTCCTCGCCCGATTCCGGGTCGGTGCCTACCACGCGCGGCAAACTCAACAGGGCGAGCGCCTCGAAGAAGGTCAGCGTGTCGGGGGACATCGTCTTGAACAACGAAGACGTCCGGGGGCGCTCGTGGCCCTCCATCTCCCCCAGCTGCACGTAAGGACCGAACCGACCGCTACGGATGATCACCGGCAGGCCGCTCTCGGGATCGACGCCTAGGGTGCGATCTCCCGACGGGGCCTGCAGAAGCTCCTCTGCACGCCCGATCGTGAGCTCATCGGGCGCAAGTCCGTCGGGAACTCCGGCTCGTTCTTCGTCGCGCTGGAGGTACGGGCCGTAACGTCCTACGCGCACGACGATCTGGCGGCCTTCGGTGTCGGTCCCGATGGGGATGGAGTTCACCTCGCGTGCGTCGATCTGTCCCAAGTGCGAAGCGACGTCGGCCTTTAGCCCCCTATGGTCCTGTCCGTTGGTGGCCGGGGCCGACTCGCTAGCCTTGGTAGAGCCGTTTGGACCGGGAGGGCCGTCCGACCCGTCTGCGTGAGCGCCGTCCGACCCGTCTACTGCCTCAGTATCACCGAAGTAGAAGCGAGTGAGCCACGGAAGAGCCTCGGTGTCACCTTGGGCGATCGCGTCGAGATCGTCCTCCATGGCGGCGGTGAACCCGTAGTCCACGAGGTCACCGAAGTACCGCTCGAGAAGTCCCACGACGGCGAAGGCGGTGAACGACGGTACGAGGGCGGCGCCCTTCTTCCACACGTACCCGCGCTGTTGGATCGTGGAGAGGATCGACGCGTAGGTGGAGGGCCGACCGACGCCGAGCTCCTCGAGTGCCTTGACCAACGAGGCCTCGGTGTAGCGCGCCGGGGGCTGGGTTGCATGGGACTTCGGCTCTATCCCCCGCTCTTCGAGCGCGTCGCCCTCGCGCATGGCAGGCAGTCGGACCTCGCGACCTGCGGTCTCGGTCTCGGGGTCGTCGGAGCTCTCGACGTAGGCGCGCAGGAACCCGGGGAAGCTGATCACCGTCCCCGACGCGGCGAACTCGGCCTCGCCGACGTTGCCGGCAGCTCCAGTCGGGGTACCCACCACGCGCACCTGGGCGCTCGTTCCGGTGGCGTCTGTCATCTGCGATGCCACCGTGCGTTCCCAGATCAGGTCATAGAGCTTCATGGCGTCCCCGTGGAGGCCAGCCGCCGCCTGGTCAGGGGTGCGGAACCTCTCTCCGGCCGGACGGATCGCTTCGTGGGCTTCCTGCGCGTTCTTCACCTTGCGCTCGTAGCGGCGGGGGCGGGCGGGCACGAACTGCGCGCCGTAGAGCTCGGCGACCTGGCGCCGCGCGGCGGTCAACGCCTCGTCCGACAGCGTCGTCGAGTCGGTACGCATGTAGGTGATCCAGCCCTGTTCGTAGAGACGCTGCGCCACCTGCATCGTGCGCTGCGCGCCGAAACGCAGCTTGCGGCTTGCTTCTTGCTGGAGAGTCGAGGTCATGAACGGCGGAGCCGGAGAGCGCCTATAGGGCTTCTCGGTTACCGATCGCACGACAAAGGGCTGACCCTCGAGCCTCCGAGCCAGGTCCGTGGCCGCCGCCTCGTCCACCAGCGCGAGCCTCGAGCTCTTCAGCTCCCCCGTCTCGGAGAAGTCCCGCCCGGTGGCTACCGGCACGCCACCAACGCTAACGAGCGTGGCGGCGAACCGCCGGCCCTCGGCGTCTCCGACCCCGCCCGCGCCCACAGCCCCTTTGGCGTCTCCGGCATCATCGGCGCCCGAGGCCCCGCCCGGTGCTGCCACCTCGAAGGTGCCCTCGAGGTCCCACCAGTTTGCCGTGCGAAAACGCATGCGCGCGCGTTCACGCTCGACGATCATCCGTGTCGCGACGCTTTGGACGCGCCCCGCCGAGAGCCGAGGCATGACCTTCTTCCACAGCACAGGCGAGACCTCGTAGCCGTAGAGACGGTCAAGGATTCGGCGGGCTTCCTGGGCGTCTACCAGCCTCCGGTCGAGCTCGCGCCAGTCCTTCACCGCGCGTGCGATGGCAGCGGGGGTGATCTCGTGGAACACCATGCGCTTCACCGGCACAGTGGGGGCGAGAACCTCGGTGAGGTGCCAGGCGATGGACTCCCCCTCGCGGTCCTCGTCCGTGGCCAAGTACAGCTCGCTCGCCCGCTTTAGCAAGGACTTGAGGCGAGACACCACGTCCTTCTTCTCGGCGGCGACGACGTAGAGAGGCTTGAAACCGTTGTCCACGTCCACTCCGAGCCGGGCCCAATCCTCGCTCTTGTAAGCGGCGGGGACCTCGCCCGCCCGTCGGGGCAGGTCACGGATGTGGCCGACCGAGGACTCGACCACGAACTCAGGACCCAAGAGAGCGCCGATCGTGCGCGCCTTGGCCGGCGACTCGACGATCACCAGGGGCTTGGCGGCGCCAGCGGCGCCGGTGGAGGTGGATCGGGTGGCTCTGGGCATGGTCAGGTGAGTATGGGCGCCCTTCGGCTAGGGCACGTTCGGACGTTCGGACGTTCGGACGTTCGAGTAGTTGGCCGCCTGTCGCAACTGGCGCGGCGTGGTGAGTATGCCCGCCCGACGGCGAGGTGTTGCGTCAGGTACCCAGTGTAGCGGCAGCAGGCTCACTCTCTGTGGGCGCCTTGGGCACCTGGGGCACGTCTTCGCCGCCGACACCGGCCGTCTTGCGCTTGGAGAAGGCGATGGCGCCGAGCAGCACCACCAGGGCCACGACGGCGATACCCAACCGGGCGCCGGTGTTGTGCCGGAGGGTGATCACGACGGGGAGGATCAAGAGCGACACCAGGTTCATTACCTTGATCAACGGGTTCAGGGCGGGCCCGGCGGTGTCCTTGAAGGGGTCCCCCACGGTGTCGCCTATGACCGCCGCCTTGTGGGCCTCGGATCCCTTGCCCCCCAGGTGGCCGTCCTCGATGTACTTCTTGGCGTTGTCCCAGGCCCCGCCGCCGTTCGAGAGGAACACGGCCATGAGCTGGCCGGTCAGGATCGCCGCAGCGAGAAAGGCCCCGAGAGCCAGGTAGTTGATCCCGAAGCCGACGATGACTGGGCTGAGGATCGCCAAGAGGGCCGGCGTGACGAGCTCACGCTGCGCGGCAGTGGTGCAGATGCCGATCACCCGGCCGTACTCGGGCTTCTCCGTGTAGTCCATGATCCCAGGGTGCTCGCGGAATTGGCGGCGCACCTCTTGAACCACGGTCCCAGCCGAGCGCCCCACCGCCCGGATCGCCAACGAGGAGAACAGGAACGCGATCGACCCACCGATCAGCAGTCCGATGAATATGGTCGGGTTCGCCACGTTGATCTGGGTCTGCGAGAGGTGGAACAGAGCGGATCCCGTGGTGTGCAGGTTCAGCTGAGCGGCGATGGTCTCTACGAACGAGCCGAACAACGAGACCGCAGCGATGACGGCGGACCCGATCGCCACTCCCTTCGTGACGGCCTTGGTGGTGTTGCCCACCGCGTCCAGGCTCACCATGACCCGAGCTGCGTCGCCGGTGAACTCCTCGGACATCTCCGCTATTCCCGCGGCGTTGTCGCAGACCGGGCCGAAGCTGTCCTGGGACACCACCATCCCCGCCGTGGACAGCATGCCGATGCCGGTCAACGACACGAGATAGAGGCTTATCGCGATGTTACCGTGAGCCATGCCCACCGCCACCGCGATCGCGATCGCGATCGTGAGGATCGCCCATACCGTGGACTCGAGCCCGACCGAAATGCCGCTCAGTATGGTCGTCGCCGGGCCCGTGAGCGTCGAGTCCGCGATCTCGCGGACAGGGCTTCGCTCGGTGGAGGTGAAGTGCTCACTGATCTGGACCAGCACCAGCGTCAGCACCACACCTACGAGCACGGCGTAGAAAGCCTTCATGTAGTGGAGATAGAGACCGGCGACGAGCCCGGCGCCGAGGGCTGTGAGGGCGGCCCCGGCCCAGAAGCCACGGTTGATGGCGGCCATCGCTGTACGGTCACGGGCCCTGGACCGCACCGCGTACACACCGACGGTGGAGGCGACGATGCCGAACGCCGCCACGATCAAGGGGAAGACCACGGCCCTGGCCGAGTGCGCGGCGAACGAGCCGTTGAGCGACCTGAACGCGGCAAAGCCGAGGATGATCGAGGCGATGATCGTGATCACGTAGGACTCGAAAAGGTCTGCGGCCATCCCGGCGCAGTCGCCCACGTTGTCGCCCACGTTGTCGGCAATGGTGGCGGCATTTCGCGGGTCGTCCTCTGGGATTCCGACCTCGACCTTGCCCACCAAGTCGGCGCCCACGTCGGCCGCCTTGGTGTAGATGCCGCCACCGACACGCATGAACAGCGCAAGCAGCGAGGCCCCGAAGCCGAAGCCGACAAGAACCGCGGTGGCGGTGTTCTGGAACGTGAAGACGATCACCGTGGCGCCGAGAAGGCCAAGGCCCACGCACAGAAGCCCGGTGATGCCACCGGTGCGGATCGCCACCTTCACGGCACCGCCGAGTTCTCCATCTTTCGCCGCGGCTGCGGTGCGGACGTTGCCCCGCACAGCCAGGCTCATCCCGATCAAGCCGGTGAGCCCCGATAACGCCGCCCCGAAGACGAAGCAGAGGACCCTGAAGCCGCCCGAGGCGCCGAACGACAGCGCCACGGTGCCGTTCGGCCGGACCACCTTGGTGGCCGTGAAGAAGATCAGCACCGCCAGCGGCACGAGGACAATGCCGATGGCACGGAACTGGCGCCGCAAGAAGGCCGCCGCTCCCTCCTGGATGGCGCCTGCGATCTCGCGCATCTTCGGCGTCCCCGTGTCGGCGCGCAGCACCCCTCGCATGAGCACCACTCCCATGACGAGCCCGAAGACGGCAGCGAGCAGGGCAATCACAAGCCACACTCGCTCTGCGCTGGTCAGTACGAATCCCTGGTAACCCTCTCCGGCGGCGAGGACGTGAGTCATCTAGTGCTGCTCCCTTGTGCTCTTGGCCCGGGCCCGCCAGGCCGTTCGGAGTCTCGGATACTCGTTCGGACCGGAACCAGGGCGGCGAAAGAGGCGCAACATCCCGAAGACCGGGATCCGACGATATCGAGGCTGACGATACCGACTCGGCGAGACGGCAAGCAAGACAGACAGTAAGGGTCTTCCCGGGTTCTCGTGGTGGGATAGAACGCCGGGGTCCGAGAGCCGACAGAGCCCCGGGGTCCGAGAGCCGACAGAGCCCCGGGGTCCGAGAGCCGACAGGGCCCCGGGGACGAGAGCCGACAGAGCCCCAGGGACGAGACCTTGCACCCGTAGACTCCCCTTATGTGGAGGCGGCCTTCTTCGACCTGGACAAGACGGTCATAGCTAGGGCCTCGATTGCAGCCTTCGGCCACACCTTCTACCGAGGCGGGCTGATCTCGCGCACGACGGTCATGCGCGCTCTGGCTTCACAGCTTGTCTACCTGCACCTCGGAGCGAGCGAGCAGAAGCTGGCGAAGATACGGGACTCGGTGTTGGCGCTCACGCGGGGATGGGACCAGCGTGAAGTGGCGCGCCTGGTGCGCGAAGCACTCGACGACGTGGTGGAGCCCATCATCTACGCCGAGGCGATCGAGCTGATCGAGAAACATCACGCGGCAGGGCGAAAGACCTACATCGTCTCGGCGTCCCCCGAGGAGATCGTCCAGCCCCTGGCCGAGTACTTGGCGGTGGACGGAACGATCGCCAGCCGGGCAGTCGTCGACCTCGACGGTCGTTACACCGGCGAGATGGCATTCTACGCCTACGGGCCGTACAAGGCGCAGTCGATGCGGGACTTGGCGGTGGTCGAGGGCATCGACCTCTCGGAGTCCTATGCCTACAGCGATTCCTACACCGACGTGCGCATGCTCGAGGTAGTCGGCCACCCCGTAGCCGTGAACCCCGACCGTGTTCTGGCGCGTTTGGCGCGCGACCGCGGCTGGGAGGTGGCCCAGTTCACCAGACCTGTGCGCCTGCGCGACCGAGTCCCGGTCCCAAACCTCCCTACCACAGCGGCCCTAACCGGGGTGACGGTAGCAGCAGCGGGCGCGGCAACGCTCGCGTGGCGCTACAGCCGAAGGCTGCGCGGCCCGAGCTAGAGCCGGCTCAGTATCGAAGGATCAGGCTTCGCGCAGGCGGCGAGCAGCCACGATCCCAAGGGCAATGAGGATGGCGAGGATCAGGAGCTTCTTCACGAAGAAGATCCTAGACGGTGAGCAGGTCGCGAGCGCCGGTGTCAGACGAGGGATGGCGCAACTTCGACATGGCCCGCGCCTCGATCTGGCGTATGCGCTCGCGGGTGAGGTTGAAGTGCTCCCCCACCTCCTCGAGCGTGCGCGGCTAACCCCGGTCGAGCCCGAAGCGCAGCCTCAGGATCTCTCGTTCGCGCTCGTCGAGCGGGGAGAGCAGGCGGTTGATCTCGTCGGGGAGCAATGCGGTAGATGCAACCTCGAACGGGGACTCCGCGGAACGGTCCTCGACCACGTCCCCGAGTTCCGCGTCGCCGTCCTCGCGAAGCGGCTCCGACAGGGACAGTGGCTCGGCCCGGAACCGCAGAGCCTCGATGAGCTTGTCCTCGGGCATCTCGACCTCGGTGCCTAGCTCAGCCAACGTAGCGGGCCTGCCGAGCTTGAGCTCCAGCCTGGCCTGGGCTTTTTGCACCCTGGCCAGGGTGTCGCCGGCGTGCACGGGGAGACGGATGGTCCGGCCGGTGTTGGCAATGCCCCTGGTGATCGCCTGGCGGATCCACCACGTGGCATACGTGGAGAACTTGAAACCCTTGCGCCAATCGAACTTCTCTACTGCGTGCATGAGGCCGAGGTTGCCCTCTTGGATCAGGTCCAGGAGCGGGAGCCCGGATGCCTGGTACTTCTTGGCTATCGAGACCACCAGCCGCAGGTTGGACTGCACGAACGTCTGCTGGGCCTGCTCTCCTGTCTGGAGCTTGCGCTTCAGCTCGCGGCGCTTCGACGGGGTGACCTGCTTCGACCTGGCGAAGAGCTCGAGCTCGGCATCACGCCCCCCCTCGATCGCCTGCGCCAGCCGCACCTCGTCATCTTTCGTGAGCAACGGGTACTGCCCGATGTCAGTCAAGTACAGACGTACGAGATCTTCTTCGTCGCGCTCGACGCGCTCCTTCGCCACAGCTTTCAACCCCTCGTCGGACCCAGGCCGGTAGTTCGAGCCTGTGGGCGAAATCCTTTCTGCTGCTCACAGCCTGGACAATTGCTCAGACCATTGATTGTCCAGGTGTATGAGCGCTGCCGGCCTGTGGATTCAAGTGTAACGGCACAGTCAAGCCCCAATGTCACGGGTCAAGCCCACAGGTCATGCCGCGTGTGGGCAGGCCACCGAACGAGTCCGGCCCTACCCCCGCGAACGCCTCCTCCGTCGACCTCAGGTGCCCGGCTGTCGCGCCGAGGTCATCGGTGCCCCGAAGCAGGCCCTGGGGCATGACCTCTGTGGCCTGTCAGGCCTCCAGCTAGAGCATCTTGCCCCTCGGGCACCCGGGGAGCTTCAGCGACCACCAGCGTGGCTTCCTTGTACGTCCCGTACGTCTTCGCCGTCTTCGCCGTCGAAGGTGCCGACGTCCTTTCTGGCACCGAATGAAGCGCGATCGCGGTAACAGTTAGTGATCGGCATACGGCGGTCCTTGCCGAAAGCCTTGGCGCTTATACGCACGCCCGGCGGCGACTGCCTGCGCTTGTACTCGGCCGCGTCGACGAGCTGGGCGACGCGTGTAACCACAGAAGCGTCAAAACCTCTGGCGGCGACCTCTGCGATCGAGCGGTCCCGGGCGACGAGGCCCTCGAGCACCGGGTCAAGCACCTCGTAGGGCGGGAGGCTCTCGTCGTCGCGTTGATCGGGGCGAAGCTCCGCGGACGGTGCCTTTCGAAGCACTGGTTCAGGAATCAGATCGGTTCCCGCGAGTGAGTTGCGGTAACTGCACAATCGGTACACGAGCATCTTCGGCACATCCCTGATCACAGCGAACCCACCGGCCGAGTCGCCGTAAAGAGTCGAGTAACCGGTCGCGAGCTCGCTCTTGTTCCCCGTCGTGAGCACGATCCACCCTTTGGCGTTGGACACCGCCATCAGGAGAAGTCCGCGTATGCGCGACTGGAGATTCTCGTCGCAAAGGCCCGCCGGCAGACCGCCCAGCACCGGCGACAGGAGATCGGACAGCGCCACGTGCGCAGCCTCGATGGGAACCGTCCACAGGTCGATCCCCAAGTGCTCGGCGAGCACAGCCGCGTCCGTGTAGGAACTCTCGCTCGAGTACCGCGATGGCATGGAGATGCCATGGACATGCTCCGGGCCGAGCGCGTCGACTGACACCACCGCGACCAACGAGGAGTCGATCCCTCCCGAAAGACCGATGACCGCATCGGTGAACCCGTTCTTCGCCAAGTAGTCGCGCGTCCCGAGCACGAGCGCTTGGTAGGCCTCTGGCTCCTCGTCCAGGTGAACGGGCACCTTCGGTGGCGCGCGCCTGGTGGGGTCGCGAGGATGATCGCTCAAGTGCACGGTGCGCAGGGGTCTCGCCTCACGGCGAAGCCGCGGGGCAACGCGTGGCTCATCGTCCATCTCGACGTCGACGACAAGGAGCGCCTCGGTGAACAACGGGGCGGCGGCGACAACTGTTCCGTGGTCGTCCACCACCATCGATCCACCGTCGAAGACCAGTTCGTCCTGCCCGCCGACCTGGTTCACGTAAGCGATTACACAACGAGCTTCGGCCACGCGCTCGCGTACAACGGCCAAACGCTCTTCGAACCTACCGATCGAGTACGGAGACGCATTGACGTTCACCACCAGACGGGCGCCCCCCTCTGACTCCATGGAGATCGGCCCGTCGGCAAACCAGAGGTCCTCGCATATCGAGACGCCCACTCTGACGCCTGCGACCTCGTACAACCTCGGTTCACCGGTACCGCGCCCGAACCAGCGCTCCTCGTCGAAGACCCCGTAGTTCGGCAGCAGGCGCTTGTGGTAGATGCCGGCAACTTGCCCCGCCGCGCACACCGCCACAGCGTTTCGCAGCTGCCGGGGTGCGCCGCGCACCGCGGCTTCGCGCGACAGCGCGCCAGCTCCCTCCGCGCCGGCGACCGCTTCTGGGACACCGTCGGGACCGACCACATCCACGAAGCCGACCAGCGCCGCACATCGCGAGGTCGCCTTCGCCACGAGGGCCATCGCCTCGAGGTTGTCGGCGACGAAAGCCGGCTTGAGCAGCAGGTCCTCAGGCGGGTAGCCGGTGATGGTCAGCTCGGGGAAGGCGACCAGGTCCGCGCCTTCGGCATCAGCGCGCGACAGGCCGGCGAGGATGCGCTCGGTGTTGCCTGCGATGTCACCGACGACAGTGTCGAGCTGGCACAGCGCCGCTCGTATGCGAGCCACCGTGCGAAGCCTACCGGTGCAATGCGCGGCCAGATCGTGGCACCGGGCGCGTGACGTTGGAAAGCCCACGGGCCAAGGTGATGAGATGAGGCAGTGGTTGCAAAGCCTCTGGCGCATGCAGGCAAACGCTCGGCGGCGCCCGAAGCCGTGGCCGTCGCACTGGAGAGGCTGGCCGAGGACCGGCCCGACGAGATCGAACGGCTAGTGGCGGGCTCCGACACCACCCCTTTGGGGCGCCGCCTGGTGGCCGTGGTGGCGGCCAGCCGCTCACTGGGCCGGCTCTGCCTGGCCGAGCCGGCCGCGCTCGACGTTCTCGACGCCCTGGAAAAGCCCGTCACCATCGACGCGAGCAGTGCCGAGGCGCTCGTGCGGTCGAAACATCTCGAGCTCCTGCGGATCGCGGCGCGCGACCTGCTCGGAATGGTGCAGCTCGAGGAGGTGGGCGCCGACCTTGCAGCACTCGCCGACTCCGTCCTCGAAGGCACTGTGACCCTGGTCGAGGGAGGGCCGGACGGGCTGGCGGTCATCGGCATGGGCAAGCTCGGAGGCCAGGAGCTCAACTACGCGAGCGACGTGGACGTGCTCTTCGTCGCGGCCGAAGCGTCGGGCAACGAGCGTGCCAGGCGGGTGCTGGGCATCGCCCGCAGGTGCTTTCGCGTCGACGCCAACCTACGCCCTGACGGGCGGTCGGGCCCGCTCACGCGATCGGTGGCGGGATACCGCGCCTACTGGCAGCGGCGCGCCGCGACGTGGGAGCTCCAGGCTCTTATAAAGGCGCGGCCAGTCGCTGGTGACGGTACGCTCGGCCGGCATTTTGCCGAGACCGCCGCTCGAGAGCTGTGGGGACACGTCTACGGCGCCGACGAGCTGGCCGAAGTGCGAAGGATGAAAGCCCGCGCAGAGGAGATGGTGGCACGGCGAGGGCTCGCCACGAGCGAGATCAAGCGCGGGCCCGGTGGGATCCGCGACGTGGAGTTCGCGGTGCAGCTGCTGCAGCTCGTGCATGGTCGTCACGACCCGCAGATCCGCGACCCGTCCACTCTGGGTGCCCTCTCGGAGCTGTCTGAGGCGGGCTATGTCGGAGGCGAAGACGCGGCGGTATTCGCCGACGCCTACAGGTTCTTGCGCGCGGTGGAACACAGGCTGCAGCTGGTCGAGGAAGAACAGACCCACCAGGTGCCGACCGAGTTGGCGGCGCGCCAGCACCTAGCCAGGGTTCTCGGCTTTCGTGATGACCCGTCCTCCGCTGCGGCAGAGAAGTTCGACCAGGCGCTGCGCTCTTGCCAGCGTGACGTTCGCGCCGTGCACCAACGGCTCTTCTTCCGCCCGCTGCTCGAGACCTTCGCCGCCCTGGATCTGCAGGGGCGAGGCGGGCGTGCCGGCGAGGAGGTGGTCCCGGACGAGGACGGCACGGTCATGGACCCCGCCGCGGTCGCCGAGCGCCTCGCCGCTTTCGGGTTCACCGATCAGTCGCGTACGCGCGCTGCCGTTTCCGAACTCGCAGGAGGCCTCACGCGCAGCTCGCGGCTCATGGTCCAGCTGTTGCCGCTCTTGCTCGACTGGCTGTCTCTTACTCCTGACCCCGACCTCGGTCTGCTCGGACTGCGTAATCTCGTCGTCCAGGCCCACCCGCGCGCCCGGATGGTGGAAACCTTCCGAGAGTCACCCGAGGCTGCCAGGCGTCTTTGCCTCCTGCTCGGGTCGAGCCGTGCTCTCGCCGAGTACATCACTCATAATCCGGAGCTGATCGGCTCGTTGGGCAACGAGAGCGCATTGGTCCCCACACCGCGCGACTCGCTCGTTGCCGAGGCACAGACCCGCATCCGTCAGCGCTCCAATAACGCCAGGCGGCGGGCGCAACTGATCAGCCTCCGTCAGGACCAGCTGGTGAAGATTGCCGCGCGCGACCTTCTCGACATCGACGACGTCCCCGTGACAGGAGCAGCTCTCAGCTCGCTGGCCGAAGCTCTGCTCGAGGCGGCACTGAGCGCGACATGCGCGCAGGTCCCCTTCTGCGTTATCGGCATGGGCCGGTTCGGAGGGGCGGAGCTGTCCTATGCCAGCGACCTCGACGTCCTCTTCGTGCACGACGCGGGCGGCGCCGACCCTGCCGACGAAACAGCAGCCGCCAGGGGCGAGACGATCGCGGAGTCCCTCCTGCACTTCGTGCACGGCCCGAACCCCGCCCAACGTGTGGCAGTGCTGGACCTGGGCCTGCGACCCGAGGGAAAGCATGGCCGTCTGGCACGCGATCTGCGCGGGTACGCCACCTATTTCGCGCGCTGGGCGCAAACCTGGGAACGCCAGGCTCTTCTGCGCGCGCGCGTGGTCGCGGGGGACCGAGCGCTAGGAGAACGGTTCCTTGCCATGGCCGCCAGCTTCGTGTGGGACCGCGCGCTCACGAAGACCGACGTCGCCGACATCAGGCGGATGAAGGCTCGCATCGAACGTGAGCGAATCCCGGTTAACGAAGATCCACAATTCCACTTGAAGCTCGGCCGGGGGTCCTTGTCGGACGTCGAATGGACCGTGCAGCTGCTACAACTGTTCCACGGCATCCCGGGTCCCAGCACCATGGCCACGCTCGAGCACTTGGTCGAGCGCGGGGCACTCGAGGCGGCAGATGCCGAGGCGCTGAGCGACTCTTACCGCTTCTGCGAGAGAACCCGCAACCGCTGGTACCTGGTCGGCGCACTGCCCGGCGGTCAATCGCCAGGCGACGCGCTGCCAACCCAGGCCCACCAGCTCTCTCGCCTGGCACGCAGCCTCGGCACCACCCCTACGGCTCTTCGTGACGAGTACCGAAGGGTCACCCGACGAGCCAGGAGGGTCGTGGAACGGCTGTTCTATGGCATCGACCTATGGGGATAACGAGCCGGCGAGTAGCATCTCCTTGACGCCACGGGTGGGGTCGGGTGGCCCGCTCCATGCACGAGCCTGGCGCTCGCGGCGCAGCCGGACGGCGCGAGAGATCTCGTGACCGGCCAGACCCGCACTTGCGGGGGGAACGGTGACGACTAGACCAAGTGAGAGAGCGCCCACGGAGGGGCGCAGCGCCGAGCGCGCGACAGACGACCTCGTCGGTGCAGTCGTACGGCTCATGCCGGATGCCGCGGTAGTGGTCGACGACCACGGGTTCATCGTTGCAGCCAACGCTCTTGTCGAGACACTCTTCGGCTATCCGGCAGGGGGCCTTTCCGGCGAGTTTGTTGACCGCCTCGTTCCCGAACGTCTTCATTCGAGTCACGCGGTTCACCGCGCAACCTATTCGTCGCACCCTACGCAGCGTCCAATGGGAGCTGGTCTGGAGCTCTGGGCCAAACGACGCGACGGCAGCGAGCTCCCCGTGGACATCAGTCTCGCGCCTCTCGGCGTCCCCGAGCGACCGCTCTTTTTGGCCGCCGTGCACGACCTGACCCAGCGCAGAGCTGACTGGGCAGAGATGGGACGCCTCGCAGCCATCGTGTCCGCCTCCGACGACGCCATCGTGTCGATCGACCTCAAGGGAACGGTAACAAGCTGGAACCCTGGGGCGAAGCGGCTGCTCGGATACCGGGCCGAGGAGATCGTGGGACGCCCGATCTTCCGCCTGGTTTCCGCCGAGCACCGAGGTGAGGTCGAAAAGCACCTGGCTCGCATGCGCGCCGGCATGCGCATGTCGACCCTTGACACCGGACAGCTGCGCAAAGACAGTGAGAAGGTCGACGTCTCGGAATCCATGTCTGTCATCAGAGACACTTCGGGGGAACCGATCGGCTTCACCTGGCTGATGCGCGACGTGACCGAGCACAAGCTCGCGGAACTCGAACAGCGCAGGTTGCTCGTCGAGACCCAACGCCGTGAGCGGTGGATCGCTGCGATCTCCGAGATCCGGCTTAGCCTTCTCGCTGGAGGAGGCTTGGGCGAGTGGCTCAAGCTCATCACGCAGCGCGTGTGCGAGCTAGCCGACACCGAGGGAGCGGCGATCCTCCTTGCGCCACAGAGCCCCGGCCCCATGACAGTCGCCGCATTCGAGGGTGAGCCCATGTCGCGACTTCGCGCAGAGGACGTCGCCGTCGACGGGTCGATCTTTGGTGCCGTCCTCACCTCAGGTGAGACCTGGACCTCGTCTGACCTCGCGCGTACGGATGGCGAGCCCACCGGCGACGCCATGGTGCAAGAGCACCCCACACGTAGGGACCACTGCGTACGTCGGAACCTCGACGTCAATATCGGAACCTGGCCACGATCCGAAGACAGAGCCTTGATAGGCCCACTCATGCTCGCCCCGCTCACCACCTCGCACGGCACCGGTGGGGTCCTGCTGGTCTCGAGGGCGCCGGGACGGAAGGCATTCGACGATGAAGACGCTCGCATGGTGGAGAGCTTCGCCCAAGAGGCAGGTCTCGCCGTCGAGATCGCCCGGGCACGGAGCGACCGTGAGCAACTGGCACTCGTTGCTGATCGCGAGCGGATCGCCCGCGACCTTCACGACCACGTGGTCCAGAGGCTCTTCAAGGTGGGGATGACACTTCAGGCTGCGATCCACTCGATCACCGACACCCGGGTGCTCGAGCGGATCAACGACTCGGTGGAGGAGCTCGATGCCACGATCCGTGATGTGCGCTCGGCCATCTTCTCCCTAGAGGTCCGCGCCGCCGAATACGTCGAGACGAGCACATGCTCTCGGATCTTGGAGGCGGCATCCGTGGCCGCCAGCGGGCTCGGCTTCCAACCCCGATTGCAATTCGACGGTCCGGTCGACACTCGCGTCCCCGAGGAGTTGGTGCCCGACGTGCTGGCGGTGATCCGTAAGTCCCTGTCGAACGCGGCGTGCCATGCTGCATCGACAGTGGAGGTGCGGATCCAAGTCCACGACGACCTGGTGATCACCGTGACAAACGACGGGCGGGCTCACGACGGTACAACTGGCTCGATTGGGCTCACCAATATGCGCGCCCGCGCGGAGAGCCGGCGAGGCTCGATGTCCGTCGGACCAGCCGACGATCACGGTACCCGGATCGAGTGGAGAGTCCCCTTGCCCAAATGAGAAGCACCTCGGACACGGCCCTTCCGTCGTTTTGCCCGGTGCTCGCGTTGGTAACTCCACGAGTAGGCTTGCCCCGGGCTACGTAGCATGAGGTCGGTGACTCAGGCGATGGCACCCTGCGTCTGGTCCGACGAGAGGCATGGAGGAAGCAACCGAGAATGGCTAAGCAAGCGCTGGTTACGGGGTCGACGAGGCGGATACAAGAGGTCAATGGCGCGCTCAGCGCAGCCGGCTTTGAGGTTCTCAAGGCCGAGGGACCGGAGGCGCTACAACGCCTAGCCGCAGAGCTCGGACCCCGGTCGCTCGATGCCTACATCCAGTTGCCGGTGGATGTCCGGTCCGATGCCAAGACCGTCACCGGTCAGATAGAGGCTCTCTTACAACAGGGGATCCTCTTGCGGTTCCGAGATGCCGAGATCGTTCTTCCCCTTCTTAGCCCTGGTGCTCAAGTCATCCTCGTACCGGGGAACCTACCGCCCGACTTGTCTACTCCCGATGACCATCATGCTCGCCATTCCCTGCTACGAGTTCTTGCCCACACGCTTCATGCCGACCGCGCGCCCGAAAAGCTGTCGGTGACGGTCGCCACGTCCCAGCATCCTCCCGAGAAGATCGCCCTCATCGCTCAAGGCGCCAAAGTGGCGCATCCGTCACCACCCGAATACGCAGAGATGTGGCCGGACATGGATTACGACGAGTGGCGGTTGGCCGTGCTCGGCTTGGCGAGCCTGGAGGGATAGCCTCAACGAGGTGGGTGGTGTCGCTCGACCACGGGCATCCCACAGACACGAACATCCCGCGGACAAAGTGGGTGCCCGGCAAAATAGTGCCGTCACGTTTGTGCCGTGCAACGTCACGGTCGTCGCGCGGGCCCTTCGCTGAACGTGAACGCGCTCGCGTGAACAAACAGACCCTTGGCGCAGGAAAGTCCCGTGCGCCCGCTTCGCCCAACTTATGCTTCTTTCATGACTGACCGGCCTCCCGTCGGATCGGCGCCTGACGAGGAGGACGACACACCATCCCGCTCAGCTTGGGAACTGCCCGAGATCGTTGCGGTGTCGGTCCTAGTTGCGTTCTTCGGGCTGGTCGTGGGCGGCTTGGTGACCGCGATAGTGGTGGGCACGACACCCATTGAGCCGTCTCCTGGCAACCAACTCGTGGGGGAGGCGATCCAGCTCGGCGCCGAGTGGGCGGATCCCTTGCTAACAGCCCTCCTGCTCGCAGTACTCGGGCTGTGCTGGTGGCAGTTCCAGGCGTGGGCCGCTGCCGCCGAAACGACCGGTGACGACGAGCAAACCTCCGAAGTGCTCGATCACCTCCGGCGCGCTCGCCTGATCACGATCTGGACACAGGCGGCATTGGCGCTTACAGCGTTGCGCTCCGTAGCCCCCTTCGCTAGAGGCATTCTGACTGACACGGGACTTGGCACTGCGGTCCCTCGGACAATATGGGCTCGCGACATCTATGCGGCTGCCAGTGTCCTCGCCGTCTTTGTGCTCGTCGGTGTCGGACTCCTCGTGGGCAAGAGACTCGGCGAGCTATATGCGCCGGTCGATCCCGGCGAGGAGGTGCCCGCGTAGCCCCGCGATCACGACCCACGAGACGTCATCGCCCTGACCAATCGAGACTCTTCGGGCCCCTAGTCGCGCAACCCGGCAGGTCGATCGGTAGAGGTAGGAGTTGGCGGCCCTACTTCCCCTGCGCTAACAGGCTGAGAATGTGGAGATCTCGGACCCAGGCTTGGGGGCAGTACTGGTTCTGACGTTCTTCCTGATCGGGTTCGCGTTCAGCTCCTGCTTCTGGCGCTACCACCCGCTCACAGTGACCCAGACGATGGAACTGAAGGTGCTCGCCGATGATGCGATCGCCATATCCGTCAAGGCAATGACAGCGGCAAGAATTCGCGGTATCACGGTCGAGCCAGCTGGACGATCCGTCAGTGGACGCACGGGCTTAACGATGCGACCACTCGGTACGCAGTGTTGCATGACATCAGTCCAACCGATGGGGGCAGTTGCCTCGTTTGCCGCTACTGGCCACGAGCGGAGTTGATCTTGACTGACTGGGGTGCTGGGCGCATCGTCTTGGACACCCTTGTCGGCGACATCGACCACCAGTGTGCCTTTGGCACGACATCCGTCCTGTAAGTGCCTTGAGTCGATCGGTCGGCTGAGATAGGAACTGATCCCAGCCGCCACTGTCGCCGTGCATGAACAAGCGTCGCGATAACTCAGAACCATCGGGCTCGAGGGCCACACGGGCACCGACTGCCCACGCCTCGGCACGCCGCTATGCCCAGTTCAGAGGCTATCTTTTCATCGACAAATCAGAGGGCTGCCGACAGAACTCACTTGACCTGGGCTGACGATGGCCAGGACAGGATGATTTCCCACGCTATTGCTCCCGATTTCCCATATATTTGTGGTCGCAATCAACATCGGAAATCCAGGTCAGCGGCATCGGATGAGTTTTCGGCACCCACAGGCGTCTCTCGCTAGCCCCTACCGGCGGGCGGTACCCACGCCGGCGGGCGCCTCTCCCGGAAGGCGGCCATCCCCTCGGCCGCTTCGGCCGACCCGAACCGCGCCTGAGAGATCTCGGTCGTCAGCCGGAACCCCTCCGACCGCTCCAGGCCAGGCACGTCGTACACCAGTCGCTTGGCCGCGGCCAGGGCGCCCGGCCCGCCGGCGAGCAGCTTGGTTACCATCGCGGCCACCTCGCCGTCGAGCAAGACTGCCGGCACAGCCCGGGTGATCAGGCCAACCTCCACCGCCCGGGGAGCCGGGATCCGCTCGCCGGAGAGGAACAGCTCGAGCGCGTCGCCCCGCCGCAGTTTCGGCAGGCACACGACGGAGATGATCGCCGGCGCCACCCCGAGACGCACCTCGGTGAAGCCGA
>Ga0187852_1001544_pt1 | contig 21168 bp, 20 predicted proteins | sample June2016WEW_6_40_FD_134511 | JGI IMG/M metagenome (GOLD analysis project Ga0187852, IMG submission 134511) | Peatland microbial communities from SPRUCE experiment site at the Marcell Experimental Forest, Minnesota, USA - June2016WEW_6_40 | ecosystem: Environmental > Terrestrial > Soil > Wetlands...
CGAACTTCTGCGCGGGCGACTTTTTCACAGGTCCACCTCTGAAACACAACTGCGTGAAACTCTCAATGCCCTTGTCGAATCGGCCGCCTACGCGGCATGAATAGTGCGAAACTATAGACTAGTCGCGGCCGCCTCGAACGTTTGCTTCGAGCGCCGCATAGGTCTGCTGCGCCGCCTTCTCCCAGGTGAAGCCGCCTGCCCGGCTCCGTCCGGCGCGGGAGAGTTCCTCCCTGCGGCCGGCGTCCTCGAGAAGGGCGATGAGAGCATCGGCGATGGCCTGCGGGGAATTCGGGTCGAAGAACACGGCGGCATCGGCCGCGACTTCACGGAAAACGGGGATATCCGAACACGCTACGGGCGCGCCGCCGGCCATCGCCTCGATCAGCGGCAGGCCGAAGCCCTCGTAGAACGATGGCAGCGCGAAGACCTCCGCGGATTGGTAGAGCGCCAGGAGCGCCTCGAACGGGATTCCCTGAAGGCGGACGACGCGTTCGGGGCGCTTCAGCCGGGCGCGCTCCGCGAGCAGTTCTCCCTCGCCGCGCCGGGCCGGGCCCGCAATCACCAGGGCGCATTCGCTGCGATCCTCCATCAGCCCGAACGCCCTGACGAGCGCGCTGAGATTCTTGTGCGGATACGAATTGGAGACCGTGAGAATGAATCGTCCGGGCGGAATGAGCGGAGCAAGCGCGCTCCGTCGCCGCTCCGGCGGAATCGGCTCGAAGAAAATCCGATTGACTCCCAGGTGAACGGCCGTGATTTTTTCGGGCGCGACGCGGCAGAACCGCCGGATGTCGTCCGCCGCCGCGCGCGATAGAGTCAGCACCTGCGCCGCCCGGCGGCAGCTCATCCGCACCAGCAGGCGCGTCGCCAGGAGGTAGTGCAGCGGCAGGTTCTGCGGAAAGAGCCAGGGCTGCATGTCGTGGACCATGACGACGCTCGGACAGGGCGCGCGGCGCGGCGCGATGCAGCCGGGCGAGAACAGCACGTCCACGCGTTCGCGCGCGACCCGGCGGGGCAGAAGGAGTTGTTCGTAAAGGATTCGGGCCGGGCGGAACGCCGCGCGGACCGGGCAAAGAACCGCGCGCACGTTTCCGGGCAAGCCGGTGAAGGTGGAGAAGTTCTCGCGGTTGCAGAAGACAATGAACTCGTCGTCATGGTGCCGGGCCAATTCCGCGAGGAGTTCGCGCGTGAGGGTCTCGCTGCCGCCGACGACTCCCGGCAGAAGGAAGAGCGCGTTGATGCCGATTCTCATGGGAACCATCCTTCAACGCAGGAACAAATCCTGCGCGATGCTGCGCCAGCCCATCGCGAAACGCGAATACCGGCCGGAGAACGCCTCGCGGGCGATATTCGGAATCCGCCCGATCAGCCGCGGCGACATCCGCTCCCGCCGGCTCAGGTGCCGCAGTTTCTGGCTCATCTGGTCCATCACGCCCGGCCGCACCGGCGCCGACTCCAGCCGCTCCACCGCCGCCTGGATCATCGCCGCCTCATGGCCGGCCCTGTTGGACTCGATCAGTTCCCTGCCCAGGCGAACCTGGTCGCGCAGCGACCGCCGCCGAATGCCCACCACGTTCCGGCCGTGCAACCGATAGCGGTTGAGCAGTTCCGGGACCAGGACCACCTCCGACACGGCCGATGTCAGGAGCGCTATCCAGTAATCATGGCCGCAATAAGGGATCGCCGGAATCGGCAGCGCCAGCCGCCGCAGTTCCGCACGGAATGCCAGCGTCGCGCCGTGCGCCACGCTGTGCCGCAGGAGCACCTCGTGCGCGCGGCCGGCGGACACTTTCGCGCGCTCGGCGGCATCGAACCGAGCCGCCTGCCAGAGCGTATAGCCGAGCGGCTGCATCGCCTCGCCGCAGACCTCGCCGTCGCAGAAGGCCATTCCCGCCTGAGGCGACGCCTCCAGCGCGCGCGCCAGCTTCTCCACCTTCCCCGGCAGCCAGACGTCGTCCTGGTCGGACAGGAAGATCAGGCCGCCCGTGCAGAGGCCGACGGCCTTGGCGAAGTTCTGCGTCGCGCCCAGCGTTCGCTCGTTCACCTCCACGCGCACGCGAAAGGGCGCGTGCTCGGCGAAGCGCCGCAGCAAACCCAAGGATCCGTCGGTGGAAAGGTCATCGCACACGACGATCTCGTCCGGCCGCCGCGACTGGGAGAGAAAACTTTCCAACTGCGGCTGGAGCCATGCCTCGCCGTTGTAGGTGCAGAGGGCTATGCTGATTTTCGGCTCAGACACGCGTGACGCCCTTCGTTGCCTCGACTTGGATTTCGTCACCGTACGTCGGATCGAACCGGAACCGGCAGGCTTGCCATACCTGGTGCAGGGGCACGGCCAGCATCGTCCGCAGCGGCGGAATCGTGCCCGGCACGCAGCGTCCCTGGCGGCGGATTTCCAGGCTGCCGAGCGGGCTGAAAAGGGTGTTTGCGCCGCGCAGGAACGTTACTTCCGGCGCGTCGAACCCCGCGCGCTCGAACACCGTTTTCAGCGCCGGCGCCGAAAAAACATACAAGTGCCGCGGCGGCTCCAAGTCCACCCAATCCTGCCCGAAGACGCGATGTCCATACCCATCCGCGTGCGGAGTCACCGCCAGCAATCGTCCGCCGGGCCGCAACACTCGGCGGCACTCGCGCAGGAGCGCCACGGGATCATGTACGTGCTCGATCACGTGTGAGAGCGTCACCAGGTCGTATTGCCCATCCGCCAGGCCTGCCCGTTCGATGGCGGCCGCATGGATCGTGAGGCCATACTTCTCGCGCGCAATCTGCACGGAGCGCGGGTCCACCTCGACGCCCTCGACCGTCCATCCGCGCTCGCGCATCCGCGCCAATCGGTCCCCGGCACCGCAGCCGACATCCAGCAACCGCCCGCGCGGCCGCAGGCGATCCAGGTGGCGCTGGAATTGATCCACCCGCGTCAGCCGTGCCCAGGCCTTCCACACCCCGCGCAGCAGCCGCACCGACCAGCGGCCTTGCCCCGTCGAAATCTCGTCCAAGCTGTGGTAATAGACGGCGTAGGCTTTGACAATCTCCTCCTCCAGCGGCACCGGATCAAGCCAGATCAGCCCGCAGGACTCCTCCGGACATTGCCGCAAGCGCCAGTCGCCGGCGACGTTGAAGAGCCGATCCTGAAGCCCGTCGTGCAGCACCATCCCTTCGCGCCCGCAGAGATAGCAGGCGGGCCGGGGCTTTGTCGCCAGGACGATGTCGCGGGTCACCGTCGGCCCTCCGCCTTGGACCGCAGCGACAACGCCTTGGGCAGCCATGCGATCCCGCGCACGCCCGCCGCCAGGCGGCAGGCGCTCCAGAGCGTCGCGAGGCGCGCCTTGCGCTCCATCCGCCGGCCCTGCTGAGCGGCTCCAAGCGTCTGCGTCAACTGGCGCGCGCGCTGCTCGTAGGTATCACGCCGCAGCACCAGCGCCCGTCCGCGCTCCGCGATGGCCCGCCGCTCCGGCTCGTGCGCGAGGTAATAATCGAGCCTCTCGAAAAGCTCCGCCTCCGAAGCGTATGTCACCAGGTGCTCGCCGGCCGTGAAGAGGTTCTCCAGGCCGTTGCGCTGAATGGCGTCGGTCACCATCAGCGCGCCCGCGGCCATCCCTTCGAACACGCGCATGTTCAGGTCGTTGCGCACGGCCTGGTTGAACACGATCCGGCTCTTCCGGTAGGCGTCGGCCATCTCCTGCAGGTAGCAGTTGCCGGCGATGAATGTGGGAGGATATCGCTCCGCGATCCTCCGCAGCAGGCGGCATCGCTCGCGGTGGATGCGCGGATCGAGCGACCCGACGAATGCCACGCCGTACTCCGGCGGAAGGGCGTCGCCGGCGAACAGCCGCGCGTCCGCCGCCAGCGGCAGCCAATGGCATTGCGGGCAGTTCGGCCGCAGAGCCTCCACGTATTCCTTCTGCGCGACGAACGTGACGTCGAACAGTCGCGCGAGGCGCCGGTGCATCCCCAGATGCATGTGCGTATCAATCGCGTACCATGCCGTCGGACAAGGCATCTCGCCGATGTCCGCGGGAAAGGCCCGCGCGCCGGACTCGAAAAAGATGGCCGCTTCCGCGTCCGGGGCCACGCGATTCATCACCTCAACGGCGGAGAAAATCCCCGTTCGCGCCGCGTCAACCTCCGGCCCGGGCGACGGAGAGACGACCGTCACTCGATGCCCGTCGCTCCGCAGTGCCCGGACGTAATAGGCGCCGGTGGTCCAGGGAACGTTGGAGATGAACGCCAGAATCCTCACGCTGTCCTCCACCGGGAGCATTACGGCGCAATGCCGGACGCCGTCGCCAGGCAGTCGCCGATCGTTCGGCGCGGCCATTCCCCCTGCAACGGAGCGGGAACGCCGTCCTCATCCAGACGCCAGAGCCGATAGTCCAGCCCGTTCCAGAAAGCGAACAAATCCGAAACGCCCGCGCCGGTGCCTTCGAGCGTTGTCCAGTTCACCTCGAAGATCACCCGTTCAATGCGCTTCTCGCTCAGCATCGCGCGCATGCCCTGAAAGACGAGCCGCTCGGCGCCTTCCACGTCGATCTTGACCAGGTTCACGCGCGCCAGCCCGCGCGCTGCCGCCAGCTCCGCGAAACTGAGGCTCGGCACATCCACCAGGACGAAGCGATATCCGCGAGCCACGGCGGGATCGCCGATCGTCTGCCACCCGTTGCATTCCGGAAAACAGCGCAACTGGACGGTCCCCTTGTGGTCGGTGATGGCGACATTGACGACATGGTCCTGCGGACAATCGTTGAGGATGAGGTTCGCCTTGAGCCTCTCGATGACGGCCGGGTCCGCTTCGACGGAGAGCACGCTGCCTCCCGGAGACGCCTGCTTCCACAGCGGGACGGAGATTCCGCCGATGTTCGCCCCGATGTCCACGCAGGACCAGCCGGGTCGAACGGTCCGCAGAATGTACTTGACCACCGGCACCGAATCCACGACCGTCCCGTGCCGCAGCGCGTATCGGATTCGATCTCCCGGATACTGCCAGTAGCGATGCCTGAGCCAATCGGTGTAGACGCGCGGCGCGGTCGCGCGCCGGAAGCGGCGCTCGGCCAGGACCGAGGGCAGGTCCGCGAGAAAGCGGACCGGATGCCGCGCCAGGTCCAGGCCCGAGCGAAAACACCGCGCCAGTCTGCCGGGAATGATCATCCCCAAGCCATCCCGCTGCACGCGTCAGTTGCGATCGGCCTTCGCCGGCCAGGCTTTCCGAAGCAGGTAATCGAGAAGGTCTTTCTCTCCCACGAGCCATAGGACTATGGTATACGCCAGCAGCAAGCCGATGCCGGCAAGACCGAGATATGCCAGCCTTCCCGACGTTCCCAATTCCGCGGAGCGCGGCAGGCACCGTTGACATAAGCCGAAACAGATCGCAACGACGATCACGGCTATTGTAATCCGGGCTAGGCCCCGAGCCAAGCGCTGGAAATGCGCGCGCCCGCCGCCGGCAAAGAGCGCGCGCGTGAACACGATCGAGCCGATGATGTTGAAACCGACGTAAGGGATGAGCAGTATTTCGATGCGCGCGGAAAAGCGTCCCGCCAGGAGGATGCCGAGCGCGATGACGGCGTTCTGCGCGATGCCGATACAAAGAATGGCCGCCTGCTTCCGGCGGGCCAGCAATCCGCGCACGCTGAGCGACAAAAGCCCCCAGAAAGGAAGCCCGAAAGCCAGAACGCGCAGGCAGTCGGCGGTCAGGCCGACGGACGCGGCGGTGAAGGCCCCGCGCTCGTAGACGAAGCGCACGATCGGCTCTGCCAGAAAAAAGAAAAGCAGGCTGAAGGCGAACATCGCCGCCACGGTCAGCCGCGCGACGAAGTCGAACTCGCCCCAGAGCCGGCCGACGTCCAGGTGGCCCGCCTCGAGCATGTCCGTCCAGGTCACCGTCGCCACCGAACTGGCCAGGAGCATCAGCGGGACCACCCAAAGCGCGTAGGCGAAATTGTAGGCGGAAAGCCCGCCCGGCACAGCCGCCGAGATGAACTTCTGCAACAGGAAAAGCATGAACATCGCCGAGAGCTGCACCAGCAGCAAGGGGACGAACTGGCCGCCGGCGCCGCGCGCGCTGAGCCGTAGGCTGTAGCGGAAACCCGCGCACCGCAACGACCAGATCATCCCGGCCAGCTTCACGCCGAATTGAACGTAGAACGCCAGCACGATCGCCATCACCGCCAGCCGCTGGTGGAACAGGACGACCACCGCAACCGCCGCCAGAATGCCGATCAGCGTGTAGAATCGCGGGACCAGGTACTTCCTCTGGACCGACAAGTACCCCTCGATCAGGATGCCCGGCGCCTGAAGGAGGCACAGAGGCAGCAGGTACAGCGTCAGATGGAAGACCTCGGAGCGGGGCGCTCCGCCGACCGAGCCGGGCGCGAGGAAGGTCGCCAGCGGACGCGCGGCCAGGGCCGCCACCGCGAGGATCAGCAGGGACGACAGGATCAGGCGGTTCAGAAGGGCGGAGAAGGTTCGCTGCGACTCCGCCGGGTCGGTCAGCTCCAGGACTTTCACGCCGACCACCGCGGCTTCCTTGAACGGCTCGGCCAGCGCCACCAGCGTCGTCACCACCAGCATCGCCAGCCAGAACCCGTCCAATTCCGCCGAGGTGCCGAAGTAATTGCTGATGCAGATTCCCTGCAGGAGGTAACCCAGGTACACGGCGGCGGTCATCAGCGTCAGATGGATTGTGCTGCGAAACCGATTCCGCAACAAGGGAGCGTTTTCTTTCGACGGCACAGTCACAAGTTTGCGTCCTCAGGGGCGTTCGGCGGAAGGGGCGTGTTTGCGGAACCAGGCGTACGTCTGCTCGAGACCGTCGCGGAGAGAAATCTTCGGCCGCCATCCCATCGCGCGAATGCGCGTCACGTCCAGCATCCTCCGCGGCGTGCCGTCCGGCTTCGAGCGGTCATACACGATTTCGCCTTGAAACGCGACGACCTCCCGGAGCAACTCCGCGAGTTCGCCGATGCTCACGTCCTCGCCGACTCCGACGTTGATGATTTCTTCTCCCTCGTAGCGGAGCATCAGGAAGAGGCAGGCTTCGGCGAGGTCATCCACGTGGAGGAATTCGCGGCGCGGCGTGCCGGTCCCCCAGACGGTCACAACCGGCGCGTTCGACGCGGCGGCCTCGTGGAACTTGCGCATCAGGGCCGGGACTACGTGAGCGCTTTCCAGGTCGAAGTTGTCGCCGGGCCCATAGAGGTTCGCGGGCATGAGCGAAATCGCGTTGAAACCGTGCTGTCGCCGGAAGGCCTGCGCCATCTTGATGCCGGAGATCTTCGCCACCGCGTACCATTCATTCGTCGGCTCCAGCGCCGCCGTGAGCAGGCTGTCTTCGCGGATCGGCTGCGGCGCGAATTTCGGATAAACGCAGGCCGAGCCGAGGAAAACCAGTTTCCGGACGCGGTGCCGAAGCGCCGCGTCCAGCGCCAGCGTCTGAATCAGGAGGTTGTCGCGGATAAAGTCGGCCGGCTGCGACGCATTGGCCCGAATGCCGCCCACTTTCGCGGCGCAGAGGAAAACGTATTCGGGCTGCTCGCGCTTGAAGAAACGCTCGACGGCCGCCTGCGACGTGAGGTCGAGCTGGGCGCGCGTGCGCGTCAGCAGGCGCGTATAGCCTTCCGCCTGGAGTTTGCGCAGCACGGCCGAGCCGACCAGGCCGCGATGTCCGGCGACGTAGATGCGGCTGTCTTTAGTCATTTCTGCGCGCTGCCGCCGGCATCGTGCCCGGCCTCCTTGAGCAGCCGCTCGCGCTGGGCGAGCTGCAGATCGTGCTCCACCATCATCTTCGCGAGTTGCTGGAACGTCACGTTCGGCTTCCAGCCGAGCGCCTTCCGCGCCTTCGTCGAGTCGCCCTCCAGAGCGTCCACCTCGGCGGGACGGAAATATCGCGGGTCAATCTCCACGTGTCGCTCCCAGTCCAGGTCGAGCAGGCGCGCGGTCTCGTGCAGGAACTCGCGCACCGAATGCGACTCGCCCGTCGCGACGACGAAGTCGTCCGGCTTCTCCTGCTGGAGCATCAGCCACATCGCCTGGACGTAATCGCCGGCGAAGCCCCAGTCGCGGCGCGCGTCGAGGTTGCCCAGGAAGAACTTCTCCTGGAGGCCGACCTTGATGCGCCCGAGCGCGCGGGTGATCTTGCGCGTCACGAACGTCTCGCCGCGCCGCGGCGACTCGTGGTTGAACAGGATCCCGTTGGCGACGAACATGCCGTAGGACTCGCGGTAATTGACGCCGAACCAGTGCGCCGCGACCTTGCTGACGCCATACGGGCTGCGCGGGTGGAACGGCGTCCGCTCCGACTGCGGCGGCGGCGCGGCACCGAACATCTCCGACGAGCCGGCCTGGTAGAAGCGCACCTTCTGCCCCGAGTGCTGCATGTAGTCGCGCAGCGCATCCAGCAGCCGCAGCGTGCCCATCGCCACCACGTCGGCGGTGTACTCCGGCTGGTCGAACGACACGCGCACGTGCGATTGTGCGCCGATGTTATACACCTCGTCCGGCCGGACCTTTTCGAGGATGGAGCGGATCCCGGTGCCATCGGTCAGGTCGCCGAAGTGCAGCCGCAGCCGCGCCTGCGGATCGTGCGGGTCCGAATAGAGATGGTCAATGCGCGATGTGTTGAAGGAAGAGCTCCGGCGGATCATCCCGTGGACGGCGTAGCCTTTCCCGAGCAGAAACTCGGCCAGGTACGAGCCGTCCTGCCCGGTGATGCCGGTGATCAGCGCGGATTTCATTCCGGTTCTCCCTGACGAAATGCGATTCCGCAGAAAGAATACCCGAACGCCGGGCAAACGTCAATTTTCGGACCGGCGGCGGGAAAGGCTTTACTGGCGCCGCGCGAGGAAGTATGCTGTGGGCGCAGCCGGCTATGGAAATGGAGCCCAGTGTGAGCGAAGCGACGGCCACGACGCGCGTGATCGTCATTATCCCCGCCATGAACGAGGCGTCCTCGGTGGGGCAGGTCGTCCGCGGAGCGCTGCGCGTGCTGCCGGACGCGGCGGTGCTCGTGGTGGACGACGGCTCCACGGATCGCACGGCGGCCGAAGGCGAGGCAGCCGGAGCGCTCGTCGTGCGGCTTCCCTACAATCTCGGCATCGGCGGGGCGGTCCAGACCGGGCTGCGCTACGCGCTGGCGGAAGGCTTCGACGTCGCGGTCCAGGTGGATGGCGACGGCCAGCACCTGCCCGAAGAGATTCCCAAGCTGCTCAGGACGATGCAGAGCGAAAACGCCGATCTCGTCGTGGGATCGCGTTTCATCGAGGAAAGCGGTTATCGCCCGTCCTTCGCGCGGGGCATCGGCATCCGGCTGTTCGCCGTGCTGCTCGGCTGCATCTGCGGCCGGCGCCTGACCGACACCACCTCCGGGTTCCGCGCCGCGGGGCGGCTGGCGATCGCGCACCTTTCGGAGATGTACGCGTGCGATTATCCCGAAGTCGAATCGCTCGTGACGCTCCACCGTTCCGGCTTCAAAATCGTAGAAGTCCCGGTTCACATGGTCGCCCGGGCCGAAGGCGCGAGTTCCATCGGGGCGGTCCGTGGGTTTTACTACATGCTGAAGGTGGTCCTGGCCGTCCTGGTGGACGTGGTGGCGAAGCCGACCTTTACGCGCCGGGAAATCGAGAACACGCTGCGGGCCGCGCGCAAATGAAAGGGAATGACGATGAACCTGCATATCGCCGCCGTGATCTGCGCGATCGGAGGATTTTTTGCGCTCCTCACGTTTGAGCTGGTCCGCCGCAAACACCTGCGGCCGGAATACGCGCTCCTGTGGGCCGCGCTGGCCGTGCTGACGCTCATCGTCGCGCTGGTCCCGGGCGTGATTGCGCTGTTGATCCGGCTGACGGGCATGACTTACCAGTCCAGCGTCATCGTCCTCCTGTTCGTTTTCACCGCCGTCATGCTCATGAACTACTCCGTGATCGCGAGCCGCCACGGCGGGCGGATCGTCCGCCTGACGCAAGAGGTCGCGCTGCTGCGGCTGGAGATCGAGCGGCTGCGGAGCGGGAGCGAGACGCGGAAGAACTGAACTTCCGGGCGGTGCTCGGCTATTCGGCGCGCCCGGAATCGCGGATGAGCTGCCTGAGAAAATCCGACTGCACCGGGCCGCCGAGTTTCCGCGCCATGGCCACGTCCTGCCACGCTTTGTCGAACTCCTTCAACTCGTAATGGACAATCGCGCGGCTGCTGTAGGCTCTGGCGTAGTCCGGCTTCAGGGAGATCGCCCGGTCGAAGTCGCCCAGCGCGAGTTCGTGCTCGTTCACGTCTTCGTAAATGACGCCCCGGTTATTGAAGAACTCGGCGTTAGCCGGCTCCAGGGCGATCGCCCTCTGGCTGTCGCGGAGCGCCTGCTGAAATTGCTCGATCTGGACGTAGGCCGCGGCTCGGTTAGTGAAGGCGGCGGCGAAATCAGGCTTCAGCCTGATGGCCTCGTCGAAGTCCCGGATCGCGTCGGCGATTTGACGTTGCCTGACCCGCAGGTTGCCGCGATTGTTGTAGGCATCGGCAAAATACGGCGACAGCTCGATGGCCTTTTCGTAGTCCTTTAACGCGAGGTCGTACTTCCCGGTGCGGAACAGGACATAGCCGCGGCCGTTGTACGCCGAGGCGAAATCCGGCATCAGATCAATCGCTTTGGAGTAGTCGAGAATGGCCTCGTCGGGCTTTCCGGACAGCGCATCCGCGCGGCCCAGGTTGTGCCATGCCACGGCGTATCTGGGGTTCAACGCGATGCTCCGCTTGAAGCAGTTCAGGGCCTCGTCCCGTTTCCCCGCGCGGAAGCAGACATCGCCCAGGTTGTTCCACGCCAGCCACGATCCTTCCTGCTTCGCGATATTGTCCCGCCAGAGCAGTTGCCCGTCGGCATAAAGTCTCGCTCGATCCCACGTCAGAACCGCAAGAACCACCACGCATCCCGCGGCGGCGAACGTTCCCGCGCGGCCCGGCCATCCGGCTGCGGCGGCGGCTCGCGCCAGCACCGCCGCGGTGAAGGCGATGACGCCGATCAGGGCGGCATACTGGAGATGGTCCGCCACGAGTGAGAGCTTCATGAACGACATGCTCACAATGCCGATAACCGGCAGCAGCGTGATGACGAAGTATCCCATCGCGAACAACGGCGCGCGACCCCAGCGCTTGCGGCGCGTCCAGAGGAGGGCGAAAGCGCCGGCGATCAGCGCCAGCGGCAGGAACGCCACCGGGTTTGTGCCGACGTCCCAGCGCGGGTATGCGGCGCAGAGTCCCGCGGGAACGAGGGCTTTAAACAGGTAGAAGCCGACGATCCATCCCGTCGCGGCCACGCGCGACGCCCATCCCTCGGGCCGGACGATCTCGTGCCGGATGACGTTGTTCTGCTGGAACCAGACCGTCACCAGCCCCAACGCCAGCGCCAGGGCGAAGAACGGCAGGCTGCGGAGGAGGTCTTTCCGCTCGATCTTTCCCCGCCGCCACCAGGCGCACATCAGCAGCACGGCCGGCAGCATGACGACCGAGGTCTTCGCCAGCAGCGCGAGCAGGAACCATAGGATCGAGAGGTAGTACTCGCGCCGCGTTCCTCGCTCGTCGTAGCGGAGATAGGCCAGGAGCGACAGGAGATAGAGCACCATCGGCAGCGTGTTCTTCCGTTCCGTGATCCACGCCGCCGACGCCACCGCCACCGGGTGCACCGCGAAAAGAACTCCCGCCAGCCACGCTCCGGGAACGGCGAGCCGGCGCAGCACCCGCCACACCAGCACTGCGGCGACCGCGTGGAGCAGCACATTCATCACGCGATACCCCGCCGCGTGATCGCCCCAGATCCGCCATTCGATCCAGAGCGTGCTGGAGGTGAGCGGGAAATAATCCTCCGCCTGCGTGGTGAACCAGAACCGCTGGAGCCCGTCCGGCGCTTGGATCAGCCAGTTGTCTTTGAGGAAGGCGTAGTCGTCCCACAGGAAGCCGCCTTGCATCGCCGGGATGTACGCCAGGATCGTGATCGCCAGAATGGCGGCGGCGAAGAGGGCTTGCCGTCGAGGCGCGATCAGGCTTTCTGATGCCGTATCCGGTTTCATTTCGACCGCCTTGTGGCCCGCAGCAGGGCCTCGACGAACATGGGCGGCGGCTGGCCGCCCTTCGCCTGGAACGTCTGCACGTCAGCCAGCGCCTGCTCGTACTGCCCGTTCTGCGAATAGGCGCTCGCGCGGTTGATGTAAGCCTGGCGAAGGTCCGGCCTCAGCTCGATGGCCTTGTCGCAGTCGGCGATGGCGAGCGCGGTACGCTCGGACTGCAAGTAGGCGCTCGCGCGGTTCTCGAAAGCTTCGGCGTAGCCGGGCTGGAGTTCAATGGCCCGGCTGTAGTCCCGGATCGCCTCGGCGAGCCGGCCGGCCTTCATATAAGCGATGCCGCGGTTATTGTACGCCGCGGCGAAACCCGGCTTCAAGGCGATGGCCTTGTCGAAGTCGCCGACGGCCTCGGCGGTCTGACCCGCCGCGGTATGCGCGATGCCGCGGTTGTTCCATGCGTCGAAATAGTCCTCCTTCAATTCGATGGCCTTGCTGAAGCATCGGATGGCGTCGTCGGTGCGCCCCGCTTCAAAGTAAGCCGCGCCGAGATAGTTCTGCGCGCGTGGTTCCCAAGGGCGTTTCGCGGCCGTATCCTGCCAGATGGAGATCGCGTCGCGGTAATCCGCGTTCCGCTCGAATGTCCCATAACCCAATGCCGCCGCGGCCGACAGGAGCGCCACAGCCGCCAGGGCGCCGCCGAGGTGTTTCCGTGTCCCAGCGGATTCGGCCGCGCCGCGGAGCAATTTGCCGCCGAGCCAATAAGCCGCAACGACGCAGCCCGTCACGATGGCCGCCAGAGGCAGGTACATCCGGCGCTCAGCGGCGACCTCCGTGACGATCGGCACGAAGCTCGAGGTCGGCGCAAGGATGAAAAAGAACCACGCGCCGAGAAACCCGAGCGCCGGCGCGCGGCGCAGCGCCCAGAGAGTCGCGGCCAGCAACGCCGCAATGACGGCCGCCGCCGGGATGATCTGCCCGGCACTCGTCGCGATCGGCCAGAAGTAGACCAGGCACAGCGAACTCGGCCAGAAGCTTAGCCGCAAGTAATTCAGTATGACGCCCGGCTGCGTGCGCGCATATTCCCACGGGCCGGCCTCCGGCAGGCCGAACCCCGCGCCGGTCGCCGCGCCCCAGGGATACGCGATCACCAGCGCGCCGAGGATCGCCCACGTCGCGGCCAGGCCCAGATACAATGGCCACCGGCGGCGGAGCGCTTCGCGGAACGATCCGGAAAGGAAGCATCGGTCGTACAGGAGGACAACGATCGGAGCGGTCGCCATGACCTCCTTGGCGCCCATGCCCAGGGCGCAGGCGGCGACGGCTGCCGCGTACCATCGCCCGGGATGCCCGCTGGATGCGCCGCGGATCGTACCGTAGAGGGTGAGCAGGAAAAAGAGCCCCATGAGACACTCCGTGCGCTGAGTCAGGTAGGTCACCGATTCGGTCAGCAGAGGATGGACCGCCCAGATCAGCGCCGCGGCGAACGAAACGGCGACGCGTGCGCCATCGTCCATCGTCCATCGTCCCGATGACAGCGTGCGGCGAACGATGCCGAAGAGCACCAGCGCGGCCAGCAGATGGATGAGCAGGTTCCCGGCGTGAAAGCCGCCCACGTCTAGCCCGCCAATGGCGTAGTTGATTGCGAGCGTGAGGTTTACGACCGGCCTGCGGGACACTGCGGTCGCCTGGGGCGGAACGAAATTCTCCCAGGCTGGGAAATGGCGGAGGGTCGGATTGTCCTGGATCGCGGAGAAATCATCGAAAATGAAGGGGCCGCTGAAGCTGTTCGACCAGGCCGCGATCCCGGCGGCCAGAATCGCTGCGCAGGCCAGTACCGTCCAGCCGGCCTGTCGCGGAGATGCGAGACGGTCGGAATCCGCGATCGGTCGCTGGCTCATGTTGGGCGCGTGGTCAGCCTGTCGAGGCATGGCCGGAGGACACGTTCCGCATGCCCCGGTTGGAAAACTGGGATTCGACGAGACGACAGGAAGGTATTATACGCCCTCGCCCGAGCGGCATCAAGACTCGGCGTCGCCGCTTTACTTCCGGATGAGGAAGCGGCGGCGATTGCCCTTGGCCTTGAAGAACTTCCGGCAAAACGCGGCAGCATCAGCCGGGTCGAACTCCTTGCAGGAGAAGACGTTCAGGTAGACCTTGTTCGTCCCCTCGCTGAAATGCGCAACGATCGAGCTTGTCTCGATGAGCTGCACCAGGCTGTAACCGGACGTCATCGGATCCTTGTGCCCGAAGTGCGCCAGGATCGGCTTGCCGTATCGCTTCATCTTGATGCGGCGGCAGAGCTGGCGTGCGAAGAGCGCCAGCTTGGCTTTGCTGCGGATCACCTTGGGATCGCAGCCGCGGAGATCCAGAATAAGTTCCGCCCCGAACGTTCTGTGCGCTGCGCTCATTTCACCACCTCCTCTGCAAAGTTCCGGAGAGCGAAACAAGCACGGTAGAGCTCCGCGTTGTAGTCTTTCGCCGCGAGACGCCGCTGGCCGACGCGCCGTTCGAGGCGATTCCCCGAGACCCGGAGAACCCCGGCTGAACTGTACCCGTGAACGACCTGAAAACAAATCCTGCTCGCGCAGGCACAACAGTCTGGTCCATGCAGGCTCTGGGAACGTCTGAGGCAGGACGCGGATCAGCAAGTCTCTTCAACGCCAGCGCCTTTCAGTTCAGAAAGCCGCACATCCCGGTGCGCGATGACCGGCATTCCCATTCCAACAAGAACCCAACCACCACACAGGGTGACCCAGGAAGAGCACACGCAAAACTTTCAGGTGCTCTCGCCCAAAGTCCGTCGGCTGTCCAAACCCACCGACGAGAAAGAGCCGCCCCTTTCAATATAGCCCTAATAGTCAGCGTCAGCAGCGTTTTATACCACTAATGGTTGTTTCATGTAAAGTGCAAAAGGCCCTTTTTTTCGATTTTTCCAGAAAATTTTTCCGCGCCCCGCAAGACGTCCAAGGAGGCTGAAGGGTTTCCTCCCTGCGGAATCGAATCTCCGTGCGACCCTGGCGCGCTAAGCCGATCGGTCGTTCGTAAAATGAACGCTGGGAACAACAAACGGCATCTCTCGCCAAGACGCCAAGAGCGCCAAGAACGGCAGAAAACTATTCGGGTTCTTCAAGGCCGTTCACGATGCGGGTGATTCCGTCCTTCATCACGGCCTCGCCGAAGTTCAGTAGAAAACCGAGTTTCATGCCGGTCAGCTTCAGGTATGTCAGCAACTGCTTTCTGTGCGCATTATTCAAGGACGCGACGGACTTGATTTCCAGGATCACCTTTTTCTCGATGATGATATCCGCGCGGAAACCTTCCTCGAAGCGAACTCCCTGGTATTCGATGGGAACTGCCACCTGCCGTTCCACGGCCAGACCACGCTCAGAAAGCTTGCGCGCCAGGAGAACCTCGTAAACCGTCTCCAGAAGACCCGCACCGAGGTCGCGATGAAGTGCGACAGCCGCATCCACCACGATTTTGCCGATCTCGTTCTCCGTCATCCGTTGCTTCCTTTGCCTGAGCCGCCGTTCTTTGCGCTCTTGGCGTCTTTGCGAGAGCCGCCGTTCGTCTACCGTCAATTCTGGCGCCCCTTGCGCCTTGGCGCCGGGCGCGTGCGCCGCGGGTTGATCGCGATCATCGGGTCGGCCGCGGAGATCGTGACCGTGGCCGTCGCGCTGGCGATTTCCTTCTTGATGTCCTTCACGGTGCCGTCGAACGACAGGCGGCTGCCGGGCTTGATCTCCAGGATCTCCGTCGGCAGACCGATGTGATCAAGGAGGGCGATGAACGGTTCGGGGTCCAGCTCCTCGACGTTGACCATCGTTCTCGGGTCCCAGATGCCCTGGGCGATGAGCATGGCCGCGGCGACGGGCGGGACGCCGGCGGTGTAGCTGATCGCCTGCGCCTCGACTTCGTCATAGCACCGCTTGTGGTCCGACACCTGGTAGATGAAGATCTCCCGCTTCTTGCCGTCCTTCCACCCCTTGATGAAATTGCCGATGCAGGTCTTGCCGGTGTAGGCCGGCGCCAGCGTCTTCGGGTCCGGCAGGAGCGCTTTGACGAGTTTGAGTGGGACGACTTCCTGCCCGGTCACCAGGCGGACCGGCAGGTGAGAGAGCAAGCCCAGGGTGCGGAGCGTGGTGAAGACGTTGATGTAATGATCGCCGAATCCCATCCAGAAGCGGATGCTGTTCGCATCAATGTTCTGGGAAAGCGAGTGCAGCTCGTCGTGGCCGTTCAGGTAGATCGGCCGCTCGCCGACGACGGGGAAATCGTAAATGCGCTTGACCGCGTGCGTGGGATATTCCTTCCACTGGCGGTCAATCCACGTCCAGACCTTGATGAACTCTCGGAAGTTGATCTCGGGATCGAAGTTCGTGGCGAAATACTTGCCGTGGCTTCCGGCGTTCACGTCCATGATGTCAATCGTGTCAATCTTGTCGAAGTAGCGCTTGACGGCCAGCGCGCAGTAGGCGTTCACGACGCCCGGATCGAACCCGGCGCCGAGAATGGCGCACAGGCCCGCTTTCCGGCAACGGTCCTTGCGCTTCCATTCGTAATTCGCGTACCACGGCGGGTCCTCGCAGACCTTTTCCGGCTCTTCATGGATGGCCGTGTCCACATAGGCCGCGCCGGTCGCCAGGCATGCGTCGAGAACGGACATGTTGACGAACGCGCTGCCGAGGTTCAGGACGATGCCGGAGTGCGTCTCCTCGATGAGCCTGGACGTGGCGGGAATATCCAGCGCGTTGATCTGGCGGGTATAGACTCTGCGGCTTTCATCCTTGATGTTCTTTTTGCGCTTGATACTCGCGACGACCTCGTCGCACTTGGAGAGCGTACGCGCCGCGATGCAGATGTCGCCCAGCACGTCGTTGTTCATCGCCGCCTTGTGCGCCGCGACGTGGGCAACCCCGCCGGCGCCAATGATCAGAACATTCTTCTTCATGACCGCCGCGACCTCCTCATGACAGGCTCGAGAGATAATCCTGGTAATCGAATCTGCGGACGACCTGGACCGATCCGTTCAACCGCCGGACCGCGATCGCCGGCATCGGCAGGCCGTTGAACCAGTTCTTCTTCACCATGGTGTAGCCGGCCGCATCAGCGATTCGCACGATGCTGCCGATTCGGAGTTTTCGATTGAACCGATAGGTGCCGAAGACGTCGCCGGCCAGGCACGATCGGCCCGCGATCATGTAGCGATGCCGTCCACGTCCGGTCCCTTCCATCTTCGCGCTCTGGCGGTAGAGGAGCAGGTCGAGCATGTGCGCCTCGGCCGAGGCGTCCACTACGGCGATGGAGATCTCGTTGTGCACGATGTCCAGCACCGTGGTCACCAGCGCCGCGGAACGCGTGACGGCCGCTTCGCCCGGCTCAAGGTAAAGCTGGACACGGAATCGCTCGGCGAATTCCCGCAGCTTCCGGCAGAACGCGTCGAGCGGGTAGCCCTCCATGGTGAAATACAGGCCGCCGCCGAGGCTGACCCATTCGAGCGTCCGGAGCAGCGGCCCATAGTCGCGGGCGATCCGGTCGAGCGCCCGGGAAAAATGCCCGAAATCGCCGTTCTCGCAGTTGTAATGGAACATGACTCCGTCGAGCCGCGGCGCGATCTTCAGCAGGGCGCGGCGGTCCCTTACGCCGAGGCGCGAGTATTTCCGCGCCGGGTCGGCAAGGTCGAAGTGGGAATAGCTGATTCCCGGATTCACGCGCAGGCCGACATTCAGCCCGCGGACCTCTTTCTCGAACCGCGCGAACTGCGAGATCGAATTGAAAATGACCTTGTCGGCGAACTTCCGCACTTGCCGAATCTCGGCTCGGTTCCAGCCGACGCTGTAGGCATGGACTTCCTTGCCGAACTTTTCGCGTCCCAGCCGCGCCTCGAGCAGCGAGCTGCTCGTGGTTCCGTCCATGTATTTCCGCATCAGGCCGAAGACGCTCCAGGTCGAGAAGCATTTCAGCGCGAGCACGGACTTCGCGCCGGAATGCCGGCGGACATACTCGATGGTCTTCAGGTTCCTGAGGAGCTTCCGCTCGTCAATCAGGTAATAAGGTGTCGTGAGGCGCATGGCCGATCCGAACTTCTCCGGGGATGAAAATGTCCGACAGCCTGTGAGTATACGGGCTTGCGGACGACCCGTCAACGCCCATGACCTTGACTTGGCGCGCCGGACGCTGATAGGATGCCCAATCGCCTCCGATTGGCCTCGAAGAACAGGGAGAGGAGCCACATGGTCCCAGAGCAGTTGCGCTATACACCGACACACGAGTGGTGCCGCATGGACGGCCAGACCGTCGTCATCGGCGTGACCGATCACGGCGTGGCGCCGGTCGGGAACGTCATTTACGTCGAACTCCCCGAAGCGGGCGACGACGTGCTGCACGAGGTGCCGTTCGGCGAGATTGAAGGCACGCGCAACGTGAAGGACCTGGTCTCGCCGTTCGACGGCGTGGTCGAAGCCGTCAACAGCGCCGTAGTGCTGAAGCCCGAGGTGCTGATGAAAGAGCCTTACGAAAGCTGGCTGATCCGGCTCAAGCCGGATTCGCCCGCTTCGTTCGAGAACCTGCTCTCCGCAGCCGACTACGAGGACCACCTGCGCAAGAGAAGGAGCAAGTGAGCGCCGGAATATGGCCAAGCCGAAAATCGCGATCATCGGTCCCGGCGTCGTCGGCCGGTCCATCGGGCGCTTGCTGCGCGAGCGGCGGTTCCCAATCGCGGCGGTCGCGGGACCGTCGCCGAACCACGTGCGCGCCGCGCTGGACTTTATCGGAGCGGGTCATGCGGCGCGTTCGCCGGCGGTCGCGGCGCGTTCGGGCGACGTGGTCTTTCTCACCGTGCCCGACCGGATGATCCGGCCGGTCTGCGAGGAGATTGCCGCGGCGAAAGGATTCAAGCGCGGCGCGGTGGTCATTCACTGCGCCGGCGTACACGACGCGTCGGTCCTCGCGGCGGCGCGCGAGCGGAAGGCCCTGGTCGCCGCGCTTCATCCGCTGCAGAGCTTTGCCACGCCCGAGGGCGCGGTGAAGGCGATGAAGGGGACCTGCTTCACGTTCGACGGCGATGAGGCGGCCGCGCCGGTCGCGGAGAAAATCGTCGAGGCGCTCGGCGGCCGAATGGTCCGCGTCCGCCCCGAAGGCCGCGCGCTTTACCATGCCGCCTCGTGCGTGCTCTCGAATTACCTCGTCGCGGTCGCGGACCTGGGAACTATCATGCTGGTCCTGTCGGGCATGGACAAGGCCGAGGCCGCGCGTGCGGCTCAGCCGCTGCTGGCCGGCACGGTCGGGAATATCGGAAGAGTCGGCGTGCCGGCCGCGCTGACCGGGCCGATCTCGCGCGGCGACGTGGAGACGGTCACGCGGCACCTCGTTGCGCTGAGCCGGTTGCCGCGGGAAATCCGGCGGCTTTACTGCTCGCTCGGACTGTATACCGTCCGCGTCGCGCAGCGAAAGGGCACGCTCAACCAGGGCGACGCTCGGAGCCTCGTACGGCTGTTGATGGAAGCCAATTAATTCGGGAGGTCAAGGATGTACTCATCGCACATCGCGCGCGTCGAGGAACTCGTCAAGGAACAGGAAGACTGGCGCAGCCAGTGCGTCAATCTCATCGCCAGCGAACAGGTCATGAGCCGCCGCGCGCGCAGCGTGATGGGCTCCGACTTCTGCCATCGCTACGCCGAAGGGCATCCCGGCGAACGCTATTACCAGGGCACCGACAAAATTGACACCATCGAGAGCGACGTGAAGCGCTACCTCAAGACGCTCTTCGGCTGCCTCCACACCGAAGTCCGCCCGATCTCCGGCACGAACGCCAACGAGGCCGTCTTCAGCCGGTACATCAAGCCCGGCGACATCGTCATGGTCAACTCGACTCCCGGCGGCGGCCACATCAGTCACCAGCGCGCCGGGACCGTGGGCAAGTACACCAAGAACGTCATTTCGTTCCCGCGCACCAAGGACGGCTACCACATTGATGTCGGCAGGACGCGCAGCCTCATCCGCGCGGTGAAGCCGAGCCTGGTGATCTTCGGCAAGAGCCTGTTCCTGTTCCCCGAGCCGGTGCAGGATGTCTTCGAGGTCTGCGGCAAAGTCGGCGCGAGGGTGGTCTACGACGGCGCGCACGTCCTGGGCCTGATTGCGGGCAAGCAGTTCCAGAATCCGCTGCGCGAAGGGGCCGACCTCATCTGCGCGAGCACGCACAAGACTTTTCCCGGGCCGCAGCGCGGGCTGGTGCTGAGCAACATGGACTGGGAAGAGTGGCGGCGGATTGACAAGGGCGCCTTCCCGGGATCGAGCAGCAACCACCACCTCGACACGCTGCCGCCGCTGCTGATCAGCACGTTCGAGATGCTGGCCTTCGGCGAGGCCTACGCGACGCAGGTGATCGCGAACGCCAAGGCGCTCGGCGGGTTCCTCGCGGCCAAGGGGCTCGAAGTGCAGGCGAAGGAATTCGGCTTCACGCAGAGCCACCAGATCGCGCTCGACGTCTCGCGTTACGGCGGCGGCGGCGCGGTCAGCTCGCTCCTGAAGGAGAACTACATCATCCTGAACATGAACCTGCTGCCGTTTGAGTCGCTCGCGCACCACGACAACCCCGCCGGCATCCGGATCGGGACGCAGGAGATGACGCGCGTCGGCATGAAGGAGCCGGAGATGGAGCAGATCGCCCAACTCATGTGCGACTGCCTCGTGAAGGGCAAAAAAGTCGGCGACGAAGTCCGGAAGCTCCGCAGCAAGTTCCAGAAGGTGTGTTACAGCTTCGACGACGCGGCCGGTTCGTGATATAGCCTGTGGATTGAAGTGAGCCGTCCAATTTGATAAATTAGAGCCATGACAACGAAACAAATGCTGATTCAGACGGTCAAGAAGCTGCCCGAGAATGCTTCGATCGAAGACGCCATGGAGAGCTTTCTCTTCCTGGCGAAAATCGAGAAAGGCATCGGGCAGGCGGACGCCGGCAAGACATTCTCACACCGACGGCTCAAGGCGAAGATGAGCAGACGCTCGTGATTGCCGTCATGCTGCTATGAGGCCATTCCTCAAGTGAGACGTTCGGAGAACCTGTGAAATCGAGTTCCGGCTGCTATTCGTGCTCTAAGGCACCCGTTCTGGTATCCGACGTATTCGCATCGGAGCG
>Ga0187852_1001545_pt1 | contig 21163 bp, 13 predicted proteins | sample June2016WEW_6_40_FD_134511 | JGI IMG/M metagenome (GOLD analysis project Ga0187852, IMG submission 134511) | Peatland microbial communities from SPRUCE experiment site at the Marcell Experimental Forest, Minnesota, USA - June2016WEW_6_40 | ecosystem: Environmental > Terrestrial > Soil > Wetlands...
AACTCCAGGAATTGCGTCACGCTTTCTTTCCAAAGCTTGGCGTTCCAGGCTATGGGCTTCATGCCCCCATGCTAAGTCATGCGAAGGAGAATTGCAACGTATACTTAACATAGTCATACTAGGCAACCGTGGGAGTTACATCGGCCCCGACCTTACGTCCGGCAGGGTGGCTGCGGCTTGGGGAGGTAGCGCGGGCGTCTCGCCCGCGGTGGCGCGGGCATCCTGCCCGCGAGCGGGAGCGGGACGCTCCCGCCACTGCGGGCGAGACGCCCGCACCACGGTTTCGGTGCGTCGGGTTGATTTTTTGTCGCTCATCGGCCATTCTAGGCGTTCAGCTCAAAGCGGCTCAAACTAAACCATGAAAAAGATCCAGATTTACGACACAACATTGCGAGACGGTTCGCAGGGCGAGGACATTTCGTTTTCCCTGGAAGACAAGCTTCACATTGTGAAAAAGCTGGACGAGTTGGGTGTGGACTACGTGGAAGGCGGCTGGCCGGGATCGAACAGCAAGGACATCGCTTTCTTCCACCGCGCTCAGGAATTGAAATTGAAGCACGCCCGCCTCGCGGCGTTTGGCAGCACGCGGCACCCGCGCCAGGGCGTCGCGCACGACAAGAACCTGCAGGCACTCCTCGAAGCCAATACTCCGGTGGTGACTATTTTCGGAAAGTCCTGGGATTTACACGTCAAGGTCGCCTTGGGCATCTCTCTCGACGAAAACCTCAACCTGATTCGCGAATCGGTCGAATTCCTGAAATCCAAGGGCAGGGAAGTGATCTACGACGCCGAGCATTTCTTTGACGGTTTCAAGGCCGACTCCGAATACGCCCTCGCGACGCTGGAAGCGGCGGAGGCGGCGGGCGCGGACACCATCGTGCTATGCGACACGAACGGCGGCACCATGACCGCGGATTTGTGCGAGGCGTTTCGCGCCGGGGCAAAACGCGTCAAGCGGCCGCTGGGCATTCACACTCACAACGATTGCGAAATGGCGGTTGCTAATTCGATCGCCGCCGTGCAATTGGGCGCCGTGCAGGTGCAGGGCACAATCAACGGGTATGGAGAACGCTGCGGGAACGCCAATCTCTGCTCGGTGATCCCGAATATCGAGCTGAAATTGGGCATGCGCGCCATCGGTCGCGAAAACCTGAAGCACCTTACCGAGGCATCTCACTATGTGAGCGAACTGGCCAACCTGCATCATCGCCAGGACCTGCCCTATGTGGGCAAAAGCGCCTTTGCCCACAAAGGGGGCATCCATGTGAGCGCGGTGATGAAAGAATCGGCGTCATATGAGCACGTTGATCCGGCCGTGGTGGGTAACGAGCGCCGGGTGCTGGTTTCGGAGCTTTCAGGCAAGGCGAGTGTGCTTTACAAGGCGGCGGAGCGGGGTCTCGAAATCGACGAGTCCGCGCCCCACGCCAAGCTGGTGGTCGACAAGCTCAAAGAGATGGAGCACTACGGCTATCAGTTTGAAGGCGCCGAGGGATCGTTCGAGATTCTGTTCGATAAACTTGTGCACCATACGAAAGAGTTCTTCGATCTGGACGGATTCCGAGTCATCACCGAAAAGAAGGGAGCCAACCAGCCCTATTCGGAGGCGGTCATCAAGCTGCGCGTGGACGGCACGGAAGAGCACACCGCCGCGGAGGGAGTCGGCCCGGTGAGCGCTCTCGATCGCGCCCTGCGGAAGTCGCTTACCACGTTTTTCCCCTGCATCGGCGAGATTCGCCTGACGGACTACAAGGTCCGCGTCCTGGACGCCAAGGCGGCCACCGACGCCAAGGTGCGTGTTCTCATCGAGACCACCGACGGCCATGAAACCTGGGGGACCGTAGGCGTGTCCGAAAACCTCATAGAGGCTAGCTGGCGAGCTCTCGTGGACAGCATCACCTACAAGCTCAAGAAAGAATACGGCTACCGGAAGAGCGAAGCGGCAGGCGGGCAGGCGGGAGGCTAGGCAAGTTGTCTTCGCGAGTCAGCGGATCTAAGAGCGATCGGCCGCAACCCCCTCACCCGGCCCGCCCCGGCTGAAGAAAGCGCTGGCTGCGGTCCACCCTCTCCCCCAAAGGGGAGAGGGGCATCATCAAGGATTAGAGGAGGCAGGACGCTAGCTGCCCATCTGCCTAGCTGCCTAGCTGCCCATGCTGTTCTGCATACCGGGTAAGCGCGTGAAGATTGGCGTGCGGTGTGTCGCGCGGCACTTCGCATCCGGCCCCGACAATGTAACGCGGGCCGGCCTCGCGGTGGCACTCGGCGACGGCGGCTGTTACTGAGTCCGGTGTGCCTTCGCGCAGAGCGCGCACCGGGTCGATGTTTCCCAGCAAGACTTGATGCGGCCCCATTTTCTCGCGCGCCTCGGCGACGGGCACCATGTAGTCCAGGTCCACGATGTCACAGCCGAGACGGCCGATGCTTTCGAGGACGGGCCGGATATCGCCGCAGATGTGCATCCGCACCCGCGTACCAAGTGCATGCAGCCCGTCGACCATCTTCTTCTCGTATTCCCAGACGAACTCCTCGTAAATCTGTGGGCCCACCAGCGACGCCGCGGCGTCACCGATCCCGATCAACTCCGCCCCTTCCGCAACCTGGGCGGCGGCGAAGCGCAGCTCGAGCTTAAGCACAAAGTCGAACAAGCGCCGCACGAAATCCGGATCGTCGTAGAAATCCAGCATCAGGTTGTTGATTCCCCGCAAATCGGCGCCCTGCGCGCATGGACCCTCAACCCAGCCCTCGATCAGTTTCTCCCCGCCCACTCGCTGCTTGTACAAGGCCAGCGCCTGAAGGCGATTGTGCATCCGCTGCCCGACGTACGGGTCGGGGACTTCGAGTGTGTCGAGGCGCTCCTTATCCGTCAGCAAGGCATTCGCCTCGTCGAGGGCCGGCGGCTGGTTTGGAAAGAACTTGACGGCCGCGCCGCAATCCGCCGCTTCACCTGCGGGGTCCGACATGGTGTTGACGTGGTCTATTCCGAATTGATCCGCAGCCCGCATCTGGCCTTCCGTCAGAAAGCGGTAGTCCGTCGCATAGTTGATGTAACTCGATCCGATCAGGTCTCCGGCAAATTGCATGAGAATCGGCATCGAGGGAAGATGGTCTACGGGACCGCCCTCGAGCATGGCCAGCACACGCTCCCGACTATTCACGGTTCCTCCTGAAATCGAGCCCATGTTTATAGACGGCGAAGGGTGGGGTGGTCAAGCACCAAAAAGCGCCGACCGGTGTCCTTCCGAGGGTAGCGAGGAATCTCGCTCTGGTCTTTGGTCTGCAAATGGCGCGGAACAGGGCGAGATTCTTCGCTTCGCTCAGAATGACAGCAGCTGGGTTGCTTTCAGCATCTGGTAGAACTACTCTGGCACGGTTTCGTGGCCAGGATCAGAGGCGAGGGCCCTGGGGCATCGAGGGTGCGAGAATTTACGAACCCGGCTTCTCGCAGCCAGGAGCTGATTTCGCGATACGAGTAGGTGTCGCCATCGTCGGTGTTCACCAGCATGTTGACGGCGAAAAGCAGGCTGCCAAGCGGCTCGGTTCTTTCATCGTTCACAAGAATCTCAGCTACGGCGATGGTGCCGCCGGGCGCGAGCGCGCCAAAGGCTCGTTGCAGCAAGGCGCGGCTGCGCTCCTCGCCTTCGCTGTGCAGGATGTGGCCCAGGGTGGCGACGGCATGGCTCGAGCCGAAATCTGCGGCGAGCAGATCGCCGGGAATGAACCGAAAGCGTTTCATCAAACCGAAACGCGCCACGGTCTTGCGGGTGATGGCGATCACTTCGGGCCAGTCCACCGCGGTCGCATGGACGAATGGCGATTTCTGCGCCAGGGCGATGCCCCAGACGCCCGAACCCGCCGCCAGGTCGAGCACGCTGATGGGGTTCCCGGCCCCACTCAGGTCGAGCGCCGACGCCAAGGTCTGCGCTGAGCCGTAGCTCCTCGGGAAGATATCCGCCACGAATTTGCTGAAGAAATCGCCTCCCAGCCGCTGTTGGTTGACGGGCTCGACCGGCTTGCCCGTCGCCACAATTTCGTTAAGCCGCAGCCACTTCGGAATCAGGTGCTGGCTGCAGTGGAGGATCATGCCGCCCTGAAAGCCCGGTTTGGTGCTGACCAGAAACGCGGCGCTTTCCGGGGTCAGTGCGTAGTGGCCCTGCACGTCTTTGGTGAGCAGGTTCAGCCCCACCAGCGCGTTCATCAAGGCGGTGAGGCCGCGGGCGGATGCCCCGGTCGCGTCCTCGACTTCCTCCACGGTTTTGGGGCCGTTGTCCAATACGTCGAAAACGCGGTGGCGGATCGCAGCCTCGAGAATCAGAGGAGGAGCATAGCCCCAGGTAAGCTGCATGATTCGGTCGGGCGTAACCGACGGCTGGGCGCTGCTCATGTTTCCCCCGAAGTTATTAATCGAATTTGGCCCCGGCAAATCTCAATATATATCGGATTCAGCCCCTCCCGTAAGCCCTGGGGGAATCCGGTAGTGTCCTAATTTTGCCCGTAACGCCGGCTTCCAGCCGGCAATGGAGCCGCCAAGATGGCGGCGCTACGACCAAATTAGGAAAGCACCCGGAATCCGCCGATCCGTTGACAAGGGAAGGTGCGGATGGACCCGGGAGTTGTACGGGCAGGGCTTGCCCCAACCTCGTTGTGGCCAGCAGAAATGCGGGGACGGCAAGCCGTCACCCTACGGCGGGGCCGGTGAAAAAAAGACCAAAAAAGGGGCTTGCAATTCGCGATTGAGAGGAGTAAGAATGAAACTATGCTGACGGGAGGAGATATGACTCCACCGGGCACGCAGATGCAAGGCAAATAATCACACCGCTCTTGCGGTGCGCACCGTTGGCTGACGCTCCGCGGACGTTACCACGGCGCAAAAAACCGATAGCAAACGAGACGGGGGACCAGAGATGGTTCCCCGTTTTCGTTTCGGGACGGGAGATTAGCGGTGAAGGTCGTTAAGGCAGGCATCCAGTATATTAACCGCTTCGTCTATTTGATCTTTGGTTATGTTCAAGGGAGGAGTTAACTGGATTATATTTCCCATCATCAGTTTAAAGCTCAGACCCTTGCTCAGCGCGTCATACATTACCTGCTCGGCTTCCTCAACGGCGCGCTCGCGGGTCTTCCTGTCTCGTACCAATTCCACACCCAGCAGCAAGCCCAGGCCTCTGACGTGGCCGACGATCTCGTGTTTCTTCTCGAGCGCCTTCAGCCGTCCTAGTGCGTATTCTCCCATGCGCCGCGCATTGTCGATCAGCCCCTCTTCTTCGAGACAGGCGATGGTTGCCAGGCCGGCTGCGCACGCGACGGGGTTTTTCTCGTGCGTATAGTGGCCTAATGCTCCCTCGCTCATGACGTCGAGCCCTTCGCGAGCGATCAAAGCAGCGAGCGGGAAGATCCCGCCGCCTAGTCCCTTGCCGAGCACGAGCATGTCAGGAACAATACCGAAGTGCTCGCAAACGAACATCCTGCCGGTGCGGCCCAGGCCGTTGGGAATCTCATCCAAAATCAGCAACGCCCCATGGCGGTCGCAAGCTGCCCGGATGATTTGCCAGTATTGGGGCGGGGGAACAGACGGTGTGCTGCGCACTGTCTCAGCAATGACGGCGGCCACGTCGCCTTCTTTCTCGAGAACATATTCGACATAGCGCGCGCACTCGAGCGTGCACTCTTCTCCGCAGCCCCAAGGACAACCGGTGGGGTCAGCCGGCGGCACATGTTCGGCGCCGGGGAGCAAAGGGCCGATGCCGCTGCGGAACATGGCTTCGCCGCCCACCGAGATTGCGTCGAGCGAGGCGCCATGAAACGAGTCCCACATGGAAATCGTCTTGTATCTTCCTGTGGCCGCCCGCGCCAGTTTCAATGCCATGCCGACGGCCTCGGCGCCGCCTGGAGCAAACAGCACCTTGTTCAAGTCCCCAGGAGCAAGTTCGGCGAGTTTCTTGGCCAGGTTGATCGCCGGCAAATTAGTATAGCGCCGGGTGCAGAACGGCAGTGTTTCCATCTGCGCCTTGATGGCTTCGATCACCCGGCGATTTCGGAAGCCCACTTGGTGAACGCTGTTGCCGTGAAAGTCGAGGTATCGGCGGCCTTGCAGGTCTTCAAGGTAAACGCCGTCGCAGGCGGTGAGAACATTCAAACAGGGCGTGGAGAGAGACTGGTGCAAGAAGTAGCGAGCGTCTTCGTCCAGCCACTTTTGAGTCTCCGCATCGATATTGCGCGCTGCCCATTCCTTGCGCCGGGACGAAACGTTCAAGTCACCTTCGGAGCGGAACCCTGCCAGCTTATCGTCATCTTGGGACGTGATGCGTCACCTCCTTCGAGAGAAAAGGCCTAGCTCCCCTCCTCGGCCGAGAAGGGAGCAGGGGGTGGTGGGGGCAGACTTCGGTCAATCACCCCTGACCCCTCCTTATCCAAGGAGGGGAATCGGATTCGCAGGAACTATGGCCGTTCGCCGTGCGCTAATCGCGCGTTGATGTCGTCGATGATCGGCGGGACCTCGGCGATGGTATCCACCACGAAGTGAGCGCCCGCCTGGCGGAAACGCTGATAAGCGCGGTCGAATTTGGCTTGCAGGACTTTGGGCTCGAGGGCGGCGATTTCCTGCTCAGTCAATCCCAGTTCGTTGCCTGTTTTCGCCAGCCCGACGGTCCACATCCCGGCGTTGAGTCCTTCCGCAATATCGGGCAACGTATCACCCACCTTCACAAAAGCTTCCATAGGGTAGAGTTGCAGATTGATGGCGTTTTGCAGGCACATCCATGGGTGCGGCCGACCCGCGGGAACCTGCGCCGCGCAGACACTCGAGTCCGGCACATACCCGCGTTTCCTGGCCTCTTCCTGGAGCACCTCCATCATCTCTGTCGTGTAGCCGGTCGAAGAGCCGATTTTCAGGCCGCGGCGACGAAAATCCGCGACAGCCTCTAGCGTGCCCGGAATCAGATCGGCGTACTGCGCCAAGCACGCGAGTTGAAGGGGCACGAACTCGCGGAACATTGTCTCCACGTCGTCTTCATGTGGCAGGCGGCCGTGAGCGCCCTGCCACATTCGCCGCACAGTTTCCATTTCAGAGATCATTCGGATGTGAACTTTCTTGTGCGCGCCCATTGGTTCGCGCGCCTGCTCTGTGGTAATGGGAATGCCTTGGCGCTTGTAGACCTCGACAAACACCACGGCCGGAGCAAAACAGCCGTAGTCGAGAGTGGTCCCGGCCCAGTCAAGAACGACGGCCTTCAGTTGGCCGCGATATGTGCGCTGAAAAACAAAGTCCATGGTGTCAAGTTTCCTACTCTGCTGAAACCTTATTCATCAACCAGATCAGGTTGATGGCGTCTGTGGTCCCGTGCTTCATTATGGGCGGGAATAACTAAGTCTCGAGCATCAAAACGTGCGAAAAAAGCCGTAAGCCCTGTCATTCCGAGCGCAGCGAGGAATCTCGCACTGCCCCGAAGGCTTATCAGAGCGAGATTCCTCGCTGCGCTCGGAATGACAATCGGGGCGGGTTCTTCCGCCGCCTGCAAGGCGCAGCGCTACTTCGCCACAACGGCCGGGCAAAGTGTGATTCCCATTTCCGCCAAGGTCTCCCGTATCGCCCCGAGAAGGCCACGAATATCGTCGGGAAAGATATGCCCGATGCAACCGATCCGGAAGCAATCCGCCTTGCTGACTTTGCCCGGGTAAATCAAGTAGCCTTTCTCGCTCAGGCGCGCGTAAAACGTTCCAAAATCGAATTTCGGATGCTGAGGGTAGCGGAAGGAAGTAATGATGTAGCCGCGATTTTCCGGCCGGAGGTATCCCTCGAAACCCAACCCCCGCATACCTTCTGATAGGACTTGATAGTTAGTTCGATAGCGCGCGGCGCGGCTATCGACGCCTCCTTCCGCTTCGAGTTCCCGCAAAGCCTGGTGAAATGCCAAGAGCGCGTGCGTCGGTGGGGTGAAGCGAAACTGGCCGTCTGCCTCGAGCCCTTTCCATTGGGCCAGGAGATCCAGGCTCACGCTGCGGGCAAATCCTGCGGTCGCCAGCAGAGCCTCTCGCTGCGCCAGCACGAACGCGAATCCTGGGATTCCCTCGAGGCACTTGTTTGCCGAAGACACCAGATAGTCGATCCGGCAGTCAACGAGGTCGAGCGGCATTCCGCCGAAACTGCTCATCGCATCCACAAAGTAAATCCGGTTGAAGAGTTTGACGATCTCCCCAATTTCGCGCACCCGATTGATCATGCCGGTGCTGGTCTCGCTGTGCACCACCGCCACGTGGGTTATGGAAGGGTCCGCTTCGAGCACGCGGCCGAGTTGCTCCGTGTCTGGACGCTCGTCTTCCGGGCAGCTCAGTTCAATGACAGGGATTTTAAGGGTAAGGGCGATCTGGGCAATGCGCCTTCCGTAAGCGCCATTGATCACGGCCAGCACCTTCCCATCTGGAGGCACGGTGGACGACAGCACGGACTCGACAGCGAACGTCCCGCTGCCCTGCATCAGAATGGCCTCAAAACCACGGTCCGCCACCGCGCCCAGTTCGAGCAGCTTGCGGCGAATGTTTCGCACGATGGCAATGAATTCGTGGTCCCGCGAGCCGAGGTCGCGAAGCGCCGCCTGCTTCACCGTGGGGCTGGTGGTCAAGGGGCCGGGGGTGAATAGCAACTTATCCCTTCCTTGGGTACGTTGTTGCATGGAACTCTCAAAATAGGACACTACCGGGATGATGTCAACGATGGTAAACTCCTTGATGAGTCAGCTTGGTGTGGGGGCGGCTACACGTCGCCATTCTCCGGCATAATTTCCGCGACATCACTCAAAGACATCGGCCGATGAAAACGGAGCAAAGGACTACAACCCGGCGCTTGCTAATGTGGCAGATTCTGATCGTCAGCCTGCTGATGACCGGCTATGCCGGATTCTACATTTGCCGCTCGAATTTCTCTGTCACTCTCCCGCTGATGATCCGAGACCTGGCGGCGCACGGTATACCGGCTGACCAGGCGCGCATTCGCTTGGGGCAGATCGTTTCTCTGGGTGTGTTGGCGTACGCCTTGGGCAAGTTTTTTCTTGGCGGTCTTGCGGATTTCTGGGGCGGCAAACGCCAATTTCTGGCCGCGATGGGCGGAGCGGTTCTGTTTACTTTGCTTGCCACAGGCGGCGGCCTCCAGGTGTTCGCGGTGGCGTGGATTGCCAACCGGCTGGTCCAATCTGCGGGTTGGGCGGGAATGGTGAAGATCACCTCGCGCTGGTTCTCCTACGCCGCCTACGGCACCGCCATGGGCGCGGTCAGTCTGAGTTACCTCTTTGGCGACGCCTTCGGCCGGCAGTTCATGGGCGTCTTGATCGCTCATGGCCTGGGCTGGCGAGCCGTGTTTGTGGTTGCCGCCTGCAGCTTGTTTGTGCTCTTCCTGGCCAACCTCCTGCTTCTCAAAGAGTCAAGTTCGGAAATCGGGGAACCGGAGACAAAGGCAAACCCTGATAACCTCTTTGCCGGGCGCAGCGAAACCCCGCGGAAGCGCAGCCTCGCTGAACACCTCGCGCCGTTATTCCGCAGCCCGGCTTTCTGGACCGTTTGCACTCTATCGTTGGGCACCACATTCGTCCGCGAGACGTTCAACACCTGGACGCCAACCTATTTTTACGAAGTGGCGGGCTTCACCACCGTAAAGGCCGCCAAGTTCAGCGCTCTCTTCCCGCTGTTCGGAGGAGCGTCCGTGGTGCTCGTCGGCTATCTCAGCGACCGCTTGGGGCGGGCTGGGCGGGCGATCATCACCTTTCTTGGGCTCTTTGTTGCCACGCTCGCCCTGTTCTCGCTTGCCTCGCTTCGATCCGGCGCTTCCCACAACCTGCCGGTGCTGCTGGTGGCCCTGGTTGGCTTCGCGGTCATTGGGCCGTATTCGTATCTCGCCGGCGCCATGGCGCTCGACTTTGGCGGCAAGCAAGCGGCGGCGACTTCCTCAGGGATTATTGACGGCGTTGGCTATTTGGGTGGAGTCCTGTCGGGCGACGCGATAGCGCGCATCTCGCTCGCCGCAGGTTGGCAGGGTGCGTTCGTGGTGCTGGGGGTTGTCACAGCTTTCTCGACATTGGCCGCGGCCTACTTCTGGGTTCTCCAACGACGACCAACTCCCGCTGCCAACACGGTGGTCGCTTAGTGGGACAGGCACCCTTGCCGGGCGCTCAGCCCCACAGGGGCTGGACATGAGTAGCCGGGGGCAATGCCCCCATAAGCCTCGCCCCTCACCCCGGTTCCCCTCTCCCCGCAGGCGGGGAGAGGGGTGCCGAAGGCGGGGTGTGGGGTCACGTCAGGGGGTTTCACCCCCGGCTACTCAATTCGCTCCCCTCCAGGGAGCACAGCTTCACGCGTGGTCAACCATCCGCGTTGTAATCGGGTACGGAGAGCTTTGAAACAGCTTCTAGCAACCCTCGAGCACAGGCAAGAGTGCCTGTGCTACTCTTTTATAATCAAACAATATCGTTATGCCACGCGTTGACCCAGCCGAACTCGAGATCTTCAAGAACCTCTTCCACGCGGCGGCCGAGGAGATGGGCGCAGGGCTGCGCCGTTCCGCTTTTTCGCCGAACATCAAGGAGCGGCGTGATTATTCCTGCGCGGTGTTTGACGGTAAGGGAAGAGTGGTGGCCATGGGCGACCACATGCCGGTGCACCTCGGGTCGATGCCGATGTCGGTTGCCGCGGCGCTCGAAGCACTCGAACTCGAGCCGGGCAGCATCGCCATGCTCAACGATCCTTATGCCGGCGGCACGCACTTGCCGGACATTACACTGGTGATGCCCGTTGCACCAACGCCGCGTCCCGGCCAGAAGCCGCAACCGGTTTTCTATGTGGCCAGCCGTGCTCACCACTCCGATATCGGCGGCGCGCAGCCCGCCTCGATGGGACTAAGCGAAGACATTTACCAGGAGGGCTTGCGCATTCCGCCCGTGACTTTGGTTCGCAGAGGAGACTTACAGCGAGATGTTCTGGCACTGCTGCTCGCCAACGTGCGCACGCCTGCCGAACGCGAGGGAGACCTGATGGCGCAGGTGGCGGCCTGCCGCCTCGGCGAACGCCGCTTGGGCGAATTGATGGAAGCCTACGGCGTCCCCAAGGTCCGGCTCTACCTTGATGCCCTGCAAGCTTACTCCGCCCAGCTGATGCGGCGGGCTCTCTTGCAAATTCCTGACGGGACATATTCCGCGCAGGATTTCCTGGACGACGACGGGTTCAGCAGTGAGCCCGTGCCTCTGCGCGTTTCAATCAGAATCAGGCGAGGCAGAGCCGCGGTAGATTTTGCGGGCAGCTCACCCGCCTGCCGGGGAAGCGTCAACGCGGTGATGGCAATTACCACCTCAGCCGTCTTCTACGTCTTCCGCTGTCTCGTCGGCGAAGACGTTCCGGCGTGCGCCGGCTTGCTTGACCCCATCGAAGTGCGCGCTCCGGAAGGAAGCGTGGTGAACGCACGACCTCCCTCGGCTGTGGCGGCCGGAAATGTTGAGACCTCGCAGCGAATTGTGGACGTGTTGCTGCGCGCCTTGGCAAAGGCGCTCCCTCACCGCATTCCCGCCGCGAGTTCAGGAACCATGAACAACCTTTCTTTTGGCGGCATCGATCCGCGCACGGGAGAGGCCTTTGCCTACTACGAGACCATCGGCGGGGGCATGGGAGCTCGCCCTGTGGCGGATGGGTTGAGCGGTGTTCACACCCACATGACGAACTCGCTCAACACGCCCATCGAGGCGCTCGAAGCCGCCTACCCGGTGCGCGTGCGGCGCTACTCGCTCCGCCGCGGCTCAGGCGGCAAAGGACAATTCCGTGGAGGCGATGGTATTATCCGTGAGGTTGAGTTTCTGACCGATGTTCGCGCTAGCATCCTTTCCGAGCGCCGCCGGTTCCAACCCTATGGGCTCGCCGGCGGTGAGCCAGGCATGGCGGGCAGAAACGAACTCATTGTGCCTGAGAATCGAAACTCGAAACTCGACAAGCGAAATTCAAAACTCGAAACTCGAAATTCGAAGCTTGGAACAGCGCCGGGTCGTGCTCAGGAGTTGCCTTCGAAAGCGATTTTCAACGCGCCGCGCGGCAGCGTCTTGAGAATCGAAACGCCGGGCGGGGGAGGCTGGGGGAAAAGCAGGATCCGGGAGTCAGGATTCGGGATTCAGGAGCCGAATACGGCGAGAAGAGGAAAGAGGGGGCGGCCGTAGTCCTTGCGACGCTGTCATCCTGAGGAGTTGTCATGGGATTACCGCCCATCCCAACAAATGAGACCCGCCCTCGGCGTCACCCCCGCGAAAGCGGGGGTCCATTTTCGGTTCGCAATACAATGGATTCCCGCTTACGCGGGAATGACGTGATTTGCGGGGGAGCCGGAGGCGGTCCTGAGTGAATCGAAGGAAGGATCTCTGCAGTAGCTGTTGACGGAAACATGTCTGGACGGACTGCAGAGATCCTTCGCTGCGCTCAGGATGACAGCGAACGAGGGTTCGTGGAAGAACGTAAGACGGGAGGCAAAATGGACGGCATTGATCGGCGGGATTTCATGAAATCCGTAGCGGGGGCTGCGGCGCTTTCGGCCGTGGAAACGGAGGCCGTGGCTGCCGTGGCGCCCGGGCCGGTGTTTCTTTCGACCTGGGCGCACGGAAAACCGGCCAACGAACGTGCGGCGCAAGTCTTCAAGGGCGGCGCCAGCCTGCTTGAGGCGGTTGAGAAAGGGATCAACGTTCCCGAAGACGATCCCAGGGTGATGAGCGTGGGTTACGGCGGCCTTCCCAACGAAGAAGGAGAAGTAGAACTGGACGCCGCCATCATGGACGGCACGCACCATCGGGCCGGCTCGATTTGCAACTTGCACCACATCAAGAATCCCATTTCGGTGGCGCGCCTGGTGATGGAAAAGACCCGCCACACCACACTGGCGGGCGAGGGGGCATTCCGCTTTGCACTCAAAATGGGATTCGAGCCGATGCAGCTTCTCACCCCTGCAAGCCTTCAGAAATGGATGGACTGGAAACTCGATCCCCAGCACAAGACGAATTGGGTAACGGCCGAAAATCACGACACGATCGGAATGGTGGCCATCGATGGAAAGGGCCACGTCGTCTCAGGCTGTTCGACATCCGGGATGGCGTGGAAGATTCCGGGACGCGTGGGAGATTCTCCGCTGGTGGGTTGTGGCGTCTATGCCGATGACAACGTGGGCGCCGCCTCGGCAACGGGCGACGGAGACCTGATGACCAACTACTGCACCAGCATTTCGATTATTCACTACATGCAGGCCGGCATGACTCCGCAAGACGCCTGCCTCGAAATACTCAGGTATATGGTGAAGACCGATTCGAAGAACCGGAATTCAGATTGTGGGGTGATCGCCATCAGCAACCGCGGGGAGATTGGCGCAGCCTCGATGAGGACCGCCAATCGACTCCAATACGCCGTATGGATAAATGGCGAGAGCAATGTGCTGGATACGGCGGCTTTGTACTGAAAGCAGTTTTTAGCTATCGGTCGTCCGGATTCGTTTTACCCATTCGATCATGGGGATCCGCCCTGGACAAGTTTGGTCGCCCACTCCACGACCTTTTCGGCCAGGGTTACGGCCCCACGATATTCGTGTTCGGATACGGCCTCGGCCGGTCCAGGATAGCGCGCCTCCCATGCGAAGTCCGTGAGCGCGACAGCTTCTCGAATTTCTGCGGGAATGAGTACGCCACGATGCGCGAGCCCCTCCAGCAGTTTCGAAAGGTCGTGAGTGTAGCGAAATCGATACTTCCTGGCACGGTAGACCGCTTTGATGGCCTTCTCCGCTGCCTGTTGGGTGTGAAAACACAGATCTTCGTAAAGCACGTCGGCGGGTAGGGGAGCCTTGGCCAACGCCAAATCGCTGCGCGCACGACGCAACCAAGAACTGGGCGAGCTTGGACTGCTGCTTTCAGGCGGCACGATAGAGTTCCCGCCCCTCCTCCAACGCAGGACAGATAACCAACGATGGATCGTCGCCGTAGTCGCGCACGTCCGACTCCGTCACGACAACAATGTCTTTCGCAACATCCAATCCTGCCAGCGCCATATAGAGACCCTGGGACGTCCGCCGCCGGTGGACACCGTCCGGCATGATTACGAGCAAATCCACGTCGCTGTGTGGTCCCATCTGCCCGCGCGCCGCTGATCCGAATAGAACGATGCGGCGTGGGTGCGCGGTTTCAACTATTCGCGCCACGAGTTCGTCCAGCGTTGCCTGGTCAATAACTGTCGAGGTTTCCATCTGAGCCTCGCGTGAGCATTGGTCGATCGCTTTCCTAGTATACCTGATGGAATACTTTATTTCTTGTTGGCAAGCTGGGTAGGCTTGGCGTCAAGCGCTGCGATCTCGGCTCGAAACTTGGCGGCCTGATCGGCCTGGTGGAGCGCGCTGTATTCTGCCACAAGGTCCTGGCGTGCGCTCTTAAGCCAGCTCACTTTGGGATCCATCTGTGTGGCCAAGGTGTCATAGCCAGCGCGGGTTTGGGATTCCGCCTCAGCATAATGGTTCTGCCTCAGCAATGCTCTGCCGAGCTTGATGCGCGCAATACCTGTGTTGATATTGTTGGCCGACTGCGTTTCGACGTAGATGGGAATCACGGAGCGGAAGATTGCCTCTGCGCGCACCCAGTCATGCCGGCCTAAATACACACTGCCCAGATTGGAACGCGCCGTGGCGAACAAATAGTGGTGGTCGCCGTAAACGGCGCGATAAATGTCGGCCTCGCGCTCGAAGTACTGTTCCGCAAGATCGTACTTTCCTTGCTTGCTCGCCGCGTTGCCCAAGTCATTCAGCGACGACGCCACGGCAGGGTGGACTTTTCCGAAGATTCTCTCTTTGATCGTTAAAGACTGCTGCAGCAGATCGATAGCGTCGTCGAAGCGGTTCTCGAAAAGCAGGGTGCGAGCGAAAATGGTCATATCCGTTGCGGCCTCCGGACTGTCTTTGCCATACCAGGCTTGAATCATCTCGAGGCCTTGCCGCTCATACTTTTCGGCCTCAGCGTAGTGGCCTAAGTCATGCTGAATCTGGCCCAGCGTCATCAGCACATCGGCCACGCGCGGGTGGCGTTCGCCGTAGGTCTGGCGGTACAACGGCAGCAGCCGCTCTTCGACCGACTGAGACGCCTCATAATGGCCGTCAGAGAATTGAGCCTCCGCCAATGCGTGCAACGCGGCCATTAACTCCGGAGTTGCGCCACCTTTTCCCGTCTGAACGCGCACGACATCTTCGAGGATGGGAATGGCGCTCGCGTATGCGCCGCGATCGGCGAGCACCTGCCCCAAGGCAGTGGCCGCTTGCGCAACCGCGGGGTGATTGGCCGGATAGTGCCGTTTGGCAATCGCCAGCCCTTCCCGGACCAACCGTTCCGCCTCAGGTAACTGGCCCTGATTGTCTCGCAAAAGACCAAGTGACACCAGGGTCTCCACGACTTGCGGGTGATCGGGACCGAAGAGTGATCGACGCTCGTTGAGAGCCAGGCTCAGCAAGCGGTCCGCTCGATCGAGCTTGCCGACATTTTCGTACAAGTTTCCGAGCGTCTGGTACAACTCCGCTTGAATTTCCTGTTCGCTGTTGAGCGATTGCGCCTCTTGCGCCCCTCGGTCGAGGAGGGTCACGACGCGCAGGTCAACCGCCGGGCCGGCGTCGGCGCCACCGCCTTGGAACAGGTTCGTCATGAATTTCTGAATACGCTCGGTCCGGGCGGCTTCGGCAAGCGTGGTTCTTCGCTCGTTCGCGAGCCGCACCACGAAGAACACCACCAGAGCGGCGACCAGGGCAAACACAGTTCCGGCCACGGTCAGCGAGCCCCGATGGCGAGTGGCGAACTTCCTCAGGCGGTAGCTCACCGCATCGGGGCGCGCCTCCAAGGGCTCGCCCTTTAGAAAGTGGTCAACATCTCTCAGGAGTGCTTCCAACGATTGATATCTCTGCTGCGTGTCCTTGTGGATCGCGGTGAGGCAAAGTACGTCGAGGTCAGCCCAGGCCGATCTGCTCGCCACCACACTGTGGTCGGTATTCCCCTCGGCGGCCTCGGCTTCACCGGCGGCGACGGAAAGCCGCTCCGCTTCCTTTTCGGTCACGGCCTTTTCTGCCTGCGCCGGGGTGAGCTTGGAGAGATTGAAGGGCACGCGCCCGGCCAGCAGTTCATAGAGGACGACTCCGAGGGAGTAGACGTCGGTTTGAATTCCGACCTGTTCTCCGCGCATCTGTTCAGGCGAAGCGTAGGCCGGTGTCATGAGGCGCAATCCGGCGATGGTCTGATCGATGTCCTCCCCGAGGCTCTCCAGGCGCTTGGCAATGCCAAAATCAAGTAAGCGGACGCTTCCGTCGTCCTTCACCAGAATATTCGAGGGCTTCAAGTCGCGGTGGATCACAGCCTGTCGATGCGCGTACAGCACGGCTTCGCAGACGGCCCGGAACAGGCGCAGGCGCTCTCGGATAGTGCTGTGGCGCTCGCGGCAGAAGTCTGTGAGGGGGATTCCCTCGACGTACTCCATGACGAAGAACGGAGTACCCTCCGGCGTGGTGTTTGCGTCGTAAAGCCGCGCAATTCCGGGATGATTCAGTCGTGCGAGGGTCCGCTGCTCGATGGCGAAGCGGCGGCGTCGGACGGGCGAGAGTTCGGCGTCGCGCAGAACTTTTATGGCAACCTGGCTTCCCAGGTCTTCCCGTTCCGCGAGATAGACCACCCCCATCCCGCCTTCGCCGATCTCTTTAAGAATCCGGTAGGGGCCGAACTCTTTGAAAGGGAGAGCCGTGGAGTCGGCCTCGCTGAAAACTTGATTGGCGGCTTGAGCGACGTCGCGGTCGAGGAGTGAATCGCCACAAGCGTCTTCGTCGAGGAGGACGAGGACCTCGCCGATTAGCCTTGTGTCATCCTGACATTGGGTTTCGAGGTAGGCGCGCCGGTCCGTCTCGGGCAGTTCCAGGGCCTCGTGAAAAAGGGTTTGGATTTTCTGCCATCGCGCGCTATCCATCGTCGTATCGCCGTAGGGGGCAACCCTTGTGGTTGCCCTGCCGTGCTCCCAGGGCGTAGCTGAATTAGCAAGCGAACCTATTCGTCAGACGCGGAAGGGCGGGGCTTCAGCCCCGCCGCTAATCTCACCAAGTAATTGCGGGGCTTTAGCCCCTGAAGCGGCTTGGCTTCAGGGCCTAAAAGGCTCTTTAAATCCTGTAACCCCAGACGGCGGGACTAAAGCCCCGCCCTTCCTAGCGCCACTTGACATCGCGCTCAATAAACGAACCAAGCACCAGGGCGTTCACAAGCGCCGCACGCACGTGCTACTGCTGCCGCAACTCGTGCGCCAGCCACGCCTTGGCTGCCCGCCAGTCGCGCATGACGGTAGCTTCGGAGACGTTCAGCAGCGCCGCAGTCTCAGGGACATCCAATCCCCCGAAAAATCGGCTCTCCACCATCACCGCCTGGCGAGGATTCATTTGCGCGAGCGCGTCCAAGGCAGTGTTGAGCGCAAGGATTTCTTCTCCCCCGGAGGGTTTCTTCTGAACCGCTTCGTCGAAGGTGACAGTCAACTCCGCCTCGCCTCCGCGCTTGGTAGAACTGCGCCGGCGCGCGGCCTCCACCAGGACCTGCCGCATGGCGCGGGCCGCGATGCGCTTAAAGTGCAGCGGAGAAGTTGCGGCAATTTCGCGCGACTTCGACAATTTTAGCCAGGCTTCATTGACCAGTGCGGTGGGGTTAAGCGTGGTGTTTGGATCGTTGCGGCGTACGGTTGCAGCCAGGCGGCGCAGTTCTTCGTAGGTGACGCTGAATAACTGATCCAGGGCCTGCCGATCCCCGTCGGACGAACCGGCCTCTCCACTGAATAAACCATCGCTCTCGCCAGAATTTTTCACAGCCATGACGGTTTTTCCCTGACTTTTACGTATAGCAGAGTAAAAGGGCCATAAGCTGATGAGCGTAGCGTAGAGAATGGCCAGGGTCGGTAAGCCCGTTTGTTTGCTAACCTCCGTAACTGGACGGCAAGGGAAATTTTAGCATTCAAACTTGACTTGCTGCAACAGGCAGTCGCCGTTAAAACTGCGTTTTTCTGTTATTGAAGTGTGCAATAGCACGATCTGCAGCGGCGTTCTGGCGCCGCATGGCGGCGAGGTGTGCTCGCCGGCCGAACTTAGTAGGGGCGGCCCTTGGGGCTACCCTGGGGCAAATCAATCGAAAACCTAGTCAACTGAAAGTTTCGTCCGCCGTCTCCGCGTTGGCAACGGCGAACAACTCAGTGGATGCTCGTCGGGCTCTACTACGCCCTTTCCGAACACTTTTAGAAAAAAGAGGAGATCATTATGACTAAGCAGGGAAACGCAGGTCAACACGAGAATGTGGGCGCAGCCTGTGCGCCGAAAGTGCATTCCGGTCACTTCGCGAGAACGCAGTGGGTCGGCCGCCGGCGCGCGCCGATCGGGCCCGTAATCATGCGAGCGTTTGTCCTTCTGGCGCTGGCCGGCGCCTGCTTCGTTGTGGCGCCGGGCAAAGCCGATGCGCAGACAACCTATTTCTACAGGGGCAACAACTTTAACTCATTCTCTTGCGGGGATGTGAATGGACTCGGCAGTTCCTGTTCCACTCCTACCGCGGGCGACACGTACACTACCAGCGATTACGTCTTTGCGAGTCTCACAGTCACCTCGCCTCTTGCCCCCAACTTGAGTCAGGTGTCAATTTATGATCCCTATAACAACACCACCGCGCCGGGCTTTTTATTGACCATGCAGGACGGCCAACAAACTTTCTCGTCAGCCGACTCCAACATGAGTATTGCGGCGTTGGTCTCTACGGACTCGAACGGAAACATCACCTCCTGGTGGGCCCAGCTCTGCGGGATCTCGGGCCTCGACAATTGTGTCAGCACTGCGAACAATCCCGGCGTACAAGGCGTTCAGGATTATGGCCAGACAGTTTTCACCGACACCCAATGGAATGAAGGTGCGATCAGTGGCTCTCCAGGCGCCTGGTACGTGGGGAGAAGCGGCACCGCGACCTGGTTCTATCTCGAAGGCGATGTTTTCGGCCTTCCCTTTGGCCCCTACACGGCGATCACCGGCGGAGACAACGTGACAGATAGTACGCAATGGAACTTCGAAATACCCAGCGGATGGACCTACGGTCACGGTCAACTGAACTCGAACGGCAGCTCCTATCTGAGCGCCGGAGCTTACGCCGCTTCCTCGGGCCCATGCAGCGGAGGCAACTGCGACATCGCTACCGGCGCAGCCCGCGGCCTTGCCTATGAGACCTTCACCAATACCGGCGCCGGTATTACTGTCAAATTGAATGCCGCTCTCGAAGGAGAATTCATCAACTCCTCCGGAGGTATCGCGAGTGCCGCAGTCTACGTGGTCGATGCAGGTGATTTTGCGAGTGCCGTTCCTGCCGGCTCCGCCGCGGCATCATTCCTGCTCGCCAACTCATCGATCACCAACTTTGGGGCGGCGAGCCTGTCACTCGCAGGGCTATTCCCCGAAGGACTCCTCGCTACCTCTACGGCCACCGAGCAGGCCAGCGCAGGGTCCACTGTTAGCGTGCCGGTAATAACTGAGCAATACACAGTTAAGGCGGGAGAAAGCATCACCGTAATCTTCGACGTGGCCGCCTATGCTCCCGAGGGCACGATCGGCGGAGGACCCGCGACAGTCAACTTCGCAAGCACGCTCGCGCCGGGACCGAACCTGTTCACGGATGTAAACAACAATCCAGTGACGCAGATCGTGGCCCTTGCTCCGCCGCTTTCGACGCCTCCGACGCTGAAGACCCTCACGCTCTCTACGACGACAACCTCCGCTCCCGTAGGCACTCCGGCTACGATCACCGTGACAGCGACTGACACGAACGGCAATCTGCTGCCCAATGCAACGGTGTTCTTCTCTATTATCTCCGGCCCGGATTCACCTATGAGCGGTCCTGCATTGACCAATGCCAACGGCCAGGCGGCCTTCACCTACCCCGGCGGCGGCGCTTCGGGCACTGATGTGATCCAGGCTTCGGCCGGTGCTGTGCTTTCGAACACCGAATCTGTGACCTGGTCTGTGCCAGGCCCGCTCAGTTACATCACCATCAGCCCTGCCAATGCGACCACACCCGTGGGCGTCGGCGTGCCATATACGACTGCGGCGTTTGACCAGTTCGGTAACTCGATCACGGAAACCGGCTCGGCCGTGTTCGGAATCTCGGCCGGAGGCTCCTGCACCGGCGCGACCTGCACTGCAAGCACTCCCGGCCCGTACACAGTCACCGCAACCTACAGCGGCGTCACAGCCCAAACCTCGCTTACCGTAGGCTCCTCCACCACGCCTCTGATCATCACGGCGAGCAACACCTCGATGACTTACGGCAGCACCCCGCCGACGCCGACGGCCGAATACACTTACGGCAGCTTCACCCTGAGCCCGACGGCGCCGGCTGGTTTGACAGCCCCGGCCTGCGTAACCTCGGCGACCAGCAGCACGCCGGTGGGGACGGATACGGGAGCCAACACCTGCTCCGGCGCCTCAGGTTCGAACTATTCGATCACCTATGCGGCGGGCAACGTGATGGTGAGTGGGGAGCCGGTGACGATCACGGCGACTAACACGACGATGACGTTTGGCGGCACGGCGCCGACGCCTTCGGCTCTGTACACCTACGGCAACCTGACCCAGAGCGCGATAGCTCCGGCTGGTTTGACAGCCCTGAGCTGCGTAACCTCGGCGACCAGCACGACGCCGGTGGGGACGGACTCGGGAGCCAACACCTGCTTCGGCGCCTCAGGATCGAACTACTCAATCAGCTACGCGGCAGGCAACGTGACGGTGAGTGGGGAGCCGGTGACGATCACGGCGAGCAACACCTCGATGACTTACGGCAGCACCCCGCCGAAGCCGACGCCCGAATATACTTACGGCAGTGTGACCCTGAGCGCGACAGCCCCGGCTGGTTTGACGGCCCCGGCCTGCGTAACCTCGGCGACCAGCACGACGCCAGTGGGAACGGATACGGGCGCGAACACCTGCTCCGGCGCCTCAGGATCGAACTACTCGATCAGCTACGCGGCGGGCAACGTGACGGTGAGTGGGGAGCCGGTGACGATCACGGCGAGCAACACCTCGATGACTTACGGCAGCACCCCGCCGAAGCCGACGCCCGAATATACTTACGGCAGCGTGACCCTGAGCGCGACG